>Ga0070717_10000183_pt1 | contig 46182 bp, 50 predicted proteins | sample LARL113metaG_FD_71366 | JGI IMG/M metagenome (GOLD analysis project Ga0070717, IMG submission 71366) | Corn, switchgrass and miscanthus rhizosphere microbial communities from Kellogg Biological Station, Michigan, USA - LAR L11-3 metaG | ecosystem: Host-associated > Plants > Roots > Rhizosphere ...
GGCGGCTTGTCGGGGATGAGGCGGATCTCGTTGACGTGGATGATCTTGTTGCGGTCGTCTTCCCAGTAGTCAGGATTGCGGGTTAACGCGGCCTCAGGCAGAAGCGCGGACGCGAGCGCGCGTGCGGCCGTCGATTTGCCAAGCCCCGCCTCGCCGACGAACAGGTAGGCGTGAGCCAGCCGCCCCGTGGAAAGCTGGGCGCGCAGCTGCGCCAGCGCCTGCGTATGACCGACGATCCCTTCGAACGGATCGCTCTGAAGGGGCCCCCGCGAAATCACTGCGAAGCCTCTGATTTCGCGGGGATTTTCAACGGGCCTCGCCGGCGGCACGCCCTGCCTGCGCCTGCTCGCGCTCGCGCTCGAGGCGCTGCGCCCGGCCCTGCAGCCAGACCTCGCGGATGCGCTGCAGCGCGGTGACGTTGGTCACGATCGCAAGCAGGAAGACGACCCCGTACAGGACCGGGCCGCCGATGATCAGGCCGATCACCGTCACGACCACGCGCTCGGGCCTCTGGAACAAACCTGACTTGCACGTGAAGCCGAGGCTCTGCGCGCGTGCGCGTACGTAGCTGACGAGGAAGGAACCTGCAAGCGCCGCGAGCGTCGCGAGCACGAGCCACCGCTGCAGCGGACCGCCGACGGAGACGAAGTACGCAGCGAGGCCGAGGTACACGGCGCCCTCCGAGTAGCGGTCGAGCGTGGAGTCGAGGAAGGCACCGTACGGGTAAGCAGCCCTGGTCGTGCGCGCGAGGGCGCCGTCCAGGATGTCGCACGTGCCGGCGAAGATCAGAACGATTCCAGCCCAGCGCAGCTGGCCGAAGGCCACCAGCCCTGAGGCGAAGAAGGTAAGGCCGAGGCCGACGACCGTGACCTGGTTCGGGGTGAGCGGGGTGCGGCCGAGGGCTGCGATCAGCGCCTCGGCGTGGCGGCGCACCCAGGCCTCAAACCGCGTGGTGAACACCTGACACCTCCAGTGCTCTCGCCGGCGTGGCCGCAAAAGCCTTGCGCGCTTCGTTGTAGATGTCCATCACCTCGGACACGACGTGTCCCCACGAGTACCGCCGCACCTTCTGCAGCGCGTACGTGGACATTCGCGTACGCAGCTCGGGGTCGCGCGCCAGGATGACGAGCGAGGCGGCGAGCTCGCGCCAGTTCTTCGGCTGGACCGTGACGCTGTCGCGGCCCGGCTCGAGCACGGACATGTAGCCCGGAACCTCGGTGGCGATCACGGGGAGACCGGAGGCCAGCGCCTCCAGCAGCACGATGCCGAAGCTCTCCGCGCCCGTGGCGGGTGCGCAAAAGATGTCGGCGCTGCAGTAGTAGCGCGGCTTGACCGAGTCGGGCACGAATCCCGCCATCACCACGTCCGGCAGGCGATGCCGCGCGATGTACGACTCCACGCGACCGCGCAGCGGGCCGTCGCCGACGATGATCAGGCGGCTGCGTGGAACGCGCGGCTTCATCGCGCGGTAGGCGCGCAGCAGGTCGCCGAGGCCCTTGCGCTTCTCGAGCCGGCCGACGAACAGAATGTTGAGCTTGTCGTCTCGGAGGTGCCGGATCGGTGACTGGCCCGGGCGATACATCTCGACGTCGATTCCGTTCGGGATCACGCGAAGCGGGTAGTCGGGGAAGTATCGGTTCACGAAGGCGCGCGCCGGCTCGCTGACGGCGATGCCTCGGTGGAGATGAGCGAGGTAAGGCTGGAGCAGGGGGCGGCCGTAGTAGTAGCCGACGTTGGAGTGGGCAAACGCGTGGAACGTGCCCACGTTTGCGGTCGTGGACATGCGCAGCATGGTCATCGGCAGCGCGGGCATCAGCGGCTCGTGGAAGTGAAGGACGTCGAACCGCTCCTCGGCGATGATCGCCGCGACGCGATTCGCGAGGTGGAAGCTCAGCGTGATGCGAGCGACCGAGTCGTTGACGGGGATGGCGATCGGCGTCCCGATGCGATAGAACCGCGCGCTGTTGAAGTCGACGTCGGCGCGGCTGGACGGCGCAAAGATGCGTGTGTCGTGGCCGAGGCCCTGCAGGCGAACCGCAAGGTTGCGGACGTGGTCGTTGACGCCGCCCGGGGACGCGAAGTCGTAAGGCGAAACCAACCCGATCCTCATCAGCTGACTCCGGTTGGACTGTAGGCCGGATTAACTCCGGCCGTCACCGGGCCCGTACCACCAGATGCCGCCCAAGCGGGCCCAGTGGAAAGGGGGGCCCGCGGGGGGATCCTGATCCCCCCGCGCTTTAGGCCGATCCTCATCTCATTGCGCCGCCGACCAGATCCGGTGAGGAACGTGCCACTGCTCCGGATGGCGCCGGATGAAGCTCTCGATGTGGCGCACGAGCTCCTCGGTCGCACGCACCTGGTCGGCGCGGATATTGCCTGTCGACCTGGCGAACACGAGGGGCGCGCATTCGATCTGAAACGTATCGTCGGGGAGGCGGAAGACGCAAACCGGGAAGAGCGGGGTACCCAGCCGCAGCGCGATCGCCGCCGGGCCGAGCGGAATGGGCGCCAGCTTGCCGAAGAACGGCATCAGGTAGCCCGTCCCGGTGATGTCGCGGTCGATCGCGGTGATCACGATCTCCTGCTCGCGCAGGGCCTGCAGCACCTTGCGGATGCCGCCGTGGTCGAGCGGAAGCACGCTGATCCCCAGACGCGCGCGGGTGTCTCGATACCACTCGAACAGCGCTCGCGGCTCGAGCTCCTCGGCGAAGAGGCTGACCGGAGCCTGGGTCGCCGACCAGATCGCGGCCGCCTCCTCGTACGAGCCCATGTGGCAGGACACGACGAGCACCCCTTTGCCGATCGCGCGCGCCTCCTCCAGGTACTGGAGGCATCCGTCGACATTCAGCCTCTGCCCCATGTTCTCCACCCGCTCCCGTGGCAGCTGCATGAGGTCCGCGTAGGCCTTGGCGTGGTTGCGAAAGTTCTGCCAGGACATTCGGCGAAGCGCTTCGGGGTCGCCCCTCAGCTCGGGGCACACCGTCTGCAGGTTGTTCTCGAGCCTGGGCCGCGCCAGCGGCGAGAACCACCACGCGAGCCTGGCGGCCAACACGGCGAGCGCGTACGCCCACGCGCGCGGCATGCGCTCCATCACCGACTGGACGATCAGGAAGCCGCGAAACGTCCACTCGCCCATCCCTCAGCGGTCGAACATCCGCCGAAATGCATACCACTGATCCGGCCTCTCGCGGATGAAGCCCTCGAACCGCTCGACCACGCGCTGCATCAAACCTTCCTTCGTATCGTCGACCGATACCTGCATCGGCGCATCGAGGTGCACGTGGTAGTGGCCGTGTGAGGTCGCGTACGGCGCTGCGGTGATGACGGCCGCGCCGTTCTTCAGCGCGAGCGCCGCCGGACCTCCGGGGACGATGGCGCGGCGGCCGAAGAATCTGACCGGGACGCCTGGCCCCTGCTCGAGATCGCACACCAGGGCGATGATCCCGTTGTCGCGCAGCGCCTCGTTTAGGGTCCGCACCGCTGACCGCCCCATGCTCACGACCTTCAATCCAAACCTTTCTCGTGTGCCCACGACAGCGTCGTCGAGCGAGCCGGGGAACTTCTCGGCCACAGCCCAAACCTTGTATCCGAGGGAGGCGGCGTAAGAGCCGGCCATGTCCCACGAGCCCATGTGGGGGATGGCCATGATGGCCCCGCGGCCCCGCGCGAGCGCAGCGTCCAGGTGCTCACGTCCGTCGTTGGACATTCGCGTCACGAGCTCCTCGGGCGAAAGGCTGTCAAGGAGCAGGAAGTCCATCAGCATCCGGCCGTAGTTCTGGAAGGCGCGCCGCGCAACACGGGCGACACGTGGATCATCCGGTTCAACGCCCAGCGCCGCGGCGTAATTGTCGAGGGCGGCGCGGCGCTGCCCGGCGCTCAGCCAGAACCAGGCCGAGCCGCCCGGCGCAGCGGCCGCGTACCGCACGCCGGGCGGAACGGCGCGCAAAATCCGCGCCGCCGCGAAGTAGCTACCTGCGAGCAGCTGCGGCCGGCTTGGTGCGGGGAGCGCGGCGCTCGCGCTGGCCGTTGACGCCCGGCTTGTCACCCTCGATGAACTCCTCCACCAACCGCTTTGCCTCGTTGTCGCTGTACTGGACCGGCGGCGACTTCATGAAGTAGGAGCTCGGCGCCTCGAGCGCTCCGCCGATGCCGCGGTCGAGCGCCAGTTTGGCGCACCGTACCGCGTCGATCACGATGCCCGCCGAGTTGGGCGAGTCGACGACCTCGAGCTTGAGCTCGACGTTCAGCGGCACATCGCCGAACGAACGACCCTCGAGCCGGATGTACGCCCACTTGCGGTCGTTCAACCACGGCACGTAATCCGAAGGTCCGATGTGCACGTTGTCGGCGCCGATGTCGTAGTCGAGCTGCGAGGTGACCGAGCGCGTCTTGGAGATCTTCTTCGACATCAAGCGCTCGCGCTCGAGCATGTTGAGGAAGTCGGTGTTGCCGCCGAAGTTGAGCTGGTAGGTGCGCTCGAGCTTCACGCCGCGGTCCCGGAAGAGCCGCGTGAGCACACGGTGGATGATGGTGGCGCCGACCTGCGACTTGATGTCGTCGCCGATGATCGGTAGGTTCCTGTCTTCGAAGCGCTTCTGCCAGTAAGGCTCGCGCGCGATGAAGACGGGGATGCAGTTGACGAAACCCACCCCGGCGGCGAGCGCCTGCTCCACGTACCACTTCGTCGCCTCTTCGGAGCCCACGGGCAGGTAGCTCACCAGGACGTCGGCCTTGGTCTTCTTGAGGATGCCGACGACGTCGGAAGTCTCGCCTGGAGCCTTCTGCACTACGTCGGACAGGTACTTGCCGATGCCGTCGTGCGTCATGCCGCGCATGACCTTGACTCCCGATTTCGGCACGTCGGAGAACTTCACGGTGTTGTTGGGCTTGCTGAAGACCGCGTCCGCAAGGTCTAGACCGACCTTGTTCTTGTCGATGTCGAAGGCGGCGACGAACTCGATGTCGCGGATGTGGTAGCCGCCGAGGTCGACGTGCATGAGGCCCGGGACCGAGTCTTTGGGTGAGGCGTCGCGGTAGTAATGCACGCCTTGCACCAGCGCGGAGGCGCAGTTGCCGACCCCCACGATGGCGACGCGAACCTTCTTGTCCTTGCTCACCTTGCTCACCTTGCCGTTTCCCTGACCGTTCCTGTGATTGGCGCTCATGCGCCCACCTCCTCACGAACTTTCGTTTTTGAAGTCTGTGGCAACCCCAGCATCTCGTCGAGGCGCTCGCGATTGCGCCGGATGTTCTCCACGTCGAGCGAGCACCAGACCTGGCGCCCGTCGCGCCGGACGCGGATGACCCCGCCCACGCGCAGCATGCGTACGTGCCAGGAGATCCGCGGCTGGCTCATGTGCATGTGCTCGGCAAGCTCGCTGACGTTGACCTCGCCGATCTCCCCCAGGTGCTGCAGGATGCGCAGCCGGGTGGGGTTGGCGAAGCCGAGGAAATGGTCGGGCAGCTCGTTGCGCGGATTCTGCAGAAACATAAAGCTTGCTTTATGTCTCAGTATACATAAAGCCTCGTTTATATAAGGCTTCCTTGATCTATCCTAGGTCCGGCGAACCAGGTCGAGGAACTCTGACCGCGTTCGCGGGTCTCGCCGGAACGTGCCGAGCATGCAGGACGTGATCATCCGGCCGCCCGGTGTCTCGACCCCGCGCATCTCCGTGCACAGGTGGCGGGCCTCCACCACGACGCCGACCCCGCGGGGCGCCAGGGCCATGTTCAGGGCGTCGGCGACCTGGTTCGTCAGCTGCTCCTGTATCTGCAGGCGATGGGAGAAGACCTCGACCAACCGGGGGATCTTGCTCAGGCCCACGACCTTCCCCTTCGGCAGGTAGCCGACGTGGACCTGGCCGAAGAACGGGAGCATGTGATGCTCGCACAGCGAGTAGAAGGGGACGTCCTTGACCACGACCATCTCGTCGTAGTCCTGGTCGAATATCGCGTCGGCGATCACGTCCTCCGGCTTGACGCCGTAGCCGTCGGTCAGCTCGCGCAGGGCGCGGGACACGCGGTCGGGCGTCGCGCGCAAGCCTTGCCGCCGTGGGTTCTCGCCGAGCTCGACCAGGAGCGAGTCGACGAGCTCCGCGATCGGGTCCCCCGGCTTCGGATTGGGTCGGGCCATCAGTGACTGGACAATTTACGTGGTGGATGCCGTAGCTGCAGCGCAGGTGCTGTCCGAGATCGGTTATCTCCTGCGCCAGCAGGAAAAGGAGAGATATCGCGCTCGGGCGTTCTCGGCCGCGGCGTGGGCGATCGCCGTCGAGCGCCCGGACCTGGACAGGCTCGCCCGGACGGACTCTCTGACCTCGATCGAGGGCGTCGGCGAGGGAATCGCGAAGGTGCTCAAGGACCTGATCGAGACGGGCCAGAGCCGCTACCTCAACCGGCTGCGCGAGCAGATGCAGCAGCCCGCGCGCGAGGACGAGACCGCCCTCGACTACAAGCGCTACCAGGGCGACATCCACTCCCATACGGACTGGAGCGACGGCCGCGCGACGATGCTCGAGATGGCCAGGGGCGCGCAGGCCCTTGGCTTCAAGTACCTCGGGATCACCGACCACTCCCCGCGCATCACGGTCGTGCACGGCCTGAACGCCGAGCGCCTCCTCGCCCAGTCACAGCAGATGGCCGAGGTGCAGGAGCAGGTGCGGGGCGTGGCGCTGCTCCAGGGCATCGAGGTCGACATCCTGGAAGATGGCGCGCTCGATCTGCCCGACGCGGTGCTCGAGATCCTCGACATCGTCATCGCGTCGCCCCACGTAAAGCTGCGCCAGGAGGCAAGCGCGATGACCGAGCGGATGATGCGCGCGGTGTCGCATCCGCACGTCGATGTGATCGGCCATCCGACGGGGCGCCGCCCGGGATCGCGTGAAGGCGCAACGTACGACTTCGAGGCGGTGTTCAAGGAAGCGGCGGAGCACGGCGTCATGCTCGAGATCGACTGCGACCCGGCGCGCATGGACCTGTCGCCGGAGATGGCACGGATGGCGCTGGAGCTCGGATGCAGCTTCGCCGTCGACGCCGACGCCCACGCACCGGCCGAGTTCGCGTACGTACCGATGGGTCTGTGGATGGCGCGTCGGGCGGGAATCCCGGAGGACCGCATTCTCAACTTCAAACCGACAGACGAACTTACTATGGCCCTCGGTCGGAAGAGATGACGCAGCTGGGGATCATGATCGAGGGCCAGGAAGGGCTCAACTGGGAGCGCTGGCGCCGCATCTGCGCGGATGCCGAGACGCTTGGTTTCGCCTCGCTTCGCCGCAGCGACCACCTCGTCTCGCTCATGAACGCGCCGGAGCGCGACTGCATCGAATGCTGGACGTCGCTCGCCCTCGCCGCGGAATGGACGAAGCGAATCGAGCTCGGTCCGATGGTCTCGCCGATGACGTTCCGGTTCCCCGGCGTACTCGCCAAGCAGGCGGCGGCGGTGGACGCGCTTTCCGGCGGCCGGCTGATCCTCGGCGTGGGCGCCGGGTGGAATGTGAACGAGCACCGTGTGTTCGACATCCCGTTCTACACGGAGCGCGAGCGGTTCGACCGGCTCGAGTCCGGGATCACGAAGATGCGCGAGATCTGGGACTCGACCAACCCGAAGCCCGCGCGCAACCCAATCCCTTTGTTGATAGGCGGAAAAGGAGCTAAACGCACGCTCCCCCTGGTCGCCCGCGAAGCGGCGGAGTGGAATCACTCGACCCTCAACCCCGATGCATATCGCGATCGCGTCGCGGTGCTCGAGCAGTGCTGCCGCGACATCGGCCGCGACCCGAGGACGATCAAGCGGTCAGTGATGACGAGCTACATCGTCGGCCGTGACAGAAGCGAGCTCAAAGAGCGCGCGGCCCAGGTGGGCGCGATCATCCCCGCTCTCGGGACGATGACCCCAGACGAGGTCCTCGATAACCGCAAGGACGCGTGGTTTGTGGGCAGGCCGGAGGAGATCGCGGAGCGGATGCGCGAGGTCAGCCGGCTGGGCGTCGACCTGTTCATGCTCCAGCACTTCCTGCTCGATGACGGCGATGCGCTCCGCCTGCTGGCGGACGAGGTGCTTCCGGCGGTCGCTTAGACCAGCTGGCCGCCGGCGATCAGCTGGTTCTTGCGCTCCTGGCGCGCCGTGACCGCGCGGATGACCATCACGCACAGCACCGCGGCGGCGATCTGGCTGGTCGCACCGACCACGTCCAGCGCCACAGCGATTCCGCCGCTCATCCGTGACGAGATGTTCAGGACGAAGCTGCCGATCAGCCAGGCGGCCCACCACCCAACGATCAAGCTCGGCGCGCGCAGCATCCTGCGGGTGCCCTGGTCGAGCCAGCGCCGCGATGCGTCCGCGCCGCGCCAGGCGTCGAGCACGCTCCAGAGCGGATGCACCAACAGGATGAACGGGATGAAGCAGTAAACGACCGCCCGCGCGGGAGACCACCTCGGATCGGGCGAGCCCAGCGCGGGCATGTTGCGCACCACGCGGTGGAGCCACATGCAGAAAAAGACGACGGCGCCGATCAGCGTGCCCAGCCAGACGACCAGGGCAACCAGCGACAGCAGCCCGACGATGAGGCTCTGGTTGTCGTCCGGGTTTGGAATCAGGTCGATCACGAGGTTAGCGGCGGTCAGGAGCACGATGCCGGCGATGCTGGAGAGCACGAGGATGGATGCAGTCCCAGCGCGGGGGCCGGCCGACTCATAGGGCGCCGCGGGCGGCGGGGCCGGCGCAGGGCGGTACGGGTTGGGCACCCACTGAGCGCCGTTCCACATCCAGTACCCGTCGGGTGAGATCTGGCCCGACTGCTGCAGCACGGCGCGACCTTAATGTATTGGCGTGGATTTCGACCTGAGTCCGTCGGAGAAAACGTTCCGGGACGAGGTCCGCGCCTGGCTGGAGGCGAACAAGCCGCCGGCCGACGGCGCGGCCGACATGCAGACGTTCATCGAGAACCGGCGTGCCTGGCAGAAGAAGCTCTACGACGCCGGCTACGTCGGTATGACCTGGCCCGAAGAGTACGGCGGTCGGGGCCGCAGCTTCATGGACCAGCTCATCTTCAACGACGAGATGATCCTGGCCCATGCGCCCGAACCGATCAACGTGATCGGCCTCGGCATGGGCGGTCCGGTCGTGATCGCGCACGGTACCGAGGAGCAGAAGAGGCGCTACCTCGCGCCTTTGCTCTCCGCCGAGGAGATCTGGTGCCAGGGATTCAGCGAGCCGAACGCCGGCAGCGACCTGTCCGGTCTGCAAACGCGAGCCGAGGACAAGGGCGACCACTACCTCGTCAACGGCCAGAAGGTCTGGACGACGCTGGCACATGTGGCGAAGTGGTGCATGCTCGTCGCCCGGGAACGCAAGGAGGCAAACCCGCGTGACGGCCTTACCTACCTGCTTGTCGACATGGAAAGCCCCGGCATAGAGGTCCGGCCGCTCGTGCAGATCACAGGCGACGCGGAGTTCAACGAGATCTTCTTCAAGGAGGTCGTCGTTCCGAAATCCCAGGTCCTGGGCGAGGCGAGGAACGGCTGGGCGGTCGCGATGACGACTCTCCTTCACGAGCGCGGGACGCTCGGGCTTGCTCTTGCCACTCGCGCACAGATCACCGCGTCGGAGCTAGCCGAGCGAACGCGGAAGCTCGGCCGCGGGTCGGATCCGCTCGTGCGACAGAAGGTCGCGCAGCACACCATCGAGGCTCGCGCGCTGCAGCTGAACGGCTACCGCGCCGTCACGGCGGTGAAACGGAATGGAATCCCCGGTCCCGAAGGCTCGATCCTCAAGCTCATGTGGTCGGAGCTCAACCAGCGCATGACGGAGACCGCCATGGACGTCGGCGGACCAGGCTCGCAGGTCGGTGACGGGGATGGTTGGAAGTACCAGTTCCTGCGCGCCCGCGCGAACACCATCGAGGCGGGCACGTCCGAGGTGCTGCGCAACATCCTTGCCGAGCGGGTTCTCGGCCTGCCCCGGAGCCGCTGAAGAGGCTCCAATTCGCGCGCCGTCCGGCAGAATTCTTCGTCGTGGTCACGGCACCGGCTGCGCAGCAGGATCAGCGCCTGATCTGGTCGTTCTGGCTGGCAGCCGCGGTCACGCTCGTGGGCGGCTTGCTGCCGATTGTGTTCGGCGGGACGTCGAGCCGCGTCAGCGCGGTGATCCTGCCGTTCGGGGTGGCCGCCGCCGCCTTTGCTGCCTGCGCGCTGATCCACAACCAGAGCCGCATGGTCGTCTCGATCGTCTACTTCCTCGCGGGCCTGGCCATCGTGTACGGCCTGATGTCGATGTTCTCGCTGCCGGTGCGCCTGGCCGCGCTTGGCTCGTGCCCGGTGGCGCCGAATCCGTGCACGACCGGTCTGCCGCGCGCGCTGAGCGATGGCGAGAACACCGGCATCGGCTCGGCCGCGGCCTTTGGCATCGCCGCGTTGTTCGTCGGTTTCTTCGGGCTCGTCACGCTGTACCGGCGGACGGCGCTGCCCACGTTCGCCCCGCCCGTGCGCACGATCCCACCGATGTCCCCGGCTGCTTCAACCTCAGATCGTCCGGACGAACTGGTCTCCGTCGAGGCGAAAAGCGCGGATCGTCCGGACGATCCTGCGCAGGAAGAGCTCGAGCTGCCCGCGCCCGAGGAGCTGCCGGAGCTGCCGGCACACGAGTCGACCACCAGCACGACCTAGACTCTCGACTCGTGGATTTCGCGTTCTCTGAGGAGCAGGAGATGCTCCGCCGCTCCGCGCGCGAGTTTCTCGCCAAGGAATGCAGCCCGAAGGTCGTGCGCCGGCTGATGGAGAGCGAGGACGGGTACGACGCCGCTCTATGGAAAAAGATCGCGGACCTCGGATGGACCGCGCTCGGCATACCCGAGCAGTACGGAGGCGTGGGCACGTTCCTCGACCTCGTCGTCGTCCTCGAGGAGGCCGGCCGCGCCCTGCTGCCTGGACCGTTCTTTTCGACGATGGGCCTTGCGGTGCCGGTCCTCCTCGAGGCGGGAACAGAGGCTCAGAAGAAGGAGGTGCTCGGCGCCATCGCTCAGGGCTCGGCGCGGGCGACGCTGGCCTTCACCGAACCCACGGGACGCTGGGACCCGGACGGCATCGCCCTCAAGGCCACGCAATCAGGCGGCGGATGGCGCCTCAGCGGCATGAAGACCTTCGTACCGGATGCGCACGTCGCCGACTACATCGCAGTCGTGGCGAGAAGCCGCGGAGAGGGTGAGGAAGGCCTGACCCTCTTCCTCGTCAACGGCCGGCCCAAGGGCATGACGGTCCAACCCCTGGAGACCATGGACATGACGCGCCGCTGGTGCGAGGTGCGTTTCGAAGGCGTGCAGCTGGACAACGACGCCGTCATGGGCGCGCCCCACAATGCGTGGCCGGGCCTGAAGCGAGGGCTCGAGTGGGCGACCGCCGCGCTTTGCGCGGAGATGGTAGGGGGCGTGCAGAAGGTGCTCGAGACATCGACCGAGTACGCCAAGACGCGCCATCAGTTCGGCAAGCCGATCGGCATCTACCAGGCCGTGTCGCACAAGATCGCGGACATGCTGGTGCTCTCGGAAAGCGGACGGTCCGCCACCTATTACGCGGCGTGGGCCGTCGACGCAGACGCCCCCGACCGCTCGCTCGCGGCGTCGATGGCAAAGGCGTACGTCTCCGACGCGTACAGAAAGGTCGCGGGCGACGGTATCCAGGTCCACGGCGGGATCGGCTTTACCTGGGAGCACGACATGCACCTCTACTTCAAGCGCGCGAAGTCTTCAGAGGTGACCCTCGGCGATGCGACCTACCATCGCGAGCTCGTCGCGCAAGCCCTCGACCTCTAGACCGCCCGTGCTGCCGTGGGTCGTCCTCGTAGGCGCAATCGCGACCGAGGTCGCCGGCACGCTTGCGCTGCGCGGCTCCAACGGATTCACCGTCCTCTGGCCGTCCGTCGTGACAGTTGTCGGCTACGTCGCGAGCTTCGTGCTGCTCGCGATGGTCTTGAAGACCCTCCCCGTCGGAATCGTCTACGCCATATGGTCCGCGGTCGGCATTGCGCTCGTCGCCGTGCTCGGGAAGCTGATCTTCAACGACCCCGTGCCGCCGCTTGCGATCTTCGGAATGGTGCTGATCGTCGGCGGCGTAGCGCTGGTGGGCGCTTCAGGGGCCAAACCGCATTAGCCGGCGGCCAGGAGCCGGAAGGCGACGACGCCGAACAACGCGCACGCTGGGATCACCAGCCCCCTGAACATCGCCCAGTAGTTCGACCACGCGTCGCGGAGGCGGTCGAGGCGACGGCCGGAGCCGAAGACGAGCGACCAGTAGATCGGCAGCGCGGCGCCGGTGTTCAGTGCAAGCGCGAGCAGGACGACCGCACCCGCGCCCGCGAACCACGGCTGCAGGGGCGCGGACGAGCCAAAGCCAAGCTGCGCCCCCCACATGGCGCCGGCCGCTGCGAGGAGGAACACAGCCGGAATGCCGAGCAGGAAGAAAGACACAAAGCTGAGTGCGACCAGACCGAGCATCAGCGCGAGGATCGCGGCGATCCCGGCAAGCCCGGCGGCGGCGACGGTCACGCCGGACGCCGGCGCGCTCGAAGTCTGCGCCTGCGCCGCAACGGGCGAAGGATCGATCGCGGATCCCGTCGCGGCGGCCCGCACGTCTGACCACGTGTGCCAGTGGGCCGCCGCGCTGACGGAGGCGGCGACACCCGCCGGCGCGAGAGCGAGCACCAGGCCCGCCGCGATGGCGGCGGCGTTGCGGCGGATTACCGCAACCGGCAGCCAGCTGCGCCGTCTTCGTGGCCGTCCGACGCCCGTCTCCATCAGGCGCTCCCGGTCGAACGCCGCGCCGCAAAGCACGGTGAGGGCGAAGCAGGCCGTCAGCGGCAGCAGCAGCGACGCGGGGGCGAGCGGTGATCGGAAGACGAACAACGCGAGTGGGAGGTCCGCCACTGCCGCCGACACAGGCGACAGAAGGAACGACCAGGCGCCGCCGGCGGCGCCCTCGCGCGGGAAGAGCATGAAGCCGAGCATCCGGCCCATCGCGGCCCAGTAGGAGGTGACGGCGGCGACGAACGCGAACACGGGAAGCAGGTCCCACGGGGCGGCTTCGTCGAACAGGCTCAGCAGCGCCAGTCCGGCGCCCATCCACAACGTCACCCACACGGTGCTGACGACGGCGCCGGGAAGCACCTCGAGCCAGATCAGCGACGGGTCGTCGACGGGCGTGTACAGCAACACCTCGAGCGAGCCCTGCGCCTTCTCCCACCAGATTCCGATCGAGCTCTTGATCGACTCGAGCAGGGCGAAGGACATGAAGAACAGGGGGAGCAGCAGACCGGCCTGGAGCGCGCTGCCGCCCGCGATCCGCTGCGCGACCTGGCCGGCGACGCCGGGAATCTGGCCGAAGAGCGACGTACCGGCGACGAGGAGGAGCACGAACGCGTTGAGGTACGCCACCCAGCTCAGGTCACCTCGCCGCCACCACGAGCTCACATAGAAAGGAAGCGACCGGCGCAGCATGTCGCCCTGGCCGCCGAGCGACGCGAAGATGCGGGGCGCTCGAATTCCGGAGGGGACGTGCGCCGGCGCTGCAGTGGGCTCCGGGACCGGGACCAACGGCGCCTCCATCGCTTTGAGGTAGACCGTCTCGAGCGTCGTCTGCTGCTCTTCGAGCTCGGCGAAAGGCGCGCCTTCCTCGGCCAGCCGAGTCTGCAGCGCCGCGGCGAACGCCGCGCGATCGCCGACGCCGGCCTGCCATGGCAGCGTGTATGTGAGATCGGTCCCTTCGAGGCCGTGGGCGAGAGTGCGGGATGCGAGCCATCCGGAGACCGCGTCGCGGTTCGCCGGAGTGGCCGACAGCCGGGCGACGAAGCGCCGCCCGTCCGATGAGCGCCGGCGCAGCTCCTCCAAACTGCCGTCGGCGACGATGACGCCACGCCGCATGATGGCCACGCGATCCGCCATGAGCTCTGCCTCGCCGAGGATGTGGGTGGTGACGATGAGGGCCGCCCCGCGCGTCTTCTGGTCGTCGAGGTAGCGGCGCATGTCGGCCGCGGCAACCGGGTCGAGGCCCGCCGTCGGCTCGTCGCAGAGGAGCCAGTCCGGGTCGTGCAGGGTGGCGCGGATCAGCGCGACCTTCTGCGCCATGCCGCGCGAGTACGCGGCAAGGATCGTGTCGCCCCGATCCGCCAGCTCGAAACGCTCGAGCAGTGCGGGGATTCGCTCGCGGCGGATTCTGTCTGGCACTCGATACAGGTACGCGAACCGCTCGAGATATTCGGTCGCCGTGTTGCGTCCGTACAGGCGCGCCTGGTCCGGCACCACCCCCAGGCGCGCCCGCACCGCGTCGAGGTCCTCGGGGAGGCGAAGGTCGTCGAGCTCGATGACGCCCGCATCCGGCCGCAGGATTCCGCCGAGGCAACGCAGAGTCGTCGACTTGCCCGCTCCGTTCTGGCCCAGCAGGACGAGGATCTCGCCGCTCTCGACCTTGAGGTCGACGCCCGAGACGGCGCGGACGTCACCGAAGCTCTTGCGAAGACCCTCGACCCGGATCACCCGAGGAACTCTGGACTAAAGCTTCTCGAAAGGGTCCACCGGAAACACAAAAACGGTCGTGTCGTCGCCCTGGACCACGGCGACGATGAGGTTCACCCGACCTCGGCGAGAAGAGTTTTCAGGCGATCGCGAACCTCGAGATGGATCTTGTCCCGGGATCCCGTGGCGTCGAGGCGAACGTACCTCTGCGGCTCTGCGTCGGCGAGCTTTTCATAGGCCTCGGCGACCTTGCGATGGAAATCGATCGACTCCTGTTCCATGCGGTCCTTGCTCTTGCCTGCCATCTCATGGCGATTCAACCCAACCTCGGCCGGACCCTCGAGCAGAAACGTGACGTCCGGTCGAGGGAAGGTCGGTGGCCACGTCGTCGGTACGCCTCGCGCCCCACCCTGGTACGCGAGGGTCGAGTCGTGGTAGCGGTCGGCGATCACGATCTGCCCAGCCGCAAGCGCCGGTGCGATGACCTCGGCGATGAGCTGCCGGCGCGACGCCATGAACAGGTACATCTCGGCCTCGGCGTCGATCGCCAGACCCCTGTACAGAAGCACGTCGCGGATCTGCTCGCCCAGCTCCGTCCCGCCCGGCTCGCGGACGAGCACAGGGCTCTTCTTCTCCAGGAACTCGTTCAGCAGCTCGGCCTGGGTCGTCTTGCCCGAGCCCTCGGTGCCCTCGAACGTGATCAAGAGGCCCCGCTTCGCCACAGGCGAAGGGTAAGGCCTCGACTACGCGGTCTGTTCCGGCGCCGGGGTGATGCGAAGCCGCCGCTGCGGCTCCTTGCCCATGCTGCGCGCGGACAGGTCGTTCTCGGCGACGAGCTGATGCTGGAGCCGGCGCAGGTACGCGTTCTGGGGCGAGATCTCGACCGGTCGCAGCGTCGTCTTGACCTGCCGGATGGCGGCCGCGGCCTCAGCCAGGGCGCGGGTGGTGACGTCGTCCTGCTTGTCCACCCCGTAGATCCGCGCCAGGGCGTCGCGGACCTGCGTGACCGTGTTGCTTTTGAGGATGTGTATCGGCAGGCCGCGGCTTTCCGCCTGTCGAAGGCTGTCGGGGCGGCGCCGGTAGTGATTCTTCAGGGTGAGCACAGCGCCCGCGCCATCGAGATTGCCGAGCACGCGCACGGGAAGGTCCAGCTCGCGGATCGACTGCTCGACGTGGTGCCGGCTCACACCGTAGGGAAAGATCCCGAGGGGTTTCTGGACCGGGCCCGTCTGGAGTGGTGGCTCCGACTGCACGACCACGGGCGTCTCGACATTCGAGATGACTCGCCCCTCGCGGGTGCGGACGCGAATCTTCGGCGTGGGCAGCGGCCCGCGGAGGGCGCCATCCACGACATCGGCCAGTGGCATGTGGATGGCGACGCGGTCGCGATCCTGGATCTCGACGAGAACGTCGAAGGTCGGGGGCGCTTTGCGCTCGAGCACCGATTTCTGCGTGCCGCGGCGGCGCGCCTCCTCGTCGGAGAGCGTCACGCTCTGGATGCCGCCAAGCAGGTCGTTGAGGGTCGGGTTGACCAGAAGGTTCTCCAGCGTCTGCCCGTGCGCGGTGGCGATGAGCTGGACGCCGCGCTCGGCGATGGTGCGGGCGGCGCCCGCCTCGAGCTCTGTGCCGATCTCGTCGATGACGATGACCTCGGGCATGTGGTTCTCGACCGCCTCGATCATCACCGCGTGCTGCAGCAACGGCGTCTTCACCTGCATCCGGCGCGCGCGGCCGATGCCAGGATGGGGAATGTCTCCATCACCGCCGATCTCGTTCGACGTGTCGACGATGACCACGCGCTTGCGCAGCTCATCCGACAGCAATCGCGCGCACTCGCGCAGCATCGTCGTCTTGCCGATGCCCGGCCGCCCGAGCAAGAGGATGCTCTGGCCCGAGACGACGATGTCGCGGATGATCTCGCCTGTGCCGGTGACCGCGCGACCGACCCGCATGGTCAGGCCGACGATGCGCCCGGAACGGTTGCGAATCGCCGAGACACGGTGCAGCGTGCGCTCGATGCCCGCGCGGTTGTCGTCGCCGAACTGGCCCACGTTGTTGGCCACGTGCTCGAGATCAGACGCCGAGACCGGATGATCCGCGAGCAAAACCTCGCGTCCGGGTACACGAGCGTCGGGCTCACGCCCGAGGTCGAGGACGATCTCGAGCAGCTCGCGCGGATCGATGCGCTCGTGCAGGGCGCGCGCGAGCTCCGGCGGAAGCGCACGCGCGAGAAGCTCGACCTCGTCGTCCCAGTTGGCGGCACGCTGTGAAGGCTGTCTTTCGGCGCTCATCCGAAGGAAGGCACCAGTCCTTTTTCGCGGACCGGCTTCGGCACCCTCACGGCCAGCTCTTTGACCAACAGCAATTGCGTCAGCAAAACACTGAATCCACGCCCGCGCAGGGCGTCGATCATGTGCGAATCATAGTGACGGAGGCTCGACCAGGCGGGCGACTCTGAGTCGCCGAGCAGCGATATTCCATAGTCGGCCAGCTCCGACGGCAGCGGGCTCTCCGGGAGCGCCATGAACTGCAGGGTGTCCGGCCGGGCACCCGAGCCGCGCTGCATCCGCACCCACGCGACGACCTCGACGCGGTCCACGACCTCTCCGCCGGTGAGCTCGTTGGCGTGCATCGCCTTCCACTCGCGGTACGTGGGGGCCTCGAGCTGCGACACGCCCTGCGGCGTGACCTTGCGGTACAGCTGGTAGAGATTGCGATCGTCGCCCCGCTTCCACGCGCGGAGTCCCTCCGGAAACTGGTCCGAGCGCGGCCTGGGGCGCTCGGAGTAGACGACCTGTTCGGTCGCGTACTGGCGGAAGCCCTGGAGCCGAAAAGCAGACAGAAGCGAATCGCGCTCTGGCACTCGCACGAACAGGCGAAGCGCGCCGCGCTCGAGCGCCTGGTTGCAGAGATGCTGGACGAGCGCGGGAGCGATCTCGTCCCTGTCCGCGCCGTCCGCCACCTGCAGGTTCAACACCTGCAGGACGCGCGCGCGCCGCAGGTCGAGGCTCAGCGGTTGCCCGGAGGCCTGGATGAAGCCCACGACCTTTCCGTTCTCTTCGGCGACATACATCAGCGTCTCCTGAGAGAGGGGCAGCAAGGCGGAAAGCGTCGAGCTCAGCAGAGACCACAGGCGCGCGGCCGGCGGCGCAGCGGCGCTCACCCTGATCTCGGAGGAGCGGTGCATCTCCTCGATGCGCGAGAGGTCGAGGAGACCGGCGGGGCGGACTTTCAAGCTGGACTGGCCGCCAGGCGCACAAATTCCTTGTGGAGTCGAAGGTCGTCCGTCAACTCGGGGTGGAAGCAGAGCGCGACGATGCGATTTTGCTGGACCGCCACAGGGCGGCCGTCGTGCTCGGCGATCACCTTGACATCGCCTGTCCGCTCCACGAGCGGTGCGCGGATGAAGACGCCGGGAAACGTCTTGCCGTTCATCCCTTCGATGTGGAGCGGCGACTCGAAGCTGTCGACCTGACGGCCGTATCCGTTGCGGCGCACGTCGATGTCGAGCAGGCCGAGAGCCGTCTGGCCCGCCATGCCGTCGGTGACGTCGCGCGCGAGCACGATCATGCCCGCGCAGGTGGCGAACGTCGCAAGCCCGTAGCGAATGGCTTCGCGCAGCGGCTCGAGCAGGCCGACGCGTTCCATGAGCATCGTCATGGTCGTGCTCTCGCCGCCTGGAAGAACGATGCCATCGAGCTCGTCGAGGTCTTCACGCGTGCGCACCAGCCGAGTGCGCGCGCCGGCCTTCTCCAGCGCCTTGATGTGTTCGGCGAACGCTCCCTGCATCGCGAGGACCCCGATGAGGGGTTTGTGTTCGGCTTTTCTACCAGCCTCGGGCAGCGAGCAGCTCGTCCTTCGGGATGGCCGGGATCTCGAGGCCGCGCATCGCTTCCCCCAGCCCCGCCGAAACCTCGGCCAGCACCTCTGGTTTGTCGAAATAGGTGGTCGCGGCGACGATCGCCTTGGCACGCTTCAAGGGGTCCTCGGACTTGAAGATGCCCGACCCTACGAAAAGACCATCAACGCCCAGCTGCATCATCAAAGCTGCGTCGGCGGGCGTCGCGATGCCGCCGGCGGCAAAGTTGACGACCGGCAAACGGCCGAGCTTCTGGCATTCCTCGAGCACCTCGACCGGAGCGCCGATCTGCTTGGCTTCATGCACGAGCTCGGCGCGATTCATTCCCTGCAGCTTGCGGATCCCGGCGTTGACGGCGCGTGCATGGCGCACGGCTTCGACAACGTTTCCGGTCCCGGCTTCGCCCTTGGTGCGGATCATGGCGGCGCCTTCGGCGATGCGTCGCGTGGCCTCGCCCAGGTCTCGGCATCCACATACGAAGGGGACCTTGAACGGGTGCTTGTCGATGTGGTTTTCCTCGTCGGCCGGGGTCAGCACCTCTGATTCGTCGATGTAGTCGACCCCCAGCGCCTCGAGGACCTGCGCCTCGACGAAGTGGCCGATCCGGCACTTGGCCATGACCGGGATGGTGACCGCGGCCATGATCGACTTGATCAGGTCCGGGTCGGACATACGGGCCACGCCGCCTTCCTTGCGGATGTCGGCCGGGACACGCTCGAGGGCCATCACCGCGCAGGCGCCGGCCTCCTGGGCTATGCGGGCGTGCTCGGGCGTGACGACGTCCATGATCACGCCCCCTTTGAGCATCTGGGCGAGGCCCGCTTTGACCTTGAAGGAGCCTTTCACCGAGCCTTCTCCATTGCGGGAGCCGTTGGTTCCGGCCACGTTCGGAATTCTACGCGGGAGCCTAACCAATCCCGGATAGTCCGGACTATCCAGGGTTTTCGGACCGTCAGGTGCCTGATTACCCGGACGAACCGACGAGCTAGAGCCTCTCCAGGACCAGCGTCCGCTTTGACGCGTACTCGGTGTCGGACAGCAGACCGTCGCGATGCAGCCGCGTGAGCATGTCCATCTCCTCGAGCACGTCGAGGAGCGGCGCCATGGTCCGGCGCGCGAGGTACGCATCCGAGGCGGTGCCGGCCTCCTCGCCCCTCGCGTCGAACTCGCGGACGAAGAACAACGCCTTGACGGCAGAGAACGGAATGCCGAGCTTGCGGATCGGGCTGTCACTGTGCTCCGCGTGGAGATGGAGCACCACGCCATAGCGATGCCGCTCGAGCGTGCCGTCGAGGTGGCCGCGCAGGACCTCGCCGTCGAGAAATCGGATCGCGACCTTGCGCGTGGGCGTGTCGGCCAGTTCCTTGTCGCGCTGTAGCTCGACCCATTTCACCGCCGTGAGCGGGATCCAGGCGGTCTCGTTGTTCTCGAGCCCCCCTGCATCGTCCACCTCGACCAGGAAGTCGGGCTCGTCGAAATCGAGGTCGCGCGCGACCCCTTCCACGGTTTCGTCGTCGAAAAATCGCACGACTATCCTGGCCATTTCACACCTACTCTACTAACCCTCATCCTGTCTCACTCCTGCGCTGGTCTCGGAGCTTTCTCCGGCCGATCCGGCGGGCGCACTTGGTGCACGTGGCGATGTGAATCCGTACTGCTTCGGCCTGCGGCCGGCGCAGTTTTCCGGCGAGGTACGGCGCCAGCAGCGGCAGCGCTTCCTCGTGCGTGATCTCGCCTTCCCGCTGGGAGGCGAGGTACTCCTCCTTGAACCTGAGACGTGCTCGGTATAGGAGAGTCTCGACCGCGCTCTCCGACATCTTCAGGGTGCGCGCGATCTGCCGGTAGCTCATGTCCTGGAGCTCGCGGAGCGTCAGGACCAGGCGGTACTTCTCGGGGAGCCGCTGCGCGACCGCCCACACCTGGCGGCGAGTCTCGTTCGATTCCTGGACCTGGACCGGGTCGAAGGCTTTGGCGGTCGACGGGAGGTTCGCCATGAGCTCGTCGTCCTCTTCCTCGGTCGCACCGTCCGCACGCAGATCGCGCTGGCGGCGCCGGAGCTCGTCGTAGCAGAGGTTGCGGGCGACGGTGTGGACCCAGCCGCCGAAGTTGAACGAGTCGTCGACCCGGTCCATCATCCGCAGGGCCTTCATGAAGGTCTCCTGGGCTATGTCCTCCGCCAGCAGCGCGTCGCCGAGCTTGCGGCGCACGAGCCGGTAGATGGAGGCGACGTAGCGGCGGTGCAGCTCCTCGAACGCATGTACGTCACCCGCGCGGTAGGCGCGCACGAGCTCGACGTCGGTCGGCCCCCCGGTGTGGGCCGCCCCTGGTCCCTCCTCCTCTACCTCGCCCATTTGCGACTGCGGCAGGCTACTACGGCGGCCCGCCTCAGCAACCCCTCTGGGTCGCGAAAAGCGTCCTCTGCGTCCTCTCCTTCCTCCGTCAGCGTCACGACCTCGGTGACGCCCAAGGAGTACAACGCCTCCCAGCCCGGGCCCTTGCTGCCCGCCAGCAGGACGACGGGGACGCCGGCCGCGGCCGCCCGTTTCGCGACCTCGCCGGGGGCCTTTCCGTAGGCCGTCTGCTCGTCCGCCCGGCCCTCGCCGGTGAACACGACGTCGGCGCGAGGCAGGTGGGCGTCGAATCCGGTGGCGCTGACCACCAACGGTGCGCCGCGCTCGAGCGTGGCGTCGAGGAAGGCGACCAGGCCGGCGCCGGCGCCACCCGCCGCGCCCGCTCCGGGGAGATCGGCGACCTTCTTGCCGAGGTCGCGCTCGATGATCTCCGCGAGCCGGGCAAGCGCGGCGTCCAGCTCAGCCACGGTGGCGGGGTCGGCGCCCTTTTGCGGTCCGTACACGGCGGTCGCGCCGTTGGGGCCGAGAAGCGGGTTGTTCACGTCGCACGCCACCCGTACACGCACCCTGGCCCAGCGCGCGCGGTCGAATCTCGAGGCGTCGATTCGCTCGAGCCGCGCCAGCGCGGCACCGCCTCGCGGCAGGTCGCTTCCGGCGGACTCGAGCAGCCGGTAGCCCAGGGCCTGCGCCATCCCCGCTCCGCCGTCGTTGGTCGCGGAGCCGCCTATGCCCGCGATGATCTCGGCCACGCCCTGCTCACTCGCCGCCTCGAGCAGCTGACCGAATCCGTAAGTGGACGCGCGACGAGGGTCGCGACGCGAGGGGTCGATCAGCGCCAGGCCGCTCGAGGTTGCCAGCTCGACGACCGCGCTCTTGCCTGAATCGATCAGCCCGAAACGGGCCTCGATCGGGCCGCCGAGTGGACCTTCCACCGTCGCCGACCGATGCTCGCCGCGCCGAGCTGTGACCAGAGCCTCGACGGTGCCGTCGCCGCCGTCCGCGACCGGGATCTCGACGACGTCTGCATCGGGAAAGACGTCGCGCACGCCGCGGGCGATCGCGGCGGCGGCTTGCGGCGCGGTGAGGGTTCCCTTGAACGCGTTGGGCGCCACGACCATCTTCATCGGATAGTCCGGACTATCCGCTGTTTAGGACGCAGGAAAAGCCCGGATTGGCCGGACTATCCGGGGGTTCAGTAGACCGGTATCGTCCAGTCTTTGTACTTCGGCGTCTCGCCGCGCACGGCGTTGAAGTAGATGTTCTGCAGCTCCTGCGTGAACTCTCCGACCTTGCCATTGCCGACCGGCCGCCGGTCGACCTCGACCACCGGCGAGATCTGCGCGCCGGTGCCGCAGAGCAAGAGCTCCTCGCACGTGTAGAGCTCGGTGCGGTCGATGCTGCGCTCGAGGACGTCGAGGTTGAGCTCGTCCTTGATCACCTTCATCAGCAGCTCGCGCGTGACGCCTTCGAGGATGTCGTCGGTGACGGGCGGAGTCACGAAGACGCCGTCCTTGAGCATGAAGAGGTTCTCGGCAGAGCCCTCGGAGACGTGGCCGTCGACCGAAAGCACGATCGCCTCGTCGTAGCCCGCCTCGACCGCCTCGGATTTGGCGAGCGCCGACTGCGCGTAAGCGCCCGAGATCTTGGCCCTGGCCGGAAGCGCCTGGTCCGGGACCCGCCGCCAGGTGCTCACCATGCAGCGGATGCCGCCTTCGATCTCGACGTAGTTGCCGAACGGGGTCGCGTAGATGAAGAAGCCGCGGTCGAGGTTGTGGAGACGCACGCCGATCTCCTCGCTCGACGTGTACAGGAGCGGCCGCACGTAGACGTCGGACTTGAACTGGTTGCGCCGCAAGAGCTCGAGCGTGTAGTTCACGAGCTCCTCGGTGGTGTAGGGCAACTTCATGCGCATGACGTTCGCCGATCGGTGCATCCGGTCGAAATGCGCCGCCGCCTGCAGCAGGTAGAGCTGCTCCTTCTTCGAGTTCCAGTACGCGCGAATGCCTTCGAAGACCGCTGTGCCGTAGTGGAGAGCGTGGGTCATAAGGCCGAGCTTCGCGTCCTGGTAGCGCGCGAAGTCGCCGGCGAAAAAGACCCACGTGTTCGGATGCTCCGCTGGTTTTTCCACCGCGGCTTTGGCTCTGGTTTCCACACCCACCTCCGTAAGTGTAATTCCCGACCCGTTATATTCCGGGCGTGGGCCTTTACGGCATCATCGCCGACGTCCGCCGGGAGCACCCGACGTCTGGGGCGGTCCAGACGCTCGACATGGTCACAGCCGAGCTCGGACGCACTCGGGACAACCTCAAGGAGGCGGTCCTAAACCTCGAGGGCAAAAGCCTTCCGCCGGGCGGCAAGCAGATCCTCGACGAGCTCGTCCAGCGTGCACGGACCGAGAGTGTCTACGACCTCGACTACGGCCCCGATCCGTATGACAGGCCGGTGCCCGAACCACTCGATGAAGGAACCGCCGGCATCGGCGCGGTTCTTTTCATCTCCTCCGTGGTCGGGATCGCGCTCGCGGTGGTCGCGGTCGTCGTGGGCTTGAACGCGATCTTTTCCAGCAGCAGCTAGTGGCGGAGTACTCGTTCGACGTCGTCTCCGAATACGACGGCGCCGAGCTGACGAACGCGCTGGACCAGGCCCGACGCGAGGTCACGACGCGTTTCGACTTCAAGGACACCGCCACCGTCTACGACCTGCGCGGCGAGCTGATCGTCATCGAGTCGGCGAGCGAGGACCGCGCCCGGGCCGCGCTCCAGGTGCTGCGTGAGAAGGCCGCACGCCGGCAGCTGTCGCCCAAGCTCTTCCAGGCAGGCGACCCGAAGACGGTCGGCAAAGGCCGGGGCCAGATCGAGGTGCAGCTCAACGCGGGAATCACCGACGACATCGCACGCGACCTACGCAAGCGCATCCAGAACGTCTCCAGCAAGCTGCAGGTGCGCATCCAGGGCGACCAGCTGCGCGTGGTGAGCAAGGACAAGGACACACTGCAGACCGTCATCAAGTCGCTGCGCGAGGCGGATGACATCCCCGTCCCGCTCCAGTTCACCAACTACCGGTAGCCGGCTCCAACGCATGCATGTGATTCCGGCGATCGATATCCTCGACGGACGCTGTGTCCGCCTGACGCAGGGCGACTACTCCAAACCGACGGTGTACTCCGACGACCCTGTAGAGGTCGTCAAGCGGTTCGCGGCGGCCGGGGCGGAGCGCGTCCACGTGGTCGACCTCGACGCCGCGCGCGGCTCGGCGAGCAACCGGCCCGTGATCGCAAAGATGCTCGATGGACAGAACGTTCAGCTGCAGGTCGCGGGCGGAGTGCGCACGGTGGAGGCCGTCGACGCACTGGTCGACGGCGGCGCCCAGTGGGTGGTGATGGCGACCGCGGCGGTTCGCGATCCGCATCTGTTCGAGAGATGCACGCTGAAGCATCCAGGACGCGTGATGGCCGCTCTGGACGTCAAGGACAACAAGGCCGCCGTCGGCGGATGGCTCGACACCGACAGCGTGTCGGTCGGCGCGCTGGTCAGTCGCTGGGAGTTCTTGCCTCTCGGCGGGGTGATCCTCACGTGCGTAGACCGCGATGGCACGATGGCAGGGCCCGACCTGCAGACGCTGGGCCGGGTCCGGAAGATGACGAAGTTCGACCTCGAGTATTCGGGCGGGATCGCATCGCTCGACGACCTGCGTCGCGTGGCGGCCGTGGGCGCCCAGGCGGCGATCCTAGGCAAAGCCCTCTATGAAGGCAAGGTCACGCTGGAGCAAGCTCTTTCTTTGTGAGACTCATCGCGGTCGCCGCGTCGCTCGTCCTGCTGGGGGCGTGCGGGGGGCGCGACACGCCGGATGACCAGGGCCTCCACAACGACATCCAGAACGGCTCCACCGGAGCGGAGGTCACATTCGACGCGACGCTCCTCGACGATCCCGCGCAAAACGCCGACCATGAGGTCTTTGATGTGAAGACGACGACCGGAGAGATCCTCCAGGTCGATCACAACACGAGCCTCGCTCAGAGCGTGCCGGCGCACAAAGGCGACGGGGTGATCATCCACGGCCAGCTCTACATCGACCCCGGCCCGCGCTACGGCGTGCACTGCACCCACGCACACACATCGAGTGGCTGTCCAAACCCGGGCTGGATCGAGTACAACAGCAACTATTACGAATGAAGGCGCGGAAGAGGACTTCGTCCCCTTCCGCGGACCATCCCCTTGTGGCCTACTGCGTCTGGAGGCGCCTGGTAGAGGGCGTATGGTGACGGCCGGAATGAATCCGGCCTACCAACATCGCTCGTCTGCCGGCTACGAATGAGCAGGCCCGCACGCCCCGCACCCCGTAGCTTCCTCACCAACCTGGGCGCGGGGTCCTACAACCCGCTCCAGCGAGTCGGCCTTGTCTTCAGTAACGTGTGGAGAAAGCGCGGGGGCCAGGGATGCTGCGGGAACTACGGCGAGCCGGGATGTTGAATGACGCGGGACGAGGCCCGTGCGGCCGGCCTGATCAAGTAGCGCATCAATCGGTGCTTTTCGCGCCAAACGCACCAATCACCCACCCGAATTCGGGGCGCTTGGGACGAAACGCACCGAATCACTTTGGCTTGCGCGACACCGTCACGACGTTGGCCTGGGCGAGGGGCCGGACCACGATCTCGTCGATGTCGACGTGCGGAGGACGGGTCACGGCAAAGACGACGCAGTCGGCGATGTCCTCCGCCGTAAGAGGTTTGATCCCGGCGTAAGGCTCCTTCGCAGCTTTGCGGTCACCGTGGAATCGCACCAGGCTGAACTCGGTCTCGACCAGGCCGGGTGCGACCTCGGTGACGCGGATCGGCTCGCCGTTCAGCTCCAGGCGGAGGGTCCGGCTGATCGCGTGCACCGCGTGCTTGGCCGCCGTGTAGCCGCCGCCGCCCTTGTACGTCTCGAAGCCCGCGATCGACCCGATGTTGACGATGTGTCCGTGGCGCGACTTGCGCAGAAGGGGCAGGCACGCGCGAGTCATCCACATGAGGCCCAGCACGTTGGTCTGCCACATGCCGATCCATTCGTCGTCGATCGCTTTCTCGATCGGATTGAGGCCCAGCGCGCCGCCGGCGTTGTTGACGAGAACATCGATGCGACCAAAGCGACGCTTGATCTCGGCGACGAAATCTTTGACGCTTTGCTCATCGGTGACGTCGAGGCGCATCGCGACGCCTTCTTCGCCCGCCACACGCGCGAGCCGCTCGACGCGTCGCGCTCCCACGACGATTCGATACCCGTGACGGCCGAGCGCGATCGCGGTGGCCGCGCCGATGCCGGAAGATGCCCCTGTGACGACGGCGATTGGAGTCATGTAGTCGCTCCGGCGGTAAAGAGATACAAAACGGTTCGCGCCCAAGCGTAACCTAGAGAAAAATGCTCGACGCGATCGTCGCACTTGTGGTTGTCCTGCTGGTGGTGGGAGGCATCCTCGTGATCCTCGGGCCGCGCAATGTCTGGCGTCGCATCTCTGGGCTGCGAAGGCCAGGGATGCCGGTTCTGATCGAGGCCCGGCGCCCGCGGGAGGCCGGCGCGCTCAACCCGAAGACGCAGCGTGTCGTCGTCGCGGCGGGACGGCTAGCGAACTGGATGCGATCGCACGGGCATGACGACGTCGCGCGCGACATCCGCGCGGCTGCCGCGCGGCTCAACGGCAACGAAGCCGCCGGGCTCTACGCCCTGCAGACGACGCTCCGTCGCATCCGCGTGGTCAACATCACGGACACGGCGGCGCATGAGCGCCTGCGCGCGCTCGTCGCCGACCTGCGAACTGCGGTCGACGACCGGTTCGAGCAACTCGAGCTTCTGCCCTTCAAGAGACCCTGACGGAAATCCCCACGAATTCAGAGCCTGCGGCGTGAATTCGCGGGGGCCCCTGGATTCGAGACGACGGGTCAGCTCGGGCTCTCCCTTCGAAGCCACGATCGGCTTCTGCCGGGCGATCCGGGCGGACAACCGCGTCATCGTCTCCGGCACCGCGCCGGTCTGGCCTGACGGCTCGATCAACCACGACGCGTACGCCCAGGCGAAGCGCTGCTTCGAGATCATCGAGGCGGCCCTGACCGAGCTCGGCGCGCGCATGGAGCACGTCGTCCGGACTCGCATGTACGTCAGCGGGTCGGCGTGGGTCGACGCAGTCTCGCGGGCCCACAGCGAGGCGCTAGGCGACGTGCGCCCGGCGGCGACGATGGTAATCGCCCAGCTTTTGAACGAGCAGTGGAAGGTCGAGATCGAGGCGGAGGCGATCATCCCTTAGCTTTGGGGCCTTTGCCGGACTCGATGTATCGCTTCAGCGACTCCATGTTCTTGCCGATCCCCGCCGCGTACTGCGGCCCGAGCAGCCCTCCGGCGAACCGCAGCAAACCGGTGAGCTCGTAATCCATCTCATAGGTGAGCCGCGTCGAGCCATCCTTGCGTTGAGAGTAGGTGTAGGTCCAGGCGCCCTTGAGCGGGCCTTTGATGAAGCGGCCCGCGCATTTCTTCGGCTTCTGGTACACGTCCTGCTCGACCTCGAGGGTGACCTTGGTGCCAGGAAGCGCGAGGTGGTAGCGATAACGCGTGCCTTTGCCGGGCGTCCCTGCGTCGAGCTTGTCGACCTTGTCGAGGTAGGTCGTCCACTTCGGCGCGTTCTTCACGTCCTCCGCGACGACGGCCCAGACCCGTTCTGGTGGCGCGTCGATGTCGGCCTGGACCCGGATCTTCGTCACCTTGCGATGATCGCATCATCGAGATGAATGCCTGAAGCCGCGCCGGCGCGCGTGCTCGGAGCGCTGCGGCACCGCAACTACCGGCTCTTCTTCACGGGCCAGATCGTCTCGACCGTCGGCACCTGGATGCAGAGCGTCGCGATGCCGTGGCTCGCGCTGGAGCTGACGCACAGCGGCGTCCTCGTCGGCCTCGTGCTCGCGGCGCAGTTCACGCCGATCCTCGTGGCGGGCCAGTTCGGCGGGATCGTGGCCGACCGCTTCCACAAACGCAACGTGATGCTGGCCACGCAGGCCGCCTTCACGATTCCGCCTTTCGTGCTCTTCCTCCTGACTGCATCCGGGTACGCGCAGTACTGGATGGTCATCGTCGCCGCACTCGCCGCCGGGCTCATCAACGTGTTCGACGTTCCGGCAAGACAGGCGTTCATCGTCGAGATGGTCGGCAAGCAGGACCTTACCAACGCCATCGCACTCAATTCCTCGGTGTTCAACGCCTCGGCGGTGATAGGGCCTTCGCTTGCCGGCCTGGTGATTGCACTCGTCGGCGTACCGGTCTGCTTCCTGGCCAACTCGGTGAGCTACCTCGCCGCCATCGTCGCCCTTCTTCTCATGCGCGACCTTCCCCGGCGCGAGCCGCCCGCGCATGAGGCACGGTTCTTCGCGCACCTGGTTGAAGGCGCGGCCTATGCGCGCCGCACGCCCGAGGTCGGCGGACTGCTGACAACCGTCGCGGTCTTCTCGCTGTTCGCGATGAACCGATCGACGCTGCTGCCGCTGTTCGCCGACCAGGTGCTGGGCGTGGGCGCGCAGGGGTTCGGCTTCCTGCTTGCTGCGATGGGCCTTGGCGCGGTCGGCGGGGCCCTGACCCTGGCCTTCTTTCCCGAGCTCGGCGCCAATCCGCGGCGCCAGCTCTGGGTGGCGGCGATCTGGGTTGCCGCCCTTCTGGAGTTCGCGATCTCGCGCATCTTCGTGATCTCGCTGGCGACGCTGTTCGTCGCGGGCTACTGCCAGATCTCGTTCCTCGCCACGACCAACAGCCGGCTGCAGACAATCACGCCCGACCACCTTCGCGGTCGGGTGATGGCGCTCTACGTCCAGGCGTTCGCGGGAGTGAGCCCCATCGGCAACGTGCAGGCCGGTGTGCTGGCCACGCTCTTCGGAGCGTCGTGGTCGATGGCGATCGGCACGCTCATCGCCGGCTTCGCGCTAGTTGCGATCTCGCTGGTCGCGCCCGAGGTGTTCGGTCAGCCGAAGAAAACTTCGAGCACCGCGGCGACGGCCAGCGCCGGAACGAGCCAGCGCAACGCACGCACGTAGTCGGCGAAGGCGCCGATCACTCGCGTGGTCCATCCGCCGCGCGCGTCCATGTGGATCGCCGTCGCGCCGATCTGGATCACCAGCCCGCCGGCGATGATCGCGGCCGGAACCTCGACCAGGCCGTTGGGCACGATCCCGCTCAGCGCAATGCTCCATGACGAGAGCGCCGCCGCGAATCCGAGCAGGAATCCGGGCGCGAAGGTGAGCAGGAATCCGCTCAGTCCGGCGGTCGTGATGGCCAGCGCTGCGACCAGGATGAACGCGAGGACGTTGTGGCTGAAGATCGCCGCGACCTCGAAGAGCGGTCCGCCGTCGCCGGTCGACCGGACCAGGCTCGACAGCACAGGCTTCACGACCGCGGACGGAATCGCGCTCGAGACGCCCGCCAGGTAGCCGGCGGCGGCGCCGAGCGGAAAGCCGAGTGCTGCTATCAACATCGGCACGCGCCGCATCCACAGCAATCGCAGAAAGCCAGGCCTGGTGTCGAAGCTCGCCTCGAGCGCGCGCACAGCGCGCCGGAACGGATGGCGCAGCCCGACGTCACGCGCCAGGAGCGCTTCCCGCGAGAACCCGCTGAAGCCCATACGCAGCAGCGCGATCGCGATAACAGTCATCAGCAGCGCGAACGCCCAGAGGAACTCCGCGCGGCCGAGCAAGATGAGCGCCGCCTCCGCCTGGAGCGCGACGGACATGGGCAGGATGATGAATGACGCCATGACGTTGGCCGCGCGCATAGTGCGCGCGTTGAGGCTGATGATCACAGCGCCCGCGACCATCGCCGCGACCTGGCAGATGGTCGAGAGCGCGAGAGCGAGCAAGATCGCAAGTGGAAAGTAGCCAAGTCCCGGAAACGTGACGAGGCAGTACACGAGCAGCCCGCCGTAGCACAGAGTCAGCGAGACGGCGAGCACCGCGGCGACCTTGCCGGCGTAGATCTCGGCTTCGCGCAGGGGCGTCGAGAGCAACACCTCGAGCGTCGTTCGTTCGCGTTCGCCCACGAAGGACTCGAGCGCGAGAACGAGCGAGAAGCTCGCGGGGATGAAGACCACGAAGAACGCGCCGACCAGTGCGAGGCGGTTCACCACCGCCGTTCCGCCACCGAAGACCGCCAGGGCGCGCACGCCGGAGCCGGCCGCGATCGGAATCGCAAGCGTCAGCCCGACCATGGCCACGATCAGCCGCAGCTCGCTGACCGCGTCCCGCAGGTCGCGCCTGGCGACGAGTCCCGCCTTACGCCGATCGAGTTGCGGCCAGCTCATGCTCTTCATTGACTCCGTGGTTGCCGACGATGGCGAGGTAGATGTCCTGCAGGGTGGGCAGCTCGCGGATCTCCTGCCGCGTCTTGAGTCCTGACTCGCGCCGCAGCTCGTTCATGTCGCCGACGGCGAGGGCGCGACCGCCGGACATGATGCCGATGGAACCGGCGAGGTGCTCAGCCTCCTCCATGCTGTGGGTGCAGATGACCAGGGCGCAGCCCTCCCTCTGCAGCTCCTTCAGGTAGACCCAGGCGCGACGCGCGCTGTCGGGGTCGAGCGCGGACGTCGGCTCGTCGGCGAGGACCAGGCGCGGGCGGTGCAGCGTGGCGCGGATCAGCGCGACCTTCTGGCGCATTCCTTTGGAGAAGGTGCCAAGCCACCGGTCGCCGGCGTCGGTCAGCTCGAACAGCTCGAGCAGGTCCTCGATACGCCGCTGCCGGGTCGAGGGTTCGATGTCGTAGATCGCGCCGAAGTGGTCGAGGTAGGCACGCGCCGACATGCGCTCGTAAAGGCCCGGCACCTCGGGCATCAGCCCCACTCGCGCACGCACAGCCGCCGGGTCGTCGGAGGAGTCGATGCCGTCTACCCTGACCGTGCCCGCGGTCGGCGTGAGCACACCGGCCATGCACCGCAGCGCCGTCGTCTTGCCCGCGCCGTTGCGGCCCAGGAGGACGAGGCATTGTCCTGCTTCAACCTGGACAGTCAGGTCCCTCAGGGCAGGAACGTCGCCGTACGACTTGGCCAGACCTTGAACTTCCAGCACGGCTAGTGGATTGTGACGGCTCTTAGTCAGGAAGCTGGTGTTTTAGGCGGCGACGGAAAACGGCTGGCCACGCTTGGCCCATACCTTCGAAACGAGCGACGATTCCCGCGGACCATGACAGCCAGGGTCACGGCGAATGCCGCCGCGCCGAGGAGGATGACCAGGAAAACCGGGGCGCCGAAGCCTTCGCCCACGAGGGCGGCGATCGCCCCTCCAACGGACGCGACGATCACACCCAGAATCCCGGGCAGGGTGACCAGGCCGTGGAAGATGGTGCCCAGAGTTGGTGCGCTGACAGGGTCGAGCCCAAGCGTCTGGAGAGCGCCCTCCAGGTCGTCGTACGGGCTGGTGATGAAGTTCGGCTCGAGCTCCGGATGGAGCTCCAAATAGGCATGCCGGAGCCGGTTCATGCCGACCACCCATTTGTAATCGTCGCGGTTGAGCATCGCCAGGCGGCGCACCGTCGCAACGCCGGTGACGAAAACCACTGTGAGCATGAAGATGGCGACCGCAATAAAGGTCGTTCCGAAACGATCCGCCTGCGCCACGAGCGCAAGCGCGATGACCGCGCCCGACAGGATCGTGAGGAACATGTTCACGCGGCCGAACGACTCCTGGTAGGTCAGCGCGCGGGTGGCGAGCAGGCTCCAGTGCTCGGTCGCCAGGATCTGGATGGCTTCTGACTGCGGTCGCATCGGAGGCATCTCTGTCGACATCTAGTCGCGAGGAAGATACCGGGGCAGGTCGGCGAGGGAGGCGAAGCCTCGCGTCTCGAGGAACGATGCGATGCCGTCGTGTACCTCGGCGATCGCGTTCGGGTCGACGAACGTCGCAGTGCCGACCTGGACGGCGGAGCAGCCCGCGACGAGAAACTCCAGCGCGTCTTCGGTCCGTGTGATTCCGCCGATCCCGATCACCGGGATGCGCACCGCCCGCGCGGCCTGATGGGCGAGATGGACCGCCAGCGGGCGGATCGCCGGACCGGACAGCCCGCCCGTCCGGAAGCTGAGACGCGGGCGGTAGGCATTGAGGTCCATCGACATGCCGACGAAGGTGTTGATCGCGCACAACGCGTCCGCACCCGCCGACTCGGCGGCGCGGGCGATGATCCCGATGTCGCTCACCATCGGCGTGAGCTTCACCCACACCGGCAGCTTTGTCCGCCTGCGCACCGCGTCAGTCACGGCCGCGGCCGCGTGCGGGTCGTTGCCGAAGAACATGCCGCCCTGCTCGACGTTGGGACACGAGATGTTGATCTCGAAACCCGCGACGCCCGGCACGCCGTCGAGGCGCGCGGTCAGCTCACCGTACTCCGCCGCGGACTCTCCGTTGATGTTGACGAAAACGGGGAAATCCCAATCCGCCCACTGCGGCGCGTAGTCGCGGATCAGCGCCTCGACCCCAGGGCCCTGCAGACCGATCGCGTTGAGCATCCCGCTCGGCGTCTCCGTGATGCGTGGCGGCGCCGTGCCGGCGCGGGCGCGAAGGAAGATGCCCTTGGACACCATCCCGGCAAGCGCACGGCGCTCAAGGAGCGGCACCTCGGTGCCGTAGCCGAACGTGCCGGACGCCGCGAGCACCGGACCGCGCAGCTTCAGCCCCCCGACATCGACGGACATGTCGGGCGTCATGCCGACACCGCGTACGGAAGGTGCGAGGGCAGGGAGTCCCAGTCAACGGCGGCGGCGCGATATACCGGACCCTCGGTGCAGGCGCGGTCGTAGCCACCGCGCTTCAGAGGGACGGCGCACCCGAGGCAGACCCCCGTCCCGCAGCCCATATGCGTCTCGACCGCGACCTGCGCGTCCGGCCATCGCTCCGCGACCGCGGCAAGCATGCGGTTCGGCCCACAAGCGAGCACGACGTCACCGTCAGGTGCCGCGACGACCGCCGTGCCCCGGACGCCGCGCGATCCGTCGTCGGTGGCCCATACGACCTCTTCGCCGTCGGATTCGCTGCACAGCTCGGCGGCGGTGCGCGCGCCGTGCACCCACGTGACTCGCAACCCCGCGCCATGTGCTTCGCGCGCCGCCAGCGGCATCGGCGCGACCCCGAGGCCGCCGCTGACGAGCACGACGCTCCCGGCCCGTGGGAGATCGAATCCGCGACCCAGCGGGCCCAGGCAGCTGATGCGGTCACCAACCTCCATCGCCAGCAGCTGCGTGGTCCCTGTGCCGACAGCCTTGAGCACGACCTCGATGTCGTCACCCACGACGCGGTAGACGGAGAATGGGCGGCGCAGCAGCGGTCCTGGCGACCAGCCAAGGTTCACGAACTGCCCGGCGCGAACGGTCACCGCGATCTCCGGAGCCTGCATCGAGATGACGTGCATGCCACGCGCGACCTCGCGACGGCCGGTTATCGGCGCGTCAAGCAGGAACACTGTCGCGCCACTCGCCGATCGTCCTGACTTCCATCTCTTCCCGCGCGTTGACGGCCGATTCGAGCAGCGCGGCCGCGGTGTCGAGCGACGTAAGGCAGGGAATGCGCCGCTCGACGGCGGCACGGCGAATCTCAAACCCGTCCTTGATGACGGGATTGCCGTCGCCCGGGTCCTCGTAGATGTTCGACATCGTGTTGATGACCAGCTGGACCTCGCCGCGGACGATGACGTCGACCACGTTCGGCGACTCCTCGCCGATCTTGCCCACGACCCGCGGCGAAAAGCCGGCGGCCTGCAGGGCTCGCGCGGTGCCTTCGGTCGCGACGAGCTTGCAGCCCAGCTGCACCAGGCGGGACACGATCGGAAAGAGCTCCGGCTTGTCGGCATCGGCAATCGTGAGGAGGGCGGCGCTTCCTCGCTCGACGTGCATGCCCGAGGCGGCGAACGCCTTGCGCATGGCCTCGTTGAGGGTGCGCGCGATGCCGATGGCCTCCCCCGTGGACTTCATCTCCGGACCGAGATACGAATCGACCTTCGCGAGCTTGTTCATGGAGAACACTGGAGCCTTGACGGCGACCAGGTCGCGCCGGGGGAACAGCCCAGCCTTCCAGCCGAGGTCGACCAGCTTCTCGCCCAGCATCACCTGCGTGGCGAGCTTGACCATCGGCACCCCGGTCACCTTGGAGAGGAACGGGACGGTACGCGATGCTCGCGGGTTGACCTCGAGCACGTAGACGCGACCACGGTGGACCACGTACTGCACGTTCACCAACCCGCGGAGCCGGAGATGGCGCGCGATCCGGATCGTGTAATCGACGATGCTGTCGATCTCTCCGCGCTCGAGGCCGGGCGCGGGGTAGACCGCGTAGGAATCGCCAGAGTGCACGCCCGCCCGCTCGACGTGCTGCATGACACCGGGGATCACAACCGTCTCGCCGTCGGAGATGGCGTCGACCTCTGCCTCGACGCCCTGCAGGTACTTGTCGATCAGCACCTGTCCGCGCGGCATGGCTCCGACCGCCCAGGTCATGTACCGACGGAGCTCGTCCCGGCTGCGCACGATCTCCATCGCGCGTCCGCCGAGGACATAAGAAGGACGCACGAGCACGGGATAGCCGGCCCGCTCGGCGATGGTCTCGGCCTCCTCCAGAGTGGTCGTGGTTCCTCCCACCGGCTGCGGGATCCCGATCGCGTCGAGTGAGCGCGCGAACGCGCGGCGATCCTCGGCCAGGTCGATGGCCTCGACGCTCGAACCGAGAATCGCCACACCGCTCCGATCGAGCGGCTCGGCGAGGTTGATCGCGGTCTGGCCGCCAAACTGCACCAGCACGCCCGAGGCATGCTCGGTTCGGGCGACGTGAAGCGCGCCCTCGAGGTCGAGCGGCTCGAAGTAGAGCCGATCCGAGGTGTCGAAGTCGGTCGAGACCGTCTCCGGGTTCGAGTTGACCATCACCGCGCGCACGTTCGCGTCGCGCAGCGCCCACGCGGCGTGCACCGAGCAGTAATCGAACTCGATCCCCTGGCCGATCCGGATCGGCCCCGAGCCGATGACCTCGACGGTCTCGCCCTCGAGGGGCCGAGCCTCGTTTTCCTCTTCCCAGCAGGAGTAGTAGTAAGGCGTCGCGGCCTCGAACTCGCCCGCGCACGTGTCGACAAGCTTGTAGGTCGGCAGCGCGGGATCGACCGTTTCGCCGCGCAGCGCCGTGATCATCGAGTCCGAGAAACCCGCGCGGCGCAACTCATGGACGCTGCCCTCGGCCTCGAGCCGAGCGATGGTGGCAAGACGGTCGATGAACCATCGGTCGATCCCACTGCGCAGCGCCAGCGATGCGGGCTCTATGCCGTTGCGCAGCGCGTCGAGAAGCCCGTAGAGCCGGCGGTCGTTCGGCTCGTCGATCGTCTCGGGACCGAGCTCCCAGGCCGCGGGCTGCTTCTGCTCGAGCGACCGCATCGCCTTGACGAGCGCGGCCTCGAAGGTGCGCTCCAGCGCCATCACCTCCCCCGTCGAGGCCATCTGCGTGCCCAGCCGGCGGTCGCCTGCCGGGAACTTGTCGAACGGCCACCGCGGAATCTTCACCACGCAGTAGTCGATCGCCGGTTCGAACGCGGCGAAGGTGCGGCCGGTGATCTCGTTGCGGATCTCCTCGAGCCGCCTGCCGACAGCGACTTTGGCTGCGACTCGCGCAATGGGATAGCCCGTGGCCTTCGAGGCCAGCGCCGACGAGCGGCTGACGCGTGGGTTGACCTCGATCACGAAGTACTGCGAGCTGCCCGGATCAAGCGCGAACTGGACGTTGCAGCCGCCCTCGATTCCGAGCGCGCGGATGATGCGGATCGCCGACGAGCGGAGCATCTGATGGTCGCGGTCGGAGAGGGTCTGCGCCGGCGCGACCACGATCGAGTCGCCGGTGTGCACACCCATCGGGTCGAGGTTTTCCATGTTGCAGACGGTGATGCACGTGTCCGCGGCGTCGCGCATGACCTCGTACTCGATCTCCTTCCACCCCCACAGCGAGCGTTCGACCAGGACCTGGTGGATCGGTGAGGCGGCGAGGCCGCGAATGGCCACGCGCTCGAGGTCTGGCTCGCTGGTGACGAATCCGCCGCCGGTCCCGCCAAGCGTGTATGCGGGGCGGATGACAAGTGGGAGCCCATTGTCCGCTGCAAACTCACGCACCTGGTCCGCCGACTCGCACACTCGCGACACCGGAACCGGCTCGCCGATGTCTTCGAGCATCTGCTTGAACGCCTGCCGGTCCTCCGCCTTGCGGATGGTGTCGATCGTCGCGCCGAGCAGGCGGACGCGGTGTTTTTCGAGGATGCCCGCATTCGCGAGGTCCGTGGCGAGGTTGAGTCCTGTCTGGCCGCCGAGGGTCGGCAGAAGCGCGTCCGGTTTCTCGCGCTCGATGATCCGCTCCACGGCCTCGACCGTCAGGGGTTCCAGGTAAACGCGGTCGGCGACGTCCTCGTCGGTCATGATCGTCGCGGGGTTGGAGTTGACGAGCACAGTCTCGATTCCTTCCTCGCGGAGCGCCTTGCACGCCTGCGTGCCCGCGTAGTCGAACTCCGCGGCCTGGCCGATCACGATCGGACCGGAACCGAGGATCAGCACCTTGCGCGGTCGTGGTTCTTCCTTCATGCCGGCAACCGCCCTGACCACCGGAACCCCGCTGCGCACCATGTCGATGAAGCGGTCGTACAGGTGCTGGTTGTCCTGCGGGCCGGGGCAGCCCTCGGGGTGGTACTGCACGCTGAACGCGGGGACCGTGCGATGGCCAAGGCCCTCGACCGAGCCATCGTTGAGGTTGCGCTGCGAGATGTAGAAGTCGCCGGCGGGAATCGAGGCCGCGTCGACCTGGAACTCGTGGTTCTGGCTCGTGATGTGGACGCGACCGGTGTCGTAGTCCTTGACCGGATGGTTGGCGCCGTGGTGGCCATAGGGAAGGCGAGAGGTAGATGCCCCGGCAGCCCGCCCGAGGATCTGGTGGCCAAGGCAGATCCCGAACAGGGGAATCCTGCCCAGCGCCTGCCGCGCGAGCTCGACCGGACCGTCGAGCACGGCCGGGTCGCCCGGACCGTTGGACAGGACCAGGCCGTCGGCGCCAAGCGCCTGCACCTCCGCCCATGTCGCGGTGTGCGGCAGCACGACGACCGTGCACCCGCGCTCGCGCAGGGAACGAAGGATGTTGGACTTGACGCCATAGTCGACGACCGCGACCACGAGCCCCGCGCCGTCCGTCCGCCTGCGCGTGCGCAGCTCGGGCGGCAGCGGCTCGAGCCATTCCTCGCGTCGAGTGCGCGAGGTCTGCGCGACCAGGTCCTGCTCAGTGAGCGGAGTGACGCGCCGGGCGGCCTCGGCCAGCTCCGCCAGCCGCTCGCGGGTTGGCGTCTGTGCTTCATGAACCAGCACGGCGCGCAGCGCGCCGTGCGTGCGGATGTGTCGCGTGAGGGCGCGGGTGTCGATCTCCGCGATCGCCGGCACGTTCCAGCGCCGCAGGTACTCGTCGAGCGATCCCTCGCTCGAGTGGTGGCTCGGCGCCGGGCACGCCCAGCGCACGGCGAGCGCCCTCGCCCAGGGCCGCGCCGACTCGGCGTCGGAGTCGCGCACTCCGTAGTTGCCCTGAAGCGGATACGTCATGCAGACCATCTGGCCGGCGTACGAGGGGTCGGTCAGAACCTCCTGGTACCCAGTCATCGCGGTGTTGAAGACGACCTCACCCTCGCCGACCGCGTCGGCGCCGAGCGGCGCGCCCACGAACGCTCGACCGTCCTCGAGCACCAGCGCCGCGGCCACGCTGGTTCTAGCCGGCAACGATCACCGCCTGGTCGATGCCGTCCTCCTCGTCGATGAGGACCTCGACGCGCTCTCCCTCGGACGTGGGCACGTTCTTGCCCACGTAGTCGGGGCGGATCGGCAGCTCGCGATGACCGCGGTCGACGAGCACGGCGAGCTGGATCGCCCGCGGCCTGCCGAAATCCATGAGCGCGTCCATCGCCGCGCGCGCGGTGCGGCCGTGGTGGATCACGTCATCGACCAGCACGACCACCTTGTCGTCGATCTCGGGCAGTTCGGACTCGGGTTGGTGGCCGTCGGGCGGCCGGAGGAGCAGGTCGTCGCGGTGGAGAGTCACATCGAGCCGTCCAAACTGCACGCGCGATCTCTCGAGCTCGCTCAGGATCATCGCCAAACGCTGCGCGAGCACGTCGCCTTTGCTGACGACGCCCACGATCACGAGGTCGTCGGTGCCGCGGTTGCGCTCCACGATCTCGTGCGCGATGCGCTGCAGCGAGCGCCGGATCTGGTCGGCGTCCATCACAGTCGCCTTGAGGCGACCCTCCGTCACGCTCATGTCAGGAGCCGGTCGAGCAGCGCCATTCGGACGTGCAGGCCGTTGCGCGCCTGGCGGAAGTACGCAGACTTGGGGTCGCCGTCGACGTCGGGCGAGATCTCGTCGACGCGGGGCAGCGGATGCATGAGGATCGCGTACCTGCGCATCCGTTCCATCGCAGCCTTGTCCATGCGGTAGACGCCCTTCACCGCCTCATATGCGGCCGGATCGGTGAAGCGCTCCTTCTGAATCCGCGTCATGTAGACGACGTCGACCTCGGGCAGCACAGCCTCGAGGTCGGGCGTTTCCACCCAAGGCACCTTGTGCTCGTCGAGGTGAGCCTTGAGGTCGTCGCGCATCGTGACCTGCGGCGGCGCGACGAACCACAATTTCACATCCTTGAACTTGCTGAGCAGGTAGGAGAGTGAGCGCACAGTCCGGCCATTGGCCAGGTCGCCCACCATCGCGACGCGCACTCCGTCGACGCGCGAGAGCTCCGCACGAATGGTGTAGAGGTCGAGCAGAGCCTGGGTCGGATGCTGCCCCGGCCCGTCGCCCGCATTGATGATCGGGACGTCGCTGACCGACGCCGCACGTTTCGCGGCGCCCTCCTCGTTGTGGCGCACCACGATGACGTCGGCGTAGCCGCTGACGATGCGGATGGTGTCCTCGAGCGTCTCGCCCTTCGCCGCGGACGAGAACTCGCGAGCGTTATCGGTCCCCATCGTCTGGCCGCCGAGCCGCAGCATCGCCGCTTCAAAGGACAGGCGCGTGCGCGTCGAGGGCTCGTAGAAGAGTGCCGCCATGACGCGGCCCGAGAGCCGCCCTATGAAGAGGTGCGGCTCTCGCTTGATCTCGTCGGCGCGCGCGAAGAGATCTTCGAGAAGGCTTCGCGAGAACTGCTGGCTCTCGATTACATGTCGGAGTTTCGAAGTGACCGCCATCAGGTCAGCTCCTTCCGAGCCGAGTCGTCACGAAGACCTTTTCGATCATTGCGCCCTGCGTGCGCCCGGCGCACGCTCCGCAGTCGCGACGTGACGGCCATGAAAAAATCTCCTTCCCTGGCTCTCCGGCCAGGACTTAAAGGCGAGCTCGCGGGAGAGTTTACCGTAACTTGTTACGTCCATGAATCGAAGACCCGGACACGTCGACGTCACGACCGAGGTCGGCTACTGCAACTTCTGTCAGCGACCTCGCAACCTTCGCAGGGAGGCGCATCACCTCGGCACGCTGGTGCGCACGATCGTCACCTGCGAGACATGCCACCGCACCCTGTCGAGCACCATGGGCGTCGCAACCGCGCCTGAGCCGGAGCCGGCCAAGATCGAAGCGCAGGCCGAGGCCGAGGTCGTCGAGACGGCCAAGCCCAAGCGAGCAACCGCCGCCAGGAAGACCGCGGTCAAGAAGCCGGCAGGCAAGAAAGCGCCGTCCGCGAAGCCGCGTTCGACGGCAACGAGGAAGACCACCCGAGCCAAGTGACACAGACGGCGATCAGGGTTGACCGCCTGGAGAAACAGCTCGGGACAAACAAGGTGCTGCGCGGCATCTCGTTCGAGGCGCGGTCCGGAGAGATATTCGGATTGCTCGGCCCCAACGGCGCCGGCAAGACGACGACCCTGCGCATCATCTGCACGCTGCTTGCACCGGACGCCGGATCGGTCGAGGTGCTCGGATTCGAAACGCGCACGACGCCCCAGGAAGTTCGACGCCGGGTTGGGGTCGTCACCGCGGAGATCGGCGTCTACCCGCGGCTCACGGCGCGGGAGAACATCGCTTACTTCGCCGAGCTGACGGGCGTCGACGGACAGGTGGACAGCAGGGTCGACGCGGTCGTCGACCGGCTCGACATGGCTTCGTTCGCCAACCAACGTGCGGAGTCGCTCTCCTCGGGTCAGAAGCAGAAGGTCGCGATCGCGCGCGCGATCGTCCACGATCCGCCGGTCCTGATGTTCGACGAGCCGACCTCCAACCTCGACGTGCTGGCTTCGCGCGAGATCCGTGAGTTCATGGTCGAGTCAAGGGGCCGCGGCAAGTGCGTCATCTTCTCCACGCACGTGCTGCATGACGCGGAGCGGCTGTGCGACCGGGTCACGATCATCCACCAGGGCCAGGTGGTCGCGAGCGGCACCACGGGCGAGGTCAGAGGGAAGCAGGAGGACCTGGAGGACGCGTTTCTCTCGCTCGTCGAGGCGGCCACGTGAGCTCGACGGCGATCGTGTTTCGCAAGGAGCTGCGCGAGATCCTCCGCGACCGGCGGACCCTCGTCGCGATCGCCCTGGCCGCGCTCGCCACCCCGATCGTCCTTTTCGTCATCGCGCAGGTCTCGACGAAGACCGCGTCGTCGGTCTACACCGTCGGCTACTCGGGACAGATCCCGGCGGGGCTGGACGTCCTCTTCAACGCCACCGGGCTGAAGCTTGTCGAGATCGCAGATCCAGCCGGCGCGGCCAAGCACCAGGTCGACCTCGGCGTCGTCTTCACGGCCAAGGGAGTCGACGAGTACTACGACCCGACCCGGCAGAGCGCGCAGCTCGCCGATGTGAGGTTCCAGACGATCCTGAGCAGGTACGACGCCGCCAAGGTCGCGGCCTCGCTACAGCAGCAAGGCGTCGATCCGTCGGTCCTCAACCCCTTGCCCGTGAGCGTTCATCCGCTGAGCTCGCCGGCGCAGGCCGCGGGCAACTCCTTCCTGAGCTTTTTTCTCCCTTACATCCTCATCACGATGAGCCTGACCGGCGGGCTCTCGGCCGCGCTCGACACGTCAGCGGGCGAGCGCGAACGCAAGACGCTCGAGAGCCTTCTCCTGACGCCAGCTCCGCGCAGCCAGGTGCTGATCGGAAAAATCCTCGCCGTGAGCGTGATCAGCCTCGCGGCGGCCCTCGCCGCGATCGCGTCCATGCTGATCGCCCTCACGCAGATCAGGTTCGGTGAAGCGGGCGGAACCTTTCCGGTGCACCTGAGCACCGCCGCCGCCGCCGTCATGGTCTGGCTGGCGATCCTGCTCGCGGCGTCGTTCAGCTCGGTGACCATCACGCTCGGCACGCTCGCGCGCAGCTTCCGCCAGGGCCAGGCCTACGCGACGCCGCTGTACTTCATCACGATCTTCCCGGCATCGATCGTGCTTTTCATCCCGGACTTCAACCCGAACCTCGCGTACTACCTGATCCCCATCCTCAACGCCGTGCTCGTCCTGCGCGACGCCATCGTGCACGGCACCGTCGACTGGCTCTCCCTGGTGGTGACATCGGTGAGCCTCGCGCTCACAGGCGGTCTTTGCTTCTTTCTCGCCTTGAAGTTGTTCACAAGAGAGGCGCTCCTGATCCGGTCCTGAGTGGCAAACTGTTCTTGAGGAGAACATGGGCCGCCGCCGACTGGAGCTGAGGGACCTTCGCAGCCTCGAGCGAAGGAGCATGTATTCGATCTTCCATCCGCTCGATCCGAATGAGCGGCTGCCGCGGGAGCTCATCGTCGAAGCGCGGCGGTACCGATTCCTCGAGAAGCGGGCGCTTCTCACGTGGGTCGGTGTGCTCTACCTGCCGGCGCTGATGCTGACCGTCGTCGTCCTCGGATCCTTCAACCTTGGTGCGCTGGTGGCGTTCGGGACCGCCGGCCTGGCGCTGGTCGGCGTCTACCTTTTCGTCGCCTCTGCCAAAGAGGCCTAACCCTCCAGCAACCACTCGGCGACCTGGACGTGATCGGGGATGTCGCCTTCTCCCACTGACCAGGCCACCGTTTGCGCGATGCACCACCGGCGGGCGCGCTCGCGGTCCAGGCCCAGCTCGCTTGTCAGGTGATCGAGCCGGCGCAGAACCGCCCGCTTGCCGCCGCCAAGCTCCTGCGAGCGGATGATCGGTGCCAGGCCGAGCTCCCTCTCCCCGACCAGCGGCTTGGGGTCGATGACGAGCCACGGCTCACGCCGAGCCGCGAGCACGTTCCCACCGTGCAGGTCCTGGTGCAGCAGGACCTGCTCTCCCTGTGATCTTGCGAGCTGTGAGATCGCATCGAGGGCCGCATCGACGAGCCTGGGATTGAGGTGTCGCCGCTGGTTGAGCGTCGCGGCCCAGTGCGCAGCTTCCTCAGCGAGCGTTCGGAACGGCGGCGCGGTCGCGGGTTTCCACAGTCGAGGGAGCAGACCGATCAAGACGTCGAGGGCTCCGTCCGGCGGGAGAGGAGTGCCTGGCATGCACCGCTCGAGCAGCAGCGCATCGCGTGGCGGAAATCGATCGAGCAGCAGGATGGCGCCCTCTCCATTCCAGTGGCGCAGCGCAAGCGCTTCGTGCTCGGTCTCGCGGTCGATGTGCTGGACCTTGAGCACGACGTCCGTTGCGTCTTGCATGCGGCCTGGAATGGCGAGCGATGTGAAAGCGTATGGAAACGGCTCATCGAGTCGCAGCTTCCAGTGCTCGGCCGACTCCTCGACTGCGCCGGGTAGGGCATCGAGCCAGCTCCGGCCCTGTTCGCTCGCATTGAGCCAGTCGAGCTGCGCTGGAATCGGTCCGCGAAAACCATCCACGGTCATGACCAGCGTATAAACGTCACATGACCGAAGCCGTGATCGTCGCCTACGGCCGCTCCCCGATCGGCCGTGCACGCAAGGGATCCCTCGTCGACGTCCGCCCAGACGACCTCGCATCGCACGTCGTGAGCAAGGTGCTGGACAAGGTCCCGCAGCTCGAGGCGACGGAGATCGAAGACCTGATCTGCGGCTGCGGTCTGCCCGGCGGCGAGCAGGGTCACAACATCGGACGGGTCATCTCCATCCTCAGCCGTCTCGACGTGCCCGGCGTTACAGTCAACCGCTACTGCTCGTCGTCGCTGATGACCACGCGAATGGCGGCACACGCCATCGAGGCCGGCGAAGGCGACGTGTTCCTTTCCGTCGGTGTCGAGTGCGTGTCGCGCTACGGCAGCGGCTACCCCGACGCCCCCGACACGTACAACCCGAGGCTGGTCCCCGGCAACACGGAGGAGTATCCGGACATCTACATCGCGATGGGCCAGACCGCCGAGAACGTGGCCCAGCGCGAGAAGATCAGCCGCGAGGAGCAGGACCGCTACGCGGTGAAGAGCCAGACCGCCGCGGTCAAGGCTCGGGACGGCGGCTTCTTCGACCGCGAGATCATCCCCGTCCCGCTGCCCAACGGCAGCACCTTCACGCGCGATGACGGTCCCCGACCCGGCACGACGATGGAGGTGCTGGCGACGCTGCAGCCGGCCTTCCGCGAGAACGGAACGGTCACCGCCGGCAACTCGTGTCCCTTGAACGACGGCGCGGCGGCGGTGGTCGTGATGTCGGACAAGAGGGCCAGGGAGCTCGGCATCAAGCCCATCGCGCGCGTCGTTTCGACCGGACTCTCAGCCCTGGAGCCGGAGTTCATGGGTCTCGGCCCCATCGACGCGTCCAGGCAGGCGCTGAAGCGCGCGAAGATGACGATCGACGACATCGACATCGTCGAGATCAACGAGGCGTTCGCGGCGCAGGTGATCCCATCGGCGCGCGGGATCGGCGTCGACCCTTTCAGCGAAAAGCTGAACCCACACGGTGGCGCCATCGCGCTCGGTCATCCCTTCGGCATGACTGGCGCGCGCATCCTGTGCACGCTTCTCAACGGCCTGGACGAGAAAGACAAGACCTTCGGCCTCGAGACGATGTGCGTGGGCGGCGGTCAGGGAATGGCGATGATCCTGGAGAGGCTCAACTAGCGGCGGCTTCTCTTTTCCTTCTGCTCTTTCTGCCAGGTGCGGAAGAGCTGCTCGCGTTCCCGGTAGTAGCCGCGTACCGCGTCCCCCTTCCAGTCCGTTTCCTTTCTGTGCTCGGGATCCCCTGGGGCGGCTTGAGCCGTTCCGCGACGGCGACCCAGGAAGAGCACGAGCGACCAGAGAAGAAGCAACGCACCCACCGCGAGCACGCCAAGCCCACCGTCAAACCAGGGACTCCCGAACACGTCGGCGTTTGCGGGCAAACGGGTGACGCCGATCGTCATGAGGGCCAGTCCGATGACCGCCGCCGCCGTCCCGAAGGGCAGCCAGAACATCGCCGAGTCGTAGCGGCCGCGGTCCCCCATGGAGCCCTAGCTTAGGCTCGCGATTCGGTCGTCACCAGCAGGCTTTCGAGCACTCGCTCGAGCAGCTGGCGAAGGGTTCTCCTTTCTTCCGCCGACAGGTTCCGCAGCACCTCGTCTTCGAGGCCTTCGCGTGCCTTGTCCGCCCGCTCGACCGCCTTACGTCCGGCAGCGGTCAGCTCGACGATGTGCCTGCGCCTGTCGTTGGGGTCGCGCCGGCGGATCGAATACTGCGCCGTCTCCAGCTCGTTCAGGATCAGGACGATGCTGTTCGCGTCCATGAATAGGGCGCTCTCCAGCTCCTGCTGGGTCGTGCCGGGATGGTCGCGGATGTAGCCGAGGGTCATGTAGGGCTTGAACCGCATGCCCAGCAGCTCTTCACCGGTCCTCCGGTTTAGCGCCTTGTGGATCTGAGTCAGCAGCGAGACGAAGCCGCCATCGCGCCGTGACTCGCCGTTCTTCACGCCCATCGATCTTATCACTGACTCTTAATGTTCCCGCTTTCCTGATATTCCATGCAATAAGGATGGTAATGATCCTGTTATAGTGATCATCCTAAGTTCGGTTCGATTGTTTTGGAGGCGGTAATGAACTCAAATCTCAGAAGGTGGGCGGCTCTGGTCGTGGTCTGCTTCGGCCAGCTCATGATCATGGTCGACACGACGATCGTGAACGTCGCGCTGCCCAACATCCAGCGCGACCTCGGTTTCAGCCAGGCGGATCTCACCTGGGTGGTCAACGCCTACCTGATCGCGTACGGCAGCTTCCTTCTGGTTGCCGGGCGCCTGGGCGACCTGATCGGGCGTCGCAAGGTGTTCCTCGCGGGCGTGTTCCTATTCACGGTCGCCTCGATCGGAAGCGGGTTTGCCCAGGGCGGCGAAAACCTCATCGTGGGCCGATTCCTCCAGGGGCTCGGGGGGTCGCTTTCGGCCGGCGTGATCATCGCGATCATCGTCACCGAGTTCCAGAAGCCGGCTGAGCGCGCGCGGGCGATGAGCGTCTTCACGCTCGTCATCGCGGGCGGCGGCTCGATCGGCCTTCTCGCCGGCGGATTCCTGACGCAGTGGGCAAACTGGCACTGGATCTTCTTCATCAACGTGCCCATCGGCGTGCTGACCGTCGCCCTCGGGTGGTGGCTCATCCGCGAGAACGACGGGGTCGGCTTCGGCCAGGGTGTGGACCTCGGCGGAGCCGCGCTTATCACGGCCGCTCTGATGCTGGGCGTGTACGGCATCGTCACGGCCGCGGACAACGGCTGGACGTCTCCGCACACGATCGGATTCGAGGCCGCGGCTCTCACGCTTCTCGCAGCTTTCGTCGGCCTGGAGTGGCGGCTGCGCAACCCGCTGATGCCGCTCCGTGTGCTCGCCATTCGCACCCTCGTGGGCGCCAGCGCGGCGCGCGCGCTGCTCTTCGCCGGCCTGTCCACGAACTTCTTCTTTGGCGCGCTCTACCTGCAGCACATCCATGGCTACAGCGCGTTCGAGACAGGGCTTGCGTTCCTACCTGTGACCCTTTCTGTAGCGGTGATGTCGAGCGGGTTGTCCGCGCGCTTGATGGCCCGCGTTGGCGCCCGCAACCTGCTGCTGGCGGGGCTGGGGATCATCGTCACGGCGATGGGGATCCTGTCGACCGCAGGAGCCGGCGCGAGCTACGCGCCGCAGCTGCTGGGCGCATTCATCCTGCTGGGCATCGGCGCCGGCTCGTCGTTCCTGCCGCTGCTCACGATCTCGATGTCGGAGGTTCCAATCGCCGACGCCGGTCTTGGCTCAGGGTTCAGCAACGTGACGATGCAGGTCGGCGGCGCGGTCGGCCTGGCGTCGGTGACGACGATCGCCACCTCGCACGCGCAGGGCATCGCGAGCTTCCAGCTTGCATATCTGCTTGCGGCCGTGATCGTGGCCGGGGCGCTGGCGGTGGTGCTCATCGGGTTGCGAGCTCAAGCCGCAGCGGCGCCGCAGCAGCACGCTGTGCCGGCGCAAGCGGAAGAGGCGGCCTAGAGGCACGGCCGAAGACCCTCGGCGAGAGATTCGGCGATCCAGGTGGCCCAGATCCGGGTGAAGCGACGAGCAGCGGAGCGAGCGCAAACCTGCCGGGGTCCCCGCGCCGTGGTTGCGCGGGGGCTACGAGCAGC
>Ga0070717_10000185_pt1 | contig 45398 bp, 45 predicted proteins | sample LARL113metaG_FD_71366 | JGI IMG/M metagenome (GOLD analysis project Ga0070717, IMG submission 71366) | Corn, switchgrass and miscanthus rhizosphere microbial communities from Kellogg Biological Station, Michigan, USA - LAR L11-3 metaG | ecosystem: Host-associated > Plants > Roots > Rhizosphere ...
ACGCTCGAAATCGGCTGAGTGATCAGACGCCACTCTTTGAGTGGATGTTCCTCGAGCAAGACGAATCGAAGAAGCACCGACGAATCGGCGTACGCAATCACCGTTCGTCGTCGCGATCCCAGTGCATCAATGCTTCGAATTCCTCTTCCGTCATCTTCGGAAGATCGGGCGGTCGAACGACATCGTTCCAATTTCCCTTTGCCGGTCGAACGCGCATCCCGTTCTTCCAGACCCACTCCCAATCCTGCGGTCCGCCCGGTTCGAGCTGTGTCCACTGCTCCCACTCGTTCGCGACCGGCTTTTCCTTCTTCTTCATCGCGACACCGGCATCCCTCGGTCATTCTCCTCTGTCAAACGTTCCACATTCCTCTTCATCCCCGCCAGCTTTGCGCGTTTCACCGCGCTTTTGCGAAACAGCGCGGAGAAGTCCGCCTGCGAATAGCGCAGCAGGTCCGACACCGGCGTGGCGCGGTACTCCTCGCGCGGCGCGAACGCCGGGTGGGCGGCGGCGGGCTCGCCGTTCCAGGGGCAGACTTCCTGGCAGATGTCGCAGCCGAAGGCGTTGCCGGCGAGCGGGAGGGCGGGCGGGAGGGGGCCGCGGTGCTCGATCGTCGCGTAGCTGATGCAGTGCTCGGACGCCACCGTTCGGTTCGGAAGGATCGCCTGCGTCGGGCAGGCGTCGAGGCAGCGCGTGCAGATGCCGCAGCGGTCGGCGACGGCGGCGGGCGTGATGTCGTTCGCCATCGACGTCAGCAGCGTGCCGATGAACGTGTACGAGCCGAGCTGCTCGTTGATCAGCATCGCGTTCTTGCCGATCCAGCCGAGGCTTGCCTGCGCGGCGGCGGCGCGATCGGAGAGCGGCCCGGTGTCGACGTAGCGCCACGTCCTCGCGCGCGCGCCGATGGCCGCCTCGAAGCGGCGGAGGATGCGGTCGAGCACCTCGTGGTAGTCGTCGCCGAGCGCGTAGCGCGCCACGCGGTGCGAGAGCGCATCCGGCGGAGCGGACGGGCGGGCGGGGGAGTAGGGGACGACGATGACGACGATCGAGCGCGCCCACGGGAAACGCGCCGCGGGGTTTGCGCGCACCGACTTCGCCAGGTACGACATCGTGGCGTGGTGGCCTGCGGCGATCCATTCCTCGAACAGTGCCGCATGACCGTCGGCGAGCGACGACGCGCCGAGGCGCGCCACGCCCTCCTCGGCGGCGACGCGCTCCAGCTCCGGCCACACTTCGGAAAGGTTCTCGCTCATTCTCGTCTGCTGCCGCGCCTCAGCGTGAACGTCGCGACCTCGGGGCGGCAAAGGATGCGCAACGGCGGGATCGCTCCGATGCCGCGGCTGACGTACATCAACACCGGCCCCACGCGGTGAAATCCGGCCGCGTACTCGGCCTCGTGCTGCGACGGCACGACCACCGCGCCGAAGAACGGGAGGCGGATCTGCCCGCCGTGCGTGTGGCCGCAGAGCAGCAGGTCGATGCGGCGGCGGACGAGGTCGACGATGTCGGGGTGGTGGCTGATGGCGAGGCACGGCGCGCCGTCGTCGATGCCGGCGAACGCGCGCGCGACGTCGGGCGTGCCGCGATAGACCTCGTCGATGCCGGCGAGCGGCAGCACGTCGCCGCCGCGGCGCAGGAAGACGCGCTCGTTCGTCAGGAAGCGGACGCCGGGCAGCTCGCGCAGCCCCGCCCAGTAGTCGTGATTCCCGAGCACGGCGAAGATCCCGTCGCGCGCGGAGAGACCGTCGAGCAGGCGCTCTCGAACGAGCGGGATGTGGCGGTGCCACGTGACGAAGTCGCCGCCGAAGAGCACGACGTCGGGATCGAAGCTCTGCACCCGCGCGACGACGTCGCGGTAGAACGCGGGGCGGACGAACGAGGCGACGTGCGTATCGGTGAGGAAGGCGATGCGATAGCCGTCGAACGCTTGCGGCAAATCATCGACGATGACTTCGTGGTGCGTGACCTCGAGGTCGTAGACCTGGTTGTGGAACGCGCCGCCGCGCGCGCCCGGCGCAACGGAACGGATTCCGACGGGCGGCGGCTCGGGCAGGTAGTTCGCGCGGATGCGATCGAGAATCCACGAGCTCCCGACCGCCGCGGCGATGAGGAGCCAGCCGACGCCGATCTTGGCCAGCGTCAGCGTCCAGGCCAGCTCGGCGACGCGTTCGGGCGTCAGGCGCTCGATGGCCGGGACGGAGAACAGCCGGTCGAGCCATTGATTCAGCGGCCAGAAGAGCGCGGTCAGCGCGAGCAGCACCGGCGGCACCGTCCACATCAGCCAATGCCACGGGCTCTTTTCCTGGCGATGGCTGCCGAAGACGACGCGGTTCATGACGAACAGGAAAATCCGCGCGTCGCCGAGGAGCGCGAGAAGGACGAACGCGGCGAAGAGAGCGCGGACCAGCATCCGCGTCAGAGCCGTTCCAGAATCGGGCCGAGGAGGCTCTCGGGCACGCGCACGGTGCCGAGCGTCTCGATCTCCTTCGCCGCGCCGTGGTCGTCCGAGCCGCCGGTGACGAACTTGCCGCGGAAGCGCGCCACGTTCGCGTAGCGCTCCGACCACTCGGCGTCGACCTTCGGATGGAAGACTTCGACGGCGTCGACGCCGGCGTCGAGGAGGCGCGGCACGAGCTCCTCGTGGTTCGGGTAGAGCGTCGGATGGGCGATCGACGTCACGCCGCCGACGCTGCGGACGAGCGCGACCGCCTCGTCGACGCGGAAGCGCTCCTTGTCGACGAAGGCCGGCTTCCCGCTGCCGAGGAGCTTGTCGAAGGCGTCGGAGACGGAGCCGGCGTGGCCGGCCTCGACGAGCGCGCGGGCCACGTGCGGGCGTCCGAGCGCGCCGCCGGCGGCGAGCTGCTCGACGCGGCGGCGCTCGATCGGATAGCCGAGGGCGCGGAGCTTTTCGACCATCTGCGCGCCGCGCCTCTCGCGCGTGGCGCGGAACTGGCGCAGGCGCTGCTCGAGGCGCTCGTCCGCGGCGTCGAAGGCGTAGGCGAGGATGTGGACGTCGTGGCCGTCGACGATGCAGGAGAGCTCGGCCGCGGAGATCAGCGTGACGCCGCGCTCGTTCGCGTACGGCTTGATCTCGAAGTAGGCGGCGACGTTGTCGTGGTCGCTGATGGCGACGATGGTGATGCCGCGCTCGCGCGCGAGGTCGATCACCTCGCGCGGCGAGCGCGTACCGTCGGAGTGGTAGGTGTGGAGATGAAGGTCGGCGTAGCGCAAGGCGGTTCTTAGTTCTTGGTTGTTAGTTCTCAAGTGTTAGGTGGCGTCGGGCCATCCTAAGAACCAAGAACTAAGAACCTAACAACTAAAGTTTCTTCGCCGCCTTCGCGAGCCCCTTCGACGACGCGTTGAGCGTGTCCTTCAGCGCCTCGCGGCCGGAATCGACGGCCTTGGCGATCTGCTTCTCCGCCTTCTTCTGGTACTTCGCGGCCGTCTTCTTGAGCTCCTTCACCTTCGGCTCGGCGGCTTTGGCCACCGCCTTCTTGAGCTCTTTCACCTTCGGCGCCGCAGCTTTGGCAACTTTCTTCACCGCTTTCTTCACGGCCTTTTCTCCTTCGGCGACGGCGGCTTTGGCCACCTTCTTCGCCTGCTTTTTGATCGCTTTCGTCTTCAGGGCCACGAGGACCTCCTTCAAATCGAGCAATGGTACACGCTAAATCGTCGGCGCTTCGGGCGGCGCGAGGGAGTCGATCACGCGCTGACATCGTTCGCAGAGATCGCCGTCGTTCGCGACTTCCTCGCGATAGAGCCAGCAGCGGCCGCACTTGCGTCCGCGCGCGGCGGTCGTGGTGATGCCGACGCGGCCGACGCCCTCGACCTCGACGGCGTCGGCGACCGCGCCGTCGGCCGGCGCGAAGTCGACGTGCGACACGATGAAGATCTTCGACAGGTCGACCTTCGCCGTGCCGGTCAGCACCGCCGGCGCGACGTCGCAATGCAGCTGCACGTCGGCGTCGATCGACTTGCCGATCTTCCCCGCGGCGCGGTCGCGCTCGAGCACTTTCGACACCGCCTCGCGCACGCGCAAGATCCGCTCCCACGCCGCGACGTCGACGATGGGCGTGTCGATGGCCGGAAACCGCGTGAGGTGCACCGACGGCTCCTTCGGCCCCGGCAGCTCGAGGTAGATCTCGTCCGCGGTGAACGAGAGGATCGGCGCGAGCACGGCGGTGAGGCCGTGGGCGATGAGGTACATCGCCGTCTGCGCGGAGCGGCGGCTGTGCGAGGCCGGAGCGTCGCAGTAGATCGCGTCCTTGGAGATGTCGATGTAGAGCGCGGAGAGGTCGACGGTGCAGAGCTCGAGCATGCGGTGGTAGACCGCGTGGAACTCGTACTCTTCGTACGCGCGGCGGCAGCGCTCGAACGCCTCCGACGCCCGCGCCAGCGCCCACTTGTCGACGTCGTTGAGCTCCTCGGCCGACAGCGCGTCCTTGGCCGGATCGAAGTCGTGCAGATTGGCGAGGAGGTAGCGCGCCGTGTTGCGCAGCTTGCGGTAGCCCTCGCCGACGCGCGTCAGGATCTGCGGGCCGAAGGTGATGTCGTCGGTGTAGTCGGCCGTGGCCACCCAGAGGCGGAGGATGTCGGCGCCGCTCTGCTTGATGACGTCCTGCGGCGAGAGCGCGTTGCCCGACGACTTCGACATCTTGTCGCCGCCTTCGTTGAGGACGAACCCGCACGTGACGACGCCGCGGTACGGCGCGCCGCCCTCGACGCCCGTGCCGATGAGCAGCGACGACTGGAACCAGCCGCGGTGCTGGTCGTGCCCTTCGAGGTAGAGGTCGGCCGGCCAGGTCAGCTCGGGACGCGTCTGCAGCACGGCGATGTTCGACGAGCCGGAGTCGAACCAGACGTCGAGGATGTCGCGCTCCTTGCGGTATTCGCTGCCGCCGCACTTCGCGCACACGGCGCCGTAGAAGTCGGAGGCGGGACGGTCGAACCAGGCGTCGGCGCCCTCGGCTTCGAAGATCTCCTTCACCTTCGCGAAGAGCTCGGGCGAGGTGACGGCTTCGCCGCAGCCTTCGCAATAAAGAACGGTGATCGGCACGCCCCAGAGGCGCTGGCGCGAGATGCACCAGTCGGGGCGGTTCTCGACCATGCCGCGCATCCGGTCGTGGCCCCACGCGGGGTACCACTTCACTTTGTCGATCTCGGCGAGGGCGCGCTCGCGCAGCGTGTCATCCCGAGCGTCAGCGAGGGATCCCCCTGGCTCTTGCGGCATTTCGGCAGGGGATCCCTCGCCGTCTTCGCGGCTCGGGATGACACGTGAGTCCATCGAGATGAACCACTGCTCGGTGGCGCGGAAGATGACGGGGTTCTTGCAGCGCCAGCAGTGCGGGTACGAGTGCGTGATCGTGTCGGCCTTCAGCAGCGCGCCGCGCTCGCGGAGATGCTCGACGATGAGCGGGTTCGCCTTGAACACGTGCATGCCGGCCCAGAGCGGGACGTCGTCGGTGAACTGCCCGCGGTGGTTGACGGGTGTGTAGATGTCGAGGCCGTAGCGCCGGCCGGTGTTGAAGTCGTCGGCGCCGTGGCCCGGCGCGGTGTGCACGAGGCCGGTGCCGGCGTCGACGGTGACGTAGTCGCCGAGGACGAACATGCCCTGGCGCGGCAGGAAAGCGTGGCGATAGGTGAGGTGCTCGAGCGAGGCGCCCTTGAAGACCTTGACGACCTTGTAGTCGCTCCAGCCGAGGGTCTGCGCGACCTGCTTCGTGAGCTCGGACGCGAGGAGGTAGTTCGTGCCGTCGTGCTCGACGACGTCGTAGTCGAAGTCGGGCTTGACGGCGATGGCGAGGTTGGCCGGCAGCGTCCACGGCGTCGTCGTCCAGATGACGGCGTAGAGCGGCTTCTCGATCGGCAGGTCGAGTTGCGTGACGGCGTCGTCGCTCATGCGGAAGCGCACGTAGATCGACGGCGACGTGTGGTCGCGATACTCGACCTCGGCCTCGGCCAGCGCGGTCTGGCAGTAGGTGCACCAGTGCACCGGCTTGAGGCCCTTGTAGACCGTGCCGGTCTGCATGAAGCGGCCGAGGGCGTCGGCGATCAGCGCCTCGTACCGGAACGACATCGTCGTGTAGGGGTTGAACCAGTCGCCGAGGACGCCGAGGCGGATGAAGTCCTCGCGCTGGAGATCGATGTTCTCGTCGGCGAAGGCGCGGCAGGCGCGGCGGAAGTCGGCCTCCGACATCTCCTTCTTCTTCGAGCCGAGCTTCTTGTCGACGGCGTGCTCGATCGGCAGGCCGTGGCAGTCCCAGCCGGGGATGTACGGCGCGTCGAAGCCCATCATCGTGCGCGACTTCACGACGACGTCCTTGAGGATTTTGTTGAGGGCGTGGCCGATGTGGATGCGCGCGTTGGCGTACGGCGGGCCGTCGTGAAGGACGAACTTCGGCCGTCCCTGCGAGGCCTGCCGGATGCGCGCGTAGAGATCGATCTCGCGCCAGAAGTCGAGCCGTTTTGGCTCGTTCTGCGGCAGGTTGGCCTTCATCGGGAAGGCCGTTTCGGGCAGGTTCAGCGTCTTCTTGTAGTCACTCGACTCGGCCATGGTGACCGGCGAAACTAACACAAGATTCGCGATTCGGGATTAGCGGTTCGCGATTCGGCCCGCCCACCCCGAATCGCGATTCGCGAATCCCGATTCGCTAATCGCCGACCTTCTTCAACTCGCCGTCGAGATGCGCGAGCGCGGCCTGCAGCTGTTCGCGCCGGCGGTCGCTCCTCGTCTCGGCGAGCTCGCGCTCGACGCGGCGCCGGGAGAGCTCGAGCGACTCGCGGTGCTTGCGCCGCTCGATGTCCTCGGGATCTTCCTTCCCTTTATGCCGCCGCGCCGCGCGGGCGTCCTCCGCGTCCTGCCACTGTGATTGAACCGATTTGCTTTCGAATCCGCGTGCCATGTGCTTCCTCTATTACTTGGTAGCCCAACTAAATTCCTCGCGCCCGCGTTCGAGGATGGCCACGACGTCGTCGGCGACGAGGAAGCGCTCTTTCACCAGTGCCAGCGTTGCAGCGGTGAACTTGCCGAGGTACTCGTCCGGTCCGCGGTACCGCGCCTCGATCCCCGCTTTCGGCCATGCGATAAACGAGCCGACGAAGCTGGCCCGGTACTCGGGGAAGCCGCTCTTCGGATCGCGCAGATTCCAGCCGGTGTACGTGGCGATCGGGACCTGCACTTCGGGAAGGTGGACGCCGGCGAGCTCGTTGCCGTCGGCGCCGACCTGCGGCACGAGGTTGACGTAGTTGCCGAGGATCTTCGGCGGCTCCGTGGAGAGGTCGACCTTGTAGACGTCGTACGCGAACTTCGGCACAGCCACGCCGTGGATCGACTTCACGGCGAGCTCGCTCGGGCGGACGAGCGTGCCGTCGGCGATCTTCGGGATGCGGCTCGGCGGCGGGTCGACACCGAGCCGCGCCCAGGCGTCGAGCGCGGCGGTGAAGCCGTGGCGCAGGTCCTCGATCTCGTTCGGGTTCGCGAGCTGCTGCGCCGCCAGTCCCGGCAGTGTCTCCAATTCTGGTGGGAAGTCGCCGCCGATGTGGCCGAGTCCCGCGACGAAGTAGGCGCGCGACGTGGGCGCCGGCGCGACGTCGCGTGCGCCATCGGGCGTGGTGTGGATCAGCGACGCGCCGCGCGACCAGTACTCGTACGCAGTGTTGACGTAGAAGATCTTCGGGACGACGTGCTCGGCGGCGGCGCGCTCGAGCAGGCCGTCGTCGGTGAACGGCGGGACGTCGACGGGATAGAACGCCGGCGCGAGCGGCTGCGCATCGCGCGACGGCTGGGCGAAGCGGTGATTGAAGTTGCCGCGCCCGGCGCCGGCGACGTAGATCAACAGCGCGTCGAGCGCCTGCCGCCCCTGCTCGTCGGCGTTGAAGCCCTGCCACACGAAATGGCGGAGAAAGCGCCCGGTCTGCGAGATCCCCATCGCGTACGCGTACCTGGCGTGCACGACGGCGCCCGGATCGTTCTTCAAGTACGAGGCGAAGTCGCGCACTGCGGCGAGGCCGGTGCCGACGACGGCGGGATCGGCGGCGGTGTAGATGATCTCGTAGATCTTGCCGGGGACGAAGCCGTCGTCGAGGCGGATGTTGCGGTCGTCGACGAAGCGCCACTTCGTGCGCGGGATCGTCCGCCGCGCCGCGGCCTGCGCGTCGCGCTCGGTGAGCACGGCGTCGCTCGGATCGGCGACCGGGTAGCCGGTGCCGCCGATCTTGCCGACGATGAGGTGGGCGATGGTGTGCTCGAAGACTTTCGCCGGGACGATGAAGTCGGAGCGGACGCGGCCGCGCACGCCCTTGGCGACCGGCGCGGTGAAGTGCAGCAGCGCGGGATCGGGGCGCACGTCGAATTGCCACGCCAGGTCGACGAGCGTGAAGCCCTGCCGCAGGTACCACGCGTCGGGATTTCTGTCGCCGATGAAGAAGCGCCCGCCGCGGTTGACGACGTAGATCCAGGCGACGCCGTTGCCGCCGTCCTTCGGCCGGACGATGTCGACGTCGCCGGAGAACTCGACTTCGCCGCGGGCGTTGCGCGGCGCCTTGTCGAGGTCGGCGATGACGGCGTCGTGCGCGTTGGCCGGATCGACGGCGTAGTACACGCGGCCCTTGATGCGCTCGTAGTTGTGCGGGTAATCGGCGCGCGAGAGGACGTCAATTCGCTCGACGCGCGCGAAGGCCGGCGTGGCGAGGAAAAGAACGAGAAGAATCGTCGATCGGGCCATCGGCCCCGATCTTACATGCCTCCCGCGGTCAGGGCCCGGGCCGGCGTCACACGCAGCCGTTCGCCGGGGTGGAGCATGTGCGACTGGGAGAGCTCGTTGAGGTCGAGCAGCTCTTCCACGGTCAGGCCGAACTTCTTCGCGATCGAGAAGTACGTGTCGCCCTTGCGCACGGCGTACGACATCTGCGAGAGCGTGGCGCCGAGGTCGCGGGCGCGGACGGGGAGGTAGATCGAGTCGCCTTCGCGCGCGGCGCGGCCGCCGTTCATGTCGGCGAGCGTCGCGGGCGGCACGCCGAGGGCGGCGGCGATGCGCTCGAGCGAGTCGCCCTCGCGCAGCGTGAAGCTGCAGACGGCGACGCTCGCGTCGTCGTTCTTCATCGTCGCCGCGCGCGCGCTCACGGTCTCGGCGGCCTTCGACGGCACGCGCACTTCGACGCGGCCGGGCGGCACGATGCCGTGGCGCAGCGCCGGATTGAGCTCGCGGAGCACGGCCTCGTCGACGTTCGCGACCTCGGCGACGTGGTGCAGCGACAGCGGCCCCTCGACCGCGACGCGCTTGCCGTCGAAGTCCTTCGGCTCGCCGAGGCGGAAGCCGTACGTGGCCGGATCGGTGGCGATCAGCAGCGTGGCGAAGAACGTCGGCACGTAGCCGCGCGTCTCCTTCGGCACCGCGCCGGCGTCGAGCAGCTCCCAGAACGTCGTGGCCTTGTTCTCGTCGAGCGCGCGTTTGATGCGCCCCGGCCCGGCGTTGTACGCGGCGAGCGTCAGCGGCCAGTCGTTGAACTGGCGGTAGAGGTCGCGCAGGTACGCCGCGGCGGCGCGCGTGGAGCGCTCCGGATCGGCGCGCTCGTCGACCCACCAGTCGACACGCAGTCCGTACTCGCGCGCGGTCTCGGGCATGAACTGCCAGATGCCGTGCGCGCCGGCGCGCGAGGTGAGCGTCGGCGTGTAGGCGCTCTCGATGACCGGCAGGTAGGCGAGCCCCTTCGGCAGCCTGGCCTCGGCCAGCGCCGCGTCGATCAGCTTCTTGTACTTCGCCGAGCGGAGGAGCGACTCCTGGATGCTCGGCTTGAGGTCGGTGGTGAAGTAGGCGAGCGCGCCGCGGATGGTCTTGTGCTCGGGGATGGGGATGGAGGCGGCGGCCTCGACGTCGACCTTCGGCGCGGGGACGGGGGCATGCTCGCGGGCGAGGATCGCGGCGTACGCATCCTCTAATTCTTTGCGGTAATCGGTGGGATTCGCAGCGCGCGGCGGCGGCGGCGCGGGGAGTGATTTGGGCGGTGGCGCCGTCGTGGCGCACGCGGCCGCAAACACGGCGAGCAGAAGAAGAACCAGCTTCGTCTTCATCATCCCGACCTCCCCTCCACACCCTAGACTTCGAATTTCACGTTGACCGAAAGCGACCCGACGTCGGCGGTGTCGCCCAGCTCGACGCTCTGTTCCTGCGTCTGCACGACCCCGTCGTCATTCTCAAAGGATACCGTAAGGCGCAAGTTCTTCGACTTCGGGAGGACGCCCGGCGCCACCGAGAGGCTCACGTGCTTGTGGACGTCGCGCTTCGGGCGCGAGGCGGCGAGGATCAGCTCCGTCGCCGACGGCTCCTTTTTCGTCGTCTTCGGCGGCGCCGCCGTGGCGCGTTTCCGCAGCGACTCGAGCTCGGCCATGATGTCGACCGAGGAGCGGACCTTGACGTGCTTGACGTCGGCTTTCTTCGCCGGCTTCTCGTTGCGCGCGAAGTCGATCTCCGGCTCGGGCGCGGCGGCGGGCACGGGGGGCGGTTCGGGCGGCTTGGGGGGCGGTTCGGGCTCGGCGACGGGGAGCGACGAGAGCGCGTCCGCGCCGACGTCCGCGGTGTCCGCCAGCGTGCTGTCGGCGAAGACCTCGGCTGGCGGCGCGGGCGGGGGCGGCGGCTCGACCGCGATCTCGGGGGCGGCCGTCGCGGCGGCCGCGGGGGTCGTGAAGAACGGCGACGCGGCGGCGGCCGGCAGCGGCGTCGCGCCGGCCACGGTCGCGCGCGGCGCCGCGGCGGGAGCGCTGCCGCCGTCCTTGACGCGGAACGTCGCCGGCTCCTGCGGCGGGCGCTTCGGCGCGGCGCGCACCGGTTCCTCGCCGGTCATGCGGCGGCGGAGCTGGCGCAGCGTCAGCTTCGAGATCAGCTTGAGCGTCTCGAACACGCCCTCGCCGCGCGCCGCGACCGCTTCGACGTGCTCGTACTTCCGATCGCCGTCGATCGCCGCGAGGATCGCCTCGGGCGTGGCGATGTTCGGCAGGTCGCGCTTGTTCAGCTGCATGACGAGGGGGAGGTCGTCGAGGTCGAGGCCGATCTCCGCCAGGTTCTCCCTGAGGTTGCTGAAGCTCTCGACGTTGGCGTCGAGCATGGCGATCTGCGAGTCGGCCACGAAGACGACGCCGTCGACGCCCTTGAGCACGAGCTTGCGCGTCGTGTTGTAGAAGACCTGGCCGGGGATCGTGTAGAGCTGCAAGCGCGTCTTGAAGCCGCCGATCACGCCGACGTCGATCGGCAGGAGGTCGAAGAAGAGCGTGCGGTCGGTCTCGGTCTCCAGGCTCACCATCTCCCCGCGGCTCTGCGGCGAGGTCTTCGTATAGATGTGGTGGAGGTTCGTGGTCTTCCCGCAAAGGCCCGGACCGTAGTACACGATCTTCGCGGCCATTTGCATCGTCGCGTAGTTGAAGAAGACCATCGACTGAGCTCCGAGAGAGGCGGTCGATGGTAGCACCCGCTACTTTCGAGCCGCAACAATGCGCTCGGCGAGAAGTCGATAGATCTCCGCGATTTCCGGGCGCGAGGCGAGGGCGCGGAGGTGCTGCTCGACGACGGCGTCGTCGCCGCGCGCGGCGGGGCCGGTGAAGCGCCCCGGGCCGGCCGTGCGCGCCCAGTTGTCGACGGCCGAGCGGGTGAGGGCGACGAGATCGTTGCGGGCATCGACGACGCCGGCGTCGCGCAGCAGCGACTCGGCGATGTCGAGGAGCGCGGCGACGTAGTTCGCGCCGAAGACCGCGCCGGCGTGGTAGAGCGGCTTCCGCTCCGGCGCGATCTCGGCGAGGCGCGCGCCGGCCGCGCCGGCGATGCGCTCGGCGATCTCCTTGTGCGAGCCTTCGAAGACGAGGAGGGTGTCGCGCAGGTCCGACGGCGCGCCGAGCGGCGGCAGCGCGCGCAGCGGATGGAGCGAGAAGCCGCCGCGGACGCTGGTCATCGAGCCGCTGCAGTGGAAGACGACGGCGCGCGTCGGCGGGATGCGCTCTGCGAAATCGGCGATGGCGGCGTCGCTGACGGCGATGAGGATGAGCTCCGCGACGCGCGCGAGCTCGTCGAGCGGGAGCGTGCGCGTCTCGAGCAGCGAGGCGATCGGCGATGCCGAGCCGTCGCGCAGCGCGACGCCCGCCAGCGGCCAGCCGAGGCGGCGCCACGTCGACCCGAACGCCCACGCGGCGCGGCCGCCGCCGATGATGCCGAGGCGCACTACGGGTGCTGCTCCACCGCCGGCCAGCGCGCCAGGGCGACGTACCAGAGCACGATGGCACCGAGCGGCGGGATGAACGCGACGAGCGCGATCAGCGGCGGAAGGCCCATGCGGCGGAGAATCAAGAACAGCGGCGCCACGAAAATCGCCAGGACGAAAAGAATCACCAGAAGCTCAGGAATGCCGAGACTGCCGATCATAGGACCTCCTTTTTCCGTTTACGGGTTCTGCTCCGCGCGCGGCCAGCGCGAGTAGGCGATGTACCAGAGCAGCACGATGTTCAGCGGCGGAATCAGCGCCAGGATCGCCAGCAGCTGCGAGTGGCCGATGCGTCCGAGGATTTTGGCGAGCGGGATGACGATGAGCACGAGCGCGACGACGATGCCGAAGCAACCGAACAGGTGAAAGCCGAACATGTGCCCTCCCTTTGCTATCCTCGATCCGTGCGAATCGCCGTCATTCTCGCATTGCTGGCCCTCGCCGCCGCCCCGCCGCCCACCACGTGCGGCCAGCGCGACGACTACGGCGTCGCGCTCTGCGCGTACCAGCGGCGCGATTTCGCCGAGGCTGAGGCGCGGTTCCGGGCCATCGTCGAGAAGAACGCCGACGCGCCGGAGACGGTGCGCGCGATGTACTTCCTGGCCCGCACGGAGATGAAGCGCGGCCGCTTCGACGAGGCCTCCACGCTCTTCATCAGAATCTACGCGCTCGACGCGCCGTTCTATCGCGCGTGGTCGTGCGACTATCTCCTCGGAGAATGTCGTAAGGCGGCGGGAAAAGAATAGTGGCGCAAACGTCGGCATTCGAACTTCGCAAGAAGCTCCTGCAGCTCGAGGCGCTCTACGACATCGGGCGCGCGCTGAACACGCTGCGCCCCGAGGGCGAGCTCCTCGAAGAGCTGATGCACCGCGCGGTGGCCACGCTCGACGCCATGACCGGCTTCGTCTTCTCGCTCGACGAGCGGCTCAACGTCCAGCACCTCCACACCCTCGGCCGCGAGGCGCCGGTGCCGCCGAACGCGATCCTGTCCGAGGCGCCGGTCAAGCAGGTCATGACCACGCGCGCGGCCGCGGCGGCGAGCGACGTCCTCCTCGCGCCGATGGTCGCGGGCGACCAGATCGTCGGCATCCTCGGCGTCGGCGGCAAGGAAGAGCGCGGCGCCACCAAGCGCGGCAGCTGGAGCGATGACGACCTTCGCTTCCTCGAGTCGCTCGCCTCCATCGGCGCCGCGGCCGTCGACAACACCCGCAACTTCCACCGCCTCTCGGTGATCCGCGAGTCGCTCGAGGACGAGAACCGCAACCTCAAGCAGCGCATGCTGCGCGAGTACTCCGACCGGCTCATGGTCGGCGACTCGCCGAAGATGCAGCGTGTCATCGACCTCGTCGCGCGCGTGGCCGACTCGCAGGCCAACGTCCTGATCCGCGGCGAGTCAGGCACCGGCAAGGAGATGGTCGCGCGCCTCATCCACGGCAACTCGCCGCGCAAGGACGGGCCGTTCGTGGCCATCAACTGCGCGGCGCTGCCGGAGACGTTGCTCGAATCCGAGCTCTTCGGCATCGAGCGCGGCGTTGCCACCGGCGTGGAGGCCCGCCCCGGCAAGTTCGAGCTGGCCCGCGGCGGGACGGTGTTTCTCGACGAGATCGGCGACATCCCGCTGACGCTGCAGTCCAAGCTCCTGCGCGTGCTGCAGGAGCGCGAGATCGAGAAGCTCGGCGGACGGCGGCGGATCCCCATCGACGTCCGCATCCTCTCCGCCACGCACCGCGACCTCGAGCAGATGATCGTCACCGGCGAGTTCCGCCAGGACCTCTACTACCGGCTCAAAGTCGTCGAGATCGTCCTGCCGCCGCTGCGCGACCGAAAAGAAGACATCCCCAAGCTCGTCCGGTTTTTTCTCGACAAATACGGCAAACGCGAGGGGTTGCGCGACGTCCGCATCACCCAGGACGCGCTGCAGAAGCTGATGCGCTACCCGTTCCCCGGCAACGTCCGCGAGCTGGAGAATCTGATCGAAGGAGCGCTGGCGCTGACGACCGATCCGGTCGTCGATCCCGGCGACCTCCTCCTCCCCGAAAGCGCGGCCACGGCGGACCCGGAGGAGATGGCCGCGGACTTCCCGACGCTCGACGAGCTGCAGGCGCGCTACGTCGCCCGCGTGCTCGCGCATACGAAGGGAAATGTGTCGAAGGCGGCAAAGGTGCTGGGGGTCGACCGAAAGACGCTCTATAGAATGAGGGATGTGTTGTCCCAAATCTCCACAACTGGGGAGAAGTGGGACATTCACTAGCAAATCGCTGCAATGGAATGGTTTACATGTTCTGTGACGATTTGAAACCTACGACTGTGGCAGATTTCCCCACTCGCACATCCGTTCACAATTTCGTCCGTTTCCATGTAAACTTCGCCCCGTCAAAGGCTTACGCAACGTGAGAGAGACCTGGCCCGCGTGGCAGTGGCGTTGCTCTGGTGCCCTCCCGACCGAAGGGGGCAATCATGAAAAGCTACGTACAGACCCGCAGCCAGGCGATGTCGATCTCGCTGATGCTGCCGCTGATCCTGGCCATCAACACCACGGCGCTGCTCGCGCTCGAGCGCCTCGGCGGCATCCCCAGCTGGATCAAATCCGCCGTTGCTCTCTTCCTTTCCTTTTAGTCTCGCGAGGGGCGTCCGCGTGACCTCGACCGCCGCACGGCAGATGGAGCTGACTCTCCCGATGGTCCCGGACATCGAGATCGCCGCGGCGCGCGCGGCCGGGAACCTCGGACGCGAGATGGGCATGAGCTCCGATCGCATCGACGAGATGACTCACGCCATCATCGAGGCCTGCATCAACGCCCGCGAGCACTCCGGTTGCGCCGACAACCGCATCTTCATAAGATTCGTCGGCACCTCCACCGGCGACGGCAGCCGCATCGACGTCTGGGTAACGGACCACGGAAAGGGCTTCGACCCCACGGAAGCCCGGGCCCGCCGTCCTGCCCCCGGCGCGGTGCATAAGCGCGGCCGAGGTCTGCAACTCATCGAGGCGCACATGGACGAAGTCGACATCTCCACCACCGAGGGGGGTGGGACCACTATCCATATGGCCAAAGTCGAGAAAAAATCATGAGCGGAGCGCCGGCGTCCCCGCCGGCTGGCCATGCGGCGTCTCGCCGCTGGGCGCCGGGACGGCGCCGGGCCAGCCGTCGGGACGACGGCGCTCCCAAAGTCGAGAAAAAATCATGACTGAGGAACTGAAGGTCGCGGTAGAACGACGAGGCAGCGACGGCGCCGTTCTCTACACCAAGGGCTACATCAACAACGTCGGCGGCGAGGAGATCGCCAACCGCGCCTACGAGCTGATGGACGCCGGCGTGCGCACGCTCCTGCTCAACCTCCGCGAGACGAAGATCGTCAACTCGATCGGCATCAGCATCCTCATCGAGATCATCGAGAAGATGATGGACAAGGGAGGCAAGATCGGCTTCTGCTGCCTAACCCCCGTCATTCACAAGACCTTCCAGATCATGGGGCTGGCGAACTACGCGAAAATTTACGCGAGCGAGGAAGAAGCGTTCAACGATTTGGCGCTGACCTTGTAACCCTCGCAGGAATGCGCAGCGCTCTCATCCTCCTCCTCGTCGCCCTTCCTCTTTCCGCCCAAGACTGGCCGCAGTTCGCGCACGACGCCCGCCACGCCGGGCAGGTCGGCAGCGCCGCCCAGCCGCTGATGCGCGTGCTCGCCGACGTCGTCTACGACCCGTTCGTCAGCGAGGAGATCGCCGGCACCGGCGGCGACCTCCTCGTGCACTACCAGGTGCCGCTCGTCGACGGCGACGACGTCTTCATGGAGTTCAAGAGCGGCGTCTTCAGCGGTTGGCCGAACTGGCAAACGGAGAGCTGGAGCGTCCATCGCCTGCACTGGCAGAACGGCGTGCTGGCCGATCTGTGGACCGCGCCTACGGATTGGAAGCCGGTTCCGCCCGCCTCGGCCGACAGTTGGGAGCCGCTGTTCCACGCCGTCCTGGCGAACGGCTTCCTCTACGAGCCGGGCGCTGGCGGGACGCTGCTGCAGATCGACCGCGGCAGCGGCGCGGTCGTGCGGCGGATCAATCCGTTCGGCACGACCGTCGATCCGAGCACCTACCTCGTCAGCGCGCCCACGGCCGACGCGGCCGGCAACATCTATTACACGGCCATGCGGCTGACCGCGTCGGCGCCGTGGTCGAGCGACGTGCGCGGCGCCTGGCTCGTGCGCGTCGCCCCCGACGCATCGACGAGCCTCGTCTCTTTCTCGACGATCGCCACCGGCGCCCCCGCCGCGAACGCGCAATGCCTCGGCATCTTCGATCTCAACCAGTCGCCGCTGCCGCCGTCGCCGACCGCCGTCCCGCCGAGCATCACCTGCGGCTCGCAGCGGCCCGGCCTCAACGCCGCGCCGGCGATCGGTCCCGACGGCACGATCTACGTCATGAGCCGCGCGCACTTCAACAGCTACTGGGGGATGCTCGTGGCGGTGAATCCCGACCTCACGCCGAAGTGGGCGACGTCGCTGCGCAACCGCTTCCACGACGGCTGCAACGTCCTCCTCCCGCCCAACGGGCAGCCGGGCGGCTGCCGCGGCGGCACGGCCACCGGCGTCGCGCCCGAGGAGAACGCCCCGGGAACGGGACGCGTCTTCGACAGCGGCACGTCGTCGCCCGTCGTCGCGCCCGACGGCTCGATCCTCTACGGCGCGCACACCTACTACAACGACGACCAGGGCCACCTGATGCACTTCGACGCCGGCGGCGCGTACCTCGGCGCCTACCAGTTCGGCTGGGACATCACGCCGGCGATCTACGCGCACGACGGCACCTACTCGATCGTGCTGAAAGAGAACCATTACGGCGGCGCGGTGCATCCGGTGCAGGCGTACTACATCACGCAGCTCTCGCCGTCGTTCGACGTGGAATGGCAGGCCCGGAACACGACGACGGAGGCGTGCGGCCGCCAGCCGAACGGCAGCATCGGCTGCGTGCCGTCGCAGCCGCAGGGCTTCGAGTGGTGCGTGAACGCGCCCGCGGTCGACGCGAACGGCACGGTCTACGTCAACAGCGAGGACGGCTTCCTCTACGCGATCGCGCAGGGCGGCGCGATCCGGCAGCGCATCTTCCTGCAACTGGCCCTCGGCGCCGCGTACACGCCGCTGTCGATCGGCGCGGACGGCCGGATCTACGCGCAGAACGCCGGCCATCTCTTCGCCATCGGCGCGGGGCGGGCTCATGCGGTTCGGCACTGATATTCTCCCTGCCGCATGCCGTTGTCCGAGTTCCTGCACGACCTCCAGCAGATCGAGCGCGCCCACATCGGCGCGCACGGGCCGCTGATCCTGGAGGCCTTCACGCGCCACACGCCGTTCGACGCCGGCGCGATCTGGCTGCGCGAGACGCGCGGCGCGGCGATGAAGCTGGCCGCGAAGTGCGGCGACGTGAACGTCGACGACGTCCTCGACGGCGGCGAGCTCCCCGGCATGCTCGTCGTTCCGATCCGCACGAGCAAGGAGGACCACGGCGTCGTCGCGCTCTCCGGCGAACTGTCGTCCGACGAAGAGCTGCAGATGCTCCGCGCCGCCGGCGTCTTCGCCGGAACGCTGATGACGAACCAGCGCCTCGCGCAGGAGGCGCGCGAGGGCGACTTCCAGCTCAAGTACCGCCTCTGGGAGCTCGAGTCGCTCTACGACATCGGCCTCTCCATCGCCGCGACGCTGAACATCGAGGAGCTGGCCGACACCATCCTCTTCCGCATGATCTCGCTCACGAACGCGCGCCGCGCGGCGCTCTTCCTCCGCGAGTCGGAGCGCTTCCGCGTCTACCGCTCCTTCGGCGACGTGCGCGGCGAGTTCCTCGACGAGGAGGTCACGCTGGCGCTCATGCGCGAGGGCGATCCGATCTCGTTCGACGAAGGAGCCGACTGCATCTTCCCCGGCTGCGCGTCGTTCGTGGCCGTGCCGATCAAGGGGTCGAACGACATCATCGGCGTCCTCGCGGCGGCCGACCGCGAGTCGCGCGACGGCTCCATCGGCCCGTTCCAGGCCAACGAGCTCCGCCTCCTCTCGCTCTTCGCCAGCCAGGTCGCCATCGCCCTCGAGAACGCGCGGCTGCACCGCGAGGCGCTGGAGAAGCAGGCCATGGAGCGCGAGCTCGAGCTCGCGGCGACGATCCAGCGCGACATCCTGCCGAAGGCCCTCCCCGACGTGCCCGGCATCGAGATCGCCACGCTGGCCAAGCCGGCGCGCCAGGTCGGCGGCGACTATCACGCCTTCTTCCAGCGCGAGGGGGTGCTGACGATGATCGTCGCCGACGTCGCCGGCAAGTCGATGCCGGCCGCGCTGCTCGTGTCGGCGCTGCACGCGGCGATGCACCTGCTGTTCGCCGAAGGGCGCGAGATCGGCGACGTCGCCACGGAGCTGAACCGCCACATCCATCAATGGTCGGCGGAGAACAAGTTCGTCACGATGATCATGGTGTCGATCGACATCGAGAACGAGACGCTCCGCTTCGTGAACGCCGGCCACAACCCCTGCTACATCCTCGCCGGCGACCGCCTCGAGCAGATGAAGTCGCACGGCCTCCCGATTGGCATCCTCGGCATGTCGACGTACGTGACGCAGGCGCGCCCGTTCCCGGCCGGCTCCGCCGTCGTGCTCTACAGCGACGGCATCACCGAGGCCGAGAACGAGGCGGGGGAGGAGTTCGACAACGAGCGGCTGGAGGCGCTGCTGCGCGAGCACATCGACGCCGGCGCGAACGAGCTGCGCGACCGCATCGCCGCCGCCGTCGAGGACTTCACCGGCGAGGCGCCGCAGAAGGATGACGAAACGCTCGTCATCGCGCGTGTAAGCGGTTAGCAGCGATTGGCGATCAAGCCGCCCGCACCGAATCGCGAATCGCGAATCGCGAATCGCGATTCGGAGGGACCTAATCGCCAATCGCTAAACCGCTGTTACAAAGTGAAACCGCCCGCGCTCCCTCCTCGTCGCACTCGGCAAGGAGGAAATGGCATGAAGCGCATCGCATTCATCGCAGTTCTGCTCGCATTGGCGTTGGCGGCGTACGGATCGTCGAAGCTGACCATCGATCCGTCGTCGATGAAAGACGGGGAGACGAAGACGCTCGTCGACGGCGACAAGACCATCACCCTTCACAAGAGCGGCGACGATCTGAACATCAAGATCGAGGGCGCCGGCAAGACGAAGACCATCACCCTCAACAACGCCGGCGGCAACATCTCGATTTTCAAGGACGGCGACGGCATGGCCTTCCGCACGATTCCCGGCGAGCCGCGCGTCTTCCTCGACCAGCACTTCGAGCGGATGTCGCCGAAGGCCCAGACGTGGTTCGTCTGCCCGAAGGACCACACCATGCTCCGCGTCCCCGACGACAAGGCTGACCAGTCGTTCAAGTGCCCGGTCGACGGCACGGCGATGGAGAAGAAGAAAGGCCGCGGCTTCGCCTTCTTCTTCGATCACGGCGACGACCTCTGAACCCGCTCTTTATAATCGCCGCATCCAAAAGCTCACACGACTCGGTCCCTACGAAATCCTCGCCCATGCCGGCGCCGGCGGCATGGGCGAGGTCTATCGCGCCCGCGACACGTGCCTCGACCGCGACGTCGCCGTCAAGGTCCTGCCCGCGGAGCTCTCGTCGGGCGCGAAGCTGCGCGAGCGCTTCGAGCGCGAGGCCCGCGCGATCTCGCGCCTGAATCATCCGCACGTCTGCACCCTCTACGACATCGGCCATCAGGACGGCCTCGACTACCTGGTGATGGAGTACCTCGACGGCGAGACGCTCGCCGACGCGCTCGCGCGCGGGCCGCTGCCGCTGAAGGACGCGCTGCGCATCGGCACCGAGGTCGCCGGCGCGCTCGACACCGCGCACCGCCTCGGCGTGGTCCACCGCGACCTCAAGCCCGGCAACATCATGCTCACCGCGTCGGGCGCGAAGGTGCTCGACTTCGGCCTGGCGAAGTACGAGCCGGAGCCGGTCGTCGCCGACGACGCGACGATGCAGAAGCCGCTGACCGAGGAGGGCACGCTCCTCGGCACGCCGCAGTACATGGCCCCCGAGCAGCTCGAGGCGCGCCCCGCCGACGCCCGCACCGACATCTTCGCCCTCGGCGCGATCCTCTACGAGATGATCGCCGGCCGCCGCGCCTTCGAGGGATCGAGTCGCGCCAGCCTGATCGGCGCGATCATGCAGAGCAACCCCGCCCCGCTCAAGCCAACGTCGATCGACAAAATCGTCCGCCGCTGCCTCGCCAAAAACCCCGCCGCCCGCTACCAAACCGCCCAAGAAGTCGAGTCCGCGCTACGCCAAAGTAGTGCCGGCGTCCCCGCCGGCTGGCCCGGCGGCGTCCTCGCCGCCGCCGCCATCATCGCTATCGGCACTTTCTTCGTCACCCACCGCCCACAACACGCCAAAACCATCGCCGTCCTCCCCTTCGCCGCCCTCGGCGCCGATCACTCCCGCGACTACCTCCGCCTGGCCATCCCCGACGAGATCACCACGATCCTCAGCTACAGCCACGACCTCGCCGTGCGCCCTTTCTCCGTCTCGCGGCGGCTCAGCGGCGACATCGATCCGCGCGACGCCGCGAAGACGCTCAACGCCTCGCACATCGTCAGCGGCCACGTGCTCGATGAAGGCGGCCATCTCTCCGTCACGCTCGAGGCGATCGACGCCTCCGCCGATACCGTCCTCTGGCACGAAGTGCTCGACGTCCCCGACCTCATCACCATGCGCCGCGAGCTCGCCGCGCGCGTCGAGAACGGCCTGCTGCCGCGCCTCGGCATTCGCGCCGCGGGCGAGAGCAGCCGCCCGAAGAGCTCCGACGCCTACGCGCTCTACCTGCGCGCCGTCGCCGCGCCGAGCGATCCGGTGCCGAACAGGGAAGCGCTGGCGCTGCTCGAACGCGCCGTCGCGCTCGATCCCGACTTTGCGCCGGCGTGGGCCGCGCTGGCGCGCCGTGCGTACAACAGCTACTCGTACGACAACGGCGGCCCGGCCAAGCTCGCGCGCGCCCAGGACGCCGCGCAGCGCGCCCTCGCGCTCGATCCGAACCTCGTCGAGGCCGCCACACGCCTCATCGTCATGCGCACCGAGGAGGGCGAGGTCGTGGAGGCGTATCGCGATGCCAAGCGCCTCGTGGCGCGGCGGCCCGACAGCGCCGAATCGCACTTCGCGCTTTCGTACACGTTGCGCTACGGCGGCGCGCTGCAGGAGGCGGCGAGCGAGTGCAACACCGCGTGGGCGATCGACAAGGACGACCGGAACCTGCGCTCGTGCGCGCTGGTCTTCAGCAGTCTTCACGACTACGACCGCGCCGAGGAGTTCCTCCGCCGCGACGCCGGCACGGAGTGGAGCCGCAACTTCGAGTCCTTCATCATGCTGTGGCAGGGGCGTACGAACGACGCGATGCGATTGCTCGACGGCGACACCGTGCGTGCGCCGCTGCTGCGGCGCTGCATCGCGCACGCGCCCGCGGACGAGATCGATCGTCAATTCGCCGAGACGACGAAGCCGTACCTCGCGCGCCACGACGGCGAAGTCCTCTCCTTCTTCGCCGACGACGCGGCGTTTTGCGGCCGGCCGGAGAAGGCGCTCGCGTTTCTTCGCGAGGCGCTGAACCGGAACTACTGCGGCTATCCGGCGATGGACGCCGATCCGCTCCTCGCGCCGGTGCGCGCGCTGCCCGAGTACGCGGCGTTGCGCCGCGATGCGATGCAGTGTCAGGAGCGCTTCAGGAACGCCATGATGCGCTGACGCGCCTCGGCCGACTGGAACGCGCGGAGCTGGTGCTCGCTCTCCAACTCGATCTGCGCGCCGAGGCCGTTCGTACGCGACGCGGCGAGCGCGCGCTTGAGATCGGCGAGGAGCGCGGGCGGCGCCGCCGCGATCGTCCGCGCGAGCGTCTCCGTCTCCGCCGCGAGATCGTCGGCGACGCGATCGACGAGTCCGATCCGCAGCGCTTCGCCGGCATCGACGATCCGCCCCGTCGCCATCATCTCGAACGCGCGGCTCGCGCCCGCGAGTCGCGGCAGGAGCCACGTGCCGCCCCAGTCGGGATGCAGGCCGATGCGCACGAAGCTCTCGCCGAACTTCGCCTGCGCCGAGGCGATGCGGTAGTCGCAGGCGAGAGCCAGATTGCACCCGGCCCCCGCGGCCACGCCGTTGACCGCGGCGATGACCGGCTTCGGCATCGTGGCGATCTGCACGACGACGTCGCGTCCCGCGTCGAGCAGCTTGCGAAAGCCGTCGACGTCGTTCGCCTCCTGCAGCGAGGCCATGTACTCGACGTCGCCCCCCGCGCAGAACGCGCGGCCCGCGCCGGTGAGCACGACGACGTTCCCCTCGGCGCCGCGCAGCGCCGCCAGTAGGTCTTCGCGCATCGTCCCGGCGAAGGCGTTCAGCTTCTCAGGACGGTCGATCGTGATCGTCGTGACGGCATTGTCGGTGGCCGTGCGAATCATTGCAGCGAGTTTATCCCGCGCGAAGACGCGGGATCAGCCGAGCATCTGCGCGAGCCGCGCCTCCTGCGTGAGTCGCGCAGGTCCGCTGCTGATCCCGTGTCTGCGTGCGGGATAAACTGCCAACCCACATGCGGCGCGCGGTGCAGTGGCTCTTCTACGCGACCATTCCGGTCGCGCTCTACCTGCAATTCGGGCACGGCGCCGTCGTCTGGGAGTTCGTCTTCGCCTGCGCCGCGGTCATCCCGATCGCCGCGTGGATCGGCCGCGCCACCGAGCAGCTCGCGCACCGCATGGGGCCGACGTACGGCGCGCTCTTCAACGCTACGTTCGGCAACTTCGCGGAGCTCGTCATCGCCATCTTCGCGATCCGCGCCGGGCTTCCCGACGTCGTCCGCGCCTCGTTCGCCGGCTCCGTCCTCGGCAACCTCCTCTTCGTCGCCGGCCTGTCGATGGTGGCGGGCGGCTACAACCGCGGCATGCTGAAGTTCAACGCGCTCGCGGCGGAGTCGCAGGCCGGGCAGATGATCCTCGCCACCGCCGCGGTGATGGTGCCGGCGCTCTTTTTCCGGACGACGCGGCACAACCCGACGCTGATCCACGCGGTGTCGATCGGCACCGGGGTCATCCTCATCGTCACGTACGGCCTCGGCCTCCTCTTCGCCTTCAAGACCCACGCGGAGCAGCTGAGCGCGGTCGGCCCGCCGCCGCCCGACCTCGAGAAGCCGTGGCCGCTGCGCCGTGCGCTGCTCGTGCTCTTCGGCGCGAGCGTGCTGATGAGCGTCGTGGCCGAGGGGCTCGTGCATGCGGTGCGCGACGCGGGGCACGCGTGGGGGATGAACGACGTGTTCATGGGCTTCATCGTCATCGCCATCGTCGGCAACGCCGCCGAGCACTCCACCGCGGTGGTGCTGGCGATGCGCAATCAGATGGACACGGCGCTGAACATCGCCATGCAGTCGAGCGTGCAGATCGCCCTCTTCGTCACGCCGGTGATGGTGTTTCTCTCGTACCCGCTCGGCCACCCGCTCGACCTGCTCTTCACGCCGTTCGAGATCCTCGCCTGCACCCTCGGCATCGCCATCTTCGCGTACCTCGTGATGGACGGCGAGACGAACTGGTACGAAGGGGTGCAGCTGCTGGCGGTCTACGCGATCATCGCGGTGGCGTTGTATTTCCTGCCGCGCTGAGGAGGGCTACTTCTTTTTCGCCGAGGGTTTTGCCGCCGAGCGGGAAGCAGCCTTAGGAGTGACGCTCAGCCGTTTCTTCCATGCGTCGAGGATCTTGTCCATTTCCTTGAGCATGTTGCGATTGGCCTCGACGGCCATCGATTCGGCGGTAGCTGACTTCGAGATCATGGAACTCCTCTCTGCGGATTATATAAGGTTCAGCCAGGCCGGTGGATTTCCGTGCCGGAGGCCGACGATGCCGGTGAGCGAGAGTTTCATCGTTTGTCCATCGTCGGATCGGCCGTCGGCCGTCACGTTCTCCTCCATGCTCGGCGAGATCGTCAGTAACAGCGAGTGGCAACCATCGGGGAGCTCGAGCTCGTGCGCATTCCCGAGCGGCTCCTTCCAAAGACCGATCACGCGGCGGTCTCGCTCTGACGGCATGCTGGCGCGGCGGATCAAGCCCACCGAGGTCAACGTCAGGACCGCGGAGCCCGGGTCGTCCGCTAAAACCGTGGCATAACGCCCCGGCCACCGCTTCTCGATTTGCACTCCATCCATCAACAACGCAATTACAAGATTCGGACCGACCGCGCGGACGACGGTCTGCACCGGATCGATGCGCGCGAGGTCTTCGCAGACGAGCACTGCCAGGCTGGCGCCGTGGCGGAACACATAGAAATGGCACTCGCGGTCGGCGACGTTGATCCGTTCCCACCAAGCCTTCTTTTTGCCGAGCACGTGGCCGAGGTGATACCGGCTGACTTGCCCCTGATCGAGCTTCCAGCGATGGTGCTTCGACTGTATCCACGACGCGACAACGAGGCGCTGCTTGAAGATCGCGGAGTACGTCACGTTGCGCGGCGTCTCGTCGCCGTGGGAAGCGACAGCGCCGCTGACGAAGAGCTCGATGCCTTGTTTCCCGAGAGTCTTGGCGACGTACGCGGCCATCTCGAGCTTCAGCGCGGCCTCAGGGAGGACGACGGCGTGAACGCGTTCGACTTCGCGCTCGGCCCGCCGAATCAGCCCCCGAATGAACCTGACGACGGCGTTCGGGGTCACGTCGTCCAGCCAGGTTTGATCGAGGTCGAAGAACCCCGCCCGCGGCGAGTCGGCAGGCTCCTCGGTCGGACGCGCCTTGAAGGAGGTGCCGCGGACACGATAGGGGAACGGCACGAGCAGCACGTTCAGCGGTTCTTCGGAGTTGTCATCCGAGCCCACGGCGTACTTCCAATGCGTCTTGACTTCACCGATCGGCGGCAGCAGCGATAGATTGTGCGTCAGCGAGCGCATCGTGCAGCCGATCTGCGGCGTCCGCGTCTTCGGCTGTACGCAGAGCTCATGCGACGACACCTCGCGGCAGAGACTGTGCGGCATGTATGGCAGCCATGGTTCGTCCTTGACGATGCCGAGCTCCCGCGCCCGCGATTTGCGGCTCTCGCTGAACACGGTGTGCGCCACGTGCGACGAACTCAAGGCCGCGAAGCCGACGCCGCTGCAGGCCTGATCCGCAGCAGCCAGCAGGAACATCGCGTCGTCCCACCAGTCGAGACGCTCGTCAACCGCCGCGTGAATCTTGCCGTTGCTCCTGACGAGCCGGGTCCAAGCGTTCTGAACCTGCCGCGGCGGCCTTTCGCGGTTCGCGAAACGAGCGCCGATCGTGCGGATGTGCTTGCGGTAGGCTTCATCGTACGCGCCATCGTCAAGACCGTACTGGTACTTTGCCTGCGCGTAACAGCCCGACAGATTCACCAGCGTCGCCGCGACCGCGAAGAGGTCGGGCGGCCACGCCGGCGCCTCTTTGTACGACCGCCCCGGTCCGGTGCCGTTTGGCAGCAGACGCTCGATCACCGATTGTACGGAGTCCACGGACGTCTAGCATGATAGCAGGCATTCACGCCCGCTCCCGGTTGATGATGTAATCGAGCCCGCCCACCCGATACCAACGATACCCGTACGCCTCGATCGCCACTTTCCCGTCCTCGCTGTGGTCGTCCGACAGCAGATTCACGAGCTGCCGGCCGGTGTTGAGGCGGATCGTGTGCGGCTTGGCGTCGACGTTGTGCACGACCACGACGCTGTTGCCGCGCCAGTCGTAGCGGATCGCCAGCACGCTCGGCGAGCCGGTCTTCAGCACCGTCCAATCGCCCCAGCCGATCTCCGGCACTTCCTTGCGCATGCGCACGATCCGCTCCGTCCAGTTGACGAACGACGCCGGATCGCGGCGCTGGTCGGCGACGTTGACGTGCTCGTAGCCGTAGATCTCGTCGTCGATCACCGGAAGCACCGTCCGCTTCGCGTTCGAGAAGCCGCCGTGCTGCTCCGTCGACCACTGCATCGGCGTGCGTCCGGCCTGGCGCTCCGGCAGCGAGAGGTCGTCGCCCATGCCGATCTCGTCGCCGTAGCGGATCACCGGCGTCCCCGGCAGCGTGAACATCAGCGAATAGGCGAGCTCCATCCGCCGCCGGTCGCCGTCGAGCATCGGGGCGAGCCGCCGGCGGATGCCGCGGCCGTAGAGCTGCGCGTTCTTGTCCGGCGCGAACTTCGAGAAGACGAGCTGGCGCTGCGCGTCCGTCAGCCGTCCGAGGTCGAGCTCGTCGTTGTTGCGGAGGAAATGCCCCCATTGCGCGGTCATGGGGCGCTGGCGCGTCCGCTCCAGCGCATGGAGGAGCGGCCGCGTGTCGCCCGACGCGAGCGCGTAGAAGATGTTCTGGTTCACGAAAAAGTTGAACATCATGTGCATGCGGTCGTCGCGCTCGCCGAAGTAGGCGAGGTCTTCGTCCGGCAGCACGTTCGCCTCGGCCAGCAGCACGGCGTCGCCGAGGCGCCACTGCAGAAACTCGCGCATCTCGCGGAGCAGGCTGAAGTCGTGGCGCGGCTTCTTCACGTCCGGCCCTTTCTCCGAGACCACGAACGGCAGCGCGTCGACGCGGAACCCCGACACGCCGAGCTCCAGCCAGTAGCCCATGATCCGCTTGATCTCGGTCCGCACGTCGGGATGGAGGCAGTTCAGGTCGGGCTGAAAATCGTAGAAGCGGTGGAAGTACCACTCGCGCGCCACCGGGTCGAACGACCACGTCGATTTCTGCACGCCAGGGAAGACCATCCCCTTGTTCCAGTTCTTGGGCCGCTTCTTGGACCAGACGTACCAGTCGCGGTACTTCGACTTCGGATCGCGCCGCGCCTGCTTGAACCACGGATGATTGATCGACGTGTGATTGATGACGAGGTCGACGACGACGCGGATGCCGTGGCTGTCGGCCTGGTGCATGAACTCGACGAAGTCGCCGGCCGTGCCGTAGCGCGGATCGATGCCGTAGTAGTCGGCCACGTCGTAGCCGTCGTCGCGCCGCGGCGAGGGGTAGAAGGGCAGGAGCCAGAGGCAGGTGACGCCGAGGCCGGCGAGGTAGTCGAGGCGGCGCATGAGCCCCTCGAAGTCGCCGATGCCGTCGCCGTTCGTGTCCATGAACGTCTCGACGTTCGCGCAGTAGACGACGGCGTTTTTGTACCAGAGGTCTTGAATCAGCATAGGTAACAGGGAACAGGGAACAGGTCACAGGAGGTGTTCTCGCGACGGCACTTACCTGTCACCCGTCACCTGTTCCCCGTCACCTGCCGTTCGGCATTTCACGTGCCATCCACGCGTTTCCTCCCCCGTGACTCTCGGAGAAATCCTTTCCCAACGCACCGCCGCCGCGGCGCCCGAGCTCGTCGACCGGCTCGACAAGAACGCCGTGCGTTGCTACTCGTGCGGCCATCGATGCAAAGTCCTCGACGGACTCAAGGGCATCTGCAAAGTCCGCTACAACGACGGCGGCGTGCTCAAGGTCCCGCGCGGCTACGTGGCCGCGCTGCAGGTCGATCCGATCGAGAAGAAGCCGTTCTTCCACGCCTATCCGGGCGCGCTGGCGCTGTCGTTCGGCATGCTCGGCTGCGACTACCACTGCGGCTATTGCCAGAACTGGGTGACGTCGCAGGCGCTGCGCGATCCGGTCGCGGGCGCGCCGCCGACGGACGTCGAGCCCGCCGACCTCGTCCGCCTCGCCAAGCGCCACGGCGCGAAGGTGCTGACGTCGACGTACAACGAGCCGCTGATCACGTCGGAGTGGGCCGTCGAGATCTTCAAGGAGGCGAAGAAGGCCGGCCTCGTCTGTTCGTACGTCTCGAACGGCAACGGCACCGAGCGTGTGCTCGACTACATCGCGCCGTACGTCGATCTCTACAAAGTCGACCTCAAGGGCTTCTCCGACGCGCACTACCGCGACCTCGGCGGCACGCTGCAGCCGGTGCTCGACACGATCCGCGGCCTCAAGCAGCGCGGGATCTGGGTCGAGATCGTCACGCTGATCGTCCCGCAGTTCAACGACAGCGACGGGGAGCTGACGAAGATCGCCGAGTTCCTCTCCGGCGTCGACCGCGACATCCCGTGGCACATCACCGCGTTTCACGAGGACTACAAGATGACCGGCAACGGCAATACGCCGGCGTCGACGCTGCTGCATGCGTACGAGATCGGCAAGCGCGCCGGGCTGCGCTTCGTCTATCCCGGCAACATCCCCGGCGCGGTCGGCGACCGCGAGGGGACGCGCTGCCCGGGCTGCGACAAGCTCGTCATCGGCCGCACCGGGTTCCGCGTGACGTCGTACGAGCTCGTCGGCGGCAAGTGCCCCGATTGCGGCATAGCCATTCCCGGCGTGTGGGGCGACGAAGCGGCGGTGGGCCGCAGCGGGATTCCGCGGCCGGTATGGCTGGCGTAGCGCGTGCTATCGTCGCGGGCCTTGCATGACGGACTTCGTTGAGATCGCGTGCGCGTCCGAGCTCCCCGTCGGCCGCGCGAAGGCGGTGACGGTCGGCGGCCGCACGGTTGCGCTCTACCACACCGCGCGCGGCTTCTTTGCCACGGACAACGTCTGCCCGCATCGCGGCGGGCCGCTCGCCGAGGGGGACGTGATCGGCGAGGAGATCGTCTGCCCGTGGCATCTGTGGAGCTTCGACGTGGCCACCGGCGTCTGTCCCGGCAACGAGGAGTTCCGCATCGCCACGCATGAAGTGCGCACCGAGGGCGAGCGCATCCTGGTGAGGCTCTCGTGAACGGCAGCAAACCGTTGCGCCACGTCGATCTCTTCTCCAGCGCCGGCCGGCTCGAGGCGCTCTACCGCGAGCTGCAGGACCCGGCCGGCGTGGCGGTGATCTGCCATCCGCATCCCCTCGGCGGCGGCACGCTGCACAACAAGGTCGTCTTCCGCGCCGCGCGCGGGCTGGAGAACGCGAACGTGGCCACGCTGCGCTTCAACTTCCGCGGCACCGGCGCGAGCGCCGGCCGGCACGAGGAAGGGGAGGGCGAGCAGCAGGACGTCATCGCCGCGGTCGACTGGGTCAGCCGCTACCACCCCGGAAAGAAGCTCTTCGTCGGCGGCTTCTCGTTCGGCGCGTGGGTGGCCAGCCGCGCCGCGTGCGAGATGCCGAACGTCGACGCGCTGTTTCTCATCGGCACGCCGGTGAACAAGTACGACTTCGGCTACCTGCGCCACTGCGAGAAGCCGATGCTCTTCCTCCACGGCACGCAGGACGAATTCGGCGACGTCGACAAGCTCGAGAAGCTGATCCCGACCGTGCGCAACGCCGAGTCGGTGATCGTCACCGGCGCGGATCATTTCTTCACCAAGCAGATCGACGCGGTGGAAGAGACGCTGCGGAGCTGGGCCGTAGAGATTCTGGAGGCGTAGAGCCTCGGTCATCCGCCTCGCGGCAAAAAGACCGGCGACGCGGCGGGTTGCGTGATCGGAATCGTCGGCGCCGTCGCTGGGGATGCCGGATCGGCCGCGCAGTCCGGGAACGCTCGTCCCCGCTGGAGCTCGTAGATGAGGCCGACCATGTACTCGTTGCGCATCGCGCGGCCGATGTTGTCGATCGCGGCGAACGGCATGCCCGCCTTCTCGGCGAGGCTGGTCAGGAGTTTTGCGTCGTCGCCGTCCGGCTTTCCGTCCGTGCGCATGTGCACCAGGGCCAGGTTGATCGCGCCTCAAATGCCCATGGGACGGCAGACGGCGATGTGCTTCCGCAGATAGCGGATGAGCATGGCCTGATCGATCCAGTCGAGGATGCGGTCGAGCGGCAGCAGGGTGCGGTCGCACAACTCGCCCGGCTCGGCGGTGGCGAGATGCTGCACCGAGCCGACGCCGTATTCGGCCAGAAGATCCGCGGTCGTCAGGTCGATGCCCTCGATCACCGTCAGCGCGATCTCGTCCTCGTCGTGCTCCGCCTTGCCGAAGAGCTTCATGGCCCGGGTGCGCATCATGTCGATGGCGTTGCTGTGGAACAGCCCGATGAGGAAGAGGACTCCGTTCGATGCCAGCGCTCCCGTGCTGGCGTGCTGTCCGGCTTGTGCGGGCGCGACCAGCGCCGACACGCCGACGATGCCGAAGACCCAGCCGATGACGACGGCCGAGGCCGCGCGCAGTGCGCTGGTGAGCAGGAACCGCGACGACAGCGCGTTCGCGTAGAGACGGGCCACCATGTAATAGAGGACCGCTACGTACGCGCCGAGGCCCGCGTACATCATTCCCTGCACGCCGTTGTAGGCGTTGCCCTGCTTCGGATCGGCTTCGAAGCCGGCGAAGATGGCGATCAGGAGAAAGATCCCGGTCAGGAAGAGGGACGCCGAGATCGCGCCGAGCGGATCGGACGAGGCCTGGTCGACGGTGGCCATGGCCCGTTCCTGTTTGCGCGCCCGCTCGCGGCTGGCGCGGAAGGCGTAATACAACTGGATGGTTTCGAGTCCTTTCACGCGGCGCGTGGCGGCGGCGACGATGTGGAAGCAGACGCCGATCACGCCCGGCAGCAAGGCCAGGGAGAAGAAGAACGCCGTCCCCTGCAGGTCCTTGAGCTTGTATCCGCCGACCTGGAACGTGGTGATGAAGAGGAACGGAATGGCGGCGAAGCCGATCGACAAGGCCAGGACCACCGTCCGCTGCCGCGACGTGAGACGGCTGAACGACATCGCTCCAACGGCGGGGAACGCACTACTCGACACCGCGGACATGGAACCGGACATGGGGTTGCGTCTCCTTCGATGCGGATGTGGAGACGATGTTAGACCCCGCGGCCGTCCCGAGGAAGCATTTCGCTGGCGAGTTCTGGCTCTGCCTGCGCCGACGTTTCGGAGCCAGTCGTATTGAGGATGCCGTGGAGCGGCGCGGCTACGTCGTCAGCGCCGCCCTCAGCTTTCGCACGGCCTCGGTCTGCGTCTCGCAATCGAGAAACTGGCGAATGAACGCCGGGGTGAGGCTCGGGATCACGACGCTCCGGGGAATCTCGGCGTAGGAATTGCCGCGGAGCTCGTAGGCTTTGAGCTCCTCCTTTTCCCAAATCCAGACTTCTCTCACGCCGAGGCCGCGATAAACCTCCAGCTTGTCGATTCCGCCGTGCGTCCAGATCACTTCCACCGCCAGATCGGGAGACTCCTTCGCAGCGCCGACGGCGTAGCACTCGTCCGGCTCGATGCCGCGCAGCTTCGGAGCGTTGCGCATCGTCATCGATCCGTAGCCCTCGAACACGAGTCCTTTCTCCTCGGCGTAAGCCTCGAGAAGACGGGCGATCAACTTCTTGAGCGTTTCATGGCGTTGGGATGGGCTCATGATCTCGAGCTGTCCCTTCAGATAGGTGACGCGGGCGCCGGCGCGGTCGCCGCGGATGGCCAGGAAGGCTTCGAACTGCCACCAGTCGATGCCGTCGAGGATCACCCGCTGATCGGGATCTTCGACGCGACTCGGAGAGGCAAGGAGCGGCGCGGTCTCCATGAAGCGACTATAGCACCGGTGTGACGCGCTCTCGTTGACGCGGGAGTTTCCCGTCTCTCTCCGACGTTTGCACGATTACTCGCATCGTTTGCGGAACCCTCCGCGACAACCAGCACGGTCGAACTAAGTCTGCCGCTCTGGGCTCATCCTTCTTAGCTACGAACGTTCGCGCCGGGTTGCACCTCGCCGGACGAGGAGTCTCACGACATGATCATCCAGACGAAGGTCCCGCGCGCAGCGAAGAAGTCGAAGGCGAAAGTGCCGGTCTCGGATCTCAATCTGCGCAGGGCCGCCAATCGCCTGCTCGGCGGCGCATCGCTCGTTTGCACCGAGGTGTCGTACATCCAGCGCGAGCTCGGCTCGAGCGCGACGCAGGAAGAGCTCGACGCTCAGGTCGTCGCCGTGCGGAAGCTGCCGTGGGCGAGCATCGTGATGCCCGAGTAGCGGTTCTTTCCCGGCCGCGTCACCGCGCCTCGGCGCGGCCATTCAAGCGCACCGTGTCGTAGCACTCGCACGCCGCGGTCTCGAGCAGTTCGCGGCGAATGGCCAGCGTCGTGCGGCGGCGCTGAACCGCTCCCGCGGCTGCGAGCTCCGCCAGTGCCCGCCCGATCTCGAGCTCCTCCGCGCCGAGCGCCGCGGCGAGCAGACGGACGCTCGGCCCCGCTTCGAGCCCGCCGGCGCGGTCGTCGATCATGAGCAGCCATTTCGCCATCCGCTGCCGGAGGTCGTGGCGGTAGCGGCTGCAGACGGCGTTCTGCGCGAGCTGGCCGAGGAACGCGTACGTGAAGCGGAGAATCGACTTCTGCAGGCGTCCCGTCGCATCGAACAGATGCCGCAGGTCTTCGGCCGGCATGCAGTGGACGAAGCCGGCGCTTTGGACCACCACCTCGTCGAGATCGTTCCCCGTCTCGAGGAGGGCGTCGATCCCGATCATCCCCTCGCTGCCGAGCAGCCCGACCTCGACCGAGCGCTGGTCGTCGAGGAGACGGACGACGGAGACGACGGCGTTGATCGGAAAGAACGCGGAACGGCTCCGCGCATTGGCGCGCAGCAGCACGTCGCCGGCCGCGCGGAACTGCACTTCGGACGCCCGCTGGATGGCGTTGCGCTCGTGCACCGCGAGCTCGGCGAGCAGCCCGGTGACGCGCTCGACTCCGCGCTGCTCCGCCGCGTCAGCAATCATGGTCGGCATTCGTCCTCCGCCTCAGTACTGCCCGCGCTGCTTGCGAGGGCGCGCTTCCGTGACCGTCAAGGCCTGTCCGTTCACGTCGCGGCCGTTCAGGCCGGCGATCGCGGCATTGCCCTCGGCGGCCGTGGCGAACTCGAGGAAGCCGAAGCCCTTCGACTCGCCGGTGTCGCGCTCCGTCACGACCGCGGCGGAGAGCAGCGCTCCATACGGCGCGGCCAGCTCGTTGAGCTGCGGCTCGGTGACCTGCTTGGACAGATTTCCCACGTAGAGTCTCATTGGATTCCTTTCGGCATCGGCCGGAGGACGAAGGCTAAGAGGAGTGGGTCCAGACGCACCGACTTAGTTCGGATCGTCTGAAGACGGAGGACGGTTCCTCGACGTGTGCCGACACGATATGCGCATCGGGCGGCGAAGTCACGGTGAATCGTGCGATCCGCGGCTCAGCCCTCGGCGGCTCGATCGCGTCTGGCCGAAGTGTTGCCGGATCGCGTGGCGGGCCTTGCCTCGGTCGTCGACGTGCGTCGTCTCCTGGCTTTGTTTCTCGGGGTCGTAGTAGCCGAGGTAGCTCTCCGGGGCGATGCCGAACGCCGCGAGGTCGGTGCCGAGGAAATTCGTGCGCGCTCCGGGGACGAACGGCTCGAAATACGCGGGGAGGAGAAAGTTCTGCAGCGCGACGTCGCCGATCATGTACGTCTGCGACGACACGGCGTCGCACATCTCGAACCAGTAGAACACCTGCTTGCGCGGGTCGTGCGGGCTCGGCCCCATGACGTAGTTGTTGGCCTGCGGATCGGCGATGAGCTCGAGCGCCTCGTGCGAGAACGTCACCGACCACGGGTCGCCGGTCTGCTCGCTGATCTGCGAGTAGACGACGCCGTACGGAATCCCGCGAAAGTTGCGGTCGTGGAACCCTTCCGGGTCGTCCTTCGCCGTCGCGGACGATACGTACAACACCGCGTCGCCGCGCATCACCGCCGCGGAGACGTTCGCGTGCGGCTGATCGAGAAGCGTCCCTTCCAGCCGCAGCGTCGCCGGCATGCTCCAGTACGGCGCGAAGTCGTACTCGATCTGCTGATTGATGACGCGGACGGCGGCGAGGAGGTCCGCGTCCGAGATCTCGCCGTTGGTCATGTTGAGGACGGAAATGATCATGTGCGGACTCTACCGCGCCGCCGCGCGGGACTGAAGAGTTTCCGTGATCGATGCGGCCGCATGGGATAAAGCGAATCCGGCATGCCCTGCCCAACGTGCCACGGGGGGGTAAGATTGAGATGTAGCGGGGGTGCACGCGCGCTTGAGTGGACGACGATGCGTGTCCGGTTCAATCAGTTCGTCTTCGATACCGACCGTCATGAGCTGTGGCGCGGATCGGAGCCGCTTCGCCTGACGCCGAAGGCCTTCCGGCTGCTGCAGATTCTCGTGGAGAACCGGCCGAAGGCGCTCGCGCAGAAGGAGCTCTACGATCTGCTGTGGCCGGACACGTTCGTCGACCCGTCAAACATCCACAACCTCGTCTATCAGCTGCGCGAAGCGCTGGACGACGGCGGGCAGGCGATCATCCACACGGTGTACGGATTCGGATTCTCCTTCGCGGCGGCGGCGATCGAGGATGCGCCGAAGGCCTGCTCGTGGACGATGATCGTCAGCGATCTCCAGTTCGATCTGCACGAGGGCGAGAACATCGTGGGGCGTGAGAAGGACGCGACGGTCCGCCTCGATGACCCCTCGGTCTCCCGCCATCACGCCCGGCTCATCGTCGCGGCCGACGGCGTGAGCCTCGAGGACCTCGGCAGCAAGAACGGGACGTCGGTGCACGGCCGGCGCGTCCGGACGCTCGACCGTCTCGCCGACGGCGACACCATCGTCTTCGGCACCGTCGCGGCCACGCTCCGCGCCGACCGCGGCGCGACGAGCACGCAGACAGCATAAAAAAGAGAACTTCGCCAGAAGTTCGCGCGGCGGCGATTGCACCTTATCGGCACATTCATGGAGGTCCACCATGAAGGTTTTACCGAGAGTGGTGTTTTTCTGTTCGCTTCTCCTGGCGATGCCGGCGCTCGCGGAGATCCGCTCGAAGCTGATCAACATCGATCGGGGCGGCCTGGTCGCTCCCGGCTGCGCATCGCCCAAAGTCGTCGATACGAAGAACATCGAAACGCCGGCGGACGGGAACTGGGCCGAGCGGTGGGCGATCGATCGCTGCGGCACGCAGGTGGCCTATGGCGTGACGTGCACGAACGAGAAGGGCGGAACGTCCATCGCCCTCGAGCAGCCGTGACCGACCGACAAAAGAGAACATCGCCAGAAGTTCGAGAAACGCGGCCGAGGCGGTGAGCCGACCTTGCCGGCAGACTGAAGGAGGTCCTCATGAAGACGCTGACGAGACTGTTTTTCTGCTGCTCGATCCTGCTCGCCCTGCCGGCGCTCGCCGACATCCATTCGAAACTCATCACGATCAAGGAAGGTGGAGTGATCACCGACGATGCCGGCGCATTCCATTGCGTCCAGATCATCCAGAACATCTCCGAGCGGCCTCTCTGGATCACTCTGCGGCAAGGCGAGGGAGCGTCCGCGTGCGAAGTGACGGCGAAGATCGAGCCGTGGAAGACCGCGGATTTCAAGTGCGATCTCACCGAATTGAAGCCGGGCACGGTGCCGGTCGCCATCGACATTTTTGCCGACGAAGCGCGCACGCAGATTCTCGAGCCCATCCGCGACGCGATGCACTTCAGCAGAAGCGACATCCGCACGCTCGAGGACCTCGCGGAGGCCCAACGGCTGCCGGCCAGCTACGACGGGATCTACTACGCCGAGAAGCTCGGGGCCCGCGAGATCTTCCGGCAGCTCATCCCGCACGCCGACGGAAAGCTGAAGATCTCCGCGGCCGCGATCGAATACGTCGACGCCAAGCGCGCGGTGACGATCCCCTCCTCGAAGGTGCGCGACGTGAGTCTCGCCGACGCCGGCGGCGCGTCGCCGTACATCGTCGTGACCTATCAGGAAGCCGATGGATTGAAGCGCGTCGGGTTTCAAGCTCTCAGCACGCCCAACGACACGCGCAAGATCGTCTTTTCGCTCGAGACCGCGGCCAGGGCCTCGGTCAAAGACAAGGTCGAGCCGATGCCCGGCGAGACCCTCGGCGAGCCGATGCTGCAGCGCGACACCGCCGCGTCGATCCTCGCCTTCGAGAAAGCGCTGGCCCCCGACTGCGCCGCGCCGAAGATCGTCGATACGAAGGTCGTCGAGAAACTCTCCGGCGTCGAAGTCAAGGAGGGGCGTCCGGTGAAAGGGCACTGGGCCGAGCGCTGGGTCGTCGACCGTTGCGGAACGCAGGTGTCGTACGGCGTGAGCTACGCGGCCGATCCGAAGGGCGGAACGAACATCGGCATCACGAAGCCGTGACCATCCCCATCCTTGGTGGATGCCATGAAATTATCTACCGCCGCCGTTGCTCTCGCCGCCGCGCTGGCCGCCTCGCCGGGCGCTCTGGCGCAGTTCGCTCAACAAGGTCCAAAGCTGGTCGCAATCGACCCCGCGGACGAACAAGGAACTTCCGTCGCGCTCTCCGCCGATGGGAACACCGCGATCGTCGGCGGCGACGCGGCCTTCGTCTGGATCAGAAGCGGCGGAACGTGGAGTCAGCAGGGCACGAGGCTCCTGGTCAACGACGGGGTCAACCTCATCTCGCAGTTCTCCGTGGCGCTCTCGGCGGACGGAAACACGGCCCTCATCGGCAACGCCAGCGACAACACTCAGGGTGCCGCCTGGGTGTGGACGCGCAGCGGCGGCGTCTGGACGCAGCAAGGCCCGAAGCTCGTCGGATCGGGCGGCATCGGCTCCCCTCAGCAGGGCACGGCGGTGGCTCTATCGGCTGACGGCAACACGGCCATGATCGGTGGGCGCGACGACAACCACGGCGTGGGTGCGGTGTGGTTCTGGACGCGGAGCGGCGGAGTGTGGTCCCAGCAAGGTCCGAAGCTCGTCGGATCGGGTGTCGCCGGCACTGCCAATCTCGGAAGCTCCGTTGCACTCTCCGTCGACGGCAATACCGCCATCGCCGGCGGACCGATCGACAACACCGGCATCGGCGCCGCGTGGGTATGGACGCGCAGCGCCGGCGTCTGGACGCAGCAAGGCTCGAAGCTCGTCGGATCGGGCGGCGTCGGCGGGAGCGAACAAGGAATCGCCGTCGATCTCTCGGACGGCGGCAACACCGCACTCGTCGGCGGCTGCCTTGACGATAGTTTCAAAGGCGCCACCTGGGTGTGGACGCGCAGCGGCGGCGTCTGGACGCAGCAGGGCGGCAAACTCGTGGCGACCGGCGCCGCCAGCCGGCAGGGGCGAGCCGTGGCGCTCTCCGCCGACGGCGATACCGCGATCATCGGAGGCCCCGCCGGCGGCGTCGGCGGGGCAGCGATCTGGACTCGAAGCGGAGGCGTGTGGACCTTGCTGATGACGCTCGAGGGAAGCGATTCCCCCTTCCAAGGAACCTCCGTCGCTCTCTCGGCCGATGCCAAGACCGCTCTGGTGGGATGGAATGGCGATGACAACAATCACGGCGCGGTCTGGCCCTTCGTCGCTTCGACCGGACTGTCGATCGTCAAGGCGTCCGTCGCGGCGGGCGTCGTCGAGCCGGGCCGGACCTTCGGCTATGTTCTCGCCGTCACGAACGCCGGACCTTCGACGGCGGCGAACGTGACGGTGACGGATGCTCTTCCTCCCGGCCTGACGTTGTTCAGCCCTCCTGCCGGAAGCGGCTGGACGTGCGGTCAGGCGGCAGGGACGGTCACGTGCACGGCGGCATCGCTGCCGTTGGGCGTGGCACCGCCGATCGGGATCGGAGTGACCGCGCCGTCGTCCCCGGCGACGCTGACGAACGTGGCCAAGGTCTCATCGAGCTCTCCCGACCCAGATTTGACCGACAACACCGCGACGAATGTGACCGTCGTGGCCGTGACCGATCTCGACGTCGCCAACACGACGTCGACGGTCACGGCGTTCGGCCTGTTCCCGTTCACGCACACGTTGACCGTGACCAATGCCGGACCGTCGGACGCCGTCGGGATCATCGTCACCGACCTTCTCGCTCCCGGCACCCGATTCGTCAGCGCATCCGGCTCCGGCTGGAGTTGCGAAGACGAGACGTTCATCGTCGTCTGCACGCGTCCGCTGCTGGCCGTCGGGGCCGCGCCTCCCATCATTCTCACGATCATGCCCGGCAACCCGCCGTTCGGAATGACGCTTTCAAATACTGCGATCGTGGCAAGTACGACGTTCGATCCGAACCCGGCGAACAACCGCAGCACCTCGGCCATCGTGTTGGTGCCGGCCAGCGAGATCCCGGCGCTCGGGAGCGGTGCGCTGGCGTTGCTCGTCGCGGCGCTCGGCGCGATCGGATTCATTGCGGTGTCGCGTCGCGGCTAAGTTTGCGGAACGAACATCGGCATCACGAAGCCGTGACGTCCGTCGGCCGCCACACCGGCCGGCCGCCGAGCGACGTGTGGAAGGCCCACGCCGCCAGCGCCACGAGCAACGCCGGCGCAACGAGGCCGCGCAGCGTGTACCACTCCGGCCGGGTCGGCAGGGTATTCGTGAGGAAGAGGAAGAGCGTCGTGCAATAAACGACGGTGGCGAGCAGGCCGAAGCGGGCCACGACGAAGGCGATCAATGCCGCTCCCCCCGCGAACACCGGCAGCATGCGTGGATCGTGCGAGGCGAACAAGTAGACGACCATCACCAGGACGAAGATGCCGATCGCGGCGAGGTCGCGGCGGCGCAGCACGATGGTCAGGATCATCAGCGCGATCATGAACGTCAGTCCCTGCACGATGCCGTAGTGAACGAGCTTGGCCATTCCGGCGATCGGCGCGAAGGCGTTCTGGAACATGTTCGTCGACACCATCAAAGGGGCGATGCCGGCGACGTTGGGGATGAGCGCCAGCGTCACGTGCGCCAGGCCGGCGGCGATGCCGATCAGCACGTCGCGGCCGACCATCGGATCGCGCCAGTCGCCCGCCATCAGGCGCGCCCAGGCGATCAGGCGATCGGGCCAGCGCCGGCGGACGAACGGCTCCAGGGCGAGGTAGACGAGAAAGTAGCCGGCCGCCCAGAGCAGCGACGTGGCCGCGGCTTTCATGACGATGTTCGTCTCGTGCGACGCGGACAACTCGTGATCGGCGAACCCGATCATGGAGATCATCTGCAGGACGAACAGGACCGCCGCCACGCGCTTGGCGGCCGCGCGGTCGCCGCGCCGCCGCCGGAGATTCCGCCACGCCAGCGCGACGCCGCAGAGGGCGAAGACCAGAAGCGCGGCCGCCGTGGCGAGGCTGTACGCCCGTCCTGCTTTCCCCGCGAACGGCAACGCCCCGGTTTTGTCCGGCGCGTCGTCCCACGGCGCCACGATGCGAAAGAAGAGCGGAGTGCCGCGCCACGCCGCCGCTTCGACGCGGATCGGCGTGCCGTCCTCGGGATGCGCGCCGGTCCACGCCACGCGCGCATCGGCATACGCCGGCGGCAGCACGCGCGGCTGCGCCGGCGTGAAGCGGGCCAGATCGAGTCCGGCGGCCGCGAAGAGCGCGCGCCAGTCGGGCGCGCGCGCCGGCCACGAGCTCTGCGGAATCGCGCTCAATGACAAAAGCCGTCCTTTGGGATCGACGGCGATGCTCGATGCGCCGGGCGTCACTTGCGGAGGATCGGCGAGAGTCGGCGCGAGCTCGGGGCCGTCGCGGATCATCGGCGCCGCGTCGCTGCGAACCCAGAACGAGATCGGCGCCGGCCCTTTCTTCAGGCGATCCCAACGGCGCGGAGAGTCGTCGCTGCTGGCGATCCAGGCCAGATGCTGTTGATCGCCCTGCCATCCGCGCGCGCTGAACCGCTGCGGCGGCAATCCGGCGCTTTCGCGGATCTCCGCCGCCCGCTCGGTGAGAGCCTCGGGCGACTTCGGATTCAGCATCCCGAAGACGTCCTTCGACCGCATCGTCAGAAAGGCGAAGGCGATCTCCAGCGCGATTGCGCCAGCCAGCGACCAGGCCACCGCCGGGCTGAGACTTCCCTCCGTCGGCGCGGCGGCGACTTGGCCGGGCGAGGGCGTCTCTCCGGCGGCGATGGCGGCGGCAATCGGATCGCCGCCGGGCAAGGCATCGATGACCTCGCGCGCCGACCGCGGCCGCTGCGCCGGATCGCTCGACAGGCAGCGGAGGATGATGGCCTCGAACTTCGGATCGATCTCGCGGACGAGGCTCGACGGTTTGGGAATCTCGCTGGTCAGGTCGCGCAGGCGATCGCGGAAGGAGTTGGCGTTGTAGACCCGCCGGCCCGTGATCAGCTCGTACATCACCAGGCCGAGCGCGTAGAGATCGCTTTGCACGCTGGCCGGTGTCCCCTCCAACTGCTCCGGCGCTATGTACGACGGCGTGCCGGCGAGCTTGCCGTTCTGCTGCCCGGCGCCGAGGGCGATGCCGAAGTCCATGATCCGCGCGCCGCCGGTCGCGTCGATCATCACGTTGGCCGGCTTCAGGTCGCGATGGAGAACGCCCTTCGCGTGCGCGGCCAGGAGACCGGCGGCCGTGCCGCGGGCGACGTCGATGGCCTTGTCCTGCGCGAACCGGCCGATGCGCTTGAGGAGCCGCGAGAGATCTTCGCCTTCGACGAACTCCATGGCCACGAACTGGACGTCGTCCCATTCGATGATGTCGTAGATGCGGCAGACGTTCGGATGCGTGACCAGGCGTCCCAGACGCACCTCGTCGTAGAGCGGGCGGACGTTGCGGGCCAGCCGCGCCGGCAGGAACTTCAGCGCCACCGGCTGGCCGAGCTTGAGGTCATCGGCGCGGAAGACCTCGCCCATGCCGCCGGCGCCGAGGAGAGCGACGATGCGATAGCGCCCCGCCAGGATCGTGCCGGGCGCAAACGGCGCGTCCGCATGTTGCCGCGCGGCGGAGAGCTCGGCGGCGCCGACCGACAGGGTCTTGTCGGGCGTGGTCATTTTCGATCCTTAAGGAAGTGTAATCGCTTTGCCGGACATTGCCCCGGTGCACGGACGCGCACTCGCGAAATGGCCGGTTGCCGAAGAGCGGCAACCGGCCACGTTCAACGCGTTACTGCACGGTAATCGTCAGCGTTCGATCGCCGAAGGCGCCGGTGCTGTCCCAGGCCCGGACGATGACGGTGTGCGTGCCCGCGCTCATCGTCACGTTCGTGTTGATCGAGCTGACCTGTCCGGCGCTGTAGCGGTCGGCGCCGTCGACGTAGATGTGCCAGCCGGTGATCGTGTGCGCCGACGTCGCGCTGGCGGCGATCGGCACCGGCGAGCTCACGGTTGCGCCGTTCGCCGGCGTCGACACCGTCACGGTCACGCCGTTGACCACGTTCAGCGTCAGCGTCTGGTCGCCGTAGGCGCCGGTGCTGTCCCAGGCGCGGACGATCACGGTGTGCGTGCCGACGCTCATGGCCACGCTGGCGTTGATCGAGCTGACCTGCCCGGCGCTGAACTGATCGGTGCCGTCGACGTAGATGTGCCAGCCGGTGATGGTGTGGCCCGACGTCGCGCTGGCGGCGATCGTCGTCGGCGAGCCCACCGTGGCGCCGTCGGCCGGCGTCGACACCGACACCGTCACGCCCGTCACCACAGTGATCTGCATCGTCTCGTCGCCAAACAGGCCGCTGGCGTCCCACGCGCGCACGATCATCGTGTGCGTACCGGCCGTCAGGTCGGTGAGGCTGGCGCTGATCGAATTCACCTGGCCGGCGCTGAATTTGTCGACGTCGTCGACGTAGATGTGCCAGCCGGTGATCGTGCGCGACGACGTGGCGCTGGCCTTCACCGTGACCGGCGAGGCGACGGTGGAGTTGGGCACCGGCGTCGTCACCGTCACGTTCACCCCCGCCACGACGTTCAGCGTCAGCGTCTGATCGGCGAAGGCGCCGGTGGAGTCCCAGGCCCGGACGATGACCGTGTGCGGGCCGAGGTCCATCGGCACCGAGGCGCTGATCGAAGTGACCTGCCCGGCGCTGTAGGAGTCGACGCTGTCGACGTAGATGTGCCAGCCGGTGACGGTGTGGCTGCTCGTCGCGCTGGCGTTGATCGTCACCGGCGACTGCACCGTGGCGTTGTTCGCGGGCGACGACACCGTCAGCGTCATCGGCTGCGTCACGCTCAAGGTCAGCGTCTGATCGCCGAAGGCGCCGCTGCTGTCCCAGGCGCGGATGATGACGGTGTGTGAGCCGGTGGTCATGGCCAGGCTGGCGCTGATCGAGCTCACCTGGCCGGCGCTGTAGACGTCGGCGTTGTCGACGTAGATGTGCCAGCCGGTGATCGTGTTCGGCGACGTCGCGTTCGCCGCGATCGTCACCGGCGAGCTCACGCTCGTCGACGTCGGCGCCGTGACGGTGACGGTCACGCCGGCCGTGGCCGTGACTTCGCGCGTGTCGTCGCCGAAGGCGCCGGTGCTGTCCCAGGCGCGCGTGACGATGGTGTGCGTGCCGGCCGCGAGCGGCAGCGACGCGCTGATCGACGTCACCGCGCCGGCGCTGAACGAGTCGACGCTGTCGACGTAGATGTGCCAGCCGGTGATCGGATGCGTCGAGCTCGCGCTCGCCGCCACCGTCACGGGCGAGCTGACGGTCGCTCCCGCCGCCGGGCTGGTGACGCTGACGGTTACTCCCTGAACGCCGACGTTGATGCTCGACGTCTGCGAGCAGGTGTCGCCCAGCGAGTCGGTGGCCTTCACGGTCACGAGGTGGCTGCCGTTCGCGATGGTCACGGCCTGGTTGACCGACGACGCCGTCGTCGTGAAGACCGCCGTGCCGTCGACGTCGATCTCCATCGAGGTGACGGTCGCGCCGCTCGGCGGGTTCGCCGACGCGGTGACCTGCACGGGCGAAGTGACGGTGGCGTTGTTCGCCGGACTCGTCATCGTCACGAAGCAGGTGTTGCCGGCGACGTTGTACTGGATCGGGCCGGACATGTGATTGACGATGCTGGGCTGGCCGACGGCCTTGACGTACAGCGTGTAGTTGCCCGGTCCGATGCCGTACTGGCTGAGGTCGAGGGTGTTGAGCCCGGGCGTGATGTTGTCCTGCAGGACCATGAGGTTCTGCCCGTCGGTGGAGATGAAGACGGTGTAGTGATGCACGGTCGCTTCGGTACCGGTGAGCGTCGGATCGTCGGGGTCGGGCCCGAAGTTCGTCTTCCACGACAGCGTCGAGCCGCTCACGCCGCCGGTGACGCTGGAGACGCAGTTGTCGATGCCGGTCTCGATCTCCGAGCCTTCCTCGTAGTCGTCCCACGTCACGGCCTGCAGCCACGGCAGCGGCTTGCTGGCCGGCGGGTAGAACTGGCGCGTGTGGGAGAAGGTGTTGAGCCACGTCTGGCCGCAGCGCTGGAAGTTGATGCGCGGCCCGTTCGGCGGCGCCGGCGACCACGACGCGAGCTTGTCGTTGAAGCCCTTGAACATGCCGCCCATGGCGAGCTTCGACGGCGTGGCCAAGGCGGCCTGATAGAACTGGTCGAGGTAGAGAACGCCGGTGCGGTCGCCGTTGAGGTTGACGTTTTCCCAGGCGTAGGCGCCGTCCATGCCGGCGAAGCTCGCGCTGGTCGAGAGGTTGCCCTTGCCGTCGCTGAGGAACACCGGATTCCCGCCGGAGTTGCTCTTCAGCGAGCTCCAATCGACCTCGGTATTGGTCGGGTTCGTGCCGCTGTCGACGAAGAAGAAGATCATCGGGCGGCCGTCGGAGGTCTTGATGTACGACGCCGACGAGGCGAAGCGGTTCATGACGTCCTGCACGCGGGTGATGCCGGTGGAGGTGCAGGTGCTGAAGCTGGTGCAGCCGCCGAACGCGCCTTTGTCGATTTGAATGGCGAACTGGAACTTGCCTCCCGACGCTTCCGCGGCGGTCTTGAGGTAGCCGGCGGACGCGTCGGAGGTGGAGCCGGGGCCGTTCCAGTTGAGGATGGCGCCGTCGAAGCCGCGGCTGATCATGTCGTTGACCTCGGCCGTGACCTGCGTCTGGTTGTCGGTGTAGCCGATGTCGATGTGCGAGCTGCAGGAGTGCTGCGAGGTGGCGGGATTGAGCGTCCCGTCCGCCTGCTCGTTCGAGGTCTGATGGCAGAACCACGCCTGCCACTCGGCGTAGATCTTCGTCGTCGAGTTGCTGTACAGCGTGTGCACGTTGACCTTGCTGACGTTGTGCGGCACGGCGTCGCCGTTGGTGACGGTCGCGTTCTGCTTGGTGATGAAGTAGACGTCGGTGAACATCGACGATGCGCTGCTGTTTTTCGAGGTCTCCGCGGTGTAGGTGGTGGTGGGATTGATGACGAGCTGCGCCTGAGCGGCGGCAGCGAACAAGAGAACGGCAAGAATCGAGAATCGGATTGATCGTGGCATGAGTTGTCGAGAGCCTTTCGAGTGTGGTTAGAGGGTTATTTGGACCTTCTCTCTCGCCGTGCCCACGCTGCCAGATGGATGCCATGACATCCGTGCTGAACTATGGTCTTCACAACATCGAAACAATGTGAACGACCGAGCCGTTCACGATCGCGGCGCTTCGTTTCGTAGTCCGGAGGAGGTCAGGAATGAGCGTGCCCGAAGGCTGGCACACCGTCACGCCGCGCATCGTCGCGAATGGCGCTGGCGAGCTCGTGGCGTTCTTGAAGAACGTCTTCGGCGCGCGCGGCGCGTATCTCCGCGAGCGTCCTTCGGAGATCTGGATCGGCGACTCGGTGATCATGATCAGCGACGCGGGCGAGCGCGATCCGATGCCGGCGTTCCTCTACGTCTACGTCGACGACGCCGACGCCGCGTACCGGCGCGCGCTCGACGGCGGCGCGCGCTCGATCGAGGCGCCGCTCGATACGCCGTACGGCGACCGCCGCTGCATGGTCGCGGACCGCTGGGGGAACAGCTGGCAGATCGCCACGCGCGGCGTTTCGCGGTGATCGCGAAGGTCGTGAGACGATACGCTGTCGTCTCATGCAGGCCAGCAGTCCGATCATCGACATCGCCCGCGTCATCCAGCTTTCGGTCGCTCCCGTCTTCCTCGTCTCCGGGATCGCCGCGCTGCTGAGCGTCCTGAGCGGGCGGCTGGCCCGGCTCGTCGACCGCGCGCGCACGCTGGAGACGCTGATCGCGACGGCGGAGGATCCGGCGCGCGTGCCGATGCGCGAGGAGCTGCACATCCTCTCCCGACGCGGAAAGCTGATCTACCGCTCCATCACGCTGGGCACGACGAGCGCGCTCCTGGTCTGCCTCGTCATCGCCTCGCTCTTCATCAGCGCCCTCGGCGAGTTTCCGATCAGCAAGATCGTCGGCGCGATGTTCATCGCCGCGATCCTCGCGCTCATCGCCGCGCTGCTCTCGTTTCTGCGCGAGGTCTTCCTGGCCACGCGCGCGCTGCGCATCGGCCACTCGTAAACGCAATGGCCTCAAGTTAGCGTCGCTCGGCGGGCATTGGAGCGCCGCCGTCCCGGCGGCCGGCGAGGCGGCGTCCTCGCCGCCTCTCATGAACGCCGGCGGGACGCCGGCGCGCCAGCCGGCGAGGACGCCGGCGC
>Ga0070717_10000186_pt1 | contig 45360 bp, 41 predicted proteins | sample LARL113metaG_FD_71366 | JGI IMG/M metagenome (GOLD analysis project Ga0070717, IMG submission 71366) | Corn, switchgrass and miscanthus rhizosphere microbial communities from Kellogg Biological Station, Michigan, USA - LAR L11-3 metaG | ecosystem: Host-associated > Plants > Roots > Rhizosphere ...
AACAGAAGCTTGCGGGCAAGCCGTTCACGGTCGTCGGTGATGGCACGCAACGACGGGATTTCGTCTACGCCAGCGATGTCGCGGAAGCGTTTCGCTTGGCCGGCGAAACCGAAAAGAGCGGAGAAATCTGGAACCTTGGCGCCGGCGCGCCGCAGCCGATCAGCCGGCTGGTCGAGTTGATCGGCGGACCGGTGGTATATATACCGAAGCGCCCAGGCGAGCCGGATGTCACCTGGGCCGACGTTGCAAAGATCAGGCGCGATCTCGGCTGGAAGCCGCTCATCTCCTTCGACCAGGGCGTGCGGCTGATGATGGCTGAAATCCAGAATTGGCGCGACGCACCGTTATGGGATCCCGAATCGATTAAGCAAGCGACGAAAACCTGGTTCGAGGCATTGGGGACGGAGTAGGCACATGTTGCAGGCTGTTGGCGGCAACTACCGGCGGAAGATCAAGACGGTCGACGAACTCTGCGACGTGGTCGGGCCGCGCCCACGCGCGAAAAAGGTGATCATGTGCCACGGTGTGTTTGATCTCGTGCACCCCGGGCACATCCGTCACCTCCTCTACGCCAAGGAGAAGGCGGACATCCTGGTCGCCAGCCTGACCGCCGACGCCCACATCACCAAGGCGCAGTATCGTCCCTTCGTCCCGCAGGAGCTGCGGGCGCTCAATCTTGCGGCACTGGAAATGGTCGATTTCGTGCTGATCGACCCTAACCCCACGCCGATCACCAACATCGCGCGCATCCAGCCCGATTACTTCGCCAAGGGCTACGAATACGGCAATGGCCAGGGAAATCCGAAGACGCAGCAGGAGCTCGAGGTCCTTCAGAGCTATGGCGGCGAACTTCTGTTTACCCCCGGGGACATTGTCTACTCATCGTCACACCTGATCGAGAACGATCCGCCGAACATCGCACTTGAGAAGTTTCTCCTCTTGATGGAAGCCGACGGGCTCGATTTCGATCGCTTGCGGCGAATCTTGGAGACGTGCGAAGGCAAGCGGGTTCACGTCGTCGGCGACATCATCGTGGACAGCCTGACGTATACGACGATGATTGGCGGCATGACGAAGACCCCTACGCCGAGTGTCCGGTTCGACAATCGGACGGACTTCGTGGGCGGCGCAGGCATCGTGGCCAAGCACCTCAAGTCGGCCGGTGCCGAGGTCACGTTTTCGACCGTATTGGGAGACGACGCGCTTGCCGAGTTCGCCCTCAACGATCTCGAGAGCGCAGGCGTCAATATCATGCCGATCATCGATCGAGCGCGCCCGACGACGAACAAGAACGCGTATGTGTGCGGCGACTATCGTCTGCTCAAGGTCGATACGCTCGACAACCGCAGCATCACCGACAAGCAGGCCGAAATGATCGCCGGGCAGATCGCGAACGTGCACGCGGAGGCTGTCGTGTTCAGCGATTTCCGCCATGGCATCTTCAACCGGCGCACGATTCCCGGACTGACGGGCGTTATTCCGACGGGCGCGTTTCGGGTTGCCGATAGCCAGGTCGCAAGCCGCTGGGGCAATATTCTGGAATTCAAAGGCTTCGACCTTCTGACCCCCAATGAGCGCGAGGCGCGTTTCGCGCTCGCCGATCAGGATACCGGGGTGCGGCCGCTGGCCGCCAAGTTGCACGAGGAAGCCGACTGCAAGACGGTCATTCTCAAGCTGGGCGATCGCGGCGTTCTAACCTGCCGGCGCGGCAAAGAGAACGACCCGCGCTCGTTCTTCGTGGTGGACAGCTTCGCCGACAAGGTGGTCGATGCGGTGGGCGCCGGAGATGCTCTTCTGGCCTATGCGACGCTTTCGCTGTTGACCGACGAATCCGAGGTCGCCGCCTCGGTCCTCGGTTCAATGGCGGCCGCCCTTGAATGCGAGTGCGACGGCAATATTCCCATTGGGCGATCGGACTTGCTGGGTCGGATCGACGCAGTCGAGAAACACGCTCGCTTCGAGTGAAGGGCAGGGCTGTGTTTGATGCGAGTCGTGGTGGCGGGACTCGGCGTTCAAGGTCAAAAACGCCGGCGGGTCGCAGGCCGCGATTTCATAGCGGCGGCCGATCCCATCAACGGCGAGGCCGAATATCGGGCGGTCGAGGACGTTCCGCTCAACAGCTATGATGCAGTCCTGGCCTGCATTCCCGACGAGCCGAAGATCTCGGTCCTCGAGTACCTGCTGGGCAATGGCAAGCACGTCCTCGTGGAGAAGCCGTTATGGGCGCCCGACGAAGAATCGATTAGGCAGCTCGAAGTCACGGCAAGAAAGAACGGCGCCGTCTGCTATGTCGCGTACAACCACCGCTTCGAGCCGCATTTCGTGCGGATGCGCGAGACCATCGCGGCTGGAACGCTCGGTGCGCTTTATCACTGCCGCATGTTCTACGGAAACGGTACGGCGCGGCTGGTGCGCGAGTCGGAGTGGCGGGACAAGGGTGCGGGCGTTTTGCCGGACCTCGGCTCGCACCTCCTCGATACGGCGCAATTCTGGTTCGGCGATATCGGCGAGGACGTTCGCATTGTGTCGAGCCGCCGGTTCGAAAACCGCGCCCCGGACCATGTCGTGCTCGCCTCGAACGCGAGCAAGCCGCAGCTCGAACTGGAAATGACGCTGCTCAGCTGGCGCAACCACTTCACCTGCGATCTGTTTGCCGAAAAAGGTTCGGCGCACATCCGCTCGCTTTGCAAGTGGGGTCCGTCGTCGTTCACGCTGCGCCGTCGCTTGTTGCCGAGCGGGCGCCCGCCGGAGGACTCGGTGACGTTGACCCAGGACGATCCGACCTGGGAACTCGAATATGCGCATTTCAAGGACCTTTGCGCCGGCAAGCGCGATACCGATTTGTCGAACGACATTCGCTTGAACCGATTGCTCCGGGGGCTCGGCCAAGCCGCAATCGCCAAGGCGCAGCAATGAGCGCGCCGGTGATCGGTTTTGCCGGGCTGACCCATTTGGGCCTGGTCTCGGCGTTGGCAGTCGCCTCGAAAGGCTTTCGTGTCGTGGGCTATGACAGCGACGCGGCCCGCGTGCGCGACATCGCCGCCGGCAGGTTGCCTGTCGTCGAGCCGGGGCTCGACGGGCTCGCGCGCGAGTGCGCGCAACGCACCTCGTTTTCGAACGAGATCGGTGATCTTGCCGCCTGTGACCTCGTCTATATTTCTTGGGACGTACCGACCGACGATCGTGGCCAGAGCGATCTCTCCGGGATTTCGGCGTCGATTGCACAGGTCATCGCGACTTTGTCCGCGCGTGCGCTACTCGTCGTGCTGTGTCAGGTTCCCCCGGGCTTCACCCGCGGTCTGCCCTTGCCCTCCGAGCGGCTGTTCTACCAAGTCGAGACGCTGGTGTTCGGACGCGCGGTCGAGCGCGCGACCCTGCCCGAGCGGTATATCGTGGGCTGTGCCGATCCGGCCGAGGCGCTACCCGAAGCTTTCGCGACCTTGCTCGGCGCCTTCGGCTGTCCAATCCTGCCGATGCGGTACGAAAGTGCGGAGCTGGCCAAGATCGCGATCAATTGCTGTTTGGTGGCCTCGATAACCATCGCCAATACACTTGCGGAACTTTCGGAGCGCATCGGTGCGGACTGGAGCGAGATCGTCCCGGCGCTCAAGCTCGACGCTCGGATCGGGCAGGGCGCCTATCTCGCGCCCGGCCTAGGGATTGCCGGCGGCAACCTGGAACGCGATCTTGCGACCATCGCAGGGCTGTCGAAGGAAACCGGCGCCGAAGCGAGCGTCATCCGCGCCTTCATTGCCAACAGTCATCATCGGCGAGACTGGGCGGCCCGGGTGCTGCACGACGAGGTGCTCGCGCGCAAGGCAGGCGCGCTAATCGGCATCCTTGGTCTTGCCTACAAGGAGAATACCCATTCGACCAAGAATTCCCCCTCGCTTGCGCTGATCGCGACACTCACCTCCTCGCGGCTCAAGGTCTACGACCCGGTTGTTCCCGCCTCGGCCGCGAACCATCCGCGGGCGCAAGCCGCGCCGAGCGCGCTGGCCGCCGCCGAGGGCGTCGATGCGCTTGCGATCATGACGCCGTGGCCGGCCTTTCGCGCCCTCGATCCGGCCGCTCTCGCACGTGTCATGGGGGGGAAGACGGTGCTTGATCCCTATAGGGTACTCGATGGGCGTGCGGCGGTTGCAGCCGGTCTCGACTATCTGACCCTCGGCATACCTCCCCAACGCGCCAAGGAATATCGCTGTGCTTGAGCATTCGAGCCCCGTCCGCAAATCACCAAGCCGCGTCGTCGTTCTCGGCGCCGCCGGGTTCGTCGGTGGTGCGATCAGTGCGCGTCTGACAGGCGAGAAGGTCCCGATCCTGGCGCTCACGCGCAATGAGCTTGACCTGCTCAAACCAGAGGCATCAGCCACGCTGCAGCGCTTGCTGCGGGCGGACGACAGCGTCGTCTTCGTCTCTGCGCTTGCCCCCACCCGCAACAATGCGATGCTCATCGACAACCTGCGCATGGCGGAGGCGGTATGCGCCGCGCTCGCCGCCCAGTCGGTCGCCCATCTCGTCTACATAAGCTCCGATGCGGTCTATTCCGACGACGCCAATCCGGTGACCGAGCGGTCGTGCCAGCAATCGTCAAGCCTGCACGGGGTAATGCATCTCGCGCGCGAGATCATGCTGCGCTCAGCGCTCAAGCTGCCGCTCGCGATCCTGCGGCCGACCTTGATCTACGGTGCGAAAGATCCGCACAACGGATACGGCCCCAACCGCTTCCGGCGGCTTGCCGCCAAAGGCGAAGCGATCACGCTGTTCGGCGAAGGGGAGGAGAAACGCGACCACGTGCATATCGCCGATGTGGCGGCGCTGGTCAGCGCCACGCTGCACCAGCGAAGCACCGGTACGCTCAACATCGCAACGGGAAAGTCCACTTCGTTCCGTGAAGTTGCCGAGATGGTCGCCGCACATTCGGGCGGCTCAGTCGAGATTCGCGGAACGCCGCGGCAAAATCCGATAACGCACCGCCATTTCGACATCGTCGACTGTCTCAAGGCGTTTCCCGACTTCCACTATATTTCGCTGCGGGACGGGCTCGCCCTCAGTGCCGAGAAAGGTGCGTAGCGATGCGGCAGGAAATCAATCTGCTCTCGAAGCTTCCGCGCGGCAAGCGTAACGTCAGCGCCCGCGCCGAGGCGAAGACGGACGAGATCGTCGAGATCTCACGGCAATATGGCGAGCTCTATTTCGACGGGCCGCGCAAGTACGGCTATGGCGGATACCGCTACGACGGCCGATGGATTCCGGTCGCCGAGGATATGGTGAAACATTTCGATCTCAAGCCAGGCGACCGCGTGCTCGATGTCGGCTGCGGCAAGGGATTTCTGGTCAAGGATTTGCTCAAAGCTTGCCCCGGCCTGGAAGCGTTTGGCCTCGATATTTCCGAATATGCGCTCATGCACTGCGAGCCGGAGGTCATCGGCCGGCTGCATCTCGGCAACGCGATCAAACTTCCGTTTCCCGACAATAGCTTCAAAGCGGTGATATCGCTGAACACGGTGCACAATCTCGAGCGCGATGAGTGTGCGACCGCGTTGCGCGAGATCGAGCGGCTCGCGCCGGGACGCGGTTTTGTGCAGGTGGATTCCTATCGCACCCCCGAACAGAAGGAGCTGTTCGAGGAATGGGTGCTAACGGCCAAGTTTCACGACTACCCGGAGGGTTGGGTCGCGCTGTTTCGCGAAGCCCAGTATACCGGCGATTATTACTGGACCATCATAGAGTGAGTCCGTAAACAGGCTGCGCCGCGGACGCTCCGGGTTCTCGCTATGTTCTTTTGCTAAATTGATCGGTCGAAAATGGAAGGCAGGATGATGAACGAGATGGCCCGACGCAATGTCTTCGATGTTCGCGCGGCGCGCGAACGTTGCCGCACGTATCGGCGCCGGATCCTCGACATATCCCAGCAGGTCCAGGCGCTCCATATCAGCTCTGCCTACTCCTGCACCGAGCTCGTCGACGCCATCTATCACGGCCTCATGCGGCGCAATCTGGACGGCACCTCGCCTGATACGTTCTTAATGTCGAAGGGCCACGGCTGCATGATTCAATACGTCATCCTCGAGGCAATGGGTGTTCTCTCGCGCGAAGACCTCGACCGTTATTGCAAACCAAATGGCGCTCTCGGCTGTCACCCCGATTACGGCAATCCGGGAATCGAGGCTTCGACCGGCGCACTTGGCCACGGCCTGTCGATGGTCGTCGGCATGGCGCTCGCTGAGCGCGGTCGAAAGACCGATGGAACCATCTACACGGTGCTGAGCGATGGCGAGGTGCAGGAAGGGTCGACCTGGGAGGCCGTGCTGATGGCGTCTTCGCTCGGGCTCGCCAACATCGTTGCGTTTGTCGACAACAACGATTTTCAGAGCCTCGGCCGCACGTCGGAAACGCACCCGTCTTTTTATCCGTTGCCCGAGAAATTCGAGGCATTTGGATGGGAAACGGTCGCCATCGATGGCCACGACTCGGCCGCGATATTCGACGTCGTCACCGCGCGCAAGCGCCAGAAACCGTTCATGGTCGTGGCAAAGACGACGAAGGGAAAGGGTATCAGCTACATGGAAAACGTGCCGGTCTGGCACTACCGGTCGCCTAGTCCGAAGGAGTACGAGCAGGGCGTCATGGAGCTTGAGAAGGCGGTGTCATGAGAAACACGTTCTCCGAAGCGCTCTATAAGGCGGCGACGACCAATCCCGATGTCTACATCGTCGTTGCCGACATCTCGCCGGCCGGAAGTATGGCGAAGTTCAGCCAGCAATATCCCGAGCGCTTCATCAATGTCGGTGTGGCCGAGCAAAGCATGATCGGCATCTGCGCCGGTCTCGCTCTCAAGGGATGCCAGCCGTTCGCCTACACCATCGCAACGTTTTCACTTTATCGTCCCTTCGAGATGGTGCGCGACGATCTGTGCTATCAGAATCTGCCGGTGACCGTCGTCGGGATGGGGGCCGGCGTCATCTATTCGACTCTCGGCGGCACCCACCATACGCAGGAGGATATCGCCATCGCCGGCGCGCTGCCGAACATGCAGATCATTGCGCCGTGCGATCCCGCCGAATGTACCGAAGCGACGACTCATTGCGCCACGCAGAAGAAAGGGCCGGTCTATCTTCGTATCGGCAAGGCAGGCGAGCCTAACCTTACCGAAAAGGCGGTCGATCCGTGGGTATTCGGAAAGCTGCGCTACATAAAACGCGGCAGCGACGTTTGCATCCTCTCCTACGGAGTGATCATGCAGAAAGCGATGAAGCTCGCGCAGGCGTTCGAAGCCAAGGGCGAGTCGGTATCGCTCGTTTCATGTCACACGCTCAAGCCGCTCGATGTCGATGGCATCGCTGATGCGCTCGCTCGCCATAAGCATGTGATCGTAATCGAGGAACACGCGCCGCAGGGCGGCCTGGCACCGCGAACGAAGCAGATTGCATGGGACACAAGGGCGACCTGCCGGCTCGACACCTTCACGCTGCAGGATGCGTTCATCCACAATTACGGCAGCCATGACGACCTGTTGAGCGCGCATGGTCTCGATCTTGGCCTGATCTCGGCGCGTGTAGGCCTCGCATGAGCGAAGCTGTAAAGACCCCCACGAGCATCGCCAATACCGCCTCGCTCGCCATTTATGGCGGCGAGCCGGTGCGCAAGACACCTATGCCGCCGCGCCTCGCACTTGGAGAGGACGAGCGCAGGATGGTCCTCGAGGTGCTCGACTACTACGCCGAGCGCAAAGTCGACCCGGGCTATCAGGGCGCGTTCGAGAAGGTCTATACCGACGCCTTCGTCGAGATGATGGGTGGTGGCTACGCCGATGCGGTGGCGACGGGCACCGCTGCGCTCTACGTCGCCGTTGCTGCGCTCGATCTGCCAAAAGGAAGCGAAGTCATCGTCTCTCCGATCACCGATCCGGGAACCCTTTCTGCGGTCGTCCTCAACGGATTAAGGCCGCGGCTCGTGGACAGCACGCCTGACAGCTACAATGTGGGCCCGAAACAGTTTGCCGAGCGGATCACGCCGAACGTTTCAGCCGCTATCATCGTGCATTCCGCCGGATACGCGGCCGAGATCGACAAGATCGTCCAGATCGCGCATGAGCGCGGGATCAAGGTCATCGAGGACTGCAGTCAATCCCACTTCGCCAAGCACAAGGCAAAACCGGTCGGAACGTTCGGCGACATCGCTGCCTTCTCGACCATGTATCGCAAGGCTCACAGTACCGGCCCTTCCGGAGGGCTGGTCTATTCCCGCGATCTCGAGCTATTCCGCAGCGCGCTGGTTCATTCCGATCGGGGCAAGCCCCGCTGGCGCGACGATTTTGACGATCGCGACCCATCGACCTATCTCGCGCCCGCGCTAAACCATCACACCGACGAGATTTCTTGCGCCATCGGCTATGCCTCGCTCAAGCGTCTTCCCTCAACAATCATCAGCCGACTTGCCTTCGTGTCCGACTTCGTGGCGCGGCTCTATGACGCTTCGAATGTGTGCCAGGCCTATCGTTTCATGCCGACGAGCTCACCGTTCTTCTATCCGGTTATCGTCGATGTCGAGGCCATCACCTGCAGCAAGATCGAGTTTGCCGAGGCCATCCGGGCGGAGGGCATCGACCTCAACCCGCACTACAAATATATGGTTTGCGAATGGCCTTACATCCGGCCCTATCTCGCTGACGATTTCGACACGCCGAATGCGCGCAGCATTCGCGACCGCTCTTTCAATCTTTATCTCAACGAGAAGTATGGCGAACAGGAATCGAGAGATTGCGTGAAGGCGATCGTGAAGGTCGAGAAGCACTTCAAGAAGAGGTGACGTGCCCGCCTGTGGGGTGTTCGGGTTTCTTCCGCCAGCAGTACGGAGATTTGCATGGACGAAGTGGTCGTCACCGCTCTCGGCGTCATTGCTACGGTGCTCTCGGGGTTGTCGCTGTTGCCACAGGTCATCCGGACCTGCCGCACGCGCTCAGCCGGCGATATTTCCGGCGTCTGGCTAGCCGTGGCGCTGCTCTCGATGGCGATGTGGATCGCCTATGGCGGACTCACTGGTGCCCACGCCATTCTCTGGGCCAAACTCATAACGGCCTTGCAGGCTGCCATCATTCTGCGCGTGAAGCTCGCCAGCTCGCGCAAGATTTATGCGCAATCGAGTTTAGAGACGTAGGTCGGAGCCCTGGCATTGTTGCGCCTTGATGCTCAATGTGCCGCGCGGGTTGTCGATTAAAGCGGCAAACACCTCGCGCAGCAGATCGCGCTGGGACACGATCGTATAGGGACAGCCTTCGATCGCTCCCGTCTCGAGCTTGCCCTTCGCCATGAGCGGCGGTCCGAATTGATTGAAGTCGCGGTCAAGCCGCCAATGACGCCGTGCCAAAACCTGGTGAACGGTTCCATGGCGGTCGCGACACGGATAAAGGCCCGCACTCTCGACCGGGCGGACGTAGAGATCCACGTTGATCGTCTCCTCCGGCAAATGGATCGCCGTGCAGGCTTCAAGAGCCACGCCGATCATTAGGATGTACGTCTCGTAGTCGCGCATGAGACCGTACGGGCTATTGCCGGAAACGGGCGTGTTGTCGACATGATGGCGCGAGGTCAGCAGCGCCGCCGCCGGTCCGAGCCCGGCGACCGAATGGGTGGGATGTATACTGCGTACGCTCGCGTACTGCGTGCGAAATATCTCGCTGAGCACGCCGGTATGTGAGGGCGTTTTCAGCTCATCCCAATCTGGATTCTCCTGCGTCACTGTTCGCCAGGTCATCGTCGGCATGAACAGGTTGCCGTCGCGCATATGCTCGATCAGCGCGTCGATGATGGCCTCGGCGCGATATCCCCCGCGGCTCAACGTGGCGATTGCACTGTGAACGATCAGCACGCCGTCGCTCGGGACGCCGAAACGCTTGAGGATCGGTCGAAGGGCGGCGGCTTCGCGGCTCGGTGCCATCGGTCAGTCGACTGCGGCGGGCGCCTTTGCCTTGATCTCCTCGATGAGGTCGAGGCAGCGCTCGATGTCGCGGAATGGAAGCCCACTGAGCTGTGAGAGTTCGAGATCCCACCATTTTATCCGCAAGAGCCGCTCGATGGTCTTCTCAGGGAAGCGGTAGCGGATGATCTTAGCTGGGACACCGCCGACGATTGCATAGGGCGGAACGTCCTTGGTGACGACCGCGCCTGCGGCGATGACGGCGCCATCGCCGACATTGACCCCCGCCATCACGTTGACGTTGTGCCCTGTCCAGACGTCGTTGCCGATCGTCACCCACTTGAACATGTCAGGCGTGCGCTCGAGACGGACGAAATCGTTATACTCATCGACCCAATCGAAAGATTTTGGGTGATACTGGAACTCGTTGGTGCTGAGCCAACTCGTCGGATGACTGAATGGATTAATTGCAGTACGTGCGCCAATGGCGCCGAAGGAACCCACATTCGCTCGCGCCAGAAAGCAACTCTCGTTCATGCCGAAATACTTGCCCACGACGGCGTCCGGACCGATCTGCGAGTTCTTGTTGAGGAACAATGGCCCGCGAATTGTGGACTTGACGATGCGCGCGCCGGCGTTGAGCCGCATGATGCCGTGAAGGAACGCAGGCGCGCTGCCGGTATTCTCGAAGAAATCAATCGAGATGTCGGAAAATTTCATGTCGGTGCAGATGCGTTGGCGCCGATCGAAGAGCGTCGACCCTCTCGCGCGGACCTTCCTGCCAGCGCTGGAGCAAGATTACCAAGGCGAGCGGCATGCAGCACGAGGAAATATCGCTAAACCAGATTCTATCTTGCTCGACGTCCGCCGCGACTATGCCACGGACGCCTCGGCCGGACGCTGGTGATAACGATTGACCACCTCATCGATCGGGCCAATCTCTACGATATGGCCCTTTTCCAGCAGCATGGCCCGATTGCACATGGATTTTATCAGCGCGTCAGAATGACTAGCGAGCACGAGGATACGGGTGCGCTGAATCAGCGCTTGCATGCGACCCTCGGCCCGCGCCGCGAACCGCGCGTCGCCTGCAGCTATCCCCTCGTCGAGAAGGAGAATGTCAGGATCGATTGAAGTAGCGATGGCAAAGCCGAGGCGTGTCACCATGCCAGTCGAGTAGGTTCGCACGGGCAGCTCGAGGTACTCGCCGAGCTCGCAAAAATCGACGATGTCCTGAAGCTTGCGGTTGATTTCGTCGAAGCCCATGCCGAGGAACATCCCGCACGTCTTGATGTTCTCGTAGCCGCTGTCGTCGGGGTCCAGGCCGGGCACGGAATTGAACAGTGGGGACACACGGCCGTCGACGCGAATCGATCCGGAGTCCGGGGTGTAGACTCCGGCAAGCACTCTCAGCAGCGTAGATTTGCCGGCGCCGTTGTGTCCTATCAGTCCGAGCCGATCGCCACTCTTTAACGTGAACGACAGGTTGTCGAGAGCCCGTACGATCGTACGTTGCTGACGGCCCGCGCCCTCGTGCCGGATCAGCCCCCCGGTGCGCCCGAACAGCGTGTGGCGAAGGCTGCGATGACCCGTCCCGTAGATCGGGAAATCGATTGTCACGTTGTTTGCGATCACCGAGGTCAAGGTGGGGATATCCGTCAGAGCCAATACGGAATGCGCCGGCGGAAACGGGCGTAGAGGTCGAAGGTCACGAGCCATCCGATGATGGCGCCGCCGATGGTGAACGCGTAGCTCAGTAACGGCGGAGCCGCGCCGAGCATTGGCGCGCGCATCACCTCGATGAGGTGGAACATGAAATTGTAGGTGACGATCGGTTGCGCACCCGCGCCCAGTTGATGCGAGAACCAGAAGATGGGCGTGACGAACATCAAAAGCGTGATGACATTGCCGACGAGCGGAGGAACATCGCGAAATCGCGCGCTGACCATGCCGAACAAAATGGTCATCCAAGCTCCATTCACCGCTACGATGATGAGCCCAGGGATCAGCAATAGCGTATGCCACGAGACCGGAACTTTCAGAGCGATGACAACGATGATGACGATCAGAATGTTATGAAAGAATACGATGATATTTCTCCAAACCACCATGAAGTTCAGCACAGTGTAAGGAAAATTCAGCTGGGTGATGAGATTGACGCCTGCCGTGTAGGTGGAGCAGCCCTCCGAGATGAGTGCAGTCGCGAACGTCCATGAGACAAGACCGGCGGCCAGGAAAGGCAGGTAGGAGTTGACGTCGGTTTTGAATAACGGCGCCCAAATGAAGACCATTCCGCCAATGAACGCCCCGATACTGAGCGTTGCCCAGAACGGCCCAAACACCGTGCGTCTGTAGCGCCGTTTGACTTCTTGCCAGCCAAGACGGGTCCAGATTCGGAATGAGCGGATCCCGTCGATGATATCGGCTGCTGCGATGGTGTAGTCCGGTCTCACATGAAGCTCATTGAGGGCGCCGTCGAATGCGCAGTGCGGTTGGCATTGGTTGAACTGGGGCCCCGGTTACCATCCAAGCCGCGCTGAGGCAATATGGGACCCATCCTCCTGAACTCGTCGTGCAAACTGCTCATCGCGAGGTTGGCGCAAAGATCGACCCTGCGAGCCGGTTGCGGTTGTGGTGCAGAAACAGCGCAAACGCGTCATACGGTGATATTCGAGGGAGCGATAGCGCCTCTTCGCCCCTTAACGCGCGGACCTCGCTTCCCTCGTGCAGCACCACGCGGTTCCACGCGGTCAAAGTGACTGGGACTTCATAGTATTTTCGGGAATAGCTATCCAGACCGATCGGCTGCAGATCATAATCGATGGTGGCGAACAACCGCGCCTCCGTCACCTCGAGCTCTAGCTCCTCCCGCAGCTCTCGCTGCAACGCCTTAAATTCGTCCTCCCCTTCGTCGACCCCGCCGCCGAAAAGTCCCCAATGACCAGGGTACCATATGTTCGGCAGATCATCGCGCAGTTGCATGATGTAGCGCCCGTCTTCGAGCACGAGCAGCGCTGCCACGGCGTGGCCGGTCGAGAGCGGGGCGCGCGACCTCAGAAAGTTTTCGGCGGTCAAAATCTACCCTCCTATCGCTGATATGCCGGCTCTCGAAAGCCGCCAACGGTCCACCCCGAAACCGCTTGTCATTCCAATCAAGGCGGTTATAAGAACCGGGGAGAGGGGCGGGACCCCCGATATCTGAAATCGTCTGCAAATTCAATCGCTTAAAAGGGGATGGTCGATGCGCGACTGGTCGAAGGCTGAATGGGTCGACCCGAAATATGACTGGAAGCCACTGCCAGTCCCGGACATGCCGGACCGGCTTCTCATCGATTACGCCACGCGCTGCAATTTGCGCTGCCACATGTGCCCGGTTTGGGGCCTCGAGGATGACAACGCGATCGATAACGTCAAAGGCATTATGAACCTCGATGCGGCGCGCAGGATGCTCGACGAATTCACCAACGCCCAGCCAATGGTCGCTCCGAGCATTTATGGCGAACCGCTGTTGATTCCGAATCTGCGCGAAGTCCTCACCGATCTGAAGCGACGCGGCATCGCGATCGCAATGAACACGAACGGATTGACGCTCAGCGAAGATATCGCGGCGTTCTTCTGCGACATCGGTGTCGACTCGGTGATGTTTAGCCTCGACTCGACAACTCCTGAGACGCTGATGAAAGTGCGCGGCGTCGACAAGCTCGCCAAGATCGAGGCGGCGGTGTTCCGGCTGCTGCGAATCAGGGGTGATCGCGAATCGCCGCGCGTGGGCGTTTCCATCACCATTCAAAATACCAACAGGCACGAGGCTGACGAGTTCGTCGATCGCTGGGTTGGCATTGTCGACGTGGTGCGAACCGGGATCGTGTTCGAGAATGGCACCTTCCCCGACATGGTCGAGCCGCCCAAGCGGGTACCCTGTGCGGTAATTTACAAGACCATACCAGTGCACAACGACGGCAGCGTGCGGTTGTGCTGTCTCGATGGAGTGCGCGCCACCGACATGGGCAACGTATTCGAAAACAGCGTGCACGAAATCTGGCACGGCGAAGAATTCGCCAAGGCGAGATATTACCACGAGACCGCGCAGTGGGACAAAGTGCCGTTCTGCAAAGGATGCAATGGCTGGGCGCAGTACGAATACACCGAAGAGGTCAAGGACGGTCTGCTGATTCGACGTTCGCCGGAATACGTCTACTACAACCTGATCAATAGGCTTTCCACTTGGAAGGGTAATCTTCTTGGTGGCCACAAACCGCCACCCGATGGACTCGTGTGAGCCAAGCGCGACAGCGGTGCAATCGCAATCGTGAAGAAAGCCTCCGGTAAACCGGCCAAGACCGGGCGTGGGAGGGGCGTAGCTCAATTGTGGAAAAAACAGAGCCTCATTCGGGTCTCCCGCGTCTTGCCTTCAAGATCGGCGCGGGAGGTTTTGCCTGGATAAAGGCCCGCCTGGCGGCCGAGGTAACGAATCCGACCACCCGGATGGGCCGAACCATCCACGCATTGACGCGCCGAGGAGTGGGCGCCGTCTCGGCTCTCCCCCGAAGCGTGCGCCGTTCGCTCGCCTCCGGCAAGCATCGGCAGGCGCATGAAATCCTGTTCGCCTTCTACGATCTCAAGGTCGCTCCGGTTACTTTCGACTTTCTGTGGTTCTTGGCCGCGGCCAACCTGGAACGTCGTCGCCGCGGGCTTAATTCAGTCCATGTCGTGATCGTGCCCGGTCCCCACCACGGCGTTCGCGAGGAGACCGACGATTACAACGCGATAGTGGATGCGCAGACGCGTCACGCCCGCATTTACAACATCCTCGTGCAAGCTTGCCGGGTGCTGCCCAGCTGCAGCGGCCTCACCCTGGCAGGCTCGCGCCGAGAGGCGGCGTTTCTACGGTCGGCGGTCGCCCGTCATGTGCTTCCCGCGGACTACGAGCCAATGCTGCCGGTCTTTCCAGGACCGCACAGCTGTCTTGATGCTGCGCGCGCTGGAGAGACGGGTATCGCTTGCTTGCGCGCCCCAGCGGAGGAGCTGCGTGCAATCGATGCATGGGCTAAAGCGCATGTTGGTTCGCGGCGCATGGTGGTGATCACGCTTCGGCGCTACGGTTTCATGCCGGCCCGCAACAGCAACATGCCTGCGTGGATAGCATTCGCGCGGAGCCTGGACGCCAGCCGATATTGTCCTGTGTTTATTCCCGATACCAACGACACCATCGCGGGGCTGCCAATAGAGCTGCGGGATTTCACGGTCTTCTCCGAGGCGGCGTGGAACATTGCGCTGCGCATGGCCCTCTACGAGCGTGCATTCGTGAATCTTGGAATCAATACCGGCCCCATGGGCCTCGCCTGGCTCAACGAGCGTGTGCGCTACGCCACGCTCAAGATAGAGACCGCCGAGGTTCCGCAGGCTTCGCTCGGATTTATTCAGTCCTTCGGATTCGAAGCCGGCAAATCTCTCCCCTTTGCGACTGTGCTGCAGGAATGGGTATGGGAGGACGACACCCAGGAATGCATCACCCGGACCTTCGAGCGGCTGACCGGGCGGATCGAAGCCTGCCCCGAGACATCGGTGCGATCGTAATTCGACGGTTGCACGATCTTAACAGCGACGCTGGGCCGAGCGGGTCAGAGGAGAGGCAATGATTGGTGTCGGCGTCGTCGGGTGCAATTACGGAAGAACCGTCCTCATCCCGGCGTTCCGGCACGATCCCCGCTGCGAGGTTGTCGCGCTGGCGGGAGCCGAGGGGGCTCGCACGGCGGGTCTCGCTCGGGAGATCAACGTGGCGCGGGCGTTCGGTGGGTGGAGGGAGTTGGTGGAGGACCGCCATGTCGAGGCAGTTGCCATCGCCGTGCCCCCCGATCTTCAGCCTACGGTTGCCCAACGCGCCCTTGAACTCGGGAAGCCTGTCTTCCTCGAGAAACCTCTCGCCGCCGATCTCGCGGGCGCACAGCTGATCCTTGCGTCGGCCCGCAAGAGTGAGCGGCCCACCGTCATCGACTTCAATTTTCCGGAGCTGCCGTCGTGGCAGAGTGCAAAGCGACTTTTGGACGGCGGCGCGATTGGACGCCTGCAGAACGTGGTCGCAACCTGGAACTTCGAGAACAGGGCCACACGTCTGCGACTGGAGAGCTGGAAAACGCGCAGCGCTGGAGGCGGCGGTCTGCTAGGCAACTTCGTCTCCCATTGCTTTCACTATCTCGAATGGCTCTGCGGCCCCATCTCGGGTCTCAGTGCCCGGGTTTTTGCGCTGCCGGGATGGAGCGGGGACGGCAGTATTGCACTGGCGCTCGCCTTTGCCTCGAGCGCGGGCGGCAGCTTGCAGGTCAGCTGCGCCTCGTTCCTCGGCTCGGGTCACCGCGTCGAGCTCTATGGTGAGGATGGCACGCTTGTGCTGTCCAATCCCACTGCCGATTATTTTCGCGGCTTCGAGCTCATGCTTGGGCGCCGAACCGACGACGCTTTGAAGCCCGTCGCGTTCGACAATGCGGACGAGACGCAATCTGTCGATTCGCGCATCACTCCGGCGAAGCGATTGGTGCGGCGATTTCTCGACGCATGCGAGAGCGGCGGCGCCCCTTCGCCGGGCGTGCTGGAGGGATATCGCGTGCAATGCCTGATCGAAGCGGCGCGCTGCGCGCATGAGGGTGGTTGTTGGATCGATGTCACGCAGCCGTCGGGGTATCCGGCTGACCTTGTCAGCGGCCGTTTCAGCGAGCCATAAAGCCGAGGATAGGACCGCAGCCGTAGCCATCGCCTCCGCTTAGACCCGACTCTAGGAAATCCGTGGGTGGTATAGGTTCGGCGAATCACGCGACTAGTCACCCAGCATGCACGCCCAATACACCTCCCGCCCTCCCAGATATGTGCCGGCGCTGACCGGCATCAGGGCACTGGCAGCTTTGCTGGTGCTTGGAATGCACACAGAGCAGAACGTGCCGTTTGGTCTAGATTCCTTCCTGCCCTTCTTTGCCCGCGGTTATCTGGGCGTCGACTTCTTCTTTGTCCTCTCCGGATTCATCATTACGCATGTCTACCTGGCCAGCTTGGCATCTCCGAAGCTGACAGCGGTACAAATCTTCCTCTGGCATCGGTTCATTCGGCTTTATCCGGTTCACGTCACGGTTCTCGCCGGCCTCGCCGCCGTCGTCTCGCTGGCAAGCGCCGTCGGCTTTGGCTTCAATAACCCGCAGGAGTGGCAATGGGACGACCTCATTTGGCAACTCACGCTGCTGCAGGCTTGGGGCGTCACCACAACCCCGCGCTGGAATGTGCCGTCGTGGTCCATCAGCGCGGAGTGGTTCGCCTATCTGCTGTTTCCGCTGCTCGCTCCGGCCTTAATATGGGTGCGCGAGCGAGCGATTGCGTTGCTGATTGCTGTCGCTGCTCTGGCCGCGACGGCCCTCCTTTTCACCATAGCTGATTGGACGCTGAATACTTGGGTCGGCGCACCGGCGCTCACGCGCGTTTTTGGAGAATTCCTTTGTGGCGCGGCGCTCTGCCGCGCGGTTGCCCTAAGCCCCGAGTACGCGCGGCCAAGCGGCGACATTCTTGCCACTGGCGCCTTCCTGGCGTTTCTCTTTGGCGCGTCGACGGGTGTCGCCGATTTTGCCCTGGTGGCTTTTCTCGCCCTGACCATCTTTGGCGCGTCGACATCGAGGCGGTTCGTACCGCAAGTTCTCGGCAGCCGCCCTTTCGTCTGGCTCGGCGAGATCTCGTATTCGGTTTACATGGTCCACTTTCCCGTTCTGATCATCATCCGCCGAGTTTGGGAGCGGCTGGGATTTGCCCACTGGCCGGCGACTGGAAAGATCTCCGCCTTCATCATCACGGTCGCCTTGGTCCTCGCGCTCGCCGCCATGGTATTCTATGTCGTGGAGCGGCCCGCGCGGGCCCGCCTGCGCGATCGGATGGGGAAGTTTGCGCCGGCGTGATTACGGTTGGTCGGTCAGTGAGTCCCTGCCTGCTGCAAACGCAATCAATCTCACCGCACCCAAGTCGTGTCTTTGACCAGGGGAAACCATAGTGACTTGCGACCAGCGGCGCCAAGCCATAAGCGCACACTTGCGCTTTCTTGAATGGCTCGGGAAGCCTTTGCGGCCTGGCGCGCGCGTGCTCGACCTTGGCTGCGGCATCGGCCAGTCGGTCGACATATTGTTGGACATGGGTTACGACGTTCATGGCGTCGACGTCGTCGATTGGTGGGATCGCAACGATTATTGGGACAAGAGCTACGTTCCGGGGCCACGAGTCAGGGAACGATTGTATCGCGTAGACGAAGCGAATTATCGCATCCCGTTCCCCGACGGTCACTTTGAGTTTTGCTTAAGCGATCAAGTGATGGAGCATGTCCACGGCTACACGGCGGTGTTCGCCGAAATCATGCGAGTTCTCAAACCGCAAGCCGTGTCGGTGCACCGTTTTCCTGGGCCTAACATGCTGGTGGAAGGGCACCTGTTCTTGCCGTTTCCGGTGCTCTGCTACTACAATGCATATCTCGCCATGTGGGCCATCTTGGGTCGCCGCTCGCCCGACCAAAAGGGCCTTACCTGGCGTCAGACACTGGCGTCGAACATAGTGTTCATGAGGCAAGTCAGCTATCCGCGTAAGGCGAGCCTCCGGCAGCACGCAGCTGAGGCGGGGGTTGAGATTGCGTTCCTTGAGAAGCAGGAGCTTCTGCTTCGCGATTTCGGGAATGCCGGCAGACTGGTGAACAGAGCCAGGCGGCTGGGGCTAGATCGCGTTCTTGCTGGCCTCCTCGCCCCGTTCACGCAACGCTATATGTTGCTCAAGCGTGGCGCGAGCACCGCTCGTCCCGCGCCTGTTCGCTTGCAGCCGTCCTAATCTTGCGTTCGTGGCGGCGATCTTGTGCAGCTTCGAGCGCAGCCTCCAAGCATCCAGCTACTGTGACTGTCAAACGCATTCGCGTGTGCTCGATGGCTAAATGCGAACCGACGGTAACACTCGCGTGGTGCACTCATGGCTAATTCATCGCGCAAGGTCGCCCTGATCACCGGCGTGACCGGTCAGGACGGCGCCTATCTCGCCGAATTTCTTCTATCCAAAGGATATACGGTCCATGGTGTGAAGCGCCGCTCCTCATCGTTCAATACCGAGCGCATCGACCACCTGATTCATGACCCGCACGAGGAAGGTGTTACTTTTCATATGCATTATGGCGATGTGACCGACGCGACCAACATCATTCGCATCGTGCAGGAAACCCAGCCCGACGAGATTTACAATCTCGCCGCGCAGTCGCACGTGCAAGTGTCGTTCGAGACGCCGGAGTACACGGCCAACGCCGACGGACTTGGGACACTCCGCCTGCTCGAAGCGATTCGCATTCTCGGTCGGGAAAACAAGACCCGCTTCTATCAGGCTTCTACCTCGGAGCTCTTCGGCAAGGCGCGGGAGAGTCCACAAAGGGAGACGACGCCCTTCTATCCGCGCTCGCCTTACGCCGCCGCCAAGCTCTACGCCCATTGGATTACGGTCAACTACCGCGAGGCCTACGGGATGCATGCCTCGGCCGGCATCCTTTTCAACCACGAGAGTCCAATTCGCGGCGAAACTTTCGTGACCCGCAAGATCACGCGCGCGGTCGCGTCGATCGAATGTGGACTGCAGCAGAAGCTGTTCCTCGGCAATCTCGATGCGCGGCGTGACTGGGGCCACGCGCGTGACTTTGTCGAGGGGATGTGGCTGATCCTGCAGCAGGATACACCGGACGATTACGTGCTGGCGACCGGCGAGAGCCATTCGGTGCGCGAATTCGTCGAGGAAGCCTTCAGCCACATCGGCAGGGCCATCGCCTGGCGCGGGCGAGGCGTGGAGGAAAAAGGCGTCGATAAATCGACGGGCGAGGTGTTGGTCGAGGTTGATTCGCGCTATTTCCGGCCGACGGAGGTCGATTCTCTCCTTGGCGACCCGAGCAAAGCGCGCGCCAAGCTCGGCTGGCGCCACAAGACCAGTTTCGACACGCTCGTCGCAGACATGGTGGACGCGGATCGGGTCACCGTTCGCGACGAGCGGGAACGCCGCGATCGCCGCGGTTGAATATCGTAGGTCGGTTCATGCGAATAGCGATGATCGGTACCGGGTATGTCGGACTGGTGTCTGGCGCATGTTTTTCTGATTTCGGACACGTCGTGACGTGCATCGACAAGGATACGGGGAAGATCCGCGAGCTTCAGAAGGGAAAGCTGCCAATCTTCGAGCCCGGTTTGGACGCACTCGTCGCCAGTAACGTCGCGGCCGGGCGGTTATCGTTTACGAGCGAATCGGCAGCGGCCGTCCGTGCGGCCGACGCGGTATTCCTGGCGGTGGGGACACCCTCCCGGCGTGGCGATGGTTTCGCCGACCTCTCGTTCGTCTATGACGCCGCAAATGAAATCGCGCCTGAAATCGAAGGCTTCACGGTCATCGCCATCAAATCGACTGTGCCGGTCGGAACCAACGACGAGGTCGACGCTATCGTTCGCAAGCTGCGTCCCGATGCGGACTTTACCGTCGTATCCAATCCGGAGTTCTTGCGCGAGGGCGCCGCAATCGAGGATTTCAAGCACCCCGATCGCGTCGTGGTGGGGACCGACGACGAGCGGGCACGGCAAATCATGCGCGAGCTTTATCGGCCGCTCTTCATCAATGAAACGCCGATGCTGTTTACCGGGCGTCGCTCCGCGGAGCTCATCAAATACGCGTCCAACGCCTTTCTCGCGACCAAGGTCACCTTCATCAATGAAATGGCGGACCTTTGCGAAAAGTGCGGCGCAGACGTGCAGGAGGTCGCGCGCGGCATGGGGCTCGATCGCCGCATCGCGGGGAAGTTTCTGCACGCGGGGCCCGGCTTCGGAGGCTCGTGTTTTCCCAAGGATATCGCGGCGCTAGCCGCCATCGGCCAACGCTACGAGGTGCCGACCAAAATCGTCGCGACGGTCATGGCGGTGAACGACGCTCGCAAGCGCGCGATGGTCACCAAGGTCGTGTGCGCTTGCGGCGGCTCGTTGCAGGGCAAAACCATCGCCGTGCTCGGGCTGACATTCAAGCCCAATACCGACGACATGCGCGAGGCGCCGAGCCTCGTCATCGTCCCCTCCCTCGAAGCACAGGGCGCGCGCGTGCGCGCGTATGACCCGCATGGCATGGCGGAGGCGCGCAAGTTGATGCCGCAGCTCGAGACGACCACCGACCCCTATGCCTGCATCGAGGGTGCTGATGCAATGCTGATCCTCACCGAATGGGACCAGTTTCGGGCACTCGATCTCGATCGCGTGAAAAAGGCCCTGCGCAATCCGATGGTCATCGACCTGCGCAACATCTACAGGCCTGCAGAGCTCGCCGCGAAGGGCCTTAGCTATGTTAGCGTCGGGCGCGGCTGACGCGAGCCGTCAGCGGCCGTAGACGTCGTCCAGGCGAACGATGTCGTCGTCGCCCAGATAGCTGCCGACCTGTACCTCGATCAGTTCGAGCGGGATTTTGCCGGGGTTGGCAAGGCGATGAATGCTGCCGATCGGGATGTAGAGCGATTCGTTTTCATGCACGGTGCGCACGTCGTCGCCGAGCGTGATCTCGGCCGTTCCCTTGACGACGACCCAATGCTCGGAACGATGAAAATGCTTCTGCAGCGAAAGCTTGCTTCCCGGCTTCACCACGATGCGCTTAACTCGATATCGCGGGGCCGCGTCGACATCCTGGTAATAGCCCCAGGGGCGATAAATGCGGCGGTGCTCGACCGCAGCGCGATGATTGTTCGCCTTGAGTTGCTCGACGAGTGCCTTTACTTGCTCGGCTTTGCTGCGCGCGCTGACCAGCACGGCATCGGCGGTCGATACCACGATCACGTCATCGAGCCCCACCACCGTGGTGAGGACGGATTCCTCGGATCGCACCAAGCTATTGCGGCTGTCGAGCATGACCACGGGACCGTCGGTGGCATTGCCGGCGGCGTCATGATCGAGGACGTCCCAGACCGAACTCCAGCTGCCGATATCCGACCAACCCAGATCGGTAGGGACCACTGCCGCGAGCTTCGTGCGCTGCATGACCGCGTAGTCGATCGATTTCTTCGGCGCGCGGGCGAAGGGTTCGCTCGCCAGCCGCAGGAAGTCGAGGTCGCGGGTGAGGCCGGCAACCGCCGCCTTGGCGGCCTCGGCCATCGCCGGCTCGCAGCGCTCGATCTCGCCGAGCATGGTCGCGGCGTGGAATAGGAAGTTGCCGCTATTCCACAGATATCGTTGCGTCATGTAGGTCGCGGCAGTCGCGGCGTCAGGCTTCTCCACGAATGCCTCGACGGTGCGAGCGGATGCGCCATTGAGCTTCTCGCCTGGACGAATGTAGCCGTAACTCGTCGCCGGATGCGTGGGCTCAATGCCGAAGGTGACGATTCGTCCCTGGGCGGCGACAGCGGCGGCGAGCCGACAGGCCGCGCGGAATTCGTCGGGCTTGCGGACCACGTGGTCGGCGGCGAGCACCAGCACGAGAGCATTGCGGTCGCGTTGTGCCGCGAGCACGGCGGATACCGCGACCGCCGGGCCCGAGTCGCGTCCCATTGGCTCGAGCACGATGTCAGCCTCGACTCCGCGCTCGCGCAATTGCTCCGCAACGACGAATCGAAAATCCGTGTGGGTGATAACGATCGGACGAGCGAACAGTTCGGGATCGGAAATGCGACCAAGCACCTGCTGAAACGTCGACCCTTCGCCGACCAGCCGGACGAACTGCTTGGGCATGCTTTCGCGCGACACTGGCCACAACCGTGTTCCAGCGCCGCCGCACATGATCACCGGGATAATGGGAAATGCCATTGCGGACATCCCTGGCTCGCCACGAACTTCAAGCGGTCCCGGCGCAAAACGTCAAGCCGCCCGGCGTTAACGAAGGTTAACCGCTCACAGCCGCCAAACCTCGATATCGGCAGGTTTCTTGAGCGGATCGAGTGCGCCTTTGACGTCCATGACCAGCCCGCGGCCGTTCTTTAGCAGGCGCACGATCAGTGGCCAGCCCGATTTTCGATAGATGTCGTGAGGCACCGCAAGGACGACGGCGTCGGCGGGCTGCGGCTCGCTCGCCAAGGTTAGGCCGTACTCCTTGAGCGCCACCGCGCTGTCAGCAAGCGGGTCGTTGACCTCGACCGACACGCCGAACGACTGCAACTCGCGAACGATGTCGAAAACCTGCGAATTTCGAATATCGACGACATTTTCCTTGAATGTCAGGCCCAGCACCGTCACGCGTGGCGCTGCTGCGCCGCCCTTTAGCAGCCGGCGCAGACACTCGCGCGCTACGCGCACGCCGATGGAGTCGTTGATGCGCCGACCGGCAAGTATCACGTCGGGATGATAGCCGGCCTTTTGCGCCCGATAGGTGAGATAGTAGGGGTCGACGCCGATGCAGTGGCCGCCGACGAGGCCCGGGGTGAAATTGAGGAAATTCCATTTAGTCCCGGCCGCGGACAGCACGTCGCTGGTGTCGATGCCGAGCTGGTGAAAGATCGCCGAGAGTTCGTTCATGAACGCGATGTTGAGATCGCGTTGCGCATTCTCGATCACCTTGGCCGCTTCGGCGACCTTGATCGATGGCGCCTTGTGCAAGCCGGCCCTGACCACCGAGCCATAAACCGCTGCAACGATGTCGAGCGTGCGCGCGTCCTGGCCAGCTACCACCTTCGTGATCGTCTCGAACCGATGCGCCTTGTCGCCGGGATTGATCCGCTCCGGCGAATAGCCCACGGTGAAGTCGCGTCCCGCGACGAGACCCGAGACCTGTTCGAGGACCGGCAGGCAATCCTCCTCCGTCGCGCCGGGATAGACGGTAGACTCGTAGACGACGATATCGCCCTTCTTCAAAGCCTTGCCGACCGTGCTCGAGGCGCGCAGCAATGCGGTGAGATCCGGTCGTCGCGCCTGGTCGATCGGGGTGGGGACGGTGACTATGAAGAAGTCCGCGCTGTTGAGTTCACCGGGATCCGACGTCAAGACAAGATTGGAACGGGCAAGATCGTGCGGCTCGACCTCGCACGTGCGATCGCGGCCGGCCTTGAGTTCGGCAATCCGCGCCGAGTCAATGTCGAAGCCGATCACCCGAGTCCCCTCGCGGCCGAAGGCCACGGCGACCGGCAGCCCCACATATCCGAGACCGATGACGGCAAGCTTGCGACCGTGCGGCACGACTTTGGCTTTGATGCCATCCCTTGCAGATCGGAGCCTTCTTACCCTGCGCTTGGCGCCATTCGCAATGGAGCATTCAGGCGGGCTGCTCGAGCAAGCGCTGATAGAGCGCGACCAGGTCACTTCCGATACGCTCACTCGAAAACGTGCGCTCGACCAGTTCGCGGCTGGCCTTGCCGAATTGGCGTCGCAGCTGCGAATCGGCCGCGAGCTGATCGATGGCATCGGCGAGCGCGCCGGCATCCTCGAGTGGCACCAGCAACGCGTTGACGTCCGCGCGGGCAATCTCGCGGCATCCGGGCACATCGGTCGCAACCAGCGGGCGGCCGCAGGCGGCGGCCTCGAGCAGGCTCAAAGGCAATCCCTCGCGGTGGGACGGCAACACCGCGATGTGCGCGCAGGCCCACAGCGCAGCGATGTCGGCAACGAAGCCGAGATGCTTGACGTTGGGTCGGCGCGTCCACGCCTCGATCTCCCGCGACGAAATCGATGTCGGGTTAGCCGGGTCGGGTAGCCCGGCGATGAGCAGCCGGACGTCGCGGCCGCGCTGGCCGAGGCGCTCGTGCGCGGCCAAGAGGGTGCGGATCCCCTTCGAGGCCACCAGCCGGCCGACAAAGGCCATGGTCATGGGACCCGGCGGTTCGGGCGCGGGCACCAGGGCCTCGACGTCGACGCCCGAACCCGGGATCAGCGCGATGCGGGTTCGATCGACGCCGAGCCGTTCGATCACAGCGCGATCATCCTCGTTTTGTACCAGTACCGCCGCGCGGGAGCGGTCCAGCAGCGCTCGCAGTGCCATTCGCAACACCGGGCGCGCTATCCGGACCTTGGCGGCGTCGTCGGTGAACATCGTTCCGAGTCCAGTCATCGCGTTGAGGCAGATGATCGGCAGGCCGATCGCCGCAAGTGAGCCGACGACGGCCGCCGACAACGCGACGTGATGGGCGAGATCGGGTTTGAGCTGACGGTAGAGCTTGCGCACCTCGTGCACGGTACGAACAAGATCGCGCGGATCAAGACTGCCACGGCGCCAAGCGACGGGATGCAGGTGGAATCCTTCCGCCTTGATCGCGGCGCCATGACGGTCAATGCGGGTGGCGACATGCACCTCGAACCCGGCATTGCGTGCTGCGCGCGCCATCGGCAGGCGGTGGGAGATGAAGTACCAGTCCTCGGTCACGAGATAAATCACGCGCGGCGCGCCGCGGCGTTGAGTCTGTGCAGGAGAACCGGTGGTCACGTCAGGGGGAAGCACGCGCGAAAGCTCCGCGACCGCGCCGACGATGTGATAGAGACTGGTGGCCCGCGCCGGCTCGGGGATGAACGCGTCGTCCGCCCCCAATTGATCGAACCAGACGCCTTGCGTCGGCGTGGCGAGAAAACGCCGTAGGCCTTTGATGGCAGCAGCGACGTCCTCGTCGGAGCAGCGCTGCGCGAGATAGGCGCGAATCCGTTCCGCCTGCGCCCACAATCGCGCTACCGGGTCATGGACGCCGCCGTCGGCCAGCACGGCATTGACCGCCACGCCGCGGCGCGGATCGAGCCCGCGCGAATCGGCGAATGCGATCAACCGCGCCGCCGCCCCGGGCTCGGTCCGGCCGGTCAGTCGCGCCCAGCGGTCGAGCAAAAATGCCCATTCGTAGTGGTGCCCGGGCTCGCAAATGCGTCCCTCCACGCCGGGCGCGGGGGTCCAGTCAGCGGCAAAGAACTCGCCGAGCGCACCGCTCGCGGGATCGATGAATTTCTCGAGGCATAGCGTTGCGATCGCATCCGCCATGCGGCGCCAGGCGGGGTCGTCGTCGACCGCGATCCAGGCGAGCGCGGCTTCGAGCACGTGCATGTGCGGGTTGGAGCGTTGCAGCACGCTGCCGGCGCGATCCTCGACAAAACCGCCGAGCGGGTGAGCGTAGGATTGCTCGAGGGTGGTGCGCAGCGCTACGGCCTGTTCCCGCCAGCCGGCGGCTTGCCCGAACGTGCGATGGCCGCTCGCATAAGCGAGGAGGGCGAAGGCTTGGTTGTACAGATCGAAACGTGGATCGCTGACCCCGCCATCGAGACCGACGACCGACACGACCGTCGCATCCGCCGTGACGAAGTGCTTGCGGAAATACTCAAGCGCATGACGCTGTGCTTCGCGCCAAGGGCCGCGCCAGCCGAGCCGGCCAGCTTCGCCGTAGGAGAACGCCTGGCGAGCGATGACCCGTGCGCGGTGCGGCCGTCGCAACGGCCTGCCGTCGAGGCTGATCGCCTCGTGAAATCCGCCGCGAACGCGATCCGCACCTAGCTCCCACCAAAGCGGGAGCGCCGCATCGAACAGCCAGCGCGTGAGCGCAGCGCCTTCGGCCGCGATATCGCTCGTATCGGTCGTCTCGACCGCGACATCGCTCATGTTGGCCGCCTCGACCGCCGACCGACGACGATCATCGCCGCCGGATGCACAACAATCATTTCTCGCAGGGATGCCCTTGGCATTTTGCGTTTTATACTGCACCAAACGCCATCAGCCGAGCGCCAATGGCGCAGGACGGCTCGCTGAGACGGGAAACATCACCGGTCACCGGAAAGGATCGCAGTTGAAGGAGCCTGTGCTTGTCACCGGAGCGGCCGGGTTCATCGGCATGCATGTCGCGCGGCGGTTGTTGGCGGACGGCTATGAGGTGGTCGGCCTCGACAACCTCAATGCCTATTACGATCCCCATTTGAAAGAGGCCCGGATCGCGCAACTCGAGGCATTCTCGAATTTCAAATTCGTTAGGACGGACCTTGCCGAACGCCAACTCATGGCGGAGTTGTTTGCGGCGTATCGTTTTTCCGCCGTCGTGCATCTCGCTGCGCAAGCCGGCGTGCGACATTCCTTGGTCGATCCCCACGCCTATGTCGATGCCAATCTCACGGGCTTCCTCAATGTGCTCGAAGGCTGCCGCCACGGAGGATGCCGGCATCTCGTTTACGCCTCATCGTCCTCGGTCTACGGCGCCAACACCCGGGTGCCGTTTCGCACCTCTGACAACGTCGATCATCCATTGAGCCTTTACGGCGCGACCAAAAAGGCCAACGAACTGATGGCCCATGCCTACGCGCATCTTTTCGCATTGCCGGCGACGGGCCTGCGGTTTTTTACCGTGTACGGGCCGTGGGGCCGCCCGGACATGGCGATGTGGCTGTTCACCGAAGCGATCCTGCAGGATCGGCCGATCAAGCTGTTCAACAACGGCCAGATGCGCCGGGACTTCACCTATATCGACGACGCGGTGGAAGCGGTCGTGCGGCTTGTCGGCCGGCCGCCCGCACCCAATGCGGCCTGGTCGGGGAACGCCCCCGATCCCGCCACGAGCCTGGCGCCATGGAAGGTCTACAACGTCGGCAACAGCCAGCCGGTCGAGGTAACCGAGGTCGTGCGGCTCATTGAGGAGGCCGTAGGCAAGCCGGCGCGGCGGGAGTTGCTGCCGATGCAGCCGGGCGATGTCGCGCAGACCTGCGCGGACGCCAGCGATCTCGAGCGTGCTGTCGGCTTCCGGCCTAACACGCCGATCGCCGAGGGCATTCGTCGCTTCGTCGACTGGCTGCTGCGGTTTCGCCAAAAGTGACGTCATGGAACATTCCGACCCGGCCGTCGGGCATGTAACTCTTTGATTCAAAACGTGTCCACAGCCCCGATCGGGGGCATCGCCAGCGGCCTTCCGGCGTGCTAGGAGGGATTCGTCACGCCAGCCGGCAGGGGGGACCTGGTCCATCATGGTGCAAGCCGCGAGACGCGACGCGGGCCGTCCGCTACGCGTAGGTGTGGTGGGCGTCGGCGTCATGGGCAGCAACCATGCCCGCGTGTTCGCGGATTTGCCGGGCGTCAGGCTCGTCGGCGTGGCCGATCCCGATGGCAAGCAGCGCGATTTTGTTTCCCGGGCGCTGGGCTGCCCGGAGTTTAGCGGCGTTGAGCCGCTGCTGGCGGCAGGTGTCGATGCCGTCACCATCGCCGCCCCGACCCACCTGCATCGGGAATTGGCGCTCTGCTGCATCGAGCGAGGCGTGCATGTGCTGGTCGAGAAGCCGATAGCGCCCTCGGTGGAAGAGGGTCGCGCCATCATCGGCGCGGCTCGGCACGCCGGCGTCGCTTTGATGGTCGGTCATGTCGAGCGGTTCAATCCGACGGTCGAGGCAATCAAGGACGCGATCTGCGAGGAGGACATTCTCTCCATCGCCATTACCCGGGTCGGACCGTTCCCTCCGCGCATGTCCAATGTGGGCGTAGTCATCGACCTCGCCGTGCACGACATCGATCTCATCCGCTGGTTCACCGACTCGGAAATCGTTGAGGTACAGCCGCAGCTGTCGAATGCAATCGCCGAGCGCGAGGACATCGCGCTGCTGCAGTTCCGCACCACCTCCGGCGTGCTCGCCCACATCAACACCAATTGGTTGACACCGTTCAAGGCGCGCAACGTCACGATCGCGACGCGCAACAAATACATCATGGGCGATCTGCTGACGCGGCAGGTGACCGAATGCTTCGGCTTCCAGCCGGACGGCAGCTACTCCATGCGCCATCTCTCGGTCGGTCACGCCGAGCCGCTGCGCGCCGAGCTGCAGGCATTTGTCGCTGCGATCCGCGACGGGCGGGAGCCCGCCGTGACCGGCGAGGAAGGCGTGGCAAGTCTCGAGATCGCCATCCGCTGCCTCGAGCGCCGCGCCGTTCCCAGCGTGAGCCGTTGCCGGCCCGGGCCCCGACGGCTGACCGGCTGAAGTATTGCTTCGCCGATACGACCGGTCCGGCACCCTTCGATGAACCAGCGCGCCCGTCTCGATCCCGTGCCGATCCCGTTCATCGACGTCGCCGCGCAACGGCGCCGCCTTGGGCGCTCGGTCGACGAGGCGATTGCCCGCGTGCTCGGACATTGCCAATTCATCCTCGGGCCCGAGGTGCGTGCGCTCGAAGTCAAGCTCGCCGAGTTCTGCGGCGCGCGTCACGTGGTGAGCTGCGCCAGCGGAACGGATGCGTTGGTTCTCGTTCTGATGGCGCAGGGCATTGGTCCCGGCGACGCAGTGATCTGCCCGAGCTTTACTTTCACCGCGACCGCCGAAGTCGTCGTGCTCGTCGGAGCCACGCCGGTCTTCGCCGACGTCGAGCAGGCAAGCTTCAACCTCGATCCGGCAAGCCTCAAACTTGCGTGCGCCGCGGCGCGCGAGGCTGGGCTTCGCCCGAAAGCCGTAATACCGGTCGATCTGTTCGGGCAGCCGGCCGACTATGACCGCATCACGCCGGTCGCGGAGGCGGAAGGCCTTTTCGTGCTCGATGACGCCGCTCAGGCCTTCGGCGCCACCTATAAGAACCGCCGCATCGGCGCGCTGGCGCCAGCAACCGCAACCAGTTTCTTTCCGGCTAAGCCGCTCGGCTGTTATGGCGACGGCGGAGCCGTCATCACCGAAGACGAGGAGCTGGCGCAAGTGCTCCGCAGCCTGCGCGTCCACGGCGAGGGAAGCGGCAAGTACGATTGCGTGCGCGTGGGGCTCAACGGCCGGCTCGACACAATCCAGGCGGCCGTGCTGATGGAGAAACTTAGGATTTTCCCCGAGGAAATCTTGGCGCGCGAGCGCCTCGCGCGCCGCTACTCGGCGGGCCTTGCCGATGTCGCGACGATTCCGCGGCTCGCATCGGGGTCTAGCTCGGTATGGGCGCAATATACCATCCGCCTCGCCTCGGGCCGGCGCGACGGGCTTGCGGCGGCGCTCAAGGCGCAAGGGATTCCGACCGCGATCCACTACCCGGTCCCGCTACATCGCCAGCAGCCTTACCAGCGCTTTCCCATTGCTCTGGGCGGCGCGCCGGTGAGCGAACGGCTGGCCGAGGAGGTGATCAGCTTGCCCATGCATGCCTACCTCGATGAATCGACTCAGGATCGCATCATCGAGGCCGTGCGCCGCGCGCTGGGCGCTTGAGGCTTTCGACCCTGCCGATCATGCCGGACCGTCAGCGGCACCATTGCGTGGCCGCGCGACTATAATCGGCTCGATTCTGGGCACCCCGCGGCAGGACGGACACCGGGCCGATGATTGGACGCATCTTCACCGTCGGCGGCTTGACGCTGGTGTCGCGGGCGACGGGCTTCTTCCGCGATGTGATGTTGGCGGCCGTGTTGGGCGCCGGGCCGATTGCGGATGCCTTCTTCGTCGCGCTGAGGCTTCCTAATCACTTCCGCGCGATCTTCGCCGAGGGCGCTTTCAATGCGGCCTTCGTACCGGCCTATGCGCGCATTCGCCAACAAGGCGGGGCCGATCCGGCGCGGCTTTTTGCCGATCGCGTATTTACCATCCTCTTTAGCGTCGTCGGCCTCCTGGTGGTCCTGGCGCTGATCTTCACGCCGGCGGTGATCTCGCTGCTCGCCCCCGGTTTTTCCGATGATCCCGGCCGCTTCGCGCTTGCGACCGAGCTCACGCGGATCACCTTCCCCTACCTTCTGCTCATGTCGTTGGTGACGCTCTACGGCGGCATTCTCAACGCGCTGGCGCGCTTTGCCGCCGCTGCGGCAGCACCCATTCTGCTCAATTTGTCGATGATGGCGGCGCTCGCGGTGGCGGTGTTCTTTCCAACCCCTGGGCACGCCGCCGCCTGGGGCGTGCTCGTTGCCGGCGTGCTCGAAGCGCTGCTGGTCGGCGGCGATGCCTGGCGCAACGGCGTGATGGCCGCGTTCCGCTGGCCGAAATGGGACGAGGACGTCAAACGCTTCTTCAGCGCGCTCGGCCCCGCCACCATCGGTTCGGCCGGCACGCAGATCGCATTATTCGCCGACACCATCATCGCGAGTTTTCTCGCCGCCGGCGCGCTTTCGGCGCTCTACTATGCCGACCGGCTCAATCAGCTGCCGATCGGGGTGATCGGGATTGCCGTCGGGACCGTGCTTTTGCCGGAAATGGCGAGCCGGATAGCAACGGGCGACGAGGCGGCCGCCCGCGCTGCGCAGAGCCGCGCCATCGAGCTGACGCTTCTCTTGTCGGTTCCATGCCTCGTCGCGTTTCTCATCGTTCCCGACCTGATCATGCGCGCACTGTTCATGCGCGGAAAATTCACCGCCGCAGACGCAACCGCGGCGGGGCAGACGCTCGCCGCCTATGCGCTCGGACTGCTGCCCTTCGTGCTGATCCGCAGCGTGGCTGCGACGTTTCTCGCCCGCGGCGACACGGCGACGCCGATGAAGGCCTCGCTCACCGCGGTCGGCGTCAATGTCGCCCTCAAGGCTCTGTTTTACTATTTCACCACACTCGCGCAGGTCGGCCTCGCGCTCGCGACCTCGATCGGCGCCTGGCTCAATCTGGTCCTTGTCGTCTATTTCGCCGCGCGCCAAGGTCACCTCGCATTCGATTCCGCCCTGCGGAACGCAATCGGAAGGCTCGCCGCGGCCGGTGTCGTGCTCGCGGCGGCGCTCTGGGTGTTGCAAGCTCCGGTCGCTCGGCTGTTTGCAGGTTGGACGTCCTGGCGCGACGAGAGCACGCTGGGAACGCTCGCCGTGATCGGCGGCGCGGTCTACGCCGCAATGACAGTGGCGCTGTTTGGCAAGCGATGGTTGGCGGCGCTGCGGAGGCGAAAACGCCCGCTTGCGCCGCCGCCGCTGCAGCCCGATTGATCAGCGGCGATGCTCGCGCTCCAGCGGCACCAGCGAGAGCACGCGCTGGCCGCCGTTGTGCAGCACCTCGAGCTCGATGGTGCGCCCGATCTTGTCGCCGGCGAGAACGCGGATGAGGTCATCTGCACCGGTGATCGCGACCCCGTCGAGCGCCAGAATGACGTCGCCGGAGTTGAGTCCCGCCCGTTCGGCCGGACTCGCCGGCTCGACGCTGGCGACCATCACCGCACTCTCTTGGGTCAGGCCTGCCGCATGCCGTCGCCGCCGCGAAAGCGCGAATTGCTGGGCCGCGATGCCGATATAGGCGCGGCGCACCCGACCGTGGCGCACCAGCTCGCCCAGCACGAAGCTGGCGGTGTTGGAGGCAACGGCGAAGCAGATACCTTGCGCGCCCATGATCAGTGCAGTGTTGATGCCGACGACCTCGCCGTGGGAGGAGACGAGCGGGCCTCCTGAATTGCCGGGGTTGAGCGCGGCGTCGGTCTGGATCACGTCGTCGATCAGCCGACCCGAGCGCGCCCGCAGCGAGCGACCGAGTGCCGACACAACGCCTGTGGTGACGGTCGATTCGAATCCGAGCGGATTGCCGATGGCGATCACCAGCTGGCCCCGCTTGAGCAGCTTGGAATTGCCGAGGGGCGCCGCCGGCAGCGTCACCGGCGCATCGACGCGCACAAGCGCGAGGTCCGTATCGGGGTCGTCGCCGACGACGCGCGCGGTGAGGCTTCGGCCATCGACCGTTGTGGCGCCGACCCGCGTGGCGCCACCGACCACGTGGTTGTTGGTCAGCACGAGACCGTCGGGCGCGACAATGACGCCCGATCCGGTGCCGCCACCGCGCCGCTCCTGATCGGACGTGACATCGAGCCGCACGACGGCTGGGCCGACGCGCTCGACAACGTCGATGACGGCACGAGAATAAGCGTCGAGCAGCGCCTGGTCGTCGGGCGGAACGGCGGGCGCGGTGTCGGGATCAGAGGTGGGTCGGTCGAGCATGGGTATAGCCGGAGCGCCGTCCGCGGACCGGCATGGCCGTGGATCGTGCGCAGGTTGATTGGTGGACTTAAAGCGTGTTGGGGGATATGGGGTGCGCGGGGCGGCGGGGGAAGAGCGGCGGGTGCCGTTCACGAACGCGCGAGCCGTATTCGCGCCCCACCGTCCGGCCTCCCAAAATAGGCCGCATTGCTCATGCTGAGCTTGAGCCTCATGCCGTCATCCGCCCGAGCTCTGGCTGCCGTAGCGGTCGCCTCGGCCTGCCTGCTGGCGGGCTGCGGGGAGGGCCCAAAACAAGCGGCCGCCCCGCCTCCCAAGGTCACGGTCGCCAAGCCGACCCAGCGCACCATCGTCGACCAAGACGAATATGTCGGCCGCTTTGTCCCGGTCGACGTCGTCGAGATCCGCGCGCGCGTATCCGGATACCTGGATAGGATCCACTTCATCGACGGGCAGATCCTCAAGCAGGGCGACCTGCTGTTCACCATCGACAAACGGCCATTCCAGAACACGCTCGACCAGTCGCGCGCGAATCTGGAGACGGCGAAATCAAATCTCGCTTTCACCCAGTCAGACCTCACGCGTGCCCAGCAACTCGTGCGCGAACGAACCATCAGCGAGCAGATCTACGAGCAGCGGATGCAGGCTTTCCGCAACTCCCAGGCCTCGGTGGCGGCCAATGAGGCGATGGTGCGCCAAGCCGAGCTCGATCTCGAGTACACCGAGCTCAAGGCGCCGATCACCGGCCGAATCGGCGATCGGCGCGTGACCCAGGGCAACCTGGTCACCGGCGGCGCAGGCGGCAATACCACCATGCTCGCCACCGTCGTTTCCATCGATCCGATCCGGTTCGAATTCACCCTCGACGAGGCGTCGCTGCTGCGCTACCAGCGATTGGCAGCCGGCAAGAACGAGGTGGCCGGCCTCGGCGGCACCTCGGTTCGGCTGAAGCTGCTCGACGAGACCGAGTTCTCGCACTCCGCGCGGATGGATTTCGTCGACAACGTCGTCGACCGCGCCAGCGGCACGATTCGCGGGCGTGCGCAGTTGGAAAATCCCGACAACTTGTTCACGCCTGGTATGTTCGCGCGCGTGCAGGTGCCCGCGTCGGCGCCGTATCAGGCGCTGATGGTCCCCGATGCCGCGATCGGCAGCGAGCAGGCGCGCAAGTTCGTTTACCTGATCGATCAGGACAATGTTGCCCGGTTGCGCTACGTGACGCTGGGTCAATTGGTCGACGACCTGCGGGTCATCAAGGAAGGCCTCTCGGCCGGCGATCGCGTCGTGGTCAATGGCTTGATGCGGGTGCGCCAGGGGGTGAAGGTGACGCCCGAAGAGCGGCCGGCGTCTCCGCAGGCGAGCGTTCCTGCGCGCGCGACAGCCGACAAGACCGACTAAACGGCGGCGCCGACGCCATGCGCATTTCGCATTTCTTTATCGACCGGCCGATTTTCGCCGCGGTCGTCTCGATCGTGTTCCTGATCGTCGGCGCCGTGTCGTACACGCGCCTGCCGGTCACTCAATATCCCGAGATCGCGCCGCCTACCATCAACGTCTCCGGCCAATATCCCGGCGCCAACGCCGACATTGTCGCCGCCACGGTCGTCACGCCGATCGAGCAGCAGATCAACGGCGTCGAGAACATGATCTATATGGCGTCGAACTCGACGGCCGACGGACGTTTTTCCATCGATGTCAGCTTCGAGCTGGGTACCAGTCTCGACATTGCGCAGGTGCAGGTGCAAAACCGCGTTGCCATCGCGCAGCCGCGGCTGCCGGCCGACGTGCGCAATATCGGCGTGACGGTGACCAAGAAGTCACCCGATCTGATGATGGTGGTCCATATCTATTCGCCCGATCAATCACGCGACGCGCTGTTCATTTCCAATTATGCGACGCTGTCGGTCACCGACATTCTGACCCGCATCGATGGGGTGGGCTCGATCACCGTTTTCGGCAGCCGCGATTATGCGATGCGCATCTGGGTCGATCCCGACCGCCTGCAGACGGTCGGATTGACCGCGACCGACGTCATCCTCGCGCTGCAGGGCCAGAACGTCCAGGTCGCCTCCGGCGTGCTCGACCAGCCGCCGGTGCCGAAGCAGGGCGCATTTCAGATCGCGGTGCAGACGCTCGGACGCCTCGCCAATCCCGACGAATTCTACAACATCGTCGTCAAACAGACCCCCAACGCGGTGGTCCGGCTGCGGGACGTGGCCCGCATCGAGCTCGCGGCGCAGGACTATTCTTCGAATTCGTATCTCGACCGGGATCCGGCAGTGGCGCTCGGCATCTTCCAGCGCCCCGGCTCGAACGCGCTGGCGACGGCGAAGAACATCATCGACACGATGAACCAGTTGTCGGCCACCTTCCCGACCGGCATCAAGCACGCCATCGTCTACAATCCGACCGAGTTCATCCAGCAATCCGTCAACGCGGTCACCGAGACCATCCTCGAGGCGGTGCTTCTCGTGGTGCTGGTCGTGATCCTGTTCCTGCAGACGTGGCGTGCCGCGGTCGTTCCGATCGTTGCCATTCCAGTGTCGCTGATCGGCACATTCTTCTTCATGTCGATGTTCGGCTTCACGCTCAACAATCTTTCCTTGTTCGGGCTCGTGCTCGCGATCGGTATCGTGGTCGACGACGCGATCGTCGTGGTGGAAAACGTCGAGCGCAACATCGCGGCCGGCCTCGATCCGCGCGCCGCGGCCTACAAGAGCATGGACGAGGTGGGGCAAGCGTTGATCGCCATCGCGCTGGTGCTGTGCGCCGTGTTCGTGCCTTCGATCTTCATCACCGGCATCTCCGGGCAGTTCTACCGACAATTTGCTCTCACGATTGCCAGCGCGACGGTCATCTCGCTGATCGTGTCATTGACGCTGTCGCCGGCGATGTGCGCCTTGCTGCTCAAACCGCAGGAGCGGCATCCGACCTGGTGGTCGCGGCCGATCCGGGGCTTTTTCCGGGCCTTCAACTGGGGATTTGAGCGTTTCGCCGGCGGCTATCACTGGCTGATCAGCCGCGCGGTGCGGATCGTAGCCGTCATGCTCGTCCTCTACGTCGCGATCCTCGGCTACGGCCTCAACGAGTTCCGCAACACGCCAATCGGCTTCATTCCCCAGGTCGATCGCGGCTACTTGATCGGAGTGCTGCAGTTGCCTCCCGGCGCGTCTTTGGCGCGCACCGACGAAGTTCAGCGGCGGATGGTGGAGATTTGCCTGCAAACACCCGGCGTCGCCCATGCCGTAAGCATCGTAGGATTTAGCGGCGCCACGTTCACCAATGCGCCGAACTCCGGCGCAGTATTCCTGATCCTCGATGACTGGGCGGATCGCGGGCGCGACCCGAAGCTGTCGGCCGCGGGCATTACCGCCGAGCTGTTGAAGCGCCTGTCCGGCATCCAGGAGGGGCTGGTCCTGGTGGTGCAGCCGCCGCCGGTCTCGGGCATCGGCAATGCCGGCGGCTTCCGCATGATGGTCGAGGACCGTCAAAGCCGCGGCTCGCAGGCATTGCTGGAAGCCGCGGGCACGATCATGAGCAAGGCGGCCCAGACTCCGGGTCTGAACCAAGTGTTCACCTTGTTCGAGAATTCGACGCCGCAGCTCTATCTCGATATCGACCGCACCAAGGCCCAGCTCCTCGGCGTCAACGTGCCGGAGGTTTTCGCCGCGCTGCAGGTGTATATCGGCTCGGCCTACGTCAACGACTTCAATGTGTTCGGCAAGACCTTCCGCGTCACCGCCCAGGCCGATGCGCGTTTCCGCATGGATCCAAAGGACATCTTGAACATCCGCGTGCGCAACTCGTCAGGCAATACGGTGCCGCTCGGCTCGTTCACGACGGTGAACAATATTGCCGGACCGTACCGGGTCGCGCGCTACAACCTTTACCCCGCGGCCGAGCTCGACGGCGCGCCCTCCCGAGGCTATTCGCAGGGCCAGGCGATCGACATCATGCAAAAGCTCGCCGACGAGACGTTGCCCGACGGCTTCGGCTACGAGTGGACGACGCTCGCGTTCCAACAAGTGCGGGCCGGAAACACCGCGATGTTCGCGTTTGCCCTCGCCGTGGTATTCGTGTTTTTGGTGCTGGCGGCGCAGTTCGAAAGCGTGACGCTTCCACTCGCCGTGGTCATGATCGTGCCGATGTGCCTCGTTGCCGCCATCACCGGCGTGATCATGCGCGGGCAGGACAACAACATCCTCACCCAAGTGGGATTTGTCGTGCTGATCGGGCTTGCCGCCAAAAACGCGATCCTGATCGTGGAGTTTGCCAAACAGCTCGAGGACCAGGGGCGCAGTCGTTCTGCCGCTGCGGTCGAAGCGGCGAGCCTGCGGCTGCGTCCCATCCTGATGACGTCGCTCGCCTTCATCTTCGGCGTCATGCCGCTCGTTTGGGCGATCGGGGCGGGAGCGGAGCTGCGGCAAATGCTGGGGACCGCCGTGTTTGCCGGCATGATCGGCGTGACGGCGTTCGGGCTCATCTTTACGCCGATCTTTTACGTGGTCTGCCGCTGGCTCGCGGAAAAAACCAGCCGTCGTCGTGCTGCCCCAGCGGCGCCGCCCGCGCCAGCGGAATAGGCGCCGCATCCCGAGAGGACAGACAGTCCGGGGACGCCAGCGCGCGTTTGGGCGTCCGTCGCGCAGGGGAGGCGGCTTCACACCCTGTGAGTTCACGAAATCGTGATCGCCGGGCAGAATCTCAGGTTTTCGCCTCGCCCGGAATAACAAAATGTGAGGGGTGTTTACGCGATGCCCACCCAAGCCGCGTCCACTGGTGCGCGGAGAATCAGTCCATAGGGGACGTTCAGTCCATAGAGGGAGCAAGCAAAATGATCCGCACCGCGTTAGCCCTTGCCGTGCTCGCGTTCGGCGCCACCGCGCTGGTCGCGCAAAGCGATCCGATCGCGGCCCGCAAGGCCCTCATGAAGGCGAACGGCGACCAAAACCGGGTCGCCACCGAGATGCTGGAGGGCAAGCGGCCCTTCAATCTCGACGAGGCAAAGAAGGTCCTGGCGACCTTCGCCGAGACGGGTGAGAAGGCGCCGGCCCTGTTCCCGGACGACTCCAAGACCGGCGGCGATACCGCCGCGCTGCCTGCGATCTGGGAAAACAAGTCCGATTTCCAGGCGAAGCTCGCCAAGTTCGCCCACGATTCCAAGGCGGCCTTGGACGCGACCAAGGATCTCGACAGCTTCAAGGTTCAGATCACCGAGGTGCGCAAAAACTGCGGCGGGTGCCACCAGACCTACCGCAAGCGGACGTCGTAATCGTTTCGCGCCTGCGCGGGCAGGGCGGCCGTCGGCGCGATGGCCGCCCTTTCGTTTTGCTGGCGCCTGATCCGAAAGGACGCCGATGCTGCGCAAGCTCGTGATCTTCGCGGTGATCCTCGCGATCGTCGGCGCTGCCGCGTTCTGGTTCATCACCATGCCGGCAACGGTGGCCGCGAGCGCGCTGGCGCCCTATGCGCCCAACCCCGACAACGGCGCGAGGATGTTCCATGCAGGCGGCTGCGCATCGTGCCATGCGACCCCCAACCAGGAGGACAAGACAAGGCTCGGCGGCGGCCTCGCGCTTAAATCGCCGTTCGGCACGTTCTTCACCCCGAACATCTCGCCCGACCGCAAGGACGGCCTCGGCAACTGGAGCGAGGCGGATTTCCTCACCGCCATGTGGAAGGGCACTTCGCCAGACGGCAGCCATTACTATCCGGCTTTTCCCTACACGTCGTACCAGCGCATGAAGATGGAAGACGTGCGCGATCTCTTCGCTTATCTCAAGACGCTGCCGCCGGTCGAGGGCAAGCCGCGCGACCATGAGCTGCCGTTCTATCTCAAGATCCGCCGCCTGCTGGGAGGCTGGAAATTCCTTTATCTTGACGGCCGGAAATTCGAGCCCGATCCCGCGAAGTCGGCGGAGGTAAATCGCGGCGCCTATCTGGTCAACGGCCCGGGTCATTGTGCCGAGTGCCACAGTCCCCGCAACCGCCTCGGCGCCGTCATTGCGAGCGAGCGCTTCGCCGGCGGTCCGGATCCGGAAGGCGGCGACGGGTGGGTTCCCAACATCACGCCGGCCGGAATCGGCGACTACTCGCAGCGCGACATCGAGCGCATTCTCGAAACCGGAGACATGCCCAACGGCGATTCCGTCGGCGGACCGATGGCCGCCGTGGTGAGCGAGATCTCAAAGCTCTCCGCCGAGGACCGCGCCGCGATCGCGGCTTACCTCAAATCGTTGCCGCCGATCCAAGGGCCGAAACGTCCGTGAGCGGGAGACTGCCGCTCCCACGAAGAACCTCTGACGACGTTTGCGTCGCACGCACGATGCTCGTTGTTGCGCCATCTCCCCTTCCGTTCTCGGGCCGGTCATGTCCCGAGATGGAAGAACGCCAGAAAATGCAATTACGCCACCTTGAGCCGATTCCGTTTGTAAAATTAACCTACCCCTCTGATCTGACGGCGGTAGCCTGACTCGTTCTGAATCAAGGCGAGGCGCTGCTGGCCCGGATGCGGTCCGAACGCATCGCATTGGAATTCTTTAAGGAGCTGACGGCATGAAGCTCGTTCGAGTAGTGCTTTCGTTCCTGGTGCTGGCAACGTTTGCGGGCGTGGCGGATGCCGAGGACTGGCCCACGCGCAGGCTTCGCATTGTTGTTCCGTTTCCTGCCGGAGGCAGTGCCGATGTGCAGGTACGCATCGTCGCGGACGAACTGGCGAAGGCGCTGCGGCAGCCAGTCATCGTGGAAAACAAGCCAGGGGCCAGCGGCGGGCTCGCCGCCGTCGACGTCGCCCACGCTCCGCCGGACGGCTATACGCTGATGGTCGGTACGGTCGGGACGCACGCGATCAATGTGAGCCTTTATTCCAGGCTCCAGTACGATCCGGTCAAGGATTTCGCGCCGCTCACGCTCGTGACTGTCTTTCCCCAACTCATCGTCCCCGGCATCAACTTCAAGGGCAACACGCTGGCCGATCTGATCGCATCGCTTAAGGCGGACGCTGGCAATGCGAGCTACGGATCATCCGGGATCGGCTCGCCGACGCATCTTGCCGGCGAGTTGTTCAAGCGCGAAACCGGCGCGGACATCGTTCACGTGCCATACCGTGGGCAGGGGCCAGCGACCAACGATCTACTCAGCGGACAGCTGCAGGTGATGTTTCCCTCACTTCCCGACGCGTTAACCCTCATCATGGGGGGTAAGCTGCGGGCGCTCGCGGTCATGAGCGACGAGCGCTTGAAGTTGCTTCCAAACGTGCCGACGACGGTGGAGCTGGGGTGGCCTAAGCTCATCAGTTCGTTTTGGGCCGGCCTCTACGCCACGGGCGGAACGCCGCAGCCGGTTCTTGACCGGCTCAATCGCGAGCTGGTGCAAATCGTGAAGGCCCCCGGCTTTGCGGGTCGGGTCGAGCCGCTCGGATTCGAAGCGCGCGCGACGACGCGAGACGAATTCGCCCAATTCAATGCTGACGAGATCGATCGCTGGGGTCAGATCGTGCGCGGGCTCGGTATTCAGCTCAATCAGTGATGCTGAAAACCAAGGTTGAATTCTCCTCCGCTCGCGTGAGCGGGATGAAGGGCGACTCGACACCGCCACAGGCAACGATGGGTGACGGGAAGGAGTGAGGCGGCGCCTCAGAATGCCTTGAAGGTGATGATGGTGCGGGTATCTTGGATGCCCGATATGGTCTGCACCTTCTCGTTGACGAAGTGGCCGATGTCGGTCTTCTCCTCGACGTAGAACTTCACGAGCAAGTCGAAATCGCCGGCGGTCGAATAAATCTCGGAGGCGAGCTCGGCGTCCGCCAGCTTGTTGGCGACTTCATAAGATTTGCCGAGCTGGCATTTGATCTGAACGAAGAAGGGGACCATTCGCGCCTCCGTGCGGCCTCGGCCGCGGGAGGCAATCCAGCAAATACGGCAGGGCGAGGCAAGGGCTGCCGCATCGGGCATCTCGCTGCGTCTCGTGATGACGTCGACCCTCGATACGGGAATCCACCTGATCGGGGCTCGTCCGCGCGTCAGCAGGATACCCGGCGGGGACGAGAGCGCATGAGACGGGTTCGATATGTTGACTGAGCATTGCATCCTGCGTCAGGACTATGGTGATGCGCGTTGATCTTCGCCTCTATGCTCTGGTCGATCCCGAACGTGCCGTCGGGCGCGATCCCGCAGTTCTCGCGCGGCTGGTCGCCCAGGGCGGGGCGACCCTGGTGCAGTTGCGTGACAAGCATAGCGACACGCGGGCGATGGTCGCGCGCGCGCGCGCCATCAAGGCGGCGCTCGCGCCGCTCAACGTGCCGCTCCTCATCAACGACCGCCTCGACGTCGCGCTCGCCGCCGGCGCCGCCGGCGCGCATGTGGGGCAGGAGGACATGGCGGTGGAGGATGCGCGGCGCCTGCTCGGGCCCGACGCGCTGCTTGGCTTGTCGGTAAAGACCGTCGAGCAGGCCGAGGCGGCGCCCATCGAGCTACTCGACTACGTCGGCATCGGCGGCGTGTTTGCGACCTCGTCCAAGGACAATCCCAGCCCCCCGATCGGTCCGGACGGATTGGCGCGCATCGTTGCCGTGTTCCGCCGGCGCTCGCCGACATTTCCGCTCTGCGCCATCGCCGGGATCGACCGCAGCAATGCCGGCGAGGCTATTGCCGCCGGCGCCGACGGCGTCGCCGTGATCTCGGCGCTCTCGCTCAAGGACGATCCGCGGGCGGCGGCGCGCGACCTGCGCGTCGTCGTCGAGCGCGCGCTCGCGCAGCAGGAGCGATGATGACGGCGATCGCGCTCACCATCGCGGGCTCAGATTCCGGCGGCGGCGCCGGCATCCAGGCCGATCTCAAGACGTTCTCGGCGCTGGGCGTCTACGGCGCCTCCGTCGTCACCGCGCTCACCGCGCAGAACACCAACGGCGTGAGCGCGATCCACGACGTGCCGGCGGCCTTCGTCGCCGCACAAATGGACGCGGTCTTTTCCGATCTCGACGTCGGCGCGGTCAAGATCGGAATGGTATCCCAGCGTGCGGTGATCGAAGCGATCGCGGCGGGGCTCGCGCGTTGGCGGCAGGATAAGGTGGTGCTCGACCCGGTGATGATCGCGACCTCGGGCGACAAGCTCCTTGCCGCCGACGCGGTTGAGGTGCTCAAGCGCGCGCTCATCCCGCGCGCCCTCGTCGTCACACCTAACCTGCCGGAGGCGGCGGCGCTGCTCAATGCGCCGGTCGCCCGCAACGAGACCGAGATGCGCCAGCAGGGCGAACGCCTGCTGGAGCTCGGGCCGCGCGCGGTGCTGATCAAGGGCGGCCACGCCAGCGGCGCCGAGAGCGTCGATCTCTTGATCGAGCCGCACGCCTTTGTGCGGCTCGCGGCCGACCGCGTCGCGACGCAGAACACCCACGGCACCGGCTGCACGCTGTCCTCGGCGGTCGCCGCCGGCCTCGCCAAGGGGCTTGCGCTGAACGAGGCGGTGGGCGCCGCCAAGCGCTACGTGACGGCGGCGCTCGTCGCCGCCGACCGCATCAAGATCGGATCGGGCCACGGCCCGCCGCACCACTTCCACGCCTGGTGGTGAAGGCCACCCCCGTGCCTGTAAAACGACGGGATAATCAGACAAACTCTACGCCTTGGCCTTCACCACCTTCTGCCGCTGCTCGCCCAAGCCATCGATGCCGAGCGTGACCACGTCGCCGGCCTTGAGGAATTTCGGCGTGGGCTTCATGCCGAGCCCGACCCCGGGCGGCGTGCCTGTGAGAATGACGTCGCCGGGCTCGAGTACGAAGTACTGCGAGCAGCACCAGACGAGATGCCTGCAGTCGAAGATCATGGTGCTGGTATTGCCGCGCTGGCGCTTTTCCCCGTTGACGTCGAGCCACATGCTCAGCCGCTGCGGGTCCCTGATCTCGTCCTTGGTGACCAGCCACGGGCCGAGTGGGCCGAAGCTTTCGGCGCTCTTGCCTTTGATCCACTGCCCGCTGCGCTCGATCTGGAACACGCGCTCGGAAACGTCGTTGGCGAGGCAATAACCGGCGACCACGTCCAGTGCCTTGTTCTTCGATAAGTAACGCCCGCGCTGGCCGATGATGATGGCGAGCTCGACCTCCCAGTCGAGCTTGCTCGAATCCTTGGGAATGATCGTGTCGTCGTTGGGCCCGCTGATGCAGGACGTCACCTTGTTAAAGATGATCGGCTCTTTCGGAATGGGCGAGCCGGTCTCCGCGGCGTGGTCGGAATAGTTCAGGCCGATGGCGATGAGATTGCCGATGCCGCCGACGCAGGCGCCGAGGCGAGGATTGCCGCGAACGAGCGGTAGCTTATCGATTGGTGCCTTGCGGATCTTGGCGAGCCCCTTGGGCGACAGCGCCTCGCCGGCGATATCCGGCACCACTTTCGAGAGGTCGCGGATAGCGCCTTTGGAATCGATGATTCCCGGCTTTTCGCGGCCGCGCGGGCCGAAGCGGACGAGCTTCATGGAGTCTCCTTGGGGCTGAGGGATTCGTTGACGCCGCAGAGTTGGATCATGCGTCGGCCCTCAGCGAGGGGCAAGGAAAGTGGTTTTGTGCGGTGGTGACGGCTCCCCGGCTGGGTGAAGTGTGTCCAAAGGTAGGCCGCAGCTCGAATCTCTGTTGCTGGCAGGCAACAGGCGCTGAGATAGTGAGCAAACTGGCGCCTTTACGGGGCATTTTCAGTTGCAATCGAACCCTGCCGCGCACAGGATCATCGCCATGCACCTGGTCCGCGCGCCAAGCTGCAAGTGACGCGGGTTCGGGCGCCTAGATGATGGCAAGTCCCCTCCTCAGGGCTTTGCCGGATCACTGAATTAAATGGGGGGTGCGACGGGGCCGGCGCGAGCCGGCCTCGTTCGCGTTTGGGACTCACGTTTCGCGGAAACATTGGAGTTCGCTGACCGAAGCGTCACTTCGACTTGCGCGCGCGCTTTGACTTCGCCGATTTGGCAAGCCGTTTTGCCCGCTCCGCAGCGACCGTCTCCCACGATCGCGCCATGTTTTGCAGTTGCTTCTTGTGCAACGGGTCTGTCACGGCGCTCGCCAGCTGCCGGCACTTCTCCGCAAGTTCGACATATGCCAAGCCTTTGCGCATTGCTGCACCTCCCGTCGTTTGGGATTCCGGCTCTCGCCGCTATTGCGGCCCGGCGGGAATGACGAGCTGAAAGGGTTGCCCCTCACAGCACCCCCGGATAGATCCCGCCGTCGATGAGCAGGCTTTGTCCGGTGATATAGCCGGCCTGCGCTGAGCACAAAAAGGCACAGGCGTCGCCGAACTCGGCCGGCGTGCCGAAGCGCTTGGCCGGCACGATCGCCATGCGCTCCTTTCTCGCCTCTTCGATTGAGACGCCCCGCTTCTTGGCGGTCATTGCCATGTTCGAGGCCAGCCGCTCGGTATCGAACGCGCCGGGCAGGAGGAAATTGATGGTGACATTGGAGGCGGCGACCGAGCGCGCCACCCCGGCGAGAAACCCGGTCAGGCCGGCGCGCGCGCCAGAGGAGAGATCGAGCCCGGAGAGCGGCATTTTCACCGACCCCGACGTAATGTTGACGATGCGGCCGAAGTTCTTGGCGCACATCGAATCGATGACCTTCTGCGTGAGCTCGATCGCGACCACCATGTTGGCGATGACGCCGTCGACCATTTGCGCGCGCGTGAGCTCGCGAAAGTCGCGGAATGGTGGGCCGGCGTTGTTGTTCACCAGGATGTCGGGCTCTGGGCAGGCACCGAGCAGCGCCGCCTGTCCTTCCGCCGTCGCCACATCGGCCACGACCGCTGTCACATTGGCGCCGGTCGAGAGCCGCAGTTCCTCCGCTGTTGCCGCGACCGTCTTGTCGTCGCGCCCGTTGACGACGACGTCGCAACCGGCCTGCGCGAGGGCAAAGGCACAGGCGCGGCCAAGGCCGCGGCTCGAGGCACACACAATGGCCTTACGGCCGGAAATTCCGAGATCCATGGGTCGATCCGAGCGCTGGTGAGGAAAGAAGACGATGGCGATTGTACACTTTCGCCCCCGCGCCATGTCCATAGATACCGCCGCATTGAACCGCAAACTGCCGTCACTGCCGGCCTTGCCGGGTGGGCCTGGGCGGCGCTACCGTCGCTTGCCATGCAACCCTCGCCCGAACGCACGCTGCCGACCGCCGCCGATGTCGATGCCGCCGCGCGGCGTCTTTCGGGCATTGCCTTGCACACGCCGCTCATCACGTCGCCCGCGCTCGATGTGCGCACCGGCGGGCGCGTGTTTCTCAAGGCAGAGACCTTGCAGCGCACGGGCTCATTCAAGTTCCGCGGCGCCTACAACAAGCTCTCGTCCATCCCGCAGGCGCAACGCGCCAGCGGCGTGGTGGCGTTTTCCTCGGGCAATCACGCGCAGGGGGTCGCGGCGGCGGCGGCGCTACTCGGCATGCCGGCAGTCATCGTCATGCCGGCGGATGCGCCGCGCCCGAAGCGGGAGCGCACGGCGGCGTTCGGCGCGGAGGTGGTGCTCTACGACCGCGCGCGCGAAGACCGCCAGGCCATCGCGCGCGACATCGCCGAGAAACGCCACGCCGCGCTGGTGCCGCCCTATGACGATCCGCTCGTCATCGCCGGGCAGGGCACCGCCGGCCGTGAGATCGTCGAGGATCTGTCGGCACAAGGGTTGACCGCCGACGTTGTCGCCGTGACCGCGTCGGGCGG
>Ga0070717_10000187_pt1 | contig 44978 bp, 64 predicted proteins | sample LARL113metaG_FD_71366 | JGI IMG/M metagenome (GOLD analysis project Ga0070717, IMG submission 71366) | Corn, switchgrass and miscanthus rhizosphere microbial communities from Kellogg Biological Station, Michigan, USA - LAR L11-3 metaG | ecosystem: Host-associated > Plants > Roots > Rhizosphere ...
GATTGCCGCCGAGGCCTCGGGCGTCACCGAGCAGACCTTCTACAACTGGGTTCGCCGCCACCGCGCCTTCCGCGAGCAGATCGAGCACGCGCACGCCGAGGCCGAGGCAATCCTGATCGGCCGCGTCCAACAGGCCGCCGCCAAGGGGTCATGGCGCGCCGCCTGCTGGCTGCTGGAACGCGCCTGGCCGGAGCGCTGGGCGCCCCTCGCCGATCGCGTGGCGCAGGACCGCGAGCTTGACCACGAACTGGACCAGCTGCTGGCCGAGTGAACGCGATCGACTTCATCCGCGACTACTGCCGCCTGGACCTGCGCGCCTTCCAGACCGACTGGCTGGACGAGCTCTTCCGCGAGCAGGGCGGCGACCGCGTCTACAGCCAGGCCCTCTGGGGCGTCCCGCGCGGCAACGGCAAGACCGAGCTAGCGGCGGCCGTCGCTCTCTACATGCTCGTCGCCGACACCAAGCGCGCCGAGGTCTACATCGCCGCCGGCAGCCGCGACCAGGCGACCCTGGCCTACAAGGCGGCGCGGCGCATGGTCGAGGGCGGGCGCCTGGAGAAGGTCGTCGACGTCAAGCCCGGCTACCGCCGCATGCGCGTCCCGCGCACCGACTCGATGCTGCACGTCATCAGCGCCGAGGGCCCGCTGCAGCACGGCCTGCAGCCAACCTGCGTCATCTTCGACGAGTTGTGGGTGCAAAAGAAGCGCGACCTCTTCGAGGCCCTGGCCGGAGGCCTCTTCAAGCGCGACCGGGCCCTGCTGGTCTGCATCTCGACCGCGGGCTACCAGTCAGACTCGCTGCTTGCGGAGGAGTGCGACCGCGGCGAGAAAGGCGAGGACCCGCGTTTTTACTACCAGTGGAACGCCGCGCCGCCGGAGATGCCTTACGACAGCCCGGAGACATGGCGGCGCGCCAACCCGGCGCTCTCCTGCGAGCGGCCCTTCATGCGCCTGCAGGGGCTCGAGGATGACCTGCAGCGCATGCACGAATCCGAGTTCCGCCGCTGGCACCTGAACCAATGGACGGCGAGCGAGGATGCCTGGATCAACGCGGCGACCTGGGACGCCTGCGGCGGGGAGCCGCAGCTGCTCCCGGAGCGCGACACCATCCTCGGCGTCGACGCCTCGATCCGGCACGACTCGACCGTCGTGGCGACCGTGCAGCGCGACGCCGGGGGCGTCTACCACGCCGCCTTCAAGGTCTGGACGCCGACGCCCGGCCGCGAGATTGACCTGGGGCTGGTCATGGCCCATATCCGCGAGCAGGCGCGCCGCTATCACGTCACCGGCGTCGCGTTCGACCCTCAATACCTGCACCATGCCGCGCAGCTGCTCGACGACGAGGGCATCCCCATGGTCGAGTGGCGCCAGGACAACGCCCGCATGGTCCCGGCGACGCGGACGCTGCACGAGGCCGTCGCGCACGGGCGTCTGCGCCATGGCGGCGACCGGATCGTCCGTTCGCACGCCCTGGCCGCCGGCGTCAAGGAGACCGAGCGCGGGCTGCGGCTGAAGAAGACGGAGGTGACCAGAGGACGGGTGATGGACGCCATCGTCGCCCTGGCCATGGCCGTCGACTGGGCCTCGCGCACGGCCGTTCCCGCCCGCTCCGTTTACGAGGACAGGTTCGCCGCGTGAGGCTGTTCGGGCGCAAGGAGAAGGCGCTGACCGTCAACGCCGACGTCGGCGACCTCGTCCAGCAGGGCTGGTCAGCCTTCCCGCTGCTGGGCTCGGAGGCGCAGCAGCGCATCCAGACTGCCTACAACACCGCGCAGGGCGCGAACTACGCCGCTCTCTATCGCTCCAGCCCGGCGCTGCGGCAGGTCCTCGACGGCATCGTCCGCGACGTCGGCAGCCTGGAGCTCCGCCTCTACGAGGAGGTCGCGGCCGACAAGCTGGAGCCGCAGCCCGACCACCCGGCGGCGCTCTCGCTGCGCTACCCGTCTGAGACGCAGAACGCCGGGCAGTTCCTGCGCGGCCTGATCCTCGACAAGCTGATCTACGACAACGCCTACGCCTATCTCGCCCCGGCGCCCGAGCGCCAGCTGTCGCTCTCGCGCATCCCGGCCTACATGGTCGTCGTCCAGGGCGAGACGATCTTCCACGCCGAGAACTACCAGGTCTGGCCGCAGGGCGCCTACCAGGCCGTCGGCTCCTTCGGCGGCGGCGCCGGGCAGCCCGTCGACCTCGCGCCCTCGCAGGTCCTGCACTGGCATGGCGAGAACCCGCTGGACCCGCGCATAGGCCTGTCGCATGTCGACACGCTGCGCGGCGTCATCGCCGAGGACGCCGCCCTGCAGCAGGCCAACGTCGAGCTCGCGCAGGCCGGGCTGCAGGAGCCCTCCTGGGTCTTCCGCCCCGCGGACGCGCCGCCGTGGTCCAACACGGCGCGCCAGGGCTTCGAGGAGGACTTGACCAACCGCATGAGGCGCCGAACGCGCGTGCCCGTCGTGCTGGAGGAGGGAATGGAGATGCGCTCGTTCGGCGTCACGCCCAAGGACGCCGAGATGCTCGCCATCCGCGAGTGGGCCGTCGCCCAGATTGCCAACGAGTTCGGTGTCCCCCGCGGCAAAGCGGGGCTCGCCGAGGCCTCGCAGGAGGACGAGGACGCCTACATGGCCGACGTGCTGGTGCCGATGTGCAAGGACCTGTGCGCCATGCTTAACCAGCGCATCCTCGTCCAGGTCTACAACGACACCGACCTCTGCTTCAGCTTTAACCTCGACGAGCGCGTGCAGGGCAACGCCCGGCTGGTGTCGCTCGTCTCGGCGGCGGGCGCGCCCGTCATGCTGCGCAACGAGGCGCGGGCCAAGCTGAACCTCCCGCCCGTCGACGGCGGCGACGAGCTCGTCACTCCCCTCAACGTCGTGGTCGGCGAGAAGCCCTCCCCGCAGGTCATGCCGCCCCAGGATCCCAACCGGCCGGCGCAGGACGGCTCCTACCGCCGGGAGCAGGGCCCGACGCCTATTCCCTCGGAAAACGCCGCGAAGGCCTTCCAACGTGGCTTCAACACCCTCTCGCACACACTGACCCTCCAGGGGCTGCCGAACGTGCCTCAGGCGCCGTCTGGGCTCTTCCTGCCCGTCCCGCTGGTCGCTGAGGGCGAGTCAGAGCGTCTGCCGCAATTTCACCCGCGGCGCGGGGCTGACATTGAGCGCCAGCACCACCACGTCGACGTCATGCAGGCCGTCGTGCAGCGCCACTACAACCGGCTGGGGCGGTCGCTGCGCGACAAGTCGCTGAAACGTAAGGCCGATCCCGTCGACTGGGAGCGGTGGGACCGCGAGTTCGCCGCTGACGTCAACCGCGAGGCCCGCAGGATCGTCCGGTCAGAAGGCGACGTCTACGCGATGAAGCTGGGCGCGCCGCACGCCTTCGACATGGCCTTCGTCCGCGACTACCTGCGAGCGATGGCCGAGGGGTTCGCCGGCGCGCTCAACGACACCATCCGGGCCGAGATCAGCGACCTCGGCCTTGACAGCGCCATGGCCCGCGCACCCCAGCATGTCGCGAGCTCGAGCGCGAGCCTCGGCGTCAACGTCACTTCCTTCGCGCGCACCGAGGCGGCCAAACAGTCGCCCGGCTACGAGGGGCGCGTCAAGTCGTGGGTCTCTGACACCGACCGCCATGCCGAGTTCGATGGCGACACGGTGGGGATCGAAGAGGACTGGCCAGCCGGGTTTGCACCCGGGTCCGCGCCGGGCTGTAAGTGCTCAATGACAATATCTTGACTGATGGGTTCAGCTAAGGCGCCACATCGAAGCCGTCCCCGGCAGAGCCGCCGGAGCCGCCGGAGGTGTCGGAGCATTCAAAGCCCGTGCGAGACCCGATGATCCCCGGACGCAGCGCGTGGCGGCTCGGCCAGTAGGCGTCGACGTACTCCGAGCAGAAGGCGATGGTCGTGCCGTAGGAGTTGCCCACACTGAGAGTCAGTTCGCAGAACAGATCCTTGCCAGTGTTGTGCATGCCTATCGACAGTTGACACTTGTCTGCGGTGGCGAGGCCGTTCAGGTCGGCGTTTCGCAGGACCCGCTGGCCGTACTGCACGATGGCGCGCGCGCCGATCGAGCGCGACATGGTCAGCGAGTGCGCGCTCGCGACCGCCGGCACGGCTGCAAGTGCTGCGATGGCGGCCAGTACGGCGAGAGGCTTCTTCATGGAGTCTTCTTTCCTTCCTTGGATTGTTGGAGCAGCCTGGCTTCGATCGCTCGTCTGATCCACAAGGTGCGGGGCACGTCACCGCGCGCCTCGTCGACCTTCTCGAGCAGTTCGGCGGGGATCGGGAGACTGATCCTTTGCATGAGCACACGTATATACCGGTAAGCAGGATGCGCAACTAGACGAACGTCTAGGGCGGTGGCGCGGCACCCTTCCGGGATGCCGCGCGGGCTCGGGACAAGCGCGCCGGTCAGGCGACGGCGAGCAGCCGCAGCAGCAGCAGGACCAGAACGATGAACACGATCACGTATACGAGCAGGTACAGCGGGCCGGCGGGCATCACCCTCTGGCTACCCGGGAGGGGATGAGGTGCAACACCTACTGCTAAAGGCCGCCGCGACGGCGACCACAGACCAGGGAGTATTCGAGGCGGTCATCTCGACCGCCTCGATCGACCGCGAGCGCGACGTCGTCGACCCCCACGGCATGGTGCGGGCGCTGAAGGCCTGGGAGCGCACCGGCAAGCAGGTCGTGCTGCGCTACGAGCACTCTCGCGCCCCCGACATGCAGGTCGGCTATGTCGAGCCGCCCTCGGCGCGTGTCGTCGGCGATGAGGTCGTCATCAAGGGCTGGGTCGACCAGAGCATCCCGGCCGGAAAAGACGCCTGGCGGCTGGTGAAGATCGGCGTCATGGGCTTCAGCTTCGGCTACATGGCGACCAAGGCGACGCCGCGGCGCGGCGGCGGCCAGCACATCACCGAGATGGACGTCTTCGAGGTGACCATGTCGCCCACGCCGATGAACAACGACACCCGCGTGCTCGGCTGGAAGGCCGTCATGGACGACAGCGGTGAGGGCGGCGCCGGCAGCCGGGACGACGACTCGACCGAGACGCCGCTGCAGGCCGTGCGCGACGCCGTCGAGGAGTTGCAGGAGTTCATCAGCGGCGAGCGCGCGGAGGGCGACGAGGCCGACGTCGCCCTCGCGCGGCGCCTGCTGGCCGGGCTGCAGGAACTCCTGCGCGCCGAAACCGCGCAGGGCGAGGACGGCAAGGCGCTGCGCGGCCTCGCTGACTCGGTCGCGCTCGAATACGCCACCGGCGCCGCCTGGCTCTTCCCGGCCGACGAGCTCGACGCTGCCCGTGCGGGCGACCTCAAGGCCGTCTGGTCGACCAGCTTCGTCAACGACCTGCCCGACTCGGCGTTCCTGTACGTCGCGCCGGGCGGCAGCAAGGACGCGGAGGGCAAGACCGTCCCCCGGTCTAACCGCATGTTCCCTTACAAAGACGCGGACGGCATGATCGACCTGCCGCACCTCCGCAACGCGCTCGCGCGCATCCCGCAATCCAACCTCTCCCCGGCGCTCAAGGAGCGGCTGACGGCGAAAGCTCAGCGCCTCCTCGACGCCCCCAAATCCATTCCCGCGGATAGGACCGGCCAGGAGGCAGCGCCTCGATCGGTGGACCCGCTGATGGAGAAGGCAGACGCCCTGGCGCTCGAATTTGCGAGCGATGGCGAGAGCCTGCGAAAGCCACCCCGCCAGGAGAAAGCGCCGCCACCCATGCCGCAACTCACCCCTGAGCAGCTGCGTGAGCGGATGCGTGACCTAACGCTAACTGCCCTCACGGGAGAAGACTATGAACAGGTTTGAAATCAAGAAGAAGGCCATCGAGCAGGCGATGCGTGAGCACGTCGGGGCGGTGACCGCTCTGCGCCAGAAGGCCAAGGACGACGGCAACCGCGACTTCGACAACGACGAGCGGATCGAGCTTGAAGGGCATGTCAAGGCGCTGGAAGACCTCAAGGAGGACAAGGCCAGCGTCGAGGAGTCCATCAAGACGCTGCAGCATGTCGACGACATCGGGCGCCAGCTGGGCCCGGCCATGTCGGTGATGTCCGAGCCCGAGGACCGGCTGTTTCAGCGGCTCAACGAGCATGTCTTCCCGCAGGCCCAGAAGTCGCTGGGCGAGCAGTTTGTCTCCTCGACGGGCTACAAGGCCGCGCTGGAGCACTTCCAGGCCGGGGGCCTGCCGCAGGGCTTCACGACCGGCAAGGTCGACATGGACGTGAAGGGGACGCTGCTGGAGGGCGCGGGCTCGCCGGGCCTGGGCTCGGGCGGCGGTCTCCTGCCCGTCCCGCAGGTCGTGCCGGGCGTGGTGCCGACGCTGTTCCAGACGCTGCACGTCGCCGACCTGCTGCTCGAGGGCCAGACCTCCTCCAACACCATCCGCTATGTCGTGGAGGGCACGGCCACGTCGGGCGCCGCCGGCGTCCCCGAGGCCGGGACCAAGCCCGAGTCGACGCTGGGCATCGGGACGCGCGACGAGCCGGTCAAGAAGATCGCCACCTTCCTGCCCATCTCAGACGAGACGCTGGAGGACGCCCCGGCCGTCCAAAGCTATGTCAACGGGAGGTTGATGCTCTTCGTCCGCATCGAAGAGGAGCGGCAGCTGATCCGCGGCGTCGCGGGCGGCAACGAGGTTCAGGGCCTGCTCACCAGTCGCAACGTGCCCGTCTTTCAGGGCGGCACCGCGGACAACAAGGCTGTGCAGGTGTTCAAGGCGCTCAACAGCATGCGCGGCTCGGCGTTCATCGAGCCCGAGTGGATCGTCATGCACCCGACCGACTATCAGACCGTCCGCCTGCTGACGGACTCGGCCGGGCAGTTCTTCGGCGGCGGCCCGTTCCTGGGACCGTACGGCGGGCCGCAGGGCCCGATCGGCGCGTCGGGGCAGATCGGCGGTGGCACCGATCAGCTGTGGGGCAAGCCGCTCTACGTCACGGCCGCGGTCGGCGGCGCGGGCACCGCGCTGGTCGGCACGATGGCCAACGCGCAGGTCTGGCGGCGCGGCGGTGTCAGCGTCGAGGCCTCCAACAGCCACAGCAACTACTTCCAGGTCAACCTGGTCGCGTTGCGGGCTGAGGAGCGCCTGGGGCTGGCGGTGTATCGCCCATCCGGGTTCGTGGAGACGCGCCTGGTCTAGACCGCCGAGACGGGGGCGGCCGACCTCCCTTCCTGGGCCGCCCCCGCACCTCGGCCCCCTCGCCATGAGCATTACCCCGTTCATCACCGTGCAGGACCTGTCTGACCGCCTCGGCCGCGACGTCACCGCCGACCCCGGCGCGACCTCGGCGGTCGACGCGGCCTGCCAGATATGCCGCACGCTGGCCGAGAACGATTTCACCGCCGGGACGGCCACCATCGCGCTCGACGGCACCGGCACCGACGCGCTGCTGCTGCCCGACGCGCCCGTGCAGGGCGTCACCGCCGTCACCATCAATGGCGGCACGGTCACCGACTGGGTGCTCAACGGTCAGGGCATCCTCTTCCGCGGGACCGCCGGGGCGCGCTACTCCTCCTCCTGCCCCGTCTGGCCGCGCGGACGCCAGAACATCGGCATCACCTACAGCCACGGCTACCAGACGCTCGTTCCCGCCGACGTGCGCGAGGTCGCGCTCAACCTCGCCATGCGCGCCGTCGCGCAGGGCATCGCCAGCGCCGAGACCGTCGGCGACGTCCAGGTCACCTACTCCGTCAACGCCGACGACCTGACCGCCAACGAGCAGCGCATCCTCGGCATCTACCGCAGCTACCGGAGCTTCTGAGCATGCCGATCGCCACCTTCCTCACCGACCGCCTCCCCGAGCGGCTGCGCGGCCTGCAGTTCTTGGCGCTCAACGACACCGCCGACATTCAACGCCGCACCGCGGCCTCTGACGCCGGCGGCGGCGCGGCCTGGACCTGGGCGACGGTCGCCACCGTCCCCTGCCGCGTCTACCCGGTGTCCCTGCGCGGACGCGGCGGCCTCGTCGGCGACGTGCTCAGCGAGCGCACCACCCACTTCGTCATGACCCCGGCCGGGACCGACGTCACCACCGCCGACCGGCTGGTCATCGCCGGGCGCGGCACCTTCGAGGTCACGATGGTCCCCGACCGCACCGACGAACTGGCTCGCACCATCGAAGTGATGGAACCCTCGCGCGCCGGGATGACGCCGTGAAGAGAACGTGGGGTCGGTCAGCCGGGGTGGCTGCCGACCCCACACAACCCACAGGAGCCCAACCCCATGGCTAGCTACACCGTCGCTGGACATCCCATCGGAGGCCTCGCCAACACCAACCTTCCCGAGGCGCTGCGCGACCTCCTGCAGAGCAACGGCGTCGGCGCCAATATCAGCATCGCCCTCTCCGGCCCCGACGACACCAAGGCCAAGGCGCACGGCCTCGTCAAGTGACCAAGACCCGGCTGCTCATCCACTCCAACGCGCCGTGGGCGCCGACCGGCTACGGCCAGCAGGTCGCGCTGTTCGCGCCGCTGCTGGTCGAGCACTACGACCTCGCCATCAGCGCCTTCTACGGCCTCCAGGGCGGCGCGCAGTTTTGGCACGGCATCCCTGTGCTGCCCGGCGCCGGGAGTGACATGGGCAACCACACCATCGTCGAGCACGCCCGCCACTGGTTCGGCGGCGACAGTCACGCGGGGCTGGTGCTGACCATTTGCGACGTCTGGCCGTTTGACGCGCGGCTGCTGGGCGAGCACCTGAACCTGGCCTGCTGGACGCCCGTCGACCACCAGCCGGCGCCGCCCAAGGTCTTTGACTTCCTCGCCGATTCCGGCGCGGTGCCGATCGCCATGAGCCGGTTCGGGGAGCGGATGCTGGCGCTGCTTGACCCCCTCTACTGCCCGCACGGCGTCGACGCGAGCGTCTACCGCCCTATGGGCCGCCGCCGCGTCCGCCGCGGCCGCGTCCCCGACGACGCCTTCCTCATCGGCATGGTCGCCGCCAACAAGGGCCACCCGTCGCGCAAGGCCTTCCCCGAGGCGCTGGCCGCCGTTGCGCGCCTCATGCGAGCGCACGACAACGTCTACCTCTACCTCCACACGGTGCTTGATCCCGTGCACGGCCAGGGCGTCGACCTGCCCGCGCTGCTTATCTCCCTCGGCATCCCCGACGACCGCGTCCGCCAGGCCGACCAGTACGGGATGGTGCACATCCCCTATGGGCCCGAGCAGATGGCCTCCATCTTCAACGGCCTCGACGTGCTGCTGAACCCGTCGTTCGGGGAGGGGTTCGGCGTCACCGTGCTGGAGGCCGCCGCCTGCGGCGTCCCCGCCGTCGTCACCGACTTCACCGCCATGCCCGAGGTCGCCGGGGACGCGGGCTGGAAGGTCACGCACCGTCCCTACTGGAGCGGCCTGAACTCCTGGCAGGCCATCCCGGACATTGACGCCATCACCGAGGCGCTGGAGGAGTGCTATGGCCTGACCGTCGCGCAGCGCGCGCAGCGCGCCGACGAGGCGCGATGTCACGCCGAGGGCTATGACGCGCCGCGCGTGCTGGAGGAGCACTTCCTGCCGGCGCTGCGCCGCGCCGAGCAGCGCTTCGTCCTGCGCCAGCCGGTGACCATCCCCTCGCGGCGGCGGGCGGTGGCGGCATGAGGATCGGGTGGCTGCACGACCAGCCCGGCTATGTCGGCGGCGCCGAGCTCACCGAGCGCGCGCTGCGCGCCGCCGCCCCCGACGGCGTCCAGATCGTCGACTGCTCGCCCGGGCGCGTCGCGCCCGGCCTGGACCGCTACGCCGTGCACAACTGCGTCACCTACAGCCTCGACGACCTGCGCGGCATCGAGGGCAGGCCCGCCGTCAAGCTCTGGAACGACGTCGGGGGCTGGTACGACGAGCCCGTCCGCGGCTGGCTGGACAGCCACGCCCAGGCGATCTGTCTCTCGCCGCTGCAGGCCGAGTACATGGGCCTCCCCGACGCGCTGCTCATCCCGCCCGCCATTGACCTCGACCCCTTCGAGGCCGCTGCGCTGCAGAGCAACGGCGACCGGCGGGGCGCCGTCTGCGTCGGCTCCTGGCGCAACCACGGCAAGGGCGCGCGCGTCGTCGAGCGCTGGGCAGCGGAGAACGGCGGCGTCGACTTCTACGGCGGCGGGCCCTTCGCCCCCCAGGCCTCGCAGCCGGTCGCGCACGCCGGGATGCCCGGCCTCCTCGCGCGCTACGAGACGTTCGTGTTCCTGCCCCAGGTCATCGAGCCGTTCGGGCGCTGCGCCGCCGAGGCCTGGGCCGCCGGGTGCACGCTCGTCGTCAACGGCCTCGTCGGCGCCGCCTGGTGGCTGCGCGAGCGCCCCGAGGCGCTCGTCAGCGCCGCCGAGGACTTCTGGGAGGCGGTGCTCGATGCCTGACGTCGTCGCCGTCATCCCCACCATCGAGGGCCGCGAGGCTGACCTGAAGCGCACGCTCAGCGCCTACGAGGCCACGGCGCCCGAGGCGCGCGTCATGGTCGTCCACGACCGCCCCTCCTGCGGGCAGGCGTGGCTTGACGGCGCCGAGGAGGCAGGCGCCTTTGACTACCTGCATTTCGGCGCCGACGACCTCGAGCCCCACGCCGGCTGGCTGGAGGTCGCGGTCGAGACCGTCGACAGGGGCCACATCCCGGCGCCGCTGGTCTTTGAGCCCGACGGCGCCCTCGACAGCGCCGGTCTGCTCGGCTTCGGGCAATACCGCGGGCCCTATGTCGACTGGCAGCTGGTCGAGGGCACCACCGTCCCGTTTTTGACCTGCGAGATGTGGGAGGCCATCGGCATGATCCCCGTCCACTACTGCTCCGATCTCTGGGTTAGCGCCATGGGCCGCCGCCACGGCTGGGAGACGGCCGTTCGCACCGGCATGGCCTTCACCCACTGGACGGCCCCGGCCGGGCGCAACTATGGGCGCGCTGGGCCCGACACGCAGGCTTACCTGCGCCTGCTGGAGGAGGCGTCATTGTGAGGATTCTGGTCACCGGCCACCGCGGCTTCATCGGCATGCACCTGTGCGCCGAGTTTGAGAGCGCCGGATATGACGTCTGCGGCCATGACCGCGACGAGGGCGACCTGACGCACCCGGGCATCTTCGACGGCGTCGTCCGCGACGCCAAGCCTGATCGAGTCATCCACCTCGCCGCGCAGGTTGGGCGTCTGTTCGGGGAGGCCGACGTGCGCCACACCATTGCCGCCAACGCGACGATGACCGCGATCGTCGGGCGCTCCTGCGGCAGCCGCGGCATCCCCGTCCTCTATGCCTCCACCTCGGAGGTCTATGGCGACCAGGGCGACCGCGTCTGCCGCGAGAACGGCCCGCTGGCGCTGCCGCACAACCTCTACGGGCTGAGCAAACGCTGGGGCGAGGAGGCGCTGCGCCTCTACGCGCCCGAGGGCTTACAGATCGTAAGGCTGTCGATGCCGTACGGTCCCGGGGCGCCACCCGGCCGCGGGCGCCGCGCGATGGACAACTTTCTCTGGTGGGCGCATCACGGCATGCGGATCACTGTCCACCGTGGCGCCGAGCGGTCCTGGTGCTGGGTTGGCGACACCGTGCGCGGCATCCGCCTGGTGCTGGAGGGCGGCGCGCATGAGGTCTACAACGTCGGCCGCGACGACCGCCCGCTCTCCATGCTCGCCCTTGCCCGCAAGGCCTGCGCCCTCGCCGACGCCGACCCGGCGCTGATCGAGGTCGTCGAGCCGCCGGCGGCGCAGACCGTCGTCAAGCGCCTGGCGACGAGCCGTCTGCGCGGCCTTGGCTGGCGCCCGACGGTCGAGCTCGACGAGGGCATGCGCGAGGTTTACGAGTGGGTCAGGCAATTCCCCCGACCAGTCGCGGAGGCCGCATGACGCCCGTCCAGTACCTCATCGTCGGCGAGCCGCTCGGCTCGGCCGTGACCGACCTGCTCGGCGAGGACACCCGCCGCATTATCTGGAACGCCGGGGTCGGCTCCGTCGTCACCCTTGACCTCGACGTCGACGACGCCAACCAGATGATCGCGTGGGGCGCGCTGATGGTGTGGACCGGCGACCAGCCACCCGCTGGCGGCGACGTCCTCCTCAGCGAGGACCAGCAGACGCATCTCGCCGCGCTGCTGGACTGGTCCAGGGTCAACGGGTTCGTGCCCGAGCCGCCGCCCGCGGATTGGCCGGGTGTCCCCGCCACCGGCCCCGGGCCGCAGGGCCCTCCGGGCGACAAGGGCCCGACGGGCGACCCCGGCTCGCAGGGGCCGCAGGGCCCGCAGGGCGACCCTGGCGTGCAGGGCCCTCCCGGCGCGCAGGGGCCGCAGGGCGCCATGGGGCCGGCCAACACGACTCCCGGGCCGCAGGGCCCGCAGGGCGACCCGGGGCCCGCCGGACCGGCCGGCGCCTCCGGGCCGCAGGGCGATGCTGGACCGGCCGGGCCCGCCGGGCCGCAGGGCACGCCCGGGCAGTCGTTCACCTACAAGGGCAACTGGAAGACCGGCGTCACCTACTCGACCCGCGACGTCGTCCTCGCCTCCGACCAGAACTCCTACATCGCCGTGTCGGGCTCGCAGAACGTCGACCCGACCACCGACACGGCCGGGGTCGACTGGGCGCTGTTCACCATCCACGGCGCGCAGGGCCCCGCTGGGCCCGCGGGCCCGCAGGGCGGCGCGGGCGACGTCGGGCCCGCTGGGGCCGCTGGGCCCGTCGGGCCGCAGGGCAACGTCGGGCAGACCGGCGCGCAGGGCCCGCAGGGCGCCGCCGGTCCCAAGGGCGACACCGGCGTCGCCGGGCCTGCGGGCGCGCAGGGCGCGCAGGGCGTCCAGGGCCCCGCCGGGCCCATCGGCCCGGCTGGCCTCACCGGGCCTCAGGGCGCGCAGGGGCCGCAGGGCCCGGCCGGGCTGACCGGCCCGACCGGCGCGACCGGCGCTACGGGCGCGACCGGCCCGCAGGGGCCGCAGGGCCCGATGCCGACCGTGCAGCGCGGCTCGGGCAGCCTCACGTTCACCACCTCGTCCAACACCAGCAACACCGTCACCGTCAGCCACTCGTTCGGCTCCACGGCCTACACCGCGCTCCTGTCGGCGACAACCATGGCCGCCGGAACGGTCTCGCTCGTCGTCTCCAACAAGACCGCCACCAGCTTCCAGGTCACCGGCTATTACTCGGCCAAGCTGGCGCTCACTTTCAATTTCGACTGGACGATCCTCTAAGGAGGCAGCATGCCCAAGTACAAGGTCACCGGGCCCGTCCCCGAGCCCTACCGGCTCGACTACGAGGAGGGCGACACCTTCGACTACGACTTCCCCGAGGACGTCGAGCAGACGCTGCTCGACGCTGGCGCCATCGAGGAGGTCGAGGAGGAGAAGAAGACGACGAGGTCCAAGAAGACGTGAGCACCGCGACGCGCCGCGCGCTCTACGGAAGCATGGCCGGGGACACCACCCTCGGCGGGCTGCTGGGCGCGCCCGCGCCCGGCTACAACCACGCCATCTACTACCAGTCTGCGCCTGACAGCGCCGCCTTCCCGCTGGTCATCTTCTCCAAGCAGGCCGGGACGCCGACGGAGGCGTTCGGGGACCCCGACGCCGTCGACGACGAAATCTGGCTCATCAAGGCCGTCGACCACGCCCCGGGCGCCGACGCCGCCGAGGCCGCCTCCGAGCGCGTGACCAGCCTGCTCGACGACCAGACGCTCTCCCTCGCCGGGGGCGCCGCCTGCCTCTACCTGCGCCGGCAGTCCGACATCGACTACCAGGAGCTCGCCGCGGGCGAGGTCTACTGTCATGCCGGGGCTCTCTACCGCCTCGTCTACGAGCCCTGATGGCCCTCCGCAGCCGCCTGCCCGAGATAGCCGCCCGCATCGACGCCGAGGTCGAGCAGGCCGTGCAGGAGGCCGCCGCGCTCATCGTCGAGTCCGCCAAGGCGCGCGTCCCCTACGAGACCGGGCGCCTGCAGCGCAGCATCCACGCCGAGCCCGACCGCGCCGACCCCGAGTCCGTCACTGTCTTCGCGGGCGGCAAGGACCCCGATACCGGCGAGTTCATCTGGTACGGGCATCTCGTCGAGCACGGCCACGTGCAGGACGGCGTGACCGTCGCGCCCCACCCCTTCCTCATCCCCGCGCTCGAAGAGAACCGCGCGCAAGCCGTCGCGCTGATCCGCGACGCGGTCCACCGGGCCGCTAGCTAAAGCCACCCCACCGCGCCGCCCGCCGGGCGGTCAGCCCATCCACCAGTCCCGCACCCAGTGAGGGCGGGACGGACCCAGAGGAGTCCCCCATGCCGAAGTTCGTCGCCCGCGACTACAAGATCACGGTCAACAGCGTCGACCTGACCGACCACTGCTCGGCGCTTGCCGTCACCGACACCGCCGACCAGGTCGACGCCACCACGTTCGGCCCCAACGCCTACAAGCAGTACCTGCAGGGCTTCCACGACTGCCAGATCACCGCGACGTTCTTCTCAGACTTCGCCGCCGCCAGCGTCCACGCCACCCTGCTGCCGCTCTACCAGTCCGGGAGCGTCTTCCCGGTCAAGATCACGCCGACCAGCCAGCCGCCCTCAGCGACCAACCCCAGCGTCACGCTGCAGGCGACCATGTACGAGTACACCGGCATCCAGGGCAAGGTCGGAGAGATGTCGACGATGGACGTGACCTTCGCCAACGGCGGGACCGCCGGTCCTGTCTGGGGCACCACCTAAAACCGCTCGTCGTCTCACCAGCGCCGCGCTCGCGCGGCCAGCCCATTCCCTACCGGCGGTCAGCGGCCTCGTCCGTGCCGCCCCAGGAGACCCACATGACGATCCTGTCCCGCGAGGCGCTGCTCAGCGCCTCCGACCTCACCGAACGCGAGGTCGACCTGCCGTCGATCGGCGGCAGCGTTCGCGTTCGCTCCCTGCCGGCGGCCTACTCCAACCAGGCGCAGTCCGACGCGACGGAAATCAAGACCGGCACGCGCGGCGAGCAGACCATCACCGTCGACCACGTCAAGCTCGAGGCCCTGCAGGTGCTGCACGGCCTCGTCGACCCCAAGCTCGCGTCGCTGCAGGACGCCTACACGCTCAGCCAGCACCTCGGCCCCGCGTGGGACGACATTGTCCGCGCCATCGCGGAAATCTCCGGCATCAGCACGCAGGAGGTCGAGCGCGTTGAGGCGGCGTTTCAGCCTCGCGGACAGAGCGAGGCAGGGGTACTGGTGGGTGATGAGTCTCCCGCTGGGGGTGGTGGACCCGATCTTCCTGTGCCAGCTAGCGCTTGACCTGCACATGCCGATCGGAGAACTCGGGAACCGGATGAGCGCCTACGAACTCAATGTCGTGTGGCCCGCGTTCTACCGCTGGCGCGCGCAGGCCGCCGAGCGCGAGGAGCGCCGGAGGTAGCCCGTGGCGTCCACCGCCGCCGTCCTCCAGGTCGTCGTCGACGCGGACACCACCGCGGCGACCGCCAAGCTGTCGAAATACGACCGGCAGCTGGCCGCGATCAACGAGACGTCGCGCAAGGGCATCCAGACGCGCCTCGGGGCCTCCTACAACCCCGAGGCGTTCGCGCGCTACGAGAAGGCGCTCTCCACGGCGGCATCGCGGGCCCGCGACCGCGCCGCCTTCAAGGCCGAGCTCGGCGCCAACTTCAACGCCTCCGCGTTCACGCAGTACCAGCGCGCCGTCGAGCGGGCCGGGCGTGAGACCGAGACCACCGCCCGCCACACCGAGCACCTCAACCGTTCCGTCGGGCACCTGGCGCGCACGTTCCTTGAGCTTGGCGGCGCCTACGAGGCGCTCCACCTCGGCAAGGAGGCCGTCGACCAGACGCTGGAACTCGGGCACGCCACCGAGCGGCTCTCGGCCATCACCGGCATGAACACCAAGCAGGCGTCGCTGTGGATCGAGGCGGCCAAGGCCCGCGGCGTCCAGGCGCGCGCGCTGGGCATGCAGTTCGTCACCCTGTCGCGCAACATCAAGGCGGCCGGCGACGGCGACACCAAGCATGCCGGGCAGATCAAGGCGCTGGTGGCGCGCCAGAAGGAGCAGACCGCCGCCGCCCAGCAGACGGGAACGGCGACGGCGCGCGTCACGCGCCTGCAGCAACGCCAGGCCCTCGCCGTCCAGCAACTCCAGCAGCGCCAGCAGGCGCAGATGAGCGCCGCCAGGGCCGCCGGGGAGTCACCCGAGAAGCTCGCGCGGCTCGCTGACCGTCAGGCGCTCGCCATGCAGCAACTCACCGCCCGGCAGCGCCTGCAACTCCAGCAGGCGCAGCAACTCGGCGGTTCCAGCGCCAAGCTGACGGACCTGCAGAAGAAGCAGGCGACCGCGCTGGACGCGCTCAAGGGCAAAACCGACAAGGCCAACGCCGCGTTCAAGCTGCTCGGCGTCAGCCAGGAGACGCTCAAGAGCGGCAATACGCAGGAGGTGCTGCTGGCGGTTGCGGACGGCCTGCAGAAGATCAAGGACCCCGCGACGCGCGCTGCGCTCGCGCAGCAGCTGTTCGGCCGCACCGCGCAGGGCCTCCTCCCGGTGCTCGCCCAGGGCCATAAGGGCGTCGAGGAGATGCTGGCGGCAGCCAACCGCTACGGGGCGTACCTGCCCCAGAACATCCGGCAGCTGCACCAGGCCGTCGACGCGCAGCACAACCTCAACCTCGCCATGGACGGGCTGAAAATCTCGTTCACCACGGCCGTGCTGCCCTACCTGGTGCAGGGCGCCGACAAGCTGCTCGCCTTCATCGCCCAGATGCGCTCCGGCAAGGGCGCCGGCGGGCAGTTCGCCGACGCGATCAAGACCGCGTTCGGGACGGCCAAGACGGCGGTCAAGTGGTTCGTCGACGAGGTCGGCGGGATCGGCCCGGCGCTGGAGATAGCCGCGGGAGCGTTCGCCACCAAGAAGGTCCTCCAGTTCGGGCGCTTCGCCAGCGAGGTCGCCGGGGCCGCCAAGGGGCTCGCAGGCATCCCCGGCAAGCTCGGGCGGGTCGCCGGGATCGGCAAGGCCGCCGAGAGGGCGGCGGGCATGCCCGAGATGACCGTCGACGTGATGATCGTCAAAAAAATGATCGGCGGCGGGGGCGGCCCCGGCGGCGCACCGACGACCACTGCCGAGAAGGACGCCGTCAAGGAGGCCGAGAAGGGCCGGTTCGGGCGGCTGTGGGACAAGATGGGGCCCGGCAAGTACCTGCTCCCGCTCGCCGCGGGCACGGCCGCGCCGTTCGTGACCGCGTGGGGCATCCGTAAGTTCGCGCAGGGCACCGTCGGCGGCGTCCCCGGCCAGATCCACGGGCAGTTCTGGGGCGGCAGGTTCTCCCCCAACTTCGGCGGCATCGGCCCGACCGCCGCCACCGGCCTCATCCCTCGCCCCGGCGCCGGTGGGACGAGGCTGCTGATGGGCGCGGCCGCGAACCTGAACCCAGCGCAGGTCACCAAGGACTTCCTGGCCATGAACGCTGCGCTGGCCAGGCTGGAGCAGCACCAGGCGGGCGTGCGCCGCACCGCCGATGCGCTCGACCGCCTCGCCGACCGCGCCAACCGCCTCGGCGAATACAAGTACGCCATCGCCGACCGGTTCGGCGCCGAACTCCTCCGCACCCGCAACGTCGCCAGCCGCGGCGTCACCGGCATCGTCAACAAGCTTCGCGACCTCCCGCCCAAGGCGCGCGCGCAGGCGGCGCTGGCGATGATCCAGATGTCGCAGACCCTGGAGCGCATGGGCGCCATCCCCAAGGGCACCACCGCGCGTCTCAGCAAGCAGATCGCCGCGCCCCTCGGCCAGATCGGCGTGCACGCCAGGACGTCGGCCGGGCAGGTCAAGCAGCTGAGGACCGCGATCGACGAGCTCCCGAACTCCAAGGCGATCACCTTCAACGTCGACGCCCACTTCTCCAGCGCCGCCGAGCGGCTGTTCTACACGACCGGGGCGAACCCGCGAGGCGTGGCCATCCCGTTCACCGGCACCCGCGGCCGAGGGCACGCCGGGCCCAGCGGCCGCAGGCCCAGCGGTGGTGGCGGTGGCGGTGGCGGTGGCGGTGGCGGTGGCGGTGGCGGCGGTGGTGGTGGTGGTGGTGGCGGCGGTGGTGGTGGCGCTGCCGCCCGGGCAGCGGCAGTCGTCGCCCGCCAGGACGCCGCTTCGCGCCGGCAGGCCGCGGCCGCCGCCGGGCAGCAGGCCGCCGCCGACCGGCAGCAGGCCGCCGCCGACCGGCAGCAGAAGGCCGCCGAGGCCGCTCAGAAGGCCGAGGCCGTCTTCGAGGCCTACTGGGCGCGCATCCCCAGCCAAGGCGTCATACAGCAAATCAAGATGCAGCAACTCACCAACCAGCAGACCCTCGCGCAGAACGCCAACAACGTCCCCGGGCAGGAGAAAGCGCTCAGGTCCGAGCAGAAGCTGCTCAAGCAATGGCTCGCGCTTGACCAGCGCAAGCTGCGCAAGCTCAACCGGCAGATTGCCAAGACCCGGGCGGGCGCGCGGCGCTGGGCGCTGCTCCAGGACAAGAACGCGCTCCTGCAGGAAATCGGGAACATCGAGGGCCAGCTGGGCACGACCGCCACCAGCCTCCAGGACCTCGCCTCCGGCGGCGCCGACACCGCGGGAGGCTTTGACCTCGCGCCCAGCGGCGCCAACACGCAGCTGCCGACCATGCGCGACGTCACCCGGGCCGTCAGAGGCGGCGACGGCGGCGTCGTGCACCACCACCACGGCGACATCATCGTCAACGTCAACAACCGCGGCGACGAGCACAAGGTCGCGCAGGTCATCGAGAAGACCACCGGCACCAAGATTCACGCCCGCATGCGCGCCGCCGGGATGCGAGGGACATGAGCCAGGTCACCTTCACCGACCCCCGCGTCGGAACCGTCTACACCTGGGCCGCCAACCCCACGACCGAGAACGCCGTCAACAAGAACCGGCAGATCGAGCGCACCTCCACGACCGGGAACGTCGGCGCCGTCAAACAGCAGGGCGACGACGAGCCCTACATCCTGGACTGGGGGCTCAACGTGTTCGGCACAGCGCAGGAGGTCGCGCTGTGGCAGTGGTACATGCTCAGCCGCACCCAGACCATCTACCTCACCGACTGGCAGGGCGAGAAGTACGAGGGGCAGATCATCACCGTCACGCGCACCCGCATGGCCGCGCCCGCCAACGGGCAGCCCTGGAGCGTCTACCAGATCCAGTTCGAGGTCTACAAGTTCCTGTCGGGCGTGCTCGCCACCGCCGGAGTCATCCCCTGATGGGCTCGGTCCCGAACCTGCTCAAGCAGCGGTGGCGCTCCCGGCAACTCATCGGCGACGCCTCCCACTCCTGCCTGGTCAGGATCAGACAGGGGGTCGTCAACCACTTCTACGACAGCGTGCAGATGCTCGACACCAGCCCCGACCAGGACCCGCGGCTCCCGACCATCTGGAAGGGCCACAACGCCGTCCCCTGGCAGGGGCACTGGATGGTCGGAACCTTCGCCGACCCCGGGGCCGCCGACTGGATCGTGCTGCCCAACATCCAGTCGGCCAGCTTCACCCGCGACCTCACCAACAACGGCGGCTCGGTGCTCACCGTCACCCTGGACGACATCTCCTTCCAGCAGGCGACCGGCGCCGCCGGCCTCTACCACACCATCGAGCGCGGCTGGTACTCCCCGACGCGCGGCGTCAAGGTCTCAAGCCGCCCCTCGCTGTGGGCCGAGAACGAGTGGGGCGACACGTTCAACGGCGGCTACCAGATCGAGCTCTGGGAGGGCTACGGCTCCGGCGCCGACGTCACGCCCGTGCGCAGCGGGGACCACTGGTCGGCGCCAGCCGCGAGCCGCACCTGGGTCGGCTGGCTTGACCAGGTCGACCTGGAGTCCCACCCCGACCACGTCATCCTCACTTGCCGCGACGGCAGCATCCTCCTCACCGACCAGCGGCTCATCGGCCAGAACAAGGCGCCCGAAATCAAGGCGCCCGTCACCTTCGCCTCCCGCGCGCGGACGCTCGGAGAGACCCGGGTGGGCGCGGCCGGGAACGCCAGCGACGGCAGCATCATCACCACCGACCCGACGCTCGGGATCGTCTGGGTCAGCGACGGCTACAGCGACCCCAACCACACCCCCTGGATCGACCTCAAGCTCCCCGCCGGGTTCTACGAGGACTTCTACGCCGCGTTCTCCTACAGCGGCGAGACGATGTACGCCTCCCTCTACGCCGAGGCGGGCAGCACCATGGACAACGGGACCGTGCGCCTCCCGACCGGGTGGGTTGACCTCGGCCTCGGCAGCGTCCCCGACTCGGGCATCCCCTGGATTCTCAAGCACGCCAACCTCATCGGCTCAGACCAGGCCACCGACGCCTACCACCCCTCGCGGCGCTGGAGCCTGGGCGGGCACACCTTCCAGCTGACCGACAACAGCGTCCTGCGCCTCAGCTTCGGCAACCTCGTCCGCGACCCCAACAGCGGGAAATACCAGGCAGGCACCGACGCCCTCTACGCCTTCCGCTACGGCACCAACCCCGCCAACGTCGCCACCAGCGGGACGACGACCGCCAACCACTGGGTCCTCGTCGACGACGCCGCGCAGGTCGTCCGCATGATCCTGCTGTGGGCCGGGTTCAAGGAGTGGCACGTCGAGGACTTCGGCTGGACGCTGGAGAAGCCGCTCCAATTCGGGATGGACTCGTTCTTCTCAGACGTGATAACCGAGATGCTCGCGCAGGGCAATTTCCTGTTCTTCATCGACGCGCCCACCGACCACGACATGAGCCTGGGCGTGCCCGTCTTCGTCTCCCAGACCGCGACCGACCTCGCGCCCCCGGGCGGCATGCTGCAGGTCCAGGACAAGGACATGGTCGAGGCGCTGACGGTCAAGTGGGACAAGTCCAACCTGCCCTACGTGATGCGCTACCGCGGCGCCGAGGACCCCAACGGCACCTTCGCGCTCGGCGACACCGTCCGCCGCTTCTGGGGCACCTACTGGCCGCCCTGGTCCGGGCACGACTACACCAACCTGCAGGGCCGCCACTTCAAGGGCGGCTACCCCCTGGAGCGCCTCGGCGGCGTCCGCCGGCACGTCACGCACACCAACACCAGCCTCAAGTCCGTCGCGGAATGCCTGTTCGCCTGCCTCCTCGACGCCATCCAGTACGCGCTGCAGGCCGTCACCGCCACCTTCCAGATCGCCGGGCTGCCCGGCGTCACGCTCAACCAGCAGATCAGCGTCGTCGACCAGGGCACCGGCACCAACTCCCGCCTATGGGTGGCCAGCATCGACTCGCAGCACACCCTCGGGCCCGGCGGCGCCTGGCACATGGTCATCGGCGGCGCGATGCTCGACACCGAGGACATGAACCTCATCGCGCAGGACTACAAATACACCTACCAGCGCTGGGTTATCGCCAAGGGGCCCGCGTGAGCGCGATCAACGGCGGCGGCCCGCCGCGCGGGCAACTCGAGCGGTCCCTCGCCGCGCTGACCATCGGCGTGCACCAGGGCGCGCGGCAGCGCCGCCGCGACCTCTACGACACCCGCATCGGCGAATACGAACAGCAGGTCCACGTCCCGCTCTCCGGGGAGGCGACCGCCGACTGGGGCTACGCCGACCAGGCGGTCGCGTGGGAGATGCCCTTCCTCTATGCGCCGTTGCAGCGCCGCGTCCCGTTCCCCACGCCGCACTTCACCTACGGCATCGAGATGACCAGCGGGCAGAGCGCGCTCGTCCTCATCGCCGCGCACGTCATCGACTGGACCGTCACCGACCAGCAGTGGTACGTCGGCGCGACCGTCCGCTTCGCCGCCTGCGCGCCGCTCGCCACCGACCCGCAGCCCTACGCCGCCATCGCCCACCTCAGCTTCGAGGGCTACGCCACCTCGGCCGAAATAGACGAGTTCACCCAATGAGGAGCCGCGCGTGACCCCCACCAAAACACCGTTCGCAGGCTTCGAGCGCCTGGAGCCCGGCGACCCGCTCTCCTCCGACGGCTACGCCTTCACCTACGAGAACCCCTACATCGCCGACCGGCTGGCCAAGATCGGCGCCGTCACCCACCGCCACGACGCGCACGCGGCCATGCCCGACCCGACGACCAGCCCGACCGTGGTGCTGGCCGCCAGCGGCGGCTCCATCCCCTCCGGCACGCCCATCCACGTCGCCTACACGCTCTTTGACGCCGACGCCGGGGAGACGCTGCCCTCCCCGGTCGTCATCGCCACCACCGCGGCGGGCTACGCGCCGCCGGCGGGCGCGCCCGTAGCGACCGTCGACTACAGCGCCGGGACGCTGCTGGCCGGAAACCCGCTCTACGCCATCACCGTCACCGACGGCGCAGGCGGCGAGACCGCGCTCAGCCCCGCCGCCTCAGTCATCATCGACCCCGGGCACGCCACCGCCCGCGTCATCCTCACTGGCCTCACCGCCCTCACCGACGGCGCCTCGGGCGCCTCCACGGCGGCAGGCTGGCGCATGTGGCGCAGCATGGACGGCGGCTCCTCCTGGGACCTGCTCGGCACCGGCCCGCGCGCCACCGACACCTTCACCGACTCAGGCGGCGGCGGCGACTGCACCGTCAACCCGCCCCTCTCCGGGACGACGCGCGGGACCAGCCAGCTGACCGTCACCATCCCCGGCGGGCAGCCCGCCGCCGCCACCTTCTTCAGCATCTACGCCGACACCACCGGCCTGTTCACCGGCCCCTGCCTGCTCGGCACCTACCCCGCCTCAGACCTCGGCACGGTCAAGACGTACACGGCGCTCGCGCCATTGGACGGGCAGCCGCCCGCGGTCAGCCAGTCTTACCCCGGCGCCAACCAGATCGACCCCGACACCGACCTGCTCGACTGGCACTGGAAGCGGCCCGTCGACACCGCCAACGACCTGCCGCAGACCGGCAACAGCGACGGCGACACGCGCGTCACGCTCGACACCGAGACCATCTGGATCTGGGACGACCCCGACCAGGTCTGGAACCAGTGGAACCCCGGCGGCGGGATCCTCGCGTCAACCCAGCAGTCCGGCAGCTACCAGCTCACCCTCGCCGACGCCGGGACCGTCGTCGAGTTCACCGGCGCCGGCGCGGCGACGCTCACCATCCCCGCCTACGTCGTCGCCGCGATCCCCGTCGGCGCCGTCGTCGAGGTGTTCCAGTACGGCGCCGGGCAGGTCACGGTCGCCGCCGGGTCCGGGGTGACGCTGCGCTCCCACGGCGGGCTGGTGCGCACCGCGGCGCAGTACTCCACGGTCAGCCTGCGCAAGCGAGACCTCGACGAGTGGGTCCTCAGCGGGGACCTCGCCTAAACCAGGAGGAAACGATGGCTAACGCCCTATACGACGGAGGCCGCGAGGGGATCCTCGACGGCACCATCTCCATGCCCAGCGGCACCATCAAAGCGCTACTGGCCACCGCCGGCTACACCCCCAACACCGCGACGCACCGCAACGTCTCCGACGTCACCACCGGCAACATCGTCGCGCGCTCCAGCGCGTTCACGTCCAAGACCGAGACCGGCGGCGTGTTCGACGCCGCCGACATCACCTTCCCCGCCGTCACCGGCTCGGTCGCGCCCTACATCATCCTCTACGCCGACACCGGCACCGACTCCACCAGCCGACTGGTCGGGATCATCGACACCGCCACCGGCCTGCCCGTCACCCCCAACGGCGGCGACATCTCGGTGACCTGGGACAACGGCGCCAACAAGATCTTCAAGCTCTGATGGCCGTCACCGCCGCCGGCACCGGGACGCAGACCGCCACCATCGGCGCCGAGCACACCCTGCTCGACGTCGCCGCCGCCGGCACCTACACCTTCCACGTCGACACGATCAACCTGGCCGCCGGGGACGTGCTGGAGCTGCGCATCTACCAGATCCTGCTCACCGGCGGCACCCGCCGCGTCGCCTACTTCCAGTCGTACGTGGACGCGCAGGTCGCCGACGACCTCATCAAGATCTCGGTCCCGATCTCCAACGAGCTGACCGATGCCGGGGCGCTGCGGTTCACGCTCAAACAAACGCAGGGCACCGGCCGCGCCTACCCGTGGAAAGTCCTCAAATATGCCTGACTTCCCGGCTGACGCCGCCTCCATCGGGCCTGCCGGCGCCCTGTCGCCGTGGGCGGAAGGGTCCGTCTACAACGGCCTCTACGGCGGCGGCTGGGCCTCTCGCACCCTGGTCGCCAACCTGGCCGTTATCGCCGAGGTGTTCCTGCCGGTCATCGCAACCCTGCGCGGCTTCTCATGGACGAACGGCAGCGCCGTGAGCGGAAACGTGGACTGTGGCCTTTACGACGCCCACCGCAATCAGATCGCCCACACCGGCTCGACCGCTCAGGCGGGGACGAACGCGAGCCAGGCGGTCGGTGCCACCGCGACGCAACTCAACCCCGGCAACTACTACGTCGCCGTCGCGATTGACAACGCTACGGGCACCTTCAACTCACAGGGCTCCAACCCCAACTCGGCGGGCACTTTCTATATCTACCCAGCGTTTGGGTTGTTCACGATGGCGAGCGCGTTCCCGCTGCCGTCCACCCTGACCCTGGCTGCACCGAGCGCGGCGGCCCAGGCGTACCTGCCGATGTTCGGCGCGCTCATCGATACGAGCGTGGTGTGAGCAATGCCCGACTGGTCCAACACAGCCGTACCGGAGCGCGTCAACATCTGGACGCTCGCCGGTTCATCGTTGCAGAACGCCGCCAGCGCTCAACAGCCGTTGAGCAGCGGGTCGCAGAACAACGCGGCCAACCAGGCGGCCTACTTGCCGTTCGTGCTCCCGTGGCGCTACCCGGTGCAGCGTGTCATGTGGTGCAACGGTGGCCTGACCTCGGGCAGCGTGGACGTGGGCATCTACACCATCGGGGGCGGGCGGCTCTGGTCGCTCGGCGGCGTCGCACAAAGCCCAACTAACGCGGTTCAGTACGCGAACGCGGGCATCGTGCTGTCGCCGGGGCGGTACTACCTCGGGTGGGCACAGAGCGCTAGCGGATGGTTCGCGGGCGTCGCGGCTCCGATGGGCCGCCCGTTAGGGCTTTACACGCAGGCGAGCGCATACCCGCTCCCCGCACAGGCGACCTTCGCTGCGTGGGGTTCGATGGCGCTCCCCATCGTGGCGTTCACCACTTCGCCGTCTGGTATCTGACAGGTCGTGAGGGCCAGCACCCGCCACATCGAGCCGCTGCTCCCGGCGACAGCGCCGCCTTCGGGTATCGCGCCCAGCGGCATCGGCTCCGGCCAAGCCTTCGGGACGCCCACCGTGGGTCGCGGCCCGGTCACGCTACAGCCGACTGGCGTCCCCAGTGGCGAAAGCTTCGGCGCAGCCGCGGTGGTTGCCCACGCGCCGCCCCAGACCATCGCGCCAACCGGAGTTCCGTCCGCGCAGGCGTTCGGCGCGCCCGTCGTCGCCATCAAGAAGGTCATCCACCCGACCGGGATCCCCAGCGCAGAGGCGTGGGGCCGCAAGAAGTTCACCAAGGTCACGCGACTGCGGGTCACCACCGCCGTCATCACCCCGACGGGCATCACCTCCGCGCAGGCCGTCGGGACCCCCACCATTCACGCCGGGCCCGTCGTCCTGCACCCCGTCGGGATCGAGGGCGCCGAGGCGTTCGGGTTCGGCGGGATTGGGCACCCCGTCATCGTCCCCGCCCCCACCGGCGCCGGGCCGCTCCCGCTCATGCTGGTCCGCCGCGCCGGGATTCGCCATTAGTGACCTGGAATCCCTCAACGCTCGCGGGGCTCACGTGGGTCAACGAGCCGTTCTACTCCTACCGCACCAACCAGATCGCGCTGTCGGGCGGCGGCGGCCTCGCCGACCCCGCCGTCAACGCGGCGTTCACCTACGACGACACCGCGTTCGGACAGGTCCCGCGCGGCCTCCTGGCCACGCTCGCTACATGCGCGGTCAACGGCGCCACTCCCGGCGAGCCCAGCGGCCAATACGTGCAGCTGCTGCTCAGCTTCGTCGACGAGCTGGGGCGCGACTACAGCACCACCGCCGCGCACCCCGGCACCAACGGCGGTCAGATCACCGCATTTCACGCCTTTATGACCGGCATCGGCGCGCTCACCGCCGTCAGCGACAGCGACGGCATCGACTTCACCACCCTCCTGCCGTGGGACATGGTGGCGCTCGGGGCGCCGTCGGTGTACCTGCTGCGCCCCGCCGCGCTGTCATGGCCCGGCCAGGACCCCGGCAACACCGCCAACCGCACAGTCTGGCTCCAGCCCGAGGTCAAGCCCGTCGCCTTCGGGTTCACTGTCAACGCGCAGTCGGCGCAGATCCAGGTCGGGTTCGACGTGGCCGGCTGGACGTCCGGCGTCGCGGCCGACGTCCCGAAGATCCCCTCAACCGTCACGCCCGGCGAGCAGGCCGCCGGACTGCTGGCGCTCCCGCGATGAGCAGCCCGGTCGGGTTCGCGCCGCGCACCGGGCCGCCGCAGGGGCTCGCCTACTGCGGCGAGTCAATATCGGGCGGCGCGCCCAACTGGATCGGCGGCGCCAGCGACGACCCGGTGACCGAGATCGGCGGCGGCTACTTCTACCTGCGCCCCGACCCGGCCGGCGTCATCCTCGTCGACGACGGCCCCGCCTGCTCTGACGTGCCGATGCAGGCCACCGACAACCTCGGCGGCAAGTGGGACTACGGCCAGGTCGAAATGCCCCCGCAGACCGGCACGGCCACCGCGACGGGCTCGACCGCCACCGCGGCCGGGATCGCCGCCGGCGCCGCCTGCGAGTTCGTCACGGTCGAGTTCACCATCTCCATCGGCCTCACCCCTGGCAACGTCAAGTGCTCAGCCAGCGAGCAGGCCCCGTTCTCCATCGAAGCGTTCCACCTCACCATGAGCGGCGCTGAGTACGACGCGCTTCAGGCGCCGCAGGACCAGGCGCCGGCGTGGCCCCAGGCGACCTACACGCCGATCGACTGGACGGCCCTGCCGGTCGACAACAGCGGGTATCTGCTGCGCGCGAGCGCGCACACCTGGCCCGGCCAGGACCCCGACAACCAGTACAACCGCGCGCTTTGGCACCCCGCGGAGGTCGGCGCGGTCGCGTGGAGCCTCACCTACATCGCGTTCAGCGCCACGGTGTACTTCACCGCGGCGGTGTACGGCTACCAGACCGAGACCGACTACCCGACGCCATGCCCGATCATCCCCGGCAGCGGGCCCGCCACCCCGTCGACCATTGCCGCGGGCAACCAGGCCACCGGGCTGCTCGCCGTCGAGAACATCCTCGGAGTCGCGCAGTGAGTAGCGTCCGCAGCGTCGACGAGCTTGCCCAGCGCGGCGGCGAAGGGTTCTACCGCTGGTTCAACCAGGCGCGCGTCGTGCTCATGTTCGCGCTCGGCTGCGGGCTCATCATCTACTCCGTCATCGACTCGGCGACCAACCTCGCCTACATCATCGTCGGCGCCGTGCTCATCGGCCTGGTGCCCGTCGACCAGTGGCTCGCGCGGCTCCCCCGCCAGCCCGACGACAGCGGCAACGGGGAGACGTGAGGGGTCATTCCATCGCCCTGTGGGCCGGGCTGACCGCCCTGTTTACCAACCTCGCCGCCGTCCTCGCGGTCAACGTCCTCGGATCCAGCACCGCCCACAAGCTCATCGGCGCAACGCTCTCGTCCGTGGTCATCGGCGCCGGCGTGTACTGCAAGCAGCGCTGGGACGACGCCAGGAGAACCAGTGGGAGCCAACGGCCTCCTGTCGCCGAGTGAACTAGCGCCCATCGCCGGCGGGCAGCTCGCCACCGACGCCGCCGCCGCCTTCAACGCCATGAACGTCCAGGCGCGCGCCCGCGGCGTCGAGCTGCGCCCCACCGGCTCCGCGTCCTCCTACCGCACCCTCGCGCAGCAGCGCGACCTCTACGCCGCCTACCTCGCCGGCACCGGCAACCTCGCCGCCCGGCCCGGCACCTCAAACCACGGCCTCGGCTTAGCGGTCGACCTTGCCACCCCCCAGATGCGCGCCTTGGTCGATCACATCGGCCGCCAGTACGGGTGGAGCAAGTGGTGGTCAGACGCCCCCTCGGAGTGGTGGCACCTCACCTACCAGCCCGGCCACTACCAGGGCCCCGACCCCGGCCCCTACGGCCCACAACCACTACCAACCATCCCCGACACACCGGAGGACACGATGGCTATCGCAGTAGCAACCATGCCGGACGGACGTTTCGAGGTGTTCATCGAGAAGGCGTCGGACGGCAGTGTCTGGCACGCCTGGCAGGCCAAGGAGGGCGGCTGGGCCGGCGCCGAGTCCGGCAAGCAGAACGCCAAGTGGTATCCGCTCGGCACACCCGGCAAGGCGCCGTGACCATCACCTTCGCCGACATCTCCGAATACCAGGAGCGCTTCGACGCGGACGCGTACCTGCGCGGCGGCTACCGCGTCATCATCGTCCGCGTCCACTCCGGCTATCGCCCCGACCACAAGTGGCCCGAACGGCTCGCGTACGTGCGCTCCAAACCGTTCACCGCCGTCGGCTACTACCAGTACCTCGCCGCCACCCGAGACGCCGCCGCGCAGGCCCGCGAGTTCGTCGCCTGCGTCGGCGTGCTGCGCCCCAACGAGTTCCCGATCCTCGACCTCGAGTCCGGGCCCGGCGACCAATCGCCGCGCGCCCGCGCGTGGTTTGACGTCGTCGACGCGTGGGCCCGGTTCCCCGCCACCCTCTACTCCGGCAAGGCGTTCCTCGACGAGCACCTCGGCGGCCCCGCCCGCTGGCGCCGGCGCCCGCGGTGGATCGCCGCCTACCCCGGCGGCTCGACCCCGCAGCTCGCCGGGTACCCGGCCGGCGCGACGTGGTGGCAGTTCACCGACCACGCCCAGTTCCCCGGCCTCGCCGGCGGCGTCGACGGCAACGTATTCCCCGACAGCCTCGACGCGTTCCTCCCCGCGGCACGCCCAGGGTCATCCCCGGCGCCCGCGCCGCCGCCTCAGGCTCAAGGTGAGGTTGCGGTCGCGCGGATGCCCGGTGGGCGCCTGGAGGCGTTCTGCGAGCTCACGGACGGGTCGGTGTGGCACGCGTGGCAGCAGCCTGGCCGGCGGGACCGGTGGACCGGCTGGGCGCCCTTGGGGACCCCCGGTGGTGGCGGCTAGGCGACCGCCGGTCCGCGACCCTGGCTGCGGCTCGTTCTGGCGCCGGTCATGAGGTCTCAAACGAGCTCGTCGAGTTCGCCCGGGCGGATAACAAGCAGCGCCAACCCCCGCGCCCAGTACAGAGCGCGCACGTGGCTGAGCAGTTGTTCGGCCGCGTCGCTGTCATCCTCGTACCCGTAGACGTGCAGCCCGCCGCCGTCGGGCGCGTCGAACAGGATCATGCACCGCTCGTCGCCGCGGTCAGGATGCTGCTCGAGCGCCGCGGTCATCGCGTCGCCCAGTTGCGCGAGCCGGTCCGGTGGCGGGCTCATCCCTCAGCCGGCCGCGGCTACCGGGAGACCGCGGTCGTCGTCCTCGTCCTCCTCGTCGTCGTCGAGCAGGAACGTCTCGGCGCGCACGCCGAGCGCGTTGGCGATCGCCTCGAGGTTGCGACGCTGCGGGACCACGCGACCGTTCTCCCACCGCGACACCTGGGCGTCCGCGACACCCATCGCCTGCGCCAGCGCCGTCTGCGTCATCCCCCGATTCTCACGCGCGGATTTGATCCGGCGCCCGATGCGCTTTCCGTAGTCCTCGGGCATCACGACAACTCTGCATGTCTGGACACGATCTGTCCATGCCGTTGCAACGCTATACACAAATTGGCAATATACCTGCTCAGCGGCAGTTCCGGGCGAGGGTTTACGGGGGCCGCGAGATGAGCGCCAGCCGCTCGGGGATGGCGCTCGTCTCCCAGTAGGGCCCCGAGCCGTCCAGGATAGGGAGGGATGGGCATGTCTGAGCAGGGTTCCGGATCTCGGCAGCCGCCGAGGCGCGCGTCGCTGCGGCGTCGCCACATCGCGTTCGAGCTCGACCGGGATGGGCTGCCGGTGGTCGTCGGCGTGTTCGACCCGACATTGCTCAACATCAATCGTCCGCAAATAGCGGACGGGATATCTCACCCGGTGAGAAGCCTCTCACCGGGTGAGGATCTACAGGACGGCGGTGGGCGTGCAGAGTGCAGCGCCATGGAAGCCGCAGGCAACCTCGACGCTCCGCCCATCGGGACCAACATCGTGCTGGCGCGATGGCTGGCCGGTCACATGGGACAGCGCAAGCTCGCCGCGCAGCTCGGGATCTCGCAGTCCCGGCTCAGCGAGTACGAGAATGGGCACCGCATCCCGAAGTGGCCCCAGCTCGTGCAGATTGCCCGTCACACCGGCATCGCCGACCCCGGCTGGTTCTACCTAGACCACTCCGACCTGGTGGCCGACATGGTCGCCGAGAAGGCGAGCCTGGCGTCGTGAGCGACACCGTCTTCACCGTCATCACCATCGGGCTGGGCATCATGCTCGGCCTGACACTGGTGGCGCTGTTGGTGCTCCTGGCGCTGGTGATCGAAGACCGGCAGCATCACCGCCGGCGTCGACGCGCCCGCGCGAACGGAGAGACCGAGCCGCCCGAGAGCCTGGAGGCCTTCGGCGTGGACATCTCGGTCTGGCCGTCTCGCGCGCCGCGCAACGGCGCCAGCGAGGAGGCGTCGGCATGAGCGGCTTCGCAACCCGCGACCGTCATGCCGAGCCCCACGATGATGACTGCTGACCTGGCCACCACCGCCACCGACCCGATCACCGGCGAGCTGCTCGAGCATCTCGACCAGCAGCCCGCCGAGAAGCTCGCCGAGACGCTGAGCAACATCCACTCCCGCCAGGCCGACCTCAAGGCCTGGCAGGGCGCGCTGGACGCCGAGCTGCGCCGCCGGCTGAAGCTGCGCCAGACCAAGATGGCGATCTTCGGCGACTGGGAGGTCGAGGCATCCGTCAGCCGCTCCCGCGCATGGGACGCCGACAAGCTCGAGGCCGTGATGGCGCGCCTGGTCGACGAGGGCGTGATCCGCGCCGGTGACACCTCCGACGTCATCACCCGCCCGCCCGTCGTCGCCGGCAAGGCCGCGCTGGCATTGCGCTCCCGGCTCACCGGCGACGCGCTCACCCTCATCGACGAGACGTGGGCGTGGAAGGAACGGCCGGGCGCGGTGACCGTCACCCGCTCCGTCGACCTGCTCGACGCTCTCCCGGAGGCGACTGAACCGGCCCCGGTGATGGACCAGGCGCCGGGGCCGGTTGAGCCGCCCCCGGAGACGTGGGCCCCGGCCGCAGACCGGCCTGCGCCGGGGCCCGCCGCACTCGCACTCAACCCCGAGGAGCTGTTCGCATGACCACCACCGCCATCGAACGCCACGCCGGCAACGGCTCCGGCGTCACCCTGTTCCCCGGCACCACCGCCGCCGAGATCATCGGTGTCGCCGCCGACGTCGCCGCCCAGTTCTCCGACGTCGTCAAACGCCAGAAGATGTTCCAGCGCATCGGCAGCAACGAGCACGTTCTCATCGAGGCGTGGCAGACCATCGGCGCGCTCACCGGCGTCGTCGCCGACGACGGCACCGTCACCGAGCTCGCCTGGCCCGCCATCGAGCCGCTCAGCGAGGACGAGCCACCGCTCCCACAGGGCAGCGAGCCGCGCGACCGCACCACCCCCGAGTGGCGCGCCTGGAACGAGGCCGACAAGACCCGCCGCGCCTGGGAGGGGCACCGCGACATGCTCCGCGCCCGCGCGCTCGGCCGGTCCTTCGGGTTCAAGGCCGAGTTCCGCGCCGCCAAGAACGGGCAGCCGGTCGGGTGGGGCGAGGGGCGCTGCACCCGCGGGGAGACGTCCAAGGTCAACCAGGACGACTACGCGCTGGCGTCGATGGCGCAGACCCGCGCGCAGTCCCGCGCGCTCGGCGCCCCCCTGAAGTTCGTGGTCAAGCTCGCCGGCTACGAGACCACCCCCGCCGAGGAGCTCGACGGCAACACGCCGGCCGCCGCTGCCGGTGGCGAGGACCCGGCGCAGGCCCGGCGGATCGAGCAGCTCGAGGCCGAGCTCGCCGCCGCCAACGAGCAGCTCGCCAAGCAGGGCGCGCCCTGGGGGCCGGTCACCGACAACAACGAGGACCTCGAGCAGGCCGCCCAGATCGTCCAACGCCTCGTCCCCCAAGCCACCGGCGAGGATGCCGCCCGCTTCGTGACCGAGATGGGCAACCAGTTCGACGGGATCCCCCAGGCGTGCATGAAGATGCTGCGCGCGCTCCTGCGCCAAGACCTCTGGATCGTCCCGCCCGAGAACGCGCCCGCGGCGCAGGGCAGCGGATACCGCCGTCAGCCCACGCCTGACCAGGTGTACCCGCCCGGCAGCCGCCGCGACTAACCAGGAGGCCAGGAAATGCCGTTCAACCCCGACAAGACCCGGTCGGCTGGTGGTGACGCGCCCGGATGGGACGAGCCCCCGGCCCCCGGCACCTACCAGGTCGAGCTCGCCGACGGTGACGCGTTCACCAGTAAGCGCGGCGAGGACTGGGCCAAGCTCCGCTGGCGCGTCCGCGTCGGCCACCTCCAGGGTCACGAGTGGGATGTCCTGTGGCCGCTCGAGGAGGACTCCCCGCGCCTGGATCGCACCGCCAAGGAGCTGACCAAGCTCGGCGTCGACCTCGACGGGATCGCCGACCTCTCGGAACTGGCCGGTGCCATCGGCCAGCGCGTCGGGCGCCGCTACCGCGTTGCCGTCAGCCAGAACGGCAACTTCACCAACACCGACACGCAGGGCCAGGACACCCAGCTTGACCTCCCCGTCGGCAACGGCGCCGCCGTCGAGCCTGACCTGCCCGTCGACGTCAGCGACTTCGAGACCCAGACGGTCAAGCCCGGCCTGTTCGACGACGACGACATCCCCTTTTAGGCCAATGCGCGCCCCCGTGGCGCCCCTGCCCCCAGCCAGCGACTCGGGGCAGGGGACAAGACCAGCACTTGTCAACCAACTCTGCCCGCGATGCCACCGACCGACCCTCGAACTGCACCACAGCCTTCAGCTGCACGGGACCTGCTGCCAGGACTGCTACGAGCGGGGTGCGCCGCCCAGCGACCAGGCGCGCCACTACAAGCCGCGCCGCGAGCGGCCGGTGCCGCGGCCCCGTCCGACGGAGTACGAGCAGCTCGTCACCGACGTTCACGCCGCGCTGGACGCCGCCAACGTCGCCGTGCACGGACGGACCGGGAGCGTGTTCGGGCTCGGCGACCCCCGGCTGCCGCTCATGGGCTACTGCCCCGCGTGCCGGACCGGCACGGTCGCGATCCGGCTGATCCGCGGCGCGCGCGCCTCGCACGCCCGGACCGAGGGGTGCAGCGATGGCTGCCCCGGCGAGCGGGTGCTGGAGGTGATATGGCCGAGATAAGCACCGACGAGGTCGCGCGCCGGCGCCGCCAGCGCGACGGGCTCGGCAAGGCGCGCCCCCGGGGCGTGCTGCCCTACCTGCCCGACGACGACCTCGACCTGCTGCGCCAGTGGCTGACCCTCGCGTTTCATCCGATGCTGCCGGGCGTCGAGTTCGAGGTGTTTGACCGCTCCAGCGTGCGCAAGACCGACCCCTGCGTCGTCAGGTTCCGTAACGGCCGCGAGCGGCACACGTTCCGCTTTGACCGCCAGGCCGACCTCCAGGGCGCCGGGTTGCGCGCCGCCGTGGTCGGCGCGAGCAGCGGGTTTCTGAACATGCCGCACCTGACCGCGACCGAGATCGAGGACGTGTGGGTGGCGCTCTGCCGCCTGGCGCGCGTCATGACCGAGCACGACGCGCTCGATGAGGCGACCAACTGGCTGCACAACCTCCTGGACGAGTCCCGGCCGCTGGCCGGGCATACGCTCGCGTCCGACGGGCGCCACAACGCGCTCATGGCGATGCGCGCGCAGGGGCAGTTCACCCGCCGCGATGCCGAACGGCTGGTCAAGGGCGAGGAGGGGTGGATGCGCCGCCCGATCCGCTTCGTGGACGAGCAGTCGGGCGCGCAGTGGCTGCGGTCCAGCGAGACCTACGCGTTCGTGTGCTTCGTGTGCGGCGCGCGCGGCCTGGACCGCAACGGGCTCAAGGCGCGGCTCTCCGAGATCGAGGTCGAGGCGCAGCGCTTCGAGGCCTACCAGCCGCCGCATCCGAAGCTGATGCTCTACCGGCTGACCGAGCCGCTCGTGGAGTACGCCGAGTCGGCCTCGCTGACCCCGCCGCCGGCCGCCTCGGTAGCCCCCGCGAAGCCCGCTCAGGGACGCCTGGAGGACCAAAAGTGACCTCCCGCCTTCCCGCGACCCCCGTTAACGCGGAAAGTCGATATGTCTTTCATCTTGTTTTTTCGCCCTACTCCGTAGGGTATCGCGGGAAAGCGGGAGAAGCTTGCGGGGGCAACCATGCCTGATCTGTGCGCTTCCTGCAAGGCGCCGATCCGGTGGGCGCTGACCCCCAAGGGCAGCCTCATGCCCCTCGACCCCGAGCCCGACCGCGAGGGCGAATGGAAGGTCGTCGACGGGTGGCCCAGCGACCCGCCACGAATCGTCTACGTCCCTCCCCAGTCGCGCGTCGGGCTCGACGGGCAGCTCTGGCGCGTCCACTGGGCGAGCTGCCCCTACGCCGAGCAGCACCGCAGGCGCCGATGACCCCGACCGGGTACACCACCGCCCGCGAGCACGCGATCCGCGCGTCGGAGCTGCTCAACGGCGTCGACGAGTACGACCAGCAGCTCCAGAGGCTCGACGAGGCCGAGCGGCTGCACATGATCGCCGCCGGCGCGACCAGTGCCGCGAACGCGCAGATGGAGTTCTGGCGCGACCTGGCCGTCGCGCACGCGCAGACCGCGCTCGCGCTCGCCGCCACCGAGGAGGGGTCGTGATCGAGCCCCTGCTGATCCTCGACTCCCGCGAGCAATGGTGGCCGGTCGCCGTCGAGACCATCCCGCAGGTCGGCGGCACCGTCGACGGGCAGCCCGCCGACCCGCACGACCTCCCGGCCGTCGGCGGCCGCATCGACCTCCCCAAGGACATGACGCAGCCGCAGGTCGGGACGCGCGGCTACCACCGCGTGCAGGACGGCGGGTCGCTGTGGTGGCACCAGTTCTGGCTGTTCTACCTCTACAACCCCAAGACCTACGCCGGCATCGGCGCGCACGAGGGCGACTGGGAGATGGTCCAGCTCGGGTGCCGCGACCCCGAGGGCAACGTCCCCATCCTCATGACCTGCTCGCAGCACGGCGGCGGGGAACGCCGCGAATACTGGCGCACCGAGCTACGCGACGGTCGCCCTGCCGTGTACGTGGCGCGCGACAGCCACGCCAACTACTTCGCGCCGCACCGCGACGTCACCGACCAGGCCGACGGGCAGGGCCTCGAGCTGACCGGCATCGAGTGGCTGGGGTTCGGCGCCTGGGCTGACTGGCCGGGGCGGTGGGGCAACTCGGAGAACTCGCCGGGGCCGCTGGCGCCGCGGCGGGAGTGGCAGGCACCGCACGCGTTCCACGGGCAGGCGCGCGGATGACGACCAACCTGGAGCAAAACGGGGGTTCATGCAGCGCTCTCGCGCAGCCGCTTGATGCGTCGTTCCGCTGTCCGTCGGGTGATGTTCCAGTGCTTGGCGAGCGCCGGTGCTTTCCAGTCCAGCAGTTCGGCGTCGGCGCGCCACCGCTCGAGTTCGGCATTGCTCGCTGCGGGCCGTCCGGCCGCTCCATTGCGAGCGAGGCGGTCGATGAGGTAGCGCCGCTCGGTGTCGTCCGCGATCTCACTGAGGGTTCGCTTAGCGATCGCGTCGAGCTCTCGACGACGTGCTGTCGGGATGCGCCGCCGGCGACTCTCGCGGGCGTGCTCGTCGAATGTCATTCCGTGCTTGGCTTGCGCGCGCGCCCGCTCCGGGATCGGCGAGGCGCGCATCGCGCCGCTGTCCCGCAGCCACCCGAGATGCCTGGCGCGATCGAGCAGCGACTCACCGGTCGGCGAATGCCACGCCGTTGCCGCTTCCGCCAACGGACGGCGATGTTCGTTGCTGGCGGATTTGTCCATCATCGGTGCCAATTCCTTGGCTCCTGCGTTGTAGGCCAGCACCCGCGAGACGTCCTCGTAGTGCATGCCGCAGGCGATCAGGAAATAGTCCAGCTCGGCTTCGCGCCATGCCTCGTGCCCGGTTGCCATGTGATAGTCGCGCCACGCGCCCGACGTTGCGATGTCGACTACCGCGTCGGTGAGTTCGGCGACACGCCCGAGATTCTGAATGTGGCTCGTGAACGTCAGAACGCGCCGGCCATTGGGATCGACCAGGTTCATCCGACGCCTCGCATTCCGCGCGGATGCGCCTTGCCGGTCTGGCGGCAGTAGGCGGCGATATGGGCGACCTCGTGCTCGAGAACCAGTTTCAGCCGTTCGGGCGGGGCGCTATCGCGACCACCGCCGCTCTTGATGCCCGCTGCGGTGTTGGCGCGACCCGCGAAAACGCCGATGGGAACGTCGCCGTTGACCGCCCACCACTTCTCGAGCTCGCGGATCTGCCCCATCGTGAGGCTGGAGCTTTCTTCGATCGACACGGGCCTGATGAAAGCGTCGTGCGTGGAGACGGCGCCGGCGTCGAATGGGCGTCGGCGCTCCTGCTCAGCGGCGATGTCACCCATTGCGGCCAGCACCCGAGCATGCAGGACCGTCGGCAGGTTGTAGCGCTCGAGAACCTCCGCGACCGCATGCAATTGCTCAGCGGTGAACGTGACATCACTGTCGCCCAGCGGCACCGTCACGCGTTCCGCGCCCGGTGTGACCGATTGGACGTGGTAGGCGACGTCGATCAGGCGCGGTTCGCGTTCAGTTGGAGCGTCGCGCTCTCGGAGGTCATCGGCACCGTCATCACCAATGGTGATCTCGTGACTGATTGGCGCGAGGTACTCCTTGAGCTTCTCGATCAGCACCGGGACGTCGGGCACGACGACCACTGCCGGGATGACCCGCCCGCGGTTGCGCTCGATCGCCGTGACGCGTTGAGCGCGGGCGACGACCTGGCGGACGTAGAGGTTCGTCAGCTTGTTGGTGGCGTAGCCGACGACGACGATGTCGGGACAGTCGTAGCCCTCGCCGGCCATGTCGACGGTGCACAGGACACCCACTCGGTCCGAGCGTCGGAACGCCTCGAGTGTGCGGGCGGCGTCGGGATCGTCGCTGACGGCGATCTCGGCCAGGGGCCGCAGACCGCGCGCATGCATCTGCTCGTTGACCTCGTTTTGAAAGAGCCGGGCGTCGGCCTGACGGGCGGCGACGATCAGCGCTTTGACGTGGTGGCCGCCGAGCGCGTCGTGCGCCTCCTGCAGTCGATCGAGGATGCTGCGGACGAACGCCTCCCGCCATGGGTGATGAGCGCCGAGTTCGCGCAACGTCGCACGCGCCGGCGCCTCATCCAGGTCGGCCATGTTGGAGTCGATCATCTCGAACTGAGCGGTGTCGAACAGCTCAACGCGCCCGTCGACGTGGCGGATGTCGATCGGCCGCAGCTCGCCCTCGCGGATGATCTGCTCGGCGGGGACGTTCCAGTCCTGCTCGGCCTCGAGGCGGTTGTCGCCGAGCGTGCGGTAGCGAACGGTGGAGATCCGCTCGTCGACGCGAGACCGCCACAGGGTGCCCGAGAGATTGAGGACTCCGGCGACGTTGAGGCCGACGTCGACCTCGCCCGCGAGCTCGGCGACATTGCGTGCCCACGCCGGGCGAGTACGACCCTCGCGCTCGCCGACGTGGTGGACCTCATCGAGTACCAGCAGCGTGCGCTTGGCGCGTGCAGCGTGACGATGCACGTTGAGGGTGTCGGCGTTCAGAGACTGGTAGGTCGTGACGACGCCGTCCTGCCCCGGGCGCTCGAGCTCGGCGCCGGGCTTGAGCTCAATGTGCCGGGCGCCGAACAGCGCGCCCGTCCACTGCTCCACGAGCGTGCGCCGCGGCGCGAGGACGACCATGCGGTCGATGACGTCGGCGTCGTGCAGCGCCTCGAACACGAGGCCGGTGAAGATCGTTTTGCCGGCGCCCGGGGCAGCGCTCAGGGTCGCGGCGCCATCGTTGATGATGCGCTTGACGATGGTGTCCAGTGCCGCGAGCTGCCACTCGCGCGGCGTGGTGCGCGTGTCCCGGACGTCCTGGGCGCCCTGTACGAGATTGCAGCGGGAGCACCACGCCTCAAGGTTGGACTCGACGAGCGCGCCGCCGTGGGTATGCGAGCGCAGATGCGCGACGTGGAAGGTGTCGAACTCGATCGACTTGCCGCAGCCGTCACGCTGGCAGATGCCATTCGAGCGTTGATAGACGGACTCTCGCATCGCGCGAGAGGGCCGTTTGCGCGGCCGGTCTTGGGACTGCATGAGGGTTCCGTTCAGTTGAGGATCGTGATGCCTGCGACAATAATACGCGAATTTTTGTCGCAAGTTACATTTGCCATATCGGCCCGGTGGCCTAGGAGCATGAGGGTTCCGTTTGAGGCGCCGGGTCGACTTACGTTTCGGGATGACTGCGACCCTCGGGGCGTGCGCGGATGATCGGGTTCGTCGTCCTCGGCCGCCCCCAGCCCGCCGGCAGCAAACGTGCGTTCGCTGTCCGCAAAGGCGGCCGGCTCACCGGTGCCGTCGCCGTCGTCGAGACCGCGGAAAAGCGCGTCCGCCCCTGGCAGGCGCTAATCCGCGACGCCGCCCTCCAAGCCATGCAAAGCCAGGAGCTACTCGACGGCGCGCTGATCCTCGAAGTCGACTTCTACCTCGCGCGCCCCCGCTCGCACTACCGCACCGGCCGCCATAGCGAGCAGCTGCGCGACGCCGCGCCGTCCTACCCCACCACCCGCCCGGACGCGACCAAGCTCCTCCGGGGCCTGGAGGACGCGCTCACCGGGATCGTGTGGCGCGACGACGCGCAGATCGTCACGCAAGTCGCGCGCAAACGCTACGGCACGCCGGAGCGCGCCGACGTGCTCGTCGACCACGCATACCCCAACCTCAGCGACATCACCCCTGACCGGCAGTACCTCGGCCGGCTGTTCGCCAGCACAGAGGAGGAGGCATGACCATCAAAGCCCAAGAGTCCTACGACGCCGCGGTCGCCAGTCTCACCGCCACCATCGCGCACATCGACGCCGCCATCGCCGTGCTCAACGCCCCCGGGAAAGCCATCGGCTACGACGAGGGACTGCGCAGCGGGCAGATCGGGCAGGCCGTCGCCGTCCGCGTCCGCAACAGTCTCGCCGCCGCCCGGGAGGACCTTGCGCACCAGGCCGCGCAGATGATCCGCATGGAGCAGCCGTGACCGCCGACCGGCCCGAGGGCGCGTGCCCCGGGTACTGCTGCGCCGCGTTCACCTACCCGCGGACGCTCAGCCAGATTCGTCGCGACCCGCCCGCCTACGACGGGGAGATGATCGCCGACATGCTCATCCCGCTGACGCCGAAGCAGGCGCGGGAGCGCTATGAGCGGTTCGGCGGGCCCGCGGAGCGCTCCGGGTTCCGCTGGAAGTCCCGCGGGCACCACTTCACCTGTCGCCACTGGGATGAGGAGACGCGGCTGTGCACGGTCTACGAGGACCGGCCGGCGATGTGCCGCGACTACCCGTACGGGCAGGAGTGCCAGCACGGGTGCGGGCGCGTGGGCGGGCTGCCGTCGGAGGAGCGGATGCGGATTCGCGAGGAGCGGTGGGCGAACCAGTGGAAGGCGTACGAGGCGCCCAAGCCCGCGGAGAGGCTTCCGTGAGGCTCTCCGGGATCAGGTCCGGCGACATCATCCGCGCCGGCGGCATGCACGCCGTCGTCATCCGCAAAGACCGACGCGCGCTCGTCGTCAGCCTCCTCACCGGCGCCGGCACCCGCCGCATCCACGCCGACGAGATCGAGGCGCACTGGCGCCGCGCCGGAATCAGCGCCACCCGCTGGCGCATCCCGCCCTCGCCACGCCGTCCCGACCCCATCCAGGACTGACGACGTGCGCGCTCTCATCCTGCCGATCCTCGCGAGCCTCACCGGCTGCGCCCCCATCGTCGACGAGCTCGCCCCCACCGGCGCGCCGCGCCCCGAGAAACCCACCCACCACTGGCGGCCACGACGCCGGCGGCCCGACCCGCCGTTTCACACCGCGGTCGCGTCCTTCTACGGGTACGGCGGCGCGACCACCGGCGCCTGCGGTGCCCTGCAGAGCAACGGGGTCGCCAGCCGCACGCTGCCGTGCTGGACGCGGCTGACGATGTGCGCGGCCAGGTGCGCGGTCGCGGTCGTCGACGACCGCGGACCCTACGTGGGCGGCCGGGATTTTGACCTGTCGGTCGGGCTGGCGGAGTCGATCCGGTTCCCGATGAGCGCCGGTGTCGCGCCGGTCCGGTGGCGTCTCGCGCCATGACCGGCCGGCTGCTCACCGGCCGCGAGGTCGCCGACCGGCTCGGATTGAGCACCAAGACCGTGCTGCGCTGGGCGCAAACCGGGGAACTCCCAGCCATCCGCCTGTCAAACCGGGCGATCCGGTTCCGCGAGGACGAGCTCGACGAGTGGCTGAGAGCGCGGGCGACGCCGTACCGAGCAGCGCCAACCGTCGGTGGCGCCGCCCGCACCGGCAGGCTACATTCCCTCGTGCCAACCGTCGTTGATACCGAGGAGCAGCCATCATGGCCCGAGCACTGACCGGGAGCGTCTACCGCGCCAAGGGCGGATACGGGATCCGCTGGGAAGAGAACGGCAAACGCACCCAATACACCCCCCGGCCGTCATTCGCGACCAAGACCGCCGCGCGCGACTGGTTCGCCGAGACCGTCAAACCCCGCCTGCGCGCCACCAGCCCCGCGCCACCCAACCCCGACCTGTCGTTCGGGGAGTTCTGCGACCGGTTCCTGGCGCGGCAGACCACCGCGCCCAGCACCATCAACACGCTCCGCGACCGGCTCGCCCCGGCTCGAGGCACGTTCGGGGCATGGACACTCGCCGAGCTCGAGTACGCCGGCGCCGACATCGCCGCGTGGCGCGCCAGCCTCCCCGAAGGCTCCCGGTTCCGGCACACCGCCGCCTTGCGGCAGTGCCTCGCCGCCGCTGTCCGCTGGCGCTACCTCACCCGCAATCCCGCCGTCGACGCCGGATCCAACCCCAAGCCCCGGTCCAAGGAGATCGACCCGTTCACCCCCGGCGAGGTCGACGCGATTCTCGCCGAACTGGCCGCCCCGGATCTGCAGCTGGTCACCTTCGCCGTCGAGACCGGGCTGCGGCCCGAGGAGTGGTGCGCGCTGGAGCGCCCCGATCATGACCGCCGGCACCGCCGGATCCTGGTGCAGCGCAAGTTCGCTAAGGGGCGTCTCACCCCCTACCCGAAGACGAGCCGCCGCAGCGTGCCGCTGACCGCCCGCGCGCACGCCGCCTTGGCTGAGTTGCCGCCGCGGATCGACACGCCCATCCTGTTTTCCGCCGCGCAGGGCGGCCGCCTCGCGCTGGATAATTGGCGGTCACGCGTCTGGTATCCCGCGCTCGGGCTCGCCGGCGTCCGCCAGCGCGGGCCCTACGCGCTACGCCACACGTTCGCCACCGAGGCGCTGGCCGCGGGCGTGTCGACGTTCGAGCTGGCGCGGGTGATGGGCACGTCGCTGGAGATGATCGACCAGCACTACGGGCATCTGGCGCACGACTCCGAGGACTCGATCCGGGCTCGGCTGGATGCGCGTACCGCGCGAAATGGCGTCCAATTGGCGTCCAGCGAGGACGGCGACCGGTGACCGGAAGCAGAAAAACCCGCTGTTTGCAGCGAGTTCATGGAGCGCGCCCGGAGAGATTCGAACTCCCGACCTTCGGTTCCGTAGACCAATTTCCGCGTGCACCCACGATTCTCACAAGCACCCAGAAGCGCCGGGTTTGCAGGACATTCCATGACCGCGCGACGTTGGCGCCTGTAGCTGCGGGGGCTCGCGGGCCGGCTCAATTGGCGTTCAATTGGCGTCGAGGGCGATGAACCGCGCCGACGCTCAGCGGCTCGTCGACCGCCTCCGCGAGGTCCGCGAGGACCGCGGGGCCACCGCCAACGAGGCGGCCGTCGCCGCCCGCAAGGCCGCCAGCCTCGTCGACCGGTTCCAGCTCAACCAGCCGCCCCCGCGGCACCGGCAGGCGCCCGCGGGTCCGCCGCCGCGCCGCCGCGCCCGACCGCGGCCCGTTCCCGTCGACGAGGTGCTGCGGATGAGCGACCTGGTGTTCGCCCGCGCGTTCGTGCCCGACTGGGAGTTTGACCCGCGGACCGGGAAGGGCTCAGACAACGTCCGCGTCGTCCGCTACCAGGACCACGCCAACTGGAGGATCGAGGTCGACCCGTGACCGGACTGGGCGAGGTCCGCCCGCTGCCGTCACGGCAGAGCCTGCTCGACGCCCGGCAGGTCCGCGACTGCGTGCGCTCCCTAAAGGGCGTCGCCGGCCGGATGCCGGCCTGCGACTCGCGCAAGCTGCTCAACGCCACGGTCACCGATCTGATCTACATCGCCTTCGTCCTGCACGGCGAGTACGACGGGCGGTACCGCTGATGGGCCAGAACGTCTGCCGAGGCTGTGGCGATCCGATCCCGTCATCTCGCGGTAACCGTCCGCGCCTCTGGTGCTCCGATCGTTGTCGCAAGCAGACTCTCTACGGCGGTCGCTGCGCTGATTGCGGCAAAGAGCTGAACGGCTCAGATGGGCACGGTCCAAACGCGCCGCAGCATTGTGCTCAATGTGCGCCCAAGCATGTCGAGCACCCACCGACGCAGAAGCGTCAGATGGCAGAAGCAATGTGGGCAGCCGGCGCAACATCTGCGCAAATCAGAGCAGCGACGGGATACCTGGTCCAGAATCTTCGGGCTCGTGGCGCTGATCTGCCGCATCGGCGTAGACCGGATCAGGTCGAACGGATACGCAGCGGACGATGGGGCCAGCCATGACCGAGCATCTGGGCCAAGGTGACCGTTGGGCTGAGCGTCGCGTGGGCACGGGCGTGACCCGAGAGCAGCAAGCCGCCGAGGCGGCGAGGCCCGAGCATGGCGGGCAGCGCGACGCTCAGCCGAACGTGGGCCTTTCCGAAACGTGGGCCGACGAGGACGAGGACCTTTTCTGCGAGTGCGGCACAACGCTTCTCGATGGCGAGGGGCCGCTCTGCGCCACTTGTCGATGCGCGCCGCACGGCCGCGACTGCCCGTGTGACGAGTGCGAGGCGTATTGGGAGCGCATCTGCCGAGAGTCCGAAGTTGCCGCTGAGAAGGCCAACCGGGCGCTCGTCTGCTCGTGCGGGTGGACCGGCGCGTTCATCGAGCACCACAACTCGGAGGCATACGGCCCTGTCGCACGAGCTGGCTGCGAAATCGTGTACCGCTACCCGGCCGACGTGCGCCAGCAGCTCGTCCGAAAGGCGTGGAATGGCTCTGAGTGGCGACAGGTCGGAGAGCAGCTATGAGCGACCAAGCCCGCGTGGGCCAATACGTATCTCCGACCCCGGCGGAACACAACGTTGCGGTCTGGCTCGCGCGTAACGCTGGCATGACCATCTCGTGGGAGCGCCTTGACGGCTACCAGCGAAACGCCTGGGTGGAGAAGGCGCGGGAGGTTATCCGCGTCGTGGACGGCAGCCGAGCCGCGTCCGACCAGTTTGAGGCTCGCCACCGAGCGATCCAGGTGGTTGGGCGGGAGATTGGTATTCAGCTCGCGCTCGATCCTCTTGCTCATCGGCAGGGCCTGACGGCTGATGCTGTTGGTCGCATCATCGACGCTTACGAGGAAACCCGGAGCGGGGCGAGCGCCACTCAAGCCCCGCTCTCAGGTCCCGTTGGCGCGAAACCTGAGCCTACGCCTCGGGGGCAGAGCGATGGGTGAGCACCTCGAGCGCCCCGAGCTGCTCGCCCGCCAATCCGAGTACGGGTACGTCACCATCAACCCCGACAACCCCGACACCAGCCGCGCGCTGCGCCACGAGCCCGAGCCCATCACCCCCGACCAGGCCGAGCAGCTCCACTACCGCCAAAGCCTCCGTCGCCGCCAGCAATACCAGGCCGTCAAAGGCAGCATCCTCGCCAGCCTCGACCAGCTGGCCCAGGACGCCGATCACCGCCAGCGCCGGCTCATTCGCAACGCCGAACGCGCCATCAAATCCCTGTAAACACCGGGTCTCGGTGTAGTATTTCCCGGCGAGCGCGCGGGCCGGGCAGTCCGCAACCGACAAGCGGACAGGCAGACACGCCCCACAGCAGGCCGTAGTCCCCGCTGCGCCCACACCCTCTCAATGATCGCCCCATGCGCCGAGCCCGGCTGCCCGCAGCCAGCTGCCTACCGCGGCCGCTGCCGCGCCCACGCCCGCGTCTCTGAACGCGGCATTCTCCGCGCCGGATATCACCTCTACCGGACCAAACGCTGGCGGCTGACCCGCGAACGCCAGCTACGCGACCACCCATTGTGCGAGTGCGGCGCCATCGCCGAGCACGTCCACCACCGCACCGACCTGGCCGCCGGAGGCGCAGCCTTCGACCCCGCCAACCTGCAGTCGCTGTGCGCCTCCTGCCACAGCCGCGAGACACGGCAACGCCAGGTGAACGCATGACCGGATTCCGCAGCGGCGCGACGACCTGCCCCGGCCAGTGCTGCGCCGTCCTACAGCTATCCGGCACGCTCGACGAGCTACGGGAGGCCGCCCCCATCATGCTCGACGGACCCTCCGTCCTGGCCATGATCGAACCGATCAGACGCGACGACGCGATCAAGCGCAGCCTCCAGCATGGCGCCGACCCGACCGCCATCAGCCAGGCCACGCCCGGGCGGCTGTTCACCTGCCGCCACTGGGACACCGAGACGCACCTGTGCCGCGTCTACGAGCAGCGGCCCACGATGTGCCGCGACTATCCCTACGGCGAGGCGTGCGCCCACTGCGGCCTCACCATGGGCGTCAGCCCCCTCGACCGCGCGCAGCAGCGCGCCAGGCGCGAGGGGGAGGGTCGCATGCGCGCGCATGACCCAGCAGGGGCCGCCTGGGGGCTGCCTGCGAAAAAAACCCCGCGCATGCGGGGGCAAGCCTAAAACCGAGGAGGCCTCCGCTTTGGCCAGCAAATACACCCCGGAGACGCGCGAGGCGATCTGTCGCCTCATCAAATTCGGCGCCAGCGCCAAGATTGCCGCCGAGGCCTCGGCGGCAATCTTGGCGCTGGCGCCGA
>Ga0070717_10000188_pt1 | contig 44605 bp, 42 predicted proteins | sample LARL113metaG_FD_71366 | JGI IMG/M metagenome (GOLD analysis project Ga0070717, IMG submission 71366) | Corn, switchgrass and miscanthus rhizosphere microbial communities from Kellogg Biological Station, Michigan, USA - LAR L11-3 metaG | ecosystem: Host-associated > Plants > Roots > Rhizosphere ...
GAGCTTGTCGAGCAGCATCTCCATGAAGCCCATCACGCCGCCCTGCTTGGCGGGAGGCGGCTCCTCGGGTTCCTCCTCGTCCTCGTCCTCGTTCTCGTCGGCGTCGTGCACGACCAGCTCGAGCGGCCGCGGCGGACGCGCGGGCATGCCGGCGTTGTCAGCCGCCCGCAGCAGCACCGCCGCCGACTCGAGCATCATCGGGAACTTCTCGATCACGGTGCGCGCAAGGTCGGAGTTCACGCGCATTGCCTCCACGAGCGCGTGATCCGGGCCGGGTGGCGGCAGCTGCCGGCCGCGTTGAGACTCCAGCTCCGGCGCCGCTACATCGGCGGGGTGGACGCAGACGTATGCCGGCGGCACGCCCGCAATTGGGCGATTGGTGTCATCGACCGCGTCGAGCCGATACCGCCCCTCGGACCGCGCCTCCCGGCGCAGATCGTCCATGTCGGAATCGATCGGCAGTATTAGCGGCGTTCCCTCGTGGCTGTACACCACTTCCGGGGCACCCTTGGACTTGAACTTGCGCACCCGCCAGCCGCTGGCGGTCAGCGGCAGCTCGAACGGTTCGCCATTGAGATTGAATGCCAGCTCGGACATCGAATTTCGAGACCTCCTACTAGAGATAAGGTCCGCGATCGGCCGTTGCTACCGTCGCCCTCGTCGATTCTTGGTGAGTATTTCACATCACCGCGAAATCCCATGGACGCCATCGAGATCGAGCCGAGTCCGGACTCGGTCACGGACTCGCCCACGGTTGCTCGGGACTCGGCCGAAAGATGGCCGTCTACACACCGCAGGAAACGCCCTGGACTTCTTCCTCCGATCAGCGGCGCCCGCGTGCACCAAACGCACCGCGCTGCCGTCGGAGATCACCGGCTCACCTACGGTGGCGGACTCGTCCGCCGAAACGATTGCAGCGACCTTTGGCCCCTTCTTCGCCGGCTTGGTCGAGCCAGGCCGGCACATGGCCCCCGCCCCCAGCTGGCAAGCGTTGCCGTTCCATGGCGCGACGCGGCGAGGATCCGCGCGCCTTCTGGTGATGAAGGCAGCAGCTGGCAGCAGGCGGCAGACTGCCTCTTCCCGCACCCAAACGACCACCACATGGTACTCTTTTGAGTGCTGTGTACTGCGACGTTCCGGGTTGTTCCGGCAACAACTCGGGATGCACCGTTCCGCTGCAGATGCATCTTTTCGCTTCACACGCGATCCCGATTCATGTCGAGATACGCGCAATGAGCTTAGATGAACAACCCGACGATGATTCGCGGCAGACGCCGCGCGCGCCGTTTGTTCCTCCCGAGTCGTGGATCGAAGCCTTCGATGAGCAGTGTACATCGACGACACTCAAGCGGCTGCGTCGCTATGCGGCGATGCTCGCGCGCATCGCAGGGAGAGATGTCGGCAACGACTACGCGGAGGAGCTGGTGCAGAACGCGCTGACGGACACCATGTGTGGCACGCTGCGATGGGATCCCGAGGCCGAGGGCCTGGAACCGTACCTCATCACGGTGATCCGGCTGCGCGCCCGCCGCGATCGACGACGCGTCCACCACTATCACCACGTGTATATCGATGCCTACGATCCGGGCGACCCCGCGATGGAGCTCGCCGACGTCGAAGCGGCCCTCGCGGTCGAGCCCGCAGCCTTGACCAAAAGCGCGGAGCATGAGGACGAAGCGATAACGCGAACCATGACCGATCTACGCGAGCGTGCTTGCGGCGACCCGCAAGCCCGACGCTTCCTCAATGCGACCTATCAGGGGGCCACCACGAAAGCGCAGATCATGCGACTCGCGGAGCTCACCAACACGGAGTACCACAACACGCGCCGCCGGCTCGCGCGTCTCGTCGAACAGCTGACGGCCGACCGCACCGACTCCACCAAGGAAGACTGACTATGAATCGACACAGCAAGCGGCCCGCGAGGGACGCTGATCCAGTCCACCCGTTGGAGACCTTGCTCGCGCACGTGTCCGCAGACAGCGTCGATCCGATCGATGACGCGCACGCGGATGTGTGGGCTCGCGAAGTCCGAGCAAAGGTGGACGGACAACTCGCCGCACTGCGGCGTCAGCTCAACCCACCCCGAGGTGTGGCGCGGCGCGCCGCGCGCATCGATGACGAGCTGCGCGCGCTCGACCGCGACGGCCTCCTTGCGCGCCTCGCGGTCTTGCGCCAAGCCCCCGAGGTTCGCATCGCGCACCTCGAGTTGTCAGGTTTGACCACCGACGATCTGCGGCAGCTGGTTGCCGAGATCGAAACCGAGCGAACGCAGGCATAGGGAGTAGAGATGCTATATGACGCCGCAAGAGGGATTTGCACGGGCACGGCAAGAAGCAAGGAATCTACATCGGCGCTTCGGCGTGGAGTCCGCACATCACGTTGACGTGCACGCGTTCGCACAGCGGTTGAACGTCCAGATCGTCGACGCTGAACTTCAAGGAGCCTACGCTCAGCTCGTCGTCAACCGCCGGCGAGCGCGGATCCTCGTCTCGGAGCGACTCTCCGATCTCTCGCTACGGCGCGTAGCCATCGCGCACGAGCTGGGGCACTACGTGCTCGGCCACCCATCACCACCCATCGCAGAACTGTGCGAGCCGACACCGCAGAAGCCTCGCGTCCAGGTGAGCAGCCGGAACTTCGAGACCGAGGCCCATGGCTTCGCGCTGGAGCTGCTCACGCCTTCGTGCGCGGTGAGCGCGCTGTCTCGGCGGCGCGATCCGGATCTGTTTCTGTGCGCGCAGCTCCAGCTCGCGGCATGGATCCCCATCGAGCACGCCGCGATCCGGATCGCGGAGGCCAGCGAGCGCATCTGCGCGGCGGTGCTCTCGACGGCCGGAGGGATCGTGTGGGCGGCGGCGTCCCGACGCTTCTGCGCCGAGCTGGGCGACTCCCTCTCCCTGGCCTTGCACGACGGGCATCCACTCGATCCGCGCTCGCTCGCCCGGCGCATCGTCGATCGCGGTGCGCCTTGCGCAGCCTCCCATGTCCCCGCCGAAGCGTGGCTCGGACGGTCTGGGCTTCCTCTGTTCGAGGACTCTGCGCCGACCGGGCGCGGCACGGTGCTGACGATGCTATGGGCCGCCTCTCTGGAGGCCGCACTCGCTACGCCGTCGTCCCGCTCCGTGCACTGATCGCCCTTCGTTTCAGGCTGCGACCATGATCCCAACCTCATCCTACCGTAGTACCTCGGAGACCCCGCCTAGCGATGAGCTTGTACGGCACACACCACCGTCGTAATGTTGCGGTGCAGCTGAAATCCCAGCGCGGGGCGGGAACCTCTTCTCCCCCCCCCAGGAGCTTACCTAGACACGTGCGCGCGCACATAGCTATGCGACGATGCAAGCCATGGGGTTCCACGTTAGACTGGCCGAGCGGGACTCGGATTTCGTTCGTGCTCTTCGGCACACGCCATCCGCCGCATTCCCTCGTGGCTACGCGGGATACCTCCTATTTTTAGTCGGCGGCGCTCATCCGGATGCTCTAGACTGGCTAAAGAACAACATCACAAATCTAGATGCTGCAACTGGCAGACAGATCGCGTTCGCAGTGTTCGCACGCAAGGTGCCACTCGAACTAAAAACCGACAACAGCGCCAGTAACGGCATGCAACCAAGAGTTGTCGGCGAAGTCTACACCAAGGATCTGTCGTCAATTCAGCGCATCTGCAAGAGGGGCAGCCTAGGATGGGTTCATGACGGCGATCTTGTAGAGGCGAGCACTTATGCCGTCGACGACGTTGCCAGCGAACTGGGAGTCAGCAACAGACTCCCATGCGTGGTAGTCATTGATGCCGTTCCCGTTCACGATGCGCTTGTAATAGCGTTGGATGCCAATGTGCGCGTTAGATTTGCAGACACAATTCGCGCTGCGGTAGCGGAGTTGGAGTCAAACACCACTTACGACGCATACAGGCGCAAACTCGATGAAATACGTGCTCTCGAAGAGGAGGCCGCCACCCTCGTAGCCGAACTATCGACGATAGACCGAACTGCCACACAGTTTCCAGACGATAGCAGGATTCTAGAAATCGCAGAGTCGGCACTTGCAGCGATCGAGTACGATCTGAGAGTTGGCATCAGTCGCAGGTTTCTCGAGCACTTGAAAAGCATCGACGAACTTCAGCTCATCGCCATCGATGGCATAGCGGCGGGGATGCCATCACGCATCGCTCATCTAGTGAAAACAGAATCAACACTGATATACTATTTAAAACTGCACTGGCCGCTCGATCCTTCCGAAGAAGGACGACTTGCTGACGTTTTCCGCTGTCACGTGCATCGCTTGATTCCGGAACTTGAGACTCCATCAGGCCCGTTGGCTATTTCAGATATTCAGGCAGCCCTCAATGGTATCAGGGCTGCACTACACCTCGCAATCTCCGAAGCGATGGCGAGTCTCCGTATGGGCGGAGGAGTGGGACAGCGATGCGTTGCTGTGATGGCGGAGCGCCGTGCAGTATTGGCCAAGCAACGCGAGCAATGCGAGAATAGGCTGCATGCAGCGCTGAGACAGCGTGACTGTATCGAGCAGGAGTGCTCAACAGAAACCTCACCCTCGCTCACTGCGATACTCAAACGAGAAATTCGCTCAAGTCGCTGGAGATCATTTGTCATAGAGATCCGTGATGCGGTTAGAGCTTGGCTTCGACTCGCAGTGAACGAAACGGTAGCACCCAAGCGTCTGCTAGAACCCAAGAAACCTTAACTGCGGAGGCACACTCATTTGGCCCGCCCATGTCGCCTCTGCAGAGACTTCGCATTTGCCAATGCCGGCGCGATGGGTCATTGCTATCTCCGACGCGAGGGCAAGCGTCTTTGCTTCTCCGACGGAAGACCCGCTGCAGCAAGAGCCTCACTCCACGTCCTGAAATTCCGGAGGACACTATTAATCAAATAATATCCTCCTGGAAACGCTCGTGCTTCTCCGAAGCGAAGTGGCTTTCGGGCTGAGCTCCATGCACGGAGTGCTCGCAGGACGGCAGGGCGAGACATTGCCGGTCGGCGTATGCGCACCGGCCATTCAGACAGGCCTGCAGCTTCGGCCGCGGCTTCGAATGATCCCCATCTTCGGCGGCACACGACGGCGTGCTCGCCGTGCTTGTCGATGTCGTACAAAGTCATGTGAGGCTTCGCTCGTGCGAGCTTCCGAAGCCATACGAGCAGCTCGGCATCAGAGACGGGCTTCAGGAGCAGGATCTTGTCGTAGTCAATTCCGGAGGCCTCGATCGCGTCGCGCCACGAGCCGAAGTATCGCAGAGCGGCGCTCATCAAGGATTTTGGCACCTTACTCGACGCAAGTGGCAGGCCATGGAGCTGGCGACTCCGAATTGCTTCGACGACGGCTGATGCATCCCAACTGGGCACGCTTGCTACTCGAAGCGGCTTGAACCTCACACCGGCGAGTGCGCGCGCACGTACCCAACCGCCCGCGTACTTGCTTGCGGCGAGGAGCAGGTCGCCGTGACCAGCCTTTGCGACTTCACCATGCGACATGTGCTGACCGGATCGGGCCAACTTGGCGACCTCCTCGATCACTCGTTTGCGGGACCAACGTTGCCGCGGCGCGGGGAGCGGCTGGAGACCAAGCGCTTCGCGTGCGCGCTTCATGCTGCCCCAGTGAAGCAGGACGGCACGACGCAACGGGGCCTCGAGGCCGGTGTACGTTGCCCCGTTGCGGGCCAGACGTCGAAGGGCCGCCCCCGCGCTCCTTCGTCCAGGGACGATGTCTGCCGGCATCCTGCGGCCCCCACCTTGGCGCAGGGGAAACGAAAGAGCCAGGCTCACGTTCCCAAGGTCCGGCGCCTCATGTGGATCTCGTCACATGGCGAGGAACGGCGGGCGCCGACCTCGACGCTCAGCACCCGAACGAGCTCCGCCGCCTCCCGTATGCGAAGGCGGCGGGGTACGGTCCGCGCATGGCAACGACGAGCTACGCGCCCCTCCTCGTTATCGTGTGCGCGTGCAGCGACCCAGCTGTATCGCCGGACGCGATGCCCGCGGATGTGATGGCCCCCGACAGCGACAACGGCAGCTGCGGTAGCATGTTGCGCTTCACCGGAGCCTACGAGGACTGGGACAGCTCGGCCACGGCCTTCTGCGGCATCTTCGGCGCCAAATTCACGGTTCAGGGTGGCGGTGCCACGGCAACGACGGCCCCGAATGGTCGGTTCGACCTGTGCATACCCGACGCGGCGCAGGTTCTCGTGGACATCACGCCGCCAACGGTAGAGTCGCAATGTACCAACCCGCACGCGACGTACTCCCTCCCAGGGATCGCCGTCGCTGACCGAGCGGTCATCGCCGCCGGCGGCGCTTGGCGCGCTCAAGCCTTCGTGACGACCCGGCAGACAGTCGATCCGAGCAAGGCGCAGCTCTTCGTCCATGTGAACGGGACTCCGCGGGAGGTTACGATTACAGCGGCCCATGGAGCTACTCAAGCGAGGACGGGCGACACTTGGTCGCCCGGCACTACGGGACAGGACGTGTTTTTCCCGGATGTGGACCCCACTGGGGGAACAACGATGCTTTCTGCTGGGTCTGCGATTGGCAGCGGCCCTGTACCCTTGGTCGCCGGCAAGATGACAAGCGTGTCTCTCATTGGGAATTAGCTTTTACTGTTCGTCCGCTTGGTCGTCTATGTAACTGATACCCGTACCGGCATGGGCTATGGCGACACTCGCGACGCAAAGATGGTTCTGGAGCCCATTGACGACAAAGGTGCCGACGCGCCGAAGTCAATCGAATGGTCAAACGTACCCGTGAGGAGCACTTCGCCTGACGCCACCGCGCCTGCAGCGGTCACGCTGTCCAACTCGTTTCCGCCCCCGTAACGCTTTGCTGAGATCGGCTGGCCATCAGAGGCCAACTGAATGACCGCAATCGCTTGTCCGCTGCCGGAGTCCAGTTGCTGAGCACCTACCGTGACCGTCCCAGTAAACTGCAAGGCTCCTACGATGTTGCCGCCAGGTAAGGTCGTGAGTCCTCCAACGGTAGCGCGGGTCGCGGTGGCGCGAGTCGCGGCGCTGAACGATTTTGCCCATACCGGCACTCCGGTCGCTGCGTCGAGTCTGGCGACAGCGGCGCTCTGCAGACCAGTGCCCTGCAACGTGGTAGCTCCGAATGCCGCAGAAGACGTGAAGTCGGCGGCCAATACCAGGTCTCCCGAGGTCATGAGCGACAGGGCGCGCGTTGCCTCGTCATCCACATTTCCATATTGCTGCGCCCAAATTACTCCTGAGCCATCCGCCTTGAAGCGAGCTGCAAACAGGTGCTTGGTGAATGTCGAACCACCAAGCGTGAGCGAACTACCATTCCCGAACAGAAAACCAGCTATCGCGAAAGAGTCTGAGCCAACAGCGACGATATTGGTTACATATTCATTCTTCGTGCCTGGGATCGAACTCGCCCACACAGGCGCGCCGGTCGCGCCTTGAAAGCGCGCGACAAAGATATCTTGCGCCGCAGCACTCACGAGCGAGGTGCTTCCAAGAACCAGGGTCCCGCCTCCCGCGCTGTTGTTCGGCGAGCCAAACGTACCCGCGACAAAGACATCAGAGCCCACCGTAGCTATCCTATCCCCCTGCGAATGCTCGCTGCCGGTTGCCCGAGTTGACCATCTACACGTGCCGTTGGAGCCATTCAATTTGACGACAATCAGGTCGCCGTTCGCGCTCGGCGTGATAAGGCCGCAACCAAAATCGACGCCCTTTGCCAATTCACCCGTAAGAAGCACGTCGCCGTCGGGGTGGACCCGAACGTCGCGCAACGTTACATCGAAATTCCATGATCTGCTCCAAAGATGGGTTCCGCTGGAGTTGTACTTTGCAACAAAGTCTCCCATCCTGGCACCGCCACCCAGATCGGCAGCTTGATTGAGCGCGCCACTGACGATGATGTCCGATCCGGACGAAACAATCACGTTAGGAACATCCGCGCCTGACGGCGTATTGCCTCCCACCGTGAACGCCACGGCACCAAACGGAACAGGTCCGTCTGGAGAAGGGCCATCGGAGACGGCGGCGTCGACAGCAGGACCGACGCTAGCGTCGATCGGCACATCCATCACACAGGCTCCCGATACGCCGTCGCCAGTAGCCTGCGTTGAATAGCGGTAACCGCTCGGGCAACCTGGGTCCGGATAGGCGCACCAAGAATTGCCGGTGGGAGCTGCGGTGCAGACCCCTCCCCCGCTCAGATTGCAATTGGAACTTTGCTCGCACTGCACGTTCGCGAGTTTTGTGCACGCCGCCAACGCCAACGTGGGCGCAATCAAGACCATGAACAAACAACGCATCATATGCCGCCTCTCACCAGATTGAATCGTCGCCGGAATCACCGACCGCCCATGAGATCTCGGCGGAACTAGTGTCTCTACGCGGAAGGGGGTTGCGCATGAACGTCCCGGTTAGGCCCTTCGGGTCAGAACCTTCCGAACACCACGACACCAGTACGCGATGCGCCGAAGCCCAGCTGCGATACTCGTGACGGTTCCTCGGAGTGAACCGCAAGCTTGATGATCCCAGTCACGAGTAGGCCTGCGCCTCCGATGCCGATCACCGCCCCTAGCAGGTTGCGAGTGCTCGCGTTGTCGCTCAACCGGCTGTATTCAGCCTGATCCGTGGTCGCGTTCGCGTCCGCGCGAAGTCCCGAGGCGCTGCTGAGAAAGCCACCACCAACTGCAATGCCGACGGCGCCCGCACCCGCCAGGCCCCAACCAAAGCTATCGCTGTACCAGGCCTCTTCGCTTCGAACAGCCGGAGGGTGCTGGGATGGCGCAGTCTGCGTCGGGGGTGCCGGCTGGGAAGCAGGCGGTGCCACAGCTGGAGTGGGAGCTGGTTCGGTCGGCTTCTGGGTCATCGCCTTCTTGTCGAGCTCGGACTTCATCTGCGCGATGAAGTCGTTGACGGCATCGAAGATCTTTCCCTCGGGCTTGGCGCGCACGAGGAACCGCTCGTAGTGCCAGATCGCCTCTTGGTACTTCCCGGTCAAACGGTAGCACTGGCCGAGGTTGTAGTCGAAGACCGGGGCCGGTTCGATGAGCGCGCCGGCCTTGTACTCCGCGACCGCCTCGTCAAATGAGCGCACGTTGTAGAGCTTGTTCCCGAGAGCCAGGTGGTTTCGCGCCTCGGCCAGCGTTGGCTTCGCCAGCGGGTTCGCATCCGCGCTGGGTATCGCGAACGGCCCGCGCACAGTTCCGATACCGATGACGATCGTGATCAAAACGCGTGTCGCGACTCGCATTCTATTCGTCTCCGCCCGCCGCATTCGGGTTGAACGCATCAGCGCTGCCGCTCCGCGGGTGTTTGGATGGGGTCACGGTCCCCCGATGCGGACTCGCGGCCTTCTGCGTTGGCATTGTCTTGTTATCCGCGGAACCGCGACCGTCATCAAGCGGACGGGTGTTTCGCGGAGCCAACGCGCCGGCATCGACTACGGTCGTCAGCGCGGCGGGCTCATCGAACGCATCAGGTGCCGTGGCATCAGCCGGAACGGCGGCATCCCACGAGGAATCGTGCGCCGCACCAAGTGCTGGCGCGTCGGACGTTCGCGCCTCGCGCGATCCATCCCAGTGAACGAACATGTACGTGACGATGCCACCAACAGACAAGGAGACCGCGAGCGCGATCAGCGGCCAGCGCGACGTCGTAGACGGCGGCGTTACCGTGGCGATTCCGTTGGAGGCCGACAGCGTCGTCGCTGGCGACTGCGTGCGCGTCGGCCGGGCGTCAGCGCGCATCGATGCGGTAGGGAAGCTCGGCAGAGACGGATGCATTTCAACGTGCGCAGGCGGACGGGTTTCGCGGTGAGGCCACACGATCGGAGCGAGCCGCTCCTGGTTCGACGCGTTCCGGACGGTCTCCGCGCTGGGTGGCGCGTGCTGGACGAACGTCTTCGCCAGCTTGGCCAAGATCTCGGCGCCGCTCGGCACGTGCGGCGGAAGCGCCGGCACAGCGGACGCCAGGGCGACTGCGAGCGCTCGCATCGACTGCGGGCGATCGTCTGGGTGAACCGAGAGGGCCGAGCTCAGGATCGCGTACCACTCGGCTGACATCTCGATGGGGCGTGGCGGGCGCTCACCCTTCTGCTTGTTGTAGAGCACGTGCGTGCTGTGCATGCCCCATGGCAGCCGCGTGGTCACCATCTCCCAGGCGACGATCGCGACGGCGTACAGGTCTGCGAGCGGAGTGACGGCTCCAGCGTCCTCGTATTGCTCGACCGCCATGTAAGCCGGGGTGCCCATCACGGCACCGGTGAGCGTGACGCCCTCGCCGTCGGTGAGGCTCTTGGCGATTCCGAGATCGATGAGGTAGACCCGGTACGGGTTGTCTTCGTCCTCGACGAGGAAGATGTTGGCGGGCTTGATGTCGCGGTGCACGACGCCAGCGTCGTGCATGTACTGGAGCGCGCTGCAGACCTGCACGAGGACATGGAGTGCGAAGTGCTCCGTGAGCTTGCCGCGCTCGCGGAGGTACGCCTCGAGCGAGCGGCCTTGGAGAAACGGCATCATCAAGAACAGCTGGCCATCGGGGAGCTGGCCGTAGTCATCGATCGTAACGATGTGCTTGTGGCGCAGCCGGGAAACGGCCAGCGCCTCGCGCTCGAAGCGGTCCCGCAGGATGGGGTGCCTCGCGTACACGGGCAGCAGGATCTTGACGACCTTCGTCACGTTCTCCAGCCGCTCGTGGCTGGCCACGTACACGGCGCCCATCCCACCCTCGGCCAGCTTGCGACGGATCACGTAGCGGCCGATCTGCTGGCCGATCATCGGATCGGGGATCGCGTAGAGATCCTGATCAGCCATCACGACTCCGCGCACCTGGGTGGCAGGTCACGATGCCATCCTGCTGGCCCCTGCAACAACCCACGATGTCCACGGCCGGACAAGTCTGCCGAAATCTGCTGCCAATTCAAGGGGTGTCCACCGATCCGACCGGATCTGCCGATCAGCGTGGACACCCTCGACGCACGATCCGTGAGGTGATCCGCGTTCGCGCACGTCAACGCGGTGATGCCTCGCGCAGCGCCCCCTCGACCTGTCCACCGATTCCACGAAACGTCGCGGATCGGCGGCCACCCCTTGCATGCCGCGAGCGGGCAGTGCTGTGTGGAGGGGATGACGAAGCCGTCGCAGCCCAAGGACGTCGAAGGCTCACCGGGCATGGCCGATCCGGTTGTTGTGACGGACCCGCGAAAGACCCCGGTCCGGACCGCGCCGCTGGCGGAGAACCAGCGCGGCGCCTGGTACGACGGGCCGGACGTGATCACGTGCCTACGCGAGCTCGATAGCCCGCTCGAGTTCGATCTCCCGCGCGAGGTGCCGCGGTTCACGATCGGCGCATCTCGGTCATGCGACATCGCGCTACCGGGCCGCGGCCTGTCCGCCACGCACGTGCTCCTCGAACGGCGGGCAGACAAGCTCCGCCTGATCGACCAGAACACCACCAACGGCACGTACTTTCAGGACCGCAAGATCGACGACGTCAAGCTCTCACCCGGAGACACGTTCACGCTGGCACCGGTGACGTTCCTGGCCATGAACGATGAGATGCGGGCGCACCGACCGACGATCATCGACGTCGTCGGCTCCAGCTCGACGCCTTCGCCGGACAAGCTCTTGATCGAGGCCGCGCGGGGGTCCGGAAACCTGCTGCTGACGGGCGAGCCCAACTGCGACCAAGATCGACTCGCGCGCGCCCTCCACGCGGTTTCATTGCGTCGGCGCAGGCCGCTCGTCGAGATCAGCGAGGTTCCCGAGGAGCGCGCGAAGCAACGAGCGATCATCGACCAGGCCGCGCGATCTACCTTGGTGCTGTCGATCGCTCCGGGGCAACGTTCGTTTGATCCGACGTTCGTATCGATGGTTTGCTCACCGAGCTACTACGTGCGGTTGCTGGTGCTGGCCTCGTCCATCGATGCAGCGCGCGCGGCGCTGACCCGAGATGCGGTCGATCAGATGCAACACGTCTGGGTCCGACCGCTGGCGCTGCGCTCCGATGACATCGATCGCCTGCTCGATCGTCTGTTCGCCGAGCGGGGCGCGTCGGTGCGATGTGCAGACCTTGCGCCCGGCAATCTGGCTGCGCTGCGGGCCTATGACTGGCCGGACAACCTCGTTGGGCTGCGACTGATCGCGGATGAGCTGGTCGCGCACGCGGCGCACCAAGGGCTGCGCCCTGCGGCAAAGGCGCTCGGGATCTCGAAGTCAACGCTGCAGAAGCACTTCGACCGAATCGGATTGTCTATTCCACTCTTTGCCAGCTGAACCCCTCCCGGAGTGGCCGCGATTTCGCCGCGCTATCGTTGAAAGCGTGGACACCTCGATCGACGAGGTCGCCGACGTTTCGGCCAGTTGGCGCGAGGTCGATGATCAGGGTGTCCACCGTTCTCGCGATCTTCGGCGGATGCGTGGACACCCCTATTCTTGTTGCGCGATTTCGTGTTGATTGCTGCCGTGGCCGCCGCTCTCGTTCCTGCAGCTCTTACCCTGGCAACGCCCGATGAAGCTGGGCCGAGGACGTCACTGGACGCCCCAGCGTCGCAGACAGTGTTGGACGAGTTGCGTGCCCTCGAAGCGCAGCTGACTTGCTTCCGTGAGTTTCGCCGCCAACTCGAAGCGTCGTACGGCACGGGCAACATGGAGCCCGCGCGCTCGGCGGCGCACGGGGTGCGCCGAGCGATTCACGGCCTCGCCACGAGCTACGCCCGGCTACGGCGGAACGTCCTCGCGTTCGACGCCGCGGTGATGGGCGAGCGGGTGGGCTCGTTCGGCGAGCTCGCGATACGCGCCAAGGCCCTGTTCGTGGCCGCGCAGCTCAACGAGCTCGCACATGCGATCGACGCTGAGCGCCGGGCCCCGGCATCCCTCGCTCGTTGCGAAGCGCTGTTCACGGGAAAACTGCGAAGCATCGACGATCTGGCGTCGCTGTTCTGCGACGCGTTTGCGCGGATCAATGCGACGTGGCTGCCGCATCGCGCGAGGGGCGCAGGCACCCCGATGCCCGGCGAAAGGCCGGGCTCGCACGCCGAGCGCGCCACGCGCTATCGAGCTGCGATCTCCGACAGTCAGCGGGCGTTGGTCGCGCTCGGGGACGATCCGACGATCGCCTCGTTTCTCCGCGCGGGCGCGGCACTCTCGGACTGGCCCGCGGTGCATTCGGCCTGCGGACGGATCGCGCTCGCGCTGCAGATCTCGCTGTCCGGAGAGCCGGACCTGGCGCTGCCAGCGTTCCCCGATGAGCCGCTGGCAAGTCATTGGTTCCGCACGTCCACGTCGGAGCAGTGATGAACTTCAGCGGCTCGGGGAGCGAGCGTTTCGCAACAGCAGCTTGTGACTACAAGCGGCAAAGTTGTACGCGCGAGTCCCGTCGTGAAGATTTCCATAGCCTGGAGCTGTTGTTCTTCCTTGCCACACCCATGGCTTGCGCGTCGGAGTTTACCGTCGATACGCTGCGTGCCGAAGGGATGTGGCGGCGGCGCACCGCGCGTCTTGGTCTGTGTCTCCTAGCGTACAGGCAACGGCAGTTGTTAGTTGGGGTGGGGTAGCGATGGAGAGCACGAGCGAGCGTGTGTCGGCGGGGACGGGATGCATGTCGAGCCGCACCGGCGGCCGCGCATGACGTCGCGCTGGTGGCGCGGCGCCGATCACGAGCGGTCGCGCGGTGCAACGCTCGATCCGATCGCCGAAGGGCAACGACATCATCTCTCGGCGAGCGTGTCGCTGGCGATCTGGGAGCGTGTTCGCAATGAGGCGAGCGAGCGCAACACCGACGGGCTAAAGCGGCGATTCCATCAGGTCGCCGCGCGCGCAGCCGCCCACCACGGGCAACTCGGGCCGACCCCGGGCAGGACCACGCTCGTAGAGGCCGAGGCACTGCTGCCGTATCACCACGGCGTCAACGACCAGCTCGTGCCGGCGCCGGGCAGGACCACGCTCCTAGAAGCCGAAGCACGACAGCCGTACCACGGCGTCGATGTGTTCTCGGAGCCCCCACAGGGTAAGCGCACGCGGGTCGCGGTTGAGACGCCCCCGGCTGACCCGCCGCATCGCGGCGAGGTGGGCGCGTTGCTGGCCAGCCTCTCGTCTGAAGCGGTGGAGCGGCCCACGCCCGCACGCATGAGCCGCTGGTTCGCGATCGAGCCGACCGGCGACGCGATACACCCGGCGACGCTCGCGGCGCAGTCCGCGACGAGCGCGCGCGGGCCGATGCTGCTACGCCGCGAGACCGAGGCCGAGGCGGAGGCCGATCCCACCCACCCCGCGGTCGCTGAAGCACTCGCCACGGCCGGCGGGGGCGAGCCGCTCCCCGACGCGCTACGGGCCGAGATGGAGGTGCGCCTCGGCGCAGACTTCCGGCACGTGCGAATCCACACCGGCCCCGTGGCGGCCGCCGCGGCGCGCGCGCTGCGCGCCCGGGCCTTCACGCTGGGCGAGCACATCTTCTTCGCAGCGGGTGCGTTCTCCCCGAGCGATGTCACCGGAGGTCGGCTGCTCGTGCACGAGCTGACCCACGTGGTGCAGGCGCAGCAGCGTCGGATCAGCGCATCGGGCTCCGGTGGCCTGGAGGTGAGCCACCCGACGGACGCGCTCGAGCGCGAGGCCGAGGCCGCCAGCGTCGCCGGGCCGTCCACAGCGCGCGCGCAGGATCGACCCGCGGAGCAACTGGCCGAGCGGGCGCGTGCCCGGCCACTCGAGCGAGCCACTAACGGACCGGCGGCAGCCGCACGCGCGGGCGTGCTGCACCTGAGCCCCGACCCTACCCAGTCGGCAGACCCGTTCGACGAGTTCGCGTTTGCCGGCTACGCATGGAACGCGATCCTCTGGCAGTACACCGTCCCCACGCTGGCAGAGGCGCGCGCCGCGGTCGTGAACACCGGCCTGGTCAGCGCCAGCGATCTCGCCGCGAGCACCGTCAAGCACGTCGTCCGCGCGTCGCCTCGCTACACGTACTGGTCCTACCGTCATCCGAGCAAGGGCGTGGTCGCGCGCATCACGATTCCGAGCAAGCCGATGGGCTTCCAGCAGGAGGGAAGCAGGGAAGTCGCGCTGTACTCCGCCAACCTGTTCGTCGCGCCGACCGCGTGGGAAGCGGCACAGGCCAAGCTCGCCGGCGGCGCAACCACCGGTGCCACCGGCGCGATGGGCAACCCGAACAACAAGACCGGATCCGATCGCGATGCCAGCGGGCGCCTGCTCGGCGGCGCCGACCGAGACGCCAAGCTCAAGCAGCTGCCCACGGCGGAACAGGCCGCGATCACCGCAGAGACCAACCGCTTGTTCTGGGAGCGGACCGGTCACAAGAAAGGCCAGCAGCTCGGCACCTCGCCTGAAGACAAGCAGATGGCCAAGTCCTGGATGGACATCCGCGACGAGCTGGTGATCGACCGCGAGCGGATCGCCGCGTTGCCCGAGGACGTCAAGGCGATCCTGCTCAGCGGCCACGGCAAAGTGCTCGATGCGAAGGACTACAAGGCGGTGCTGGCCGTCGCAGACAAGCTCGCGGGGCTCAGCAACGAGGATCGCGCGGCGTTCAAGCTGCTGCCCAAGAAGGCGGCGGATGACGTCGCGCGATTCTCCAGGGCGGTCGATCTGTTCATCGCGCGCAAGGCCGAGCTCAAGGCCGCACTCGACGCCGAGCTCAAGAAGTCCGCCGCCGCCCAGCCGCCGACCCTACAGGGGACGGAGGGCAAGAAGCGGGAGGGGACGGACGACTCGAAGATCGCCACGATGTCCGAGACCGATCGCTATGAGCTGGCGCGCCAGAAGACCAGCGAGCTAACCGAGGCGCAGCTGACGCACATGGCACAGCACCCGGGCGAGACGCTCGGCGACTTCGCCAAGTCCGCCACGCTGATGAATACCGGCGACACCTTTCACGCCATCGGCAAGGATCTCGCCGAGGCGGCGAGCGGCGACGCCAACAGCTGGGCGCGCTGGGCCGCCGGCACCGGCGCGGGCGCCAAGATGTCGGGCTGGCTGCTCGCGGTCGCCGGCATCCTCTATGCGGCGTCGTGGCTGACCGGAGTCGGCGAGCTGGCGACAATCGCGGCAGCCGCCATCGTGCTGCTCGGCACCACGTTGACGCTGTCGCTCGCGGAGTCCGAGCTACGGATCAAAGCGGCGTCGCAGGCCACCAACCCGGAGGAGTTCAAGCGCAACGTCGAGCTGGCCGCCGCCGCCCGCGCCAACGTCGTCGTCGGCGTGGCGCTGATCGTGGTCGCCGCGGTGCTGCACTTCACCGCCAAGGCGTTGTTCCCCAAGACGCTGGAGGCGGTGAAGACGTCGCTCAAGAACTTCCGCGAGCGAGTCCGGCTGAAGGGCTCGATCTACGAGCTCAAGCCGCAGATCGCCAGCGAGCTCGGCTTGCGCAAGGGCGAGCTCGCCAAGGCGGCCCAGCTGTCCAAGCAAAAGGCCCAGGCGTCGGCGGCCGAGCTCGAGCGCATGACCACCGCGCAGTTCGTCGACAAGACCGAGGCCGGCGGCGACGGCTTCCTCGATCAATCAAAGCTGCCGGCCGAGCAGCGCGTCAACTTCCGCGAGCTGTTGAAGACGCCGGAGGGCCGCAAAGCGATCGAGGGCTACAAGCAGCGGCTGGTCAAGGCGCTCAACGTGGACGTGCCGGCGCAGATCGATCAGCTGGCGCAGGAGTACGCCTCGAAGATCGACGACTTCCTCAAGGACGTCGACGCCGCCAAGAACCATGACGACCTCAAGGTGGCGATCGACAAGCTCGACGACGTTCTGACAGACGAGCACGCGAAGACCTTCATGGACGGCCAGCAGCAGGAGGTGACCAAGCAGAAGCTGGAAGAGGCCGCGGGCGAGGCGCACGACGAGATGCTTGCCACGCTCAAGGAGGCGGTCGTCAAGCGTGTGAGGGCGCGGATCGCCGCGGCGGGCGCCGACTTCGCGCTGACCTACAGCGACGCCGAGCTCGACGCGATCGTCAAGCGAGGCAAGGCCCTGAGCCTGCCGGACAAGATGATCGAGGATCTCATCTACGTCGGATCCCGGGTCAAGAAGGCGATCGCCGCCGCGGACCTGATGGACCAGATGAAGAACTGGGAGACCGAGGTGAAGCCGCGCGGCTATCCGTATCGCTTCGATGATCTCGCGCAGTTCAAGCAGTTCAGCCGCGAGCTACTCGAACGCGTCCAGCGCGCCGGGCTGCCGATCGACGACGTGCGGATGCAGGGATCATCACTGCGCAAGCCGGCTGCCAACGACGTGGATGTGGCGGTGTTCGTCGAGGAGGCGGTGTTCGACAAGCTGCTGATCGATCGCTACGACCTGCGCGTCACCAAGGGTGGCACCAAGGTCTCGCTCGCCGGGAAGTCGCACGCCGAGCTGGTCCAGCTCGCGGCCGACATCGAGGCGAATCCGGCCAGTTACAACGCCCAAGGCTCGACCTTCCAGAACGCCATCAAGAGCGGCATCATCAACTCGAAGTCTGATATCGTTAAACCGCTCAAGCAGGTTCGCGCGGAGATCGCAGCCAAGTACCCTACCCTGAACATCGAGACGATTTCGGTGCTGATCCGGGACGGACTGTTTGACCTGCTGCCGGATTTACCAGTGAAGGCCAACTAGAGGAGCCATGTCCCAGACCAACTTTTACGGACGGCTCGTCACCGGCGACCTTGTCACTGTGCGGCAGCTCTTGCAGACCTGGCTTGGCACCGAGCAGCTCGCCGAGAAGCTCAAGCTGAGCGGCGACCAACTGGTGTACGAGGACGAGCGGGTCTACGTGTACGCCAGCGCGGCGATGGCCGCTGTGCCGGCCTTCCTGCTCGAGGGCCATCTGCTCGCCGGCCTCGACGAGGCCCGGCCGTGGCTCCAGCGTCTCCTGGCCGGCTGCGTTGCGCGCGGTGTGGAGGCGGCGCTCGAGTACGTAGCGGTCGACGGCGACGGGCAGGAGATCAGCGAGCAGCACGCGGTGACGATCGGCGGCAACGGTCCGCTCCGTCTCGGCGCGAACGACGGGTGATCCCCGTCAGCTGTGACGGCATCAACCTCGCCGGCATACACGAGCAAGAACCATCAGCGCATCCCGAGAGGTGAAGCTGCAGCCGGCTGGGGCTGACCGCCCCGACAGGCTCGGCTTCATCGGCGACCTCCGAGGCGCACTCGAGCAGCCACCGCTTCGTCCGAGCGACTGATCCAGCGCTGGGAGCTAGGCCCATGCCGATGGGCCAGTGCTCATGTTCAGCTTCGTTGGCGCTGACGCGAGCTGGCGTCTAGCCGGCCGCGACCGTTCTGCGATGGGTTTGCTCGAGGGCCTCGATCGGCAACGTGGGCGTTCGACTACGCGGCCTGGCGATGCACGACGGTGGACACCCCTGCAAGCTTGCCTATCCGAGATTTCGTGCAGTTGTCGCAGCCGCATCCTCGATACGGTGTCCACCGTTTTGGGCATCTGCAGCCAAGTGATGGACACCCCTTTCCCTCTCGCAGGAATTCGTGTTGAGTGTTCTCGTGGCGGCCGGCTTGTCTCACTGATCGCTGCGGGCACACGATGAGCCCATCGCGACGACAGGCAGCTGACAAGAACACACAGGGAGTTGGGGATCAGCGATGGGCAAGTGCGAGGAGAGGGAGCCGATGAGAGCGTGCGGTGGTGCGACGGATCTATCCAGGATCTCGGCGATCGATGACGAAGTCATACAACTTCGTGAGTGGGGCACCGACATCGCATACCAACTACCGCCATCGTCGACGACGCTACCGACGACGATTGGTGTACATCGCGACTGCACGATTCGCCTCGTCGACCGATCACGGCGTGTCTCGCGCTTGCATGCCGAGCTTGTTCGCAGCCAGGGCATGTGGCTACTACGTGACCTCCGCAGCACGAACGGCGTCTTCCTGTACGGCGTGCGCACGACCGAAGTCCTGCTGGCACCTGGAGACGAGATCGGAATCGGCTATTTGACACTCATCGCCGAGAGCCGGCGTTCGATCGAGCTGCGGTCGTACATGTCCCGCCTGCTCGGCTGGGATCCTGAGTTCATCGAGCTGGTGGACCTCGCGCTCAGATCGATTCGGCTGGCCGCGGCCGGCAGCGTACCGCTCGTGTTGTGCGGCGAGGACGACTTGCTGCCGATCGCACGGTCGATTCACAGGCGCGTACTCGGGGGCGCCCGGCCGTTCGTCATCTGCGACCCAGCTCGCTGCCAGGTCAACGACCCGGTGGTGCAGCGTGACAACTATGACCACGGCATGCCGGCCCTCGCGTCCGCCCGCGGTGGAAGCTTGTGCGTGCGGCACGAGCGTCTGCCCTTCGACTTTCCCGACGTTGCAGCAGCCCTGCGCCGACAGCATCCCAACGTCCAGCTCATCGTGTGTGCACGATCGACCAAGTACAGCGCGCGGTACCTCTCGTTACCCATCTCGATCCCCCCGCTTGGCGAACGCCTGCACGAGCTCGACCGGTTGATCGAGGAATACTTCCGCGAAGCCTACGCGCAGCTTGACACCTCCCAGCCGAGCGTGTCGCGCGAAGACCACCAATGGGTGCGACGACATGCGTCCTCATCGATCGCGGCGATCGAGAAAGCCACGCTACGGCTCGCTGCCATCCGGGTGGCTGGCGATGTAGAGACGGCCGCAGCGCGCCTCGGCATGACCGCGATTGCGCTCGCTCGATGGCTGGAACGACGAAAATTCCCGATGGATGCCGCTTGCGCCTGTTGTGGCGGCGATTGACCAGCAAATCTCGAAAGCAAGACAACAAATGATATCGGAGCAACCATGAGGACCGAGGTATCGACACGGACGAAAGACGCAGCGTCGAGAGGAATCACGGAGATTCGCGACCTGAGCATCCCGCGTTCTGCGCGTCGTGCGCTCGGAGTCATCCCGTGAATCGAGCATCCGTGGCCCCTGCGTCGCAACACGTTGAACATGCCGTCATCAGCCTTCGGTTGTGGGGTAGCGACACGCTCCACGACCTCTCCGCGTCGCCGTCGGCTCCGTTGCTCATCGGCAGGTCAGGAGCATGCGCGATTCGGTTACTCGGGAGGCACACGGCTCCCCTGCATGCGCAGCTCACGTTCGACGCCGATCAATGGAGGATCCAAGATCTAGGCACAGCTTACGGTGTACGTCAGGATGGAGTTCCGCGTTCCGGCTTCGTACTCACTCCTGGCGTCGAGATTGGCATCGGAGGATCCACGCTCGTTGCCGAGAGTACGTTCACGCGGCGCCTGCGAGCGTTCTGTCAACGACTTCTTGGATGGGACATCGACCGGATGCGCGCCGTCGACCACGCGCTCCGCGCGATTCGATTTGCGGGCGCAAGACGCACGCCGCTGGTGCTTTGCGGTGAGGGAGACCTCGTGCCGATTGCGTATGCCCTCCACCGATTGATGATCGGGCATGCGGCGCCGTTCGTGGTGTGCGATCCCCGACGTAACCAGACCCGCGCCAGCGTTCGCTCGCCTCCCAACACGCCGCTTGGCATCCAAGCGTTGTCCCATGCGATGGGCGGCACCCTGTGTGTTCGGCACGCGCGGCTACCGGCCGACTTCGACGAAGCGTGTCGGCGTGCGTATGACCCCGACAGCGACGTGCAGATCATCGTATGCGCGCGAGATCTGCAGCAGGTCGCTCTGGTTGACGGAACGCTTGCGATCGAAGTCCCAGCGCTGGGGCTTCGCGAAAGGGAGTTATCGCGCATCGTTCAGGAGTATGCCGAGGACGCCATCTCCACATTTGGCGTGGATCGCGCTCACTTCAACGCCGACGACCGCGACTGGGTGATGACCCACTGCGCGCGGTCGCTGGCGGAAATCGAGAAGGCGACGCTGCGGGTCATCGCGCTGTCCGCCTCGCACAGCGGTTCCCACGCTGCGGCCCGGCTTGGCATGGCGCCAGTGTCCCTGGCACGATGGCTCGACCGTCGTCCTCAGCGCGCGACCGACGCGAAACCAGCCGAATTGACGCCGCTGGTTCGCGATGCGCAATTCACCGGCAACCCAATGGCCGATCCAAACCATGAGCCTCGGCATGCCCCCCGGAGCTAACGGCGAGAGCGCCGGTGCGTCGACTCTCCGGCCGACCGGCTTACATCCGCATTTGGCCGCCGCCTGCGCCAGCGTCGCGGTCGGTGCGGCGCTGATCACCCTTCGCGGCGCGACCGTCGCGCAGGTGATGGCGCGGCGCGCGCGCCTCCACAGCGCAGACGCCACTTCCAGGCGGCGTCGCTGCGAGCGAGCATCTTTAGCAGGAGTTCATCCATGGTCAGGCAAAGAAGCTGGGAGGATGCACGCGCGGAGGGATACGCGGATGCCTTGCTGACGGTGCTTCGGGTGCGCGGCATCGCCGTGACGGACGTCGCCCGCGGGCGCATCCTCGCGCAGAAGAGCGTGGACCAGGTCAAGCGCTGGCTCGAAAAGGCTGTGGTCGCTTGTACGATCGCTGAAGTCATCGGCGACGCGGCATAGTGCCGGTCGCTGGTGCACGGCGCAGGAGCGGTGGGACCATTGGGACGACGAGATCCAGGGAGCTTTCGGAGCTCTCCAGAAAGCGCTGAACACTACCCAGCCGGCGTCGTCGCGGATCACGATCATCTGCACAGCTGAGGAACTCGGCGGCCGATGTGATTCAAGCGTGATCGGCGATCATTGCAACCGATGCTGTCGTGGTCCCGGATCCCGACTCGCTGAGCAAGCGCCGGCACCTCCATGTCCGATATTCGGACATGTCGGCGCCGTATTTCGGAATTACGATGAGATACAACGAACGTCCGAGCGACGGACGAATCTATGATCAGACCCTTCCGCTAGATCTCGAAGGCCCAGGAGTTTCTCCCTTCGACCATGTGTCGTCGCGCCGGGCGGAGCGAGTATGATCAGGACCAGCGTAAAGGGTGTCATCAAGTTCATGGAGAGCGACGACGCCCAGCGTCGTCGCGTACTCGCCGCGTTCAAATATGCCGAAGCCGGTAGGGCGCCACGGAGCTATTATCGCGAGGCCATCCCAGCCATTAGACAGTGCTTGGCCGGAGCGATCACGAGACCTCAAATGCGTGCTCGCGCTGATGCGCTAAGGCACGAGGCGTCGACCTCCTCGGGAGGCCGCCACACCCGGCTGATGCACAACGCCCGTGGGATCTTGTCGTTCGACGAAAACTTCGGAGGCCGCGGATTCCGGGCGGCGACCTCGCACCGCCTTTCGTACGTGCAGGGCGGCGTTAGGATCGCAGTGCATCCCGAGCTGTGGGTCTTCGACGGCGACGAGGAGTTCATCCTCAAGCTGGAGCTCGCGGTCGCGCCGCTGGACGGATGCGCTCTCCAGATCCTCGCGCAATTGATCTATCAAGCGACCGTTCAGAACGCCTTAGATATCACGCCCGACCATATCGGCATCATGGAGGTCGCGGCCGGTAAGATTCACCGCGGTCGCCGGATTGGTCCGCGTCTGGAAAGTCGAATCGCTGCTGCGCTCGAGAATATTGAGGCACTGTGGCCGTCGATCAAGCGCCCTGCGATGAACTCGAGACTCCACGCCGCGCATTCCTCGAGCGCAACGGTCATCGATGACCTGACGTGAGGGCCAGCGTATCGACCTGAGCTACCACGCAGCAACGAGAGCCGACGGCCTTCGCGGCACCAGTGGCTAGCCTGGCCGTACATTCCAGCGCCGGAACGCCTTCGGCCCCGCGCCGAAGCGCTTCAAGCGGGTGGCCGGCGACACACGCGGCCCGCCCGGGGACCGGCAAGGGATGAGGGCGCTTGTTCGCTCGGGCGAAATTCCTGCCCATCCGTAGCGCCGCCCTGCTGATCGACTTCACGATCGAGCGCGAGCGCCACCTCCGGTTCGTCGGGCGCGAGGAGGCTCGTCGACCTGGTGAAGCGATTCGAGGACGGCTAAGGCAATCCATCCCCGGCTCGCCATCGGGTGGATCTCGTCAGGGTTGCGCGGTGGAGGCCGAGGTCCTCTTTTGCCGTCCCAGTCCGTCGCGCGTAGGATGCTCGCGAGTAAGCCTAAGGTTGTCGAACTGTCTCGGTGGCGATCGATCACGCCGGCTCTGCCGCGTAGACCGCGGAGGTGACGGCCTCGTGAGTCGCCGCTTGAATCTATGGCAAGCAGGCGCGGCGCGGCGGTGCGAGACGAACCGTGGGAACAGGATCACCCCGCGCATGGCCTCGATCTTCCGAGCGCTCAGCCACGTCGTCCATGCTGGACGGAGATCACTTAAGCTTGCGCGCGCCAGATCTCGGCGCGAGTCAACGGACTACGAGATCTGCCGCATTTGCGCGAGCACATCGTCGGCCGGGATCAGATCTCCACGCTCGACAGCGCGGTCAGCATCCGCGATCACCTCGTCAAGTTGAGCCAGTTCGTCGGACGAGAGCTCGACCTGATCGTCATCGAGGCTGTCGATCACGCGCTCGACCAACTCGGTGCGCTCGTCGGCCGGCATCTTGAGCACTTCCTGGAGCACGGATTCGATCGCCACAGCCGAAACGTACCGCATGAGCCAGTAGACGTACACCCCGCGTTTTCGGGCGCGCCCGACCTACCTCATGCGGAACGTGCGCCCCCGCGGCCTCCAGATCGACGCGGTGAACGAGCGGGGCCGCACCTCTCAGGGATGCTGTGCTGCCTTGTGGAGCATCGGGGGCCGCGATCGCCTTCCCTGCCGGTTTCCGGACGTGCGACTCGGCGGGTCGTACGCCTGGACGGTGATGAAGGTGACGATGAATAAGCGGCCGTCGGGCTCCACGATCGCGCTGATGTCCAGCTTCGTGTTCCGCTTCCCCGCGCGCTACGTGCGCGGATCGTTCTGCAGTTGGCGAGCATCGAGGAGGAGCTCCGAACACGCGCTTCGCTCCATCGATCTAGCGATGGAGCACCGGGCCCAGCCGCCATGGCGTCGAGCTTCCAACGTTGGTGGTCTCCAACGTCCCCGCGACTGCGGGCGTCACCGACGATGGGTCTCACAGTTCGCCGATCGAGCGCGCGCGACGCGCAACATCGGTACTGGGTCGGGTGCTCGGTTCGGTCGGAACGTGGTCGATGCCTACGAAGGACTCTGCGCCCTCTGCGGAATTGACTCGGGCCCGTCGAGGGTGCGCACGTTTCTCCCGCTGAAGCACCGGATTCTCCAAGCGAACTCTGGGACGGGCTGGCGCTCTGCACTAACCACCATTCCGCATTCGATCGGCACCTCCTCTGGGTAGAGGCGCAGGACCATCAGTTGGAGTCTACCTAAACCTGAGGACGACCTCGGCGAGGCCGGCGCCGTCCGTGGTCGCGTTCGCCGGGGACGGCGATCTACACCATCGGCCGCCAGCCACCGCACCTGCTCGACGAGGCGATCCCGAGCATCGACGGCACCTCCACGGCCATGTCGCCCGGGACCGGAATCATGGTCGTCCTCGAGCACGGGGCGATCGACGTGCTCGATCCGCTGGTCCACCAGCGCTCGACGCTCGCGCAGCCCGCGGGGGTGACGTTCGACAACCTCGCGATCTCAGCCGACGGCCGCCGGGTGCTCGCCTACACCGACCGCCGCCTGCTCGCTTGGACGATTGAGCGCCCGGCGAGCGCGCTCGCCACGGCGGCGGCTCGATGCGATGACCAACGCCGTCGACGACGCAGCCCGGGGGGCTCTGCTGGCGCTGACACACATCCAGCGCGGGCGGTTGCGGAATGATCGCCGCCGGCGCCCAGGGCGACAACCAGCGCGCCGAGATCGCTGGCGCCGCTTTGGTCGGCCAAGACGACATCGACGCCGGCAATCGCGAGCTGCTTCGCTTTCGCGACGAGGTGACGTATGGCCCGCGCGCATTCCCTGCAGAAGACCCGTACCGTGAGCGAGGTCTTCGCCGAGGAGCGCGCGCGACAGGGGCACACGTGCCGCCTTCGAGGCGTCGCGCAGCTTGAAGTGGGGGATCCTTCGACGCCGCCTGCGCGCGATCGCGAACCCCCGGTTCAGGAACGTCGCCAGCCGGTCCCGCGCGAGCTCGGGCGTGATCAGGCCGCGGCCCGCATCCGCCGAGTCTCGGGTCGGTCAGCGCCCGGCAAGCGGGGCGGCATGGCGGGCCCCGCCAGTTCTCGCCCGCCTTCCGGTGGATCAGGTTTGAACCAAGCATCACCCGACACAGAGCAGCCGATATGAAGAATCGCAACCACCGCGCTAACGTCGTCGGGGCTCGTGACGAAGCCGCGAAGGACATGGTGGTCGGGGCCCGCCGTCTTCTGCTGGCGCAGGTCCCGTCCACTCGCCGCTGTGTACTAGTCGCGCAACCACGCGGGTTGGGCGATCCGGGTGGAGGGCGGCGCTGGCATAAGGCGCGCGACGCTCGTGGCAGAGGCCGTCGGATCAGACGAGATCAAGCGGGCCGCGTAGGTCAATGCGCTGGACGAATCCGAGCGTCCGCGTACCAGCAGTTCTCGTCGTCCGGGGAGCAAGCAGCGAAGCCGTGAAGCTGGACGTAGTACTTCCAGACTCCTTGGCGATCCTGGTAGCCGTACACCGTCGAGCGAACCCACTCGCCGCTCGGGCGGAGGACCTCCACCTCGACCCCATCTGGATACCGACGTTGATTCATGACGGTAGCCTAGCTGGTACTACTGACAGTCACTTGGTCTACGGGCCTTCCTCGTTGGGCTTGTCGAGCAAGTCGACGAGCAATGAGACCAGCCGACGTCGGCGATGCGGGTCGGCCGGGCGACGCACCACGGTTACCGCCGCGTCGAACTCCGAGGGGGTGAGCGCACAGCGGCGAGCAGGCGGCCCACGACGTGGGGTGGCCTGACGATCGACCGCTCCGTGTCACGATCGTCGAGGCGTCGCCGCTCCACGGAAGGCGAAGCCCCCCCGCTCCACCGGGCGGGGCCTGGGTGCAGGTGATCCGGTGGACTGGTACCCGGCTCGTCTGCGGCGACACGACCTCGTGATCCGCCGATGCGCGCCTCGGTTGCCTTCCGCGGCTAGGTCTGACCGGCGGAGGATAGGACGCAGACGACCAAGGACGTTCTCGAGCTCGACGCCACCGTGCTTCCGCCGCGCTAGCTTCCTTCGTTCAGATCGGCGGATCTAACGATCTCGTGACCCTCACGAGCCGATCCGGCACCCGGGTGGCGGCAGATCCCGGGATCCGTCGTTGGTAGAACTCGCAACCGAAACCTGTCAGCGCTGGCAAAAGACGACTTGCGTGCAGGAGCTCTGATCATTATTCAAGAATGACCTCGTACATATCGTGGGGCGTAGCGTGTCGCGATATCCCGCAAGAAAGCATGGAGATGATCAGCTGCCAGCTCGTCGGCTGCGGTCAGATCACGTCTGTTTCCCGCACGTTGGACCCGGTCACGGGTTGAATAGTCATGCTGTGCCAATGAGCAGAGGCGCGAATCGGGGTTCGGGCCGTTCGAGGTTGGATTTGGGAGCCGCCGAGCTTGCACGTGGCTGACCACTACCGCCCTCCTCGAGGGGATCACCAATGCGAGTTCCGGCTCGCCTAAGCTGCAGAAGCAGGGGGGTACGTCGCAGACGTAACCGCAGGGAGGCGCGGATGATCGAGGGTGCCGCGCGCGAGTCCATTCGCGCCGACGACAACTCCGGTAGCGGGCTATTCCTCAACGCCGCTGTGCTCGACTTCGGGGGATGCGACGGTCGAGGTGGAGGTGCTCCCTCGCTCGAACGACCTCGCGGAACTGCGCCGGAATCATCGCGCGACCCACGTGATTCGCGCCGAGCGCGATGAGATCTTCGCGGCGCCCACCTCCGCCAGGCTCGACGAGTTCGTGACGACGTACCTGGCGCTCGTCCGTCCCGTCGCGCAGGCGTAGCGCTGCCCGGCCGTCGATCAGGCGGTAGCACCTGCTGGTCGTGATGGCGCCAGTTACCCGAGGAGGCTCCGGCGGACCGGAGGGGGTTCGCGCGTCGCTTCGATTCGCCAAAGCGTGAGGTCCATCTGCCTCGAATCATCCCTCTTGGTCCGCACCAGGCAGTGAGCGATGATGGCGAATTCTCCCATGCATTCGCTCGACGTGCTGGACAACGTGCTCGCGAACATCGGTACAGCTGGGGTCAAGAAGCCGTTGCACCTAGACGCGTGCCGGGCCTCTCTCGCGAACCGCGCCGAGTTCGCTGCCATGCGAAGAGCTTGGTGGCGCGGCAGTCATGCTGACCTTCTAGATCAACTACCGGGGCGCGTTGATGGACTTGGTGAGCTAACTGGTTCGCTGCTTGTTGTCGGCCCGACCGACAGTGGCGAGGTGCATGATGTCCCAGAGGACCAGGGGGGGTGGGAACCGGGTGCTCCGTTCCTGATGTTCCAGGAGCGGTTCAAGACCGCGCTCGTCAACACCGGCGCGCCGAGCCCGTTCGCGCACGGCATCGTCGGCGCCTTGAATGAGATGGCGAGCAACGCCGTTGAGCACGCCCAGTCGGCCGCGCCACCGGTGTCGACGTTTGAGCTGTTTCACGACCGCTGGTCGTTTAGCGTGACGGACGTCGGGGTCGGCGTGCTTGCGAGTTTGAGGACCAGCCCGAAGTATCAGATGCTTAAGAATGAGGTGATGGCGTTGCAGACGGCGATCACGGACGGCGTGTCCTCGACGGCGCGACCCGGACGGGGATTCGGCTTCACGCAGGTCTTCCGATCACTCGCGGACAGGGCTTGCAGTATTCGGTTTCGCACCACCGGCGCTTTGGCCGTTTGGGAGGGCGTCTCCCCTGCCTCGCAGCAGCTGACTATGTCCCCGATGCCACAACGCATTGGTTTTCACGTCGCGGTGAGCGGATCCCTGGCAACGGTTCGCGCTTGACAAGTTGACCGCCGTACATCATCGTCACTGTCACTGATGACGATGACGATCGCGGGATTCAACCTAGCGGAGACGGTGAAGCGCACGGTCCTCGCCGGCCGTATCGCCGGCGCTGGTGACAAGAGCAAGATCGAGAAAGCCGCGCGCGCGGCTGCCAGCGAAGGCCGCGTGGCGATCGATTGCTCTGGGATCGAGGTCATGTCGTCCTCCTATTTCGACGCAGCGGTGTGGCCGCTGTGGTCCCTCGCCGACTTCTTCCCGATCATGACGAAGGTGTCGGCCCATGTGATCGACGATATCGAGATCGTGCTCAAGGCGAATGGCGGCGCCGCGTGGTGTCTCACCAAGGGTGAGCCGCGCATCGTCGGGGCGCTGGACAGTACCCTCGAACGGACGGTGCAGGAGGTAGTGAGGCGCGGCGAGGTATCTGCCGGTGACCTGGCCGATCTCGATCGCGCGATCGGCGCGACGGCTTGGAGTAACCGGCTAGCGGCGCTCTACAACCTGCGCCTGGTTCGACGGAGCAAGGATGGACGTCGCCTGAACTACGTGGCCACGTGGAGGGCATAACGTGGGGCAAGACTTCCTACGTAGAAAGAACGACCGATTCGTCCGTCAGCGCGACAAGCGCTTCGCTGCGCAGACAAGCGACGACCTGCTCGCCATGATCCCGCCTGAGATGGTGGTGAACCTCTGCGGGCGTGCGGTAGGTCCCGTCATGCTAGCGCAAGAACTGTGGACCCCGGAGGTGAACAACGAAGGGCCGATCGAGTTCTACTGCGGCGAGCTACCGGCGGTCCGTCTCGAGGGTGCTGCGGCCACGCACCTTCGCGATCAGTGCGCCGAACCGCATTCCCAGATCGTTGCTCGGGTAGTCGATCTCGAGCAAGACCACGGGCTGGTGACCCTCAAGATTGGGATCTCACCGTGAGCGCAGCCAAAGACGACCTCAAGCTCAATCGCTTGGACGGCGATACCATCAGCGTGGGGTGCTGGAGCTGTCCGCTACTGAAGCAGTGTGGCGGCTATACACGACGCGGCGGCGGCTGGTCGTGCATGGATCGCTGCGCCGGTTGCGACATGTCGAAGTGCAGCGTCGTATGCATGAAGAAGCCCGCTGACTTCGCGCGTGCCATCCTCGAAGTCGGCGGGTTCCATTTCCGCGACATCCCGTCACTCATCGGTGCCGCGGAGCCGATGCCACGCTACGTACCCGTCGTGCAGCACCCACTCGATCGGATTGTGCCTCTGGAATGGGCTGCGATCCCCTTGCACGCCCTGATGCATTTCGAGCGCCAAGCTTACGTGCCGCGTGCAACGACCCCGGAGGATTTGCGCAGCGTCTTCGGTCTCGCGCCGTCGACCAAGATTATCCTCGTCGGGCCCGGAAAGGACCGTGGGATCGAAACGTACTGGCGCATGCATCGCGTTGGTGACGTGGCGAACGCCCTCGCCCGGCTCGAGATCTCGGTTGCGATCGCGCCAAACTATTCGATGTTCCTCGAAGACCCCCGGCCACAGCACCTTCACAACCGGAAACGCTCTCTCATCGTCGCGAAGACGTGGTCGGCTGCCGGGCTCCCTGTCGCGATCTATCCCCAGGCTGTCACTCGAGCCGATTGGGAGTTTCACGAGTCTTTCCTGCGTGCGCACCCTGAGGTTTCGCAGGTGGCGCTGGAATTTCAGACGGGGCTCGCAAACCCGGAGCGCGCAGCGTCCGCGTTCGAGAACTTCTCGCGCATCCAAGACCGTCTCGGCCGTAGGCTGCACCTATTCGCGATCGGCGCCAGCTGCTATCGCGACCAGCTGCGGAAGCGGTTCGATTCTTTCACTATCCTCGACTCAACTCCGTTCATGAAGGCCATGAAGCGGCGTGCAGTTGCTGGGGTTGGCCGCCGCATCGGGTGGGAACGTGCGCTCGGCGAAGACGTCGCGAATCTCGTCTTGCACAACGTCGGCCGCTACGTGGATTGGCTCGGACGGGGTTGAAAACGCAAACATGGTGGACGTCGGATCTCGATGAAGGTCGCCGCCGTGCCGTGCGCGGGACGTCGGGTAGCACCCACGCCCTCACCGCGGACGGAGATGCTCGAGCTCGAGCGCTATGCGCCAAAGACCTCTTGCGCTAACTTCCGAACATGCGCCTTTCTACGCGATTCCTTCTCGTCGTTGGCGTCGCTTGTAGTTCCGATCCTGACTCGGCGTCGAAGCAAGACGTCGCTGCCCTCCAGCAGCGTGTCACCGCAGTCACGGAAGGTCTCGAGAAGTTGCGCAGCCAAGTCGACGTGCTCGAACGTCGACAACAGGAAGCCGGTGCAGTCACATCAGGCGCAACCAAGGCGACGGAACCCACGAACCCGGCCAACGTCAACAAGAAGGGCGAACCAGCCGCCCGGACCGCGCATACCACCTCCGGTGTTGGATGGTGGTGTTTCAGCAGCAGCCAGTTGTGTTGGAAGACCGAGGAGGAGTGTCGTTTCGCGGAACGAAGCGACGTCTACGTTCGTCGCGATCCCAGTAAGGATGGCGTCGTTCTCTTCGACCACCAACAGAGCACGTACCAGTTGATCAAGTGGGGACGACATTCGGCCCGCGCTCGGGTCGGGTCGGTACAGCTTCGACGAAGCAAGGACACCAGAGATCACGCGTCCTCCATTCAAGGGTGACTGCAGCAACGAGCGGGGCGCCGCGTGTCTCGAGATCGTTCGAGTTCTTGACAGGAGCAAGCAGCGCGACTGCTACCGCAGCGTGACCACGTGCCAAGAACAACGAAGTGCTCTCCTCAGAGGATCGGCGGCCGATATCGAGATCACCGTCCCGTGTGCACCGGGTTGATGTCAACGCACACAGTTGCGGGGGCGGCCGGGCGCCCGGACACACGCGTCGGCTCTGCCCTGGATCGCCAGCGGCGCGCGCGTCACGGGGCCACAGGTGCCGCAAACGGCTGCGCGTTGTGCGCCGCCGCGCCGCGGAGATACCCTGGCCTAATGTGGAAGAGCGCAGCAGTGCTCGAGCTCGCCACCGACGTCGCGCTGCTCGCCATCGCTGAGGAGCTGCGTGAGGCCGAGCCTTCCGTTCCGCAAGAACGTGCCAGCCGCAAGGGCGACGAGCGGACACCGATGCAGCGCTACGCGGCACCCCAACCAAAAGCACAGGAGGCTCTCGCGGCCCGACAGGTTGTACGAGCCGCCCCGTGACCAGCTACGTCGGTCTGCGTCCGGCCTCACGGTCAGCCTCGGCTGCGGCGCGCGGTGCGAGTCGAAAATCGGGAACATCGATCGAGCTTCTCCTTCGTCGAGCGCTGAGTGCGCTCGGCGTTCGCTACCGCATCGCCAACAACTTGCCGGGCCGCCCAGACCTGGTGTTCGTGGGCGCGAAGGTCTTGGTCTTCTGCGATGGTGACTTCTGGCACGGCCGGGACCTGGAAGGCCGCCTGCGAAAGCTCAAGACCGGGCACAACGCGCCGTACTGGGTCGCGAAGATCCGGGGAAATGTCGCCCGCGACATCCGAACGACGGCGCAGCTCACCGCCGAAGGATGGACGGTGTTGCGCTACTGGGAGTCCGAGATCCGGTCGGACGTGAGCCGCGTTGCATCGGAGATCCAGCGTGAGGTCGCCGGCAGACTTTCCGCAAGTCCGCAGCGCCGGAAGCACCAAACCTCCCGATCACGCCGCTAAGATTCCGGCGATGATCTACCGGACCTACAAGGTCAAGGCGAGCGACCGCGGCCCGCTCCTCGACTTCATGCTGGAGTCGCTGCGTGGGTCGGGCTGCACGATCATCAAGCACTCGCCTCGAAACGAGGCGCCCTTCCGGATCGCGTTTGAGACCCCGACGGGCGAGAGGCTCGGCATCTTAGTCTACGCCTTCTACGCGAACTCAAAGGTCACGAAGAACCGACCGGACGACGAGTGGCGATTCCAGGTCAAGTACGGCTCCGACGCACGCGAGGATCACGCGCTTTGGATTGACCCGTTCGGCATCTACACGACCCTGTTCGTAGGCATCAGCCCTGAGCACGGGCTCTTCGTCGGCGCCGACCCTGAGATGCACAACCCGACCCGGTTCTTCATCTCGGTTGAATTCAAGGATCACCATGTCGCCGAGGTCCGGAAGAAGGGCTGGCACGGATGGGAACGCGACAGCCGCGGCGATGAGGCTTCCCCGGTCGAAGTCCTCGTCGGAGGTACCGCCAAGCGCTTCCTCCAATATGTTCGCTTTGAGCGCGCGGCCGCAGGACTCGATCAAGGGCACCGCCAGCTGCTCGCCGAGAAATGGCTGGATGGGCCTCCCCTCAGCGCGACCGCAGCCGCCGGCGCGCCCATCGCAGCAACCCAGCTTCATGCGCTCGCTCGTGAGTTCGAGATGCCCGAGCGGGAGGTGCTCGATCTGATCGCGTCCGCGCGGCGCCTGAAGATGGCCGTCCGCGGGTGGGTGGCCGAGGAGCACCTGGTGAAGCGGCTCGCATCGGTGATCGGCGTCTCGGAGTGCGTCCGCCTCGACATCGAGGGTGGCGCTGACGTGAGCCTACGGTTCGAGGGAAGCCGCGCGCTCACCGTACAGTGCAAGAACGTCCTTCGGAACCGCGCCGCCGATGGGACCGCGCGCATGGACTTCCAGAAAACGAGGGCGTCCCAGGGAGATCCCTGCTCGCGCTACTACAAGCCCGAGGAGTACGATCTGATCGCGGCTTGCCTCCACGCCGTGACCGAGCACTGGGAGTACAAGTACGTGGTCCCTGGCGTTCTGGACCGGCACAAGAAGTGCCCGGCGCGCGTCGGAAACAACGTTCGCATCGACGACCGATGGACCACCGATGCCAGGGCCATCCTCGGTCAGATCGCCCGGTAGGCCACGTCAGACCCATCCGATAGACTTCGCGCTCCATGGGCAAGCCGAAGGTGATCAGCCTGTACTCCGGGGCCGGCGGCCTCGACTACGGCTTCGAGGCTGCAGACTTTGACACCGCGGTCGCGGTGGAGATGAACCGGGATAGCTGCGCGACGTTGCGCGCGAACCGAACGTGGCCCGTGATCGAACGGGACATCTTGAAGGTGCCGAGCGCGGAGATCATGGAGGTCGCCCGCGTGAAGAAGGGCGAGGCCGCGGTGCTCATCGGCGGCCCACCGTGTCAGCCCTTCTCCAAGGCGGGCTACTGGTCCAAGGGCGACTCGCTGCGCCTCGACGACCCGCGTGCAGCTACGCTCGGCGCTTACCTTCGGGTACTCCAGGACACCACCCCGGCGGCGTTCTTGCTGGAGAACGTCGAAGGGCTCGCCTACCGCGGCAAGGACGAGGGCCTCAAGCTGCTGCTCGATGCGATCGCGGTCATCAACAAGAAGACCAAGAGCAACTACCAGCCGAAGTTCCAGGTCTTGAACGCGGCCGACTATGGCGTCCCGCAGCTCCGAAAGCGCGTGCTCATGATCGCCGCGCGGGACGGTAGGGAGTTCCGCTTTCCTGAGCCGACCCATCGTGATCCTGCCCTACAGGACGACCTGTTCAGCGAGCGCCAGCCCTATCGGACTGCTTGGGACGCCCTTGCGGATGTGGGTCCCGAAAAGGGAGAGGCCATCGAGCTCACCGGCCGCTGGGCGGATCTCCTCGCCTCCATTCCCGAAGGTCACAACTACCTGTGGCACACGGACCGCATGGGTGGGTTGCCGCTCTTCGGTTGGCGCCGTCGCTACTGGTCCTTCCTCCTCAAGCTAGCGAAGCATCTGCCGTCGTGGACGGTGCAGGCACAGCCGGGCCCAGCGATCGGGCCATTTCACTGGCAGAATCGGAAGCTGTCGATGCGCGAGCTGTGCCGCATCCAAACGTTCCCCGATGACGTGAAGATCACCGGCAGCCGCACCGAGATGCAGCGCCAGGTCGGCAACGCGGTGCCGTCGCTTCTCGGCGAGGTGGTCGCTCGCGCGATCAAATCTCAGCTCCTGGGTCTCCGCGCTGCGCGTACCGCTCTGCGGTTGCTCCCTCCAGTTCGCTTGCCCATCCCAGCCCCCGAACGACTGCGCGCTGTGCCGAAGCGCTTCAAGGAGATGGAGGGAAAGCACTCGGCTCACCCGGGAACCGGTAAGGGGACAAGCGCGCTCGCTCGCTACGACGAAGTTGCTCCCCCGCTGTAATAAGGTCTGTACGCTGTGCCACCGCGAGAACGACGAGGCTCGACGAACTTGCCGCTATCATCGGTCCGGGTGTTCTCGTCCTCGAATGACCGGGCAACGGATGGCCCGCTCTCTGTCGATTACGAGGCCAGGAAGCGACGTACCAATCGCGCTGTACCTTAGCGGGGGTGTGGAACGAGCGGACGCCGTCCGTACCGTAACGAGACAAATGATCTATTGGCGGAGAATCGAGGGGTAAGGACGATGAAGCTCAAGAGTGCAAGAACGAGGATGTTCCGGAACATACTCGACTCGACGTCCGTAATATTCGATGAGTCGGTGACGGCCATTGTCGGAAAGAACGAGAGCGGGAAGTCGAGTTTTCTCACTGCTCTCGCGCGTCTCAACCCGGCACGCCTGGTGGGCGCGTTCGAAAGCCACTCCGACTACCCCGCCTGGCTGGAAAAAAAGCACAGGCAGGCAGGGCACGACCTCGATGCCGTGCGGCCCGTCGAGGCTGTCTTCGTGGTCACTGACACCGACACGAATGCCTGGAACAGGCAGTTCGGCGCAGGCGTGTTGGAGGCTACGGAGATAGTGGCGTGGCGCACCTATGGGGGTGAGTATCTCGTCGCGGGACACCAAGCCAGCGAGCAGCTCGGCGTGGCTCACGTGCTGACCGTGGCGGGGCTCGATCAGTCCAACGCGCCTATCGCGGCCGCCGCATCAACCTTCGATGATCTCCAAGACGCCCTCCCGCCGATGAAAGCGTCGGGGGAGCCCGCTAGCGTAGACGCTGCGGGACGCCTAGAGGCAGTGCTGAAGTCCTACCTGAAGGGAAAGACCTTCCAGGAAGTCATTCTCAGCAGCATCTCAGTCCGCATTCCGCGCTTCTTCTACTTTGCGAACTACAGCTCGTTGCCGAAGCAGATCAAGATCCGTGACATCCTCGCAAAGGCGAAGGACAAGAAGACACCCCTCGACGACGACGAACAGACCGCCGTATCGCTTCTGCGGCAAGCAGCATCGGATGACGAGTATATACTGAACGCCGACTACGAGCTTCGCAAGCGCGAGCTTGAGAACGTCGCCAACTCGATCACCGACGATGTCCTGGCCTACTGGACCCAGAACCCGTATCTGCGTGTCCTCATCGACATCACGCAGATCGTGGAGGCTCAGGCCGAACCGCCTAAGCAGACCGTCGTGCTCGACGAGCTCAAAGTGCGCGTTTGGGATGACCGACATCGCCTATCGCTCGGATTCGGCGGCCGATCGACGGGGTTCCAGTGGTTTTTTTCGTTCCTGGCCGCCTTCTCCGAGTACGAGAGCTCGACGGAGCCTCTGGTGATATTGCTCGACGAACCAGCTCTTGGGCTCCACGCGCGTGCTCAATCTGACTTCCTGAGGTTCATCGATGATCGTCTCGCGCCGAAACATCAGGTGGTCTACACGACCCACTCGCCGTTCATGGTTCCGCCCGGCAAGCTGGAGCGTGTCCGCGTGGTAGAGGATGCCGGGCGAGACAAAGGGTCGGTGGTCTCCTCGAACGTACTGGCCAGCGATCCCGACACGCTCTTCCCATTGCAGAGTGCGCTCGGCTACGACCTTGCGCAGCACCTCTTCGTGGCGCCTCACAATCTTGTAGTGGAGGGGATTTCAGACTTCATATACCTCACCGCCATCTCAGATTACCTCGCCTCTAACGGCCGCGTGAGTTTAGATCGCCGCTGGTCAGTTGTCCCGGTTGGCGGCGCCGATCTCGTACCAACGTTCGTCGCATTGCTTGGCCATCACCTCGACGTGACCGTCCTCGTCGATAGCCAGAAGGCGGGGCATCAGAAGCTCAACAAGATCGTCGAAAACGGCCTACTGCATAAGAAGCGCGTGTTAACGGTTGGCGGCGTCCTACAATGTGGCCTGGCCGACATCGAAGATGCCTTTGACATTGACGACTACCTCAGTCTGTACAACGGCGCATTCAACGCGACACTGAAGGTCTCTGACCTGAACGGCGGCGATCCTGTGGTCTCTCGCATTGCTCGACATCTCGGAGTTGAGCGCTACGATCACGGTAAACCGGCGGACTACTTCTTGCGGAACAAGACGACCGTCCTGCCGTCGCTTAAGGCGGCAACTCTCGACCAGTTCGAGCACCTCCTCGTCGCGGTCAACGCGACGTTGCCTTCGTGACAGTCGTCGCGCCTCGGTCGTTCTGGTAGCGAGACGCCGGATCGACAGCACCGTGAGGCGACCATCACCGGTGTGCTCGTTTCGAGCCGTGGGGACCATCGGCTTGAGGAACTCGCCAACCAGCGCTCGCCATTCCGAGCGCAGTTTCGACCCAGTACCACGCCGGCGGAGCGGCGAACACAGTACGAGCGCTCAGAAGTTGCGGTAGTTGGCCACGCCGGCAAACAGCCGCGTCGATCAGGTGTCGCCGATCTGATATGCTGGCACGCATTGCATCTACGAGGTGGCTGATGGGGACCAACGTCAAAATTCGGCCGAAGGTCGCGATGTTCAGCGCGTTCGCGCGACTGAACTATCGACCGTGGTTCGCATTGGCTGAGTTCGTCGACAACTCACTACAGAGCTTCATTGCTGAACGTGAAGCGATCCAAGCAGTAGACGGTATCACTGCAAAGCTTACAGTAAGAATCCTGCTCGAGGAAGATAGGATCGTCGTGGAGGACACTGCGGCCGGAATCTCCGCGGATGATTTCTCGCGTGCATTCATGCCTGCTCAGCCGCCGCCGAATCGAACGGGCCTGTCAGAGTTCGGCCTGGGCATGAAGGCCGCTGCCTGCTGGTTCGCCCGCAGATGGTCTGTTCGCACGTGCGCACTCGGGGAGGGAATCGAAAGGACCCTTAACTTCAACGTCCCAGAGATTGTTGCGCAAGATATTGAGGAAATCATCCCGGAGGAACATACGGGGGTCGCTGAGTCAGCGCACTACACAACGATCGTCTTGGACGATCTTAACCGACGAATCAAGGGCCCGACGATCGGTAAGATCAAGTCGCATCTGGCCAGTATATACCGCGCCTTCATTGCCGAAGGCATCTTGAGCCTGTGCGTAGGCGGCGAAGAACTTACCTACTCTCGGCCGAACGTACTTGAAATGCCGTACTGTAAGACACCTGACGATCCGCCCATCGTCTGGCAGAAAAAGCACCTCAGAATTGAGATAGACGATTCCCATCGAGTTCACGGATGGGCGGCGTTGAGGGCGAAGGCGAGTGTTGCCGAGGCTGGTTTCGCGGTCTTCCGCCGCGGACGAGTAGTTCTTGGCAGCGGCGAAACCCCATACCGGCCCGAAAAAATTTTTCGCGGTCCGAACAGCTACACATATCAAAGGCTGTTCGGCGAGCTGCATGTCGAGGGGTTCGATGTCAGCCATACCAAAGACGGTCTGCTATGGGACGAATGGGAGGAGCTGCTTCTAGATGAGCTGAAGAAGCAACTAGATGCTGAGCCTATGCCATTGCTGGCTCAAGCCGAAGGGTATCGTGTACGTGGCAAGAACAAGGCTGACGAGAATCTAAGCTTCGGTGACGAAGCTGCGACGCACACCGCGGCCGCCATCAAAACCCACGCTGGCGCGGTTGTAAGCGCGCAGCTCGGTTTTGAGCCCGAACCAGAAGTCGCGCCTCTGCCGCAACTTCCAGAGACGAAGATTACGACGCGAAGAGAGATCACACTCGAGATCGAGCATGACGGTCGCACGTGGTTGATCGCGATCGAGCTGGCATCTGACCCTGGGGTAGAGGATTGGTACTCGTACTCGAAGCGGCAGCAAGCCGAAACCGGCATCACTGAAGTCACTATAAGGTTGTCGATGTCTCACCCATTTACGGAGCGATTTGGGCTGAAGGATGGCGAACAAATCGAGCCGCTCATGCGCATTGCATCAGCTCTGGCGCTCGCAGAGATCACGGCGCTAGAGGTCGGCATCAGTCCGCGCATCAAGACTCTCAGACGCAACTTCAACCAGCTACTGCGCCAGGCTCTAGCAAAATAGCGAGCAACAATGTCAACCGTCGAAATCGTCAGCAGTGTGGTTGCAGAAGCCGGTAACTGGTGCCCCCTAGAGGGACGCTTCACGATAGAATTGAAGCGGCGACTCATTGAGCTCGGCGATCTGCCATCACCGGAATCTTTTGAGAGGGTCCGCACGGAGGCAGTCCGCATCTTAGGCTCCTGCTTGCCACCGTGGGTTGGGACGGGGCAGCGAACAGGCTTGGTCGTCGGATCGGTGCAAAGCGGCAAGACCATGTCGATCACCGCGGTGACCGCACTTGCACGTGACAATGACTTTAGATGCATCGTGGTCTTGGCCGGCACGGCCACCAACCTTGTTCAGCAGACGCAGGAGCGATTGGAGGAGCATCTAGGTACCGACCACTGGCTGATGCTTCCGAACCCGACACAGAGTGACAAGGGCGACATCGTCGGGTGCATCAATGAATGGGGCAATCCGCGCTTTCCGAGAGACCAGCTTCGTGGAGTCCTATGCGTTGTAATGAAGCACAAGACACACATAGACAACCTGACCAAGTTGCTCAGCGCTGTCGCGCTACAGGACGTAAACGCCCTCATCTTTGATGACGAAGCTGATCAGGCCGGGCTGAACACGAAGCCCGATACAGGCGTCAGCCCGATCTATAACTCGATCAAATCACTTCGCAAAGCGTTGAGTCGCCATACATATCTTCAGTACACAGCAACACCGCAAGCGCCACTGCTCATCACGTTGCTGGACACATTATCTCCCGATTTCGCGGACACCATCGATCCTGGTGAAGGCTATGTCGGTGGCCGTGATTTCTTCGTCGAGGCTCGTGGCCTCATATGCGAGATCATTGACGAGGGGGAGCCAGCGGAGGACGACCAAATCCCATCTGAAAGCCTAAGGAAGAGCCTCCGACTGTTTTTTCTTGGAGCCGCTGCCACTCGGGTTCTCGCAGAACGCGATCCGAGCTGGGCCAAGGAGCGATACAGGTCGATGCTTGTACATCCATCGCGACAAGTGGGCCCGCACAAGGACTACGCCAAGATCATTGAAGAAATAAAGCGCGACTGGACAGACCTGCTGTCCCGCGACGAAGCCGACGATGAGCGTGCTGAGCTAACGCGAGAGTTCGCTGAAAGTCACGCGGATCTAAAGGCAACCTTCGCAAGCCTTCCCGTACTCGAGGAACTAACGCAGCAGCTCTTGATTGAGGTCAGTAGAGCGCGAGTGACGATTGTAAACAAAGATGGCTCAGACGTTCCGTGGAAGCGCCACAACACGCACATCCTTGTCGGAGGTCAAAAGCTGGACCGCGGCTACACTGTTAGAGGTCTGACCGTTACTCATATGGCTCGAGAGCCAGGTGCTGGCAACTACGACACGATCCAGCAGCGTGCTCGCTTCTTTGGCTACAAGCGCAAGTACCTTGGCCTATGCCGCGTATTCCTGCAGCCGGAGGTCCATGATGCGTTCAAACAGTATGTCTTCCATGAAGAGGTGCTTCGGGACGCTCTTCGTCGACACCGTGGACAAGATCTGCGTACTTGGAAGCGCATGTTCGCGATGGCGCCTGGGTATCGCCTAACTAGACCCAACGTTCACACGGAGGACTACTTTCGTCCTTCACGAGGAGAGTGGTTCAAGCAACAGGGACCCCATCTGTTAGCTGCTGACGTGATCAAGGCTAACAATGAGGTGCTCCTTCGTTTTGCAAATTCGCTCCCCACCGTGGACTCTCTGCACTGGTCTCGTTATGGGCACAAGTCGGCGACTATTCCACTTCAAGATGTCCAAAGGCTGCTGTCTGACCTGGTTCCTGGTGGCGAAGAAGACCTCAGGTGGACACTCGTCGCGCAGTTTGCCCTCGAGGTTGTGCAGCGCGATTGGGCTTACACGGATGCGATGGTGCTCTTAATGGCTTGGGACCGAGCACCGCGCCGCAGAACGTTGCGTAAAGATTCATTGCTGATCGAGCTTCACCAAGGGCCGACCGGCTCGGGAGCAGATGATACGTATCCTGGCGATACTCAAGTACGGGATGAACAACGCGTCACAGTCCAACTTCATCGCGTTCAGGTTGAGCTGCGCGATGGCAGCACGGGTCCATTGGTGCTTGCGTTAACACTTAGGCTGCCAAGCCACTATACGTCCGACGGCTTTGTTTTTCAGCCCAAGCGACAACAGCGATGACACTTATAGAACTGCTGGATGGCTTGAGGCCACCCATCGCCAGTGTTAGCGAGCGGGCCGCCTGATGGGTTCGAGCTGGTTCCGGATCCGGCTAGCTGATGGACAGGGCCGGCCGGCCCATCATCGGCAGAGATTGGCTCAGGGCGGGCTTCCTGAGGTACATCGCGGGTCCGACGTTCCAGAGCTGAGTGTGGTGCTCGCCGAAAACAGGTGACACCGACGGTGTTCCACCACCGCCGGCGTCGTGCTCCGCGTCGGTCCCCCGTTGAAGAGCCCGACCCGAAGCAATTTACAAATCGTCCATCACACGCTCGACGTCAAGGCTTGGATCGCGGCACCGCCCTCGGTCGAGGCCGCCCGGCCGGCCACCTGTCGGGCATGTCAGGCGCCGAGCCGGCCACCCGGGTTGGGCCTGCGACTACACGGCCACGGGGTCCGCGAGCGACAGCTCCGAGGCCCGCTCGCTGCGGACGCGGTGCCCGGCACGGTCGTGCTGGTGTGCCGGCGCTACCGTTGCACGCGCTGTGGTGCTGTCTTGACCGTGGTGCCGCGGGGCGTGGCGCCGCGTCGGCACTACGGGCACGCGGCGATCGCGCTGGCGTTCGCGCTGTGGTCGCTCGTGGGCATGTCCGTCGGCGCGGTCCGACGGCGGGTCTGCGCGTGGCAGATCAGCAACGAGGCGACGCGGTGGCCGACCTTGACGCGCTGGGCGGAGGCGGCCCGCACCACGTTCGCCCCGCCGATCGCGCGCACGGCGGCGGCCGCCCGCGCGGCTCAGCAAGCGATCGGCCGGGCGCCGCTGACGCTGCGCACGTCGCCTCGCGAGGCGCAGGCATTCGCGGGAGGCAGCGCAATGCCGTGAGGTCCATCGCGGCGTGCTCGTCGGCGTCGCCGAGCCCACCGCGTTGGATCATCGTCGGCGCGAGGCGCCGCGTGGGATGCACTCCACCAGGCGCGACGCCATCTCACCCGCCGCGCCGACGGAGAGCCTGTGTCCGATCCGCTGGTGCCTCGCGATCACGCCGAGGCCATCGCTCTGTTCCGCGCCGAAGTCATCGGCGCACTCACCCGCAGCGAGCTGTCGCGCGGCGAGCTGGCCGCCGCGATTCGCGCGCTCGCCCAGCACCGGTTCCGGCCACCGGGTCGCCGCGCCACCAAGTGCTTCGCGGTGTCCACGCTGGAGCGCTGGTACTACGCCTATCGCCATGGCGGGCTCGCGGCGCTGGTGCCGCATGCCCGCAGTGACCGTGGCCGCGCACGCGAGCTCACCGCCGAGCAGCGCCAGCTGTTGCTCGACATCCGCCGTGAGCATCCGACCGCGACCGTGCCGCTGATTCTGCGCACGCTCGTTGCCGATGGTCGGCTCGCCAAGGGTGCGGTCTCGACGACGACGATCGCGCGCCTATATCGCGAGGCCGGCTTGCCGCGCGGTCATCGTCCCGATGGCCATACTCGGCTGCGCTGGCAGGCCGAGCACGCCGGCGCGTTGTGGCACGGCGACGTCTGCCACGGACCGGCGTTGCGCGTTGGCGACACGACTAGGCCGCTGCGCATCCACGCGCTGCTCGACGACGCCTCGCGCTTCGTGGTCGCGCTCGAGGCCCACCACAGCGAGCGCGAGGACGACATGCTCGGAATCTTCCTCGCCGCGCTCCGCCGCCACGGCGCCCCCGACGCGCTCTACCTCGACAATGGCGCGACCTACCGCGGCGATGCTCTGCGCCTCGCGTGCGAGCGGCTCGGCGTGACGCTGCTGCACGCCCGCCCCGGCGACGCACCCGCCCGCGGCAAGATGGAGCGCTTTTATGCCGAGGTCGCGATTATGCGGAGCAGGGTGTGGCCGACTCCTGGACTCCGCCGCAGACTGCCGCTCGACCCAATGCAACGCTGCGCATAACGCCGGCATCGAAGTTGGGTGACGCTGCGAAGGGTAGACACGCTCCTGGCAGCATTCGACACGCACCTGGACTCCGCCCGGGGGGCGACTCAGCAGACCCGTCGCGAGTACGGCCGTTACGTCCGTCAGTTCCTCGAGGACCGATCCCGGGAAGCGAGGGTGGACGTCGCCGACCTCAGTGCCCGAGATCTGATCGACTTCGTTGCCGAGCGCGCGAAACGCTGCAAGCCCAGTACCGCGAAGCTCGTCGCGACGGCGTTGCGAAGCTTCCTACGGTTCCTCCAGGTCAGAGGGCTCGGCGACACACGCTTGGTGTCAGCGGTCCCCACCATCCCAAACTGGAAACTCGCCCGCCTCCCCAAGACCCTGACGTCTGCCCAGCTCCGAGCGCTGCTCTGTGCCTGCGATCGCGCGACACCGACCGGTCGTCGCGACTACGCGATGACGCTCTGCATGGCCCAGATGGGTCTTCGCGCTGGTGAGGTTGCCCAACTCATGCTCGACGACATCGACTGGCGCGCCGGCACGCTGCGCATTGCTATCGGCAAGTCTCGCCGCGACTGCGTGCTCCCACTGCCGGCCCCGATCGCCCGCGCGATCGTCGCCTACCTGCGTCGCGGTCGACCGCCTACCCCAGAACGACGCGTCTTCGTCCGCCACAGGGTCGCCGTCGGGAACCGGCTCACCAGCAGTTCGGTTCGCGCGGCAATCCGACGGGCCTTCGAGCGCTCACACGCACACGTTTCTTCAAAGGGCACGCACGCGCTGCGCCACACGGCGGCGACGCGCATGCTGCGCGCCGGTGCGAGTCTCAAGGACTTGGCGGACGTTCTCCGCCACCGCAGCCTCGATACGACGGCGATCTACACCAAGGTCGATCTGCCTCGGCTCGCGGCGGTCGCGTTGCCTTGGCCCCACGTGCGCTCATGAGGCGCGCCACCATGGTCTCCCTGGCCGAGGAGTACCTGACGATGCGTCGCAATCTCGGCTTCGCCCTGGAAGTCGAGGGCCAGCAGCTGATGCGCTTTGCCCGCCATGCCGATCGCGTGGGTCACCGCGGCCCGCTCACGATCGATCTCGCGGTGCGCTGGGCCCAGTTCGGACGTGACCGCGGCGTCGTCGCGTCAGCACGTCGCCTGGACATCGTTCGCCGTTTCGCCAAGCATCGCTGGCTCCTCGATTCGCGTACCCAGGTGCCCCCAGAAGGATTGCTCGGGCCCAGCTACCGCCGTCGTCCTACCCCGCACATCTACTCCGACGGCGAGCTAACCGCGCTCCTCAAGAAGGCGTCCGCGCTCGGACCCGCCGGAGGACTGCGACCCCGGACCTACGTGACCTTGCTAGGGCTCTTGGCCTCGACGGGGCTGCGGATCTCCGAAGCACTGCGGTTGACCCGGGAGACCGTCGATCTCGACGCTGGTGTTCTGACTGTCGTCGAGACCAAGTTCCACAAATCGCGACTGGTGCCCCTGCATCCGACGACGACGCGCGAGTTGCGACGGTATGCGCGGCAGCGCGATCGCTACCATCGACGCGCGTCTTCTGCGGCATTCTTCCTCACTGAGCGAGGGACGCCGCTCAAGTACTGGCGGACGCTGATGACCTTCACAGCTCTGCGCAAGACATTGGGGTGGACCGGACCTCGTGGTCGACGACCTCGGCTCCACGATCTGCGTCACAGCTTTGCCGTTCGGCGACTGGTCCGTTGGGACCGGCGAGGCGTCGATCTTCACCACCGCATCGCTGCGCTGTCGACGTACCTCGGCCACGTCAAGGTCACCGACACCTACTGGTACCTCACGGCGGTCCCCGAGTTGCTCGCGATCACCGGGCGCCGATACGAGCGCTATGCCGGTCTTGGCAGAGGAGGAACCCGATGACCCGACCGCTCCTCGTCCCAAGCTTCTCCTCGCTGCTCCAGGGCTTCTTCTGCCAGCGTCTCATTGCGCAGCGACACGCCAGCACGCAGACGGTCGCGAGTTACCGCGACGCTTTCCGCCTCTTGCTACGCTACGCGGAGGAGCGCACCCGTAAGCCCCCCGTCGCGCTCACGCTGGAGGATCTCGACGCCCCGTTGATCCTGGGCTTCCTGAATCACCTCGAAGTCCAGCGCGGCAACTCGCCGCGCAGCCGAAATGCACGACTGGCAGCCATCCGCTCCTTCCTGCGCTTCGCCGCATTCGAGGCGCCGGCCTCCCTGCCCGCCATTCAGCGAGTGTTGGCCATCCCGATGAAGCGCTTCGACCGGCGGCTGCTGGGGTTCCTCACGCGCGACGAGGCGGCGGCCATCCTCGCTGCGCCTGACTTGTCGACCTGGAGCGGGCATCGCGACCATGTCCTGCTGACCACCCTCTACAACACCGGCGCGCGAGTGTCCGAGATCATCGCGCTGCGCGTCGAAGGCGTCGCGCTGGGTCGGAGTCCGTTTATCCGCCTGCATGGCAAGGGACGCAAGGAACGTGCGGTTCCGCTCTGGAGGAGCACCGCCTCCGCGCTGACGCGATGGCTTCGCCGAACAGCACTCCCCCCGGAGGCGCCGCTGTTTCCCAATCGACGTGGAACGCAGCTGTCGCGCTCTGGCGTCGAGCATCGGCTGCGAGCCGCGATCGGGGT
>Ga0070717_10000189_pt1 | contig 44233 bp, 24 predicted proteins | sample LARL113metaG_FD_71366 | JGI IMG/M metagenome (GOLD analysis project Ga0070717, IMG submission 71366) | Corn, switchgrass and miscanthus rhizosphere microbial communities from Kellogg Biological Station, Michigan, USA - LAR L11-3 metaG | ecosystem: Host-associated > Plants > Roots > Rhizosphere ...
GGTTGGATCACTATTAGACACGTATCCTCCTTGTGGATTGACCTGCCCCAGCGCGTCTGGTCCATATTCGTTTCCAGCGCCGATTGCTCACTTCGGCAACCTTCGACCACTATCACCGTGCTTTCTTCTCGTGCCGCTTCGTGCGTTGCGCGTATTGCGCTGCTTGTCGTTTTTTCCAGCTCTTTGCTGTGCGCCCAAACCACTGCCGTTGATGAATCCTTTAGCGACGGCAATCGCAGCGGCCAAAACCCGCCCTCGTCGCTCAACTGGTTTGTTAATACCGGCAGTATCCTCACCACCACGACGACCCCAGGAACCCTCCAGCTCAATAATGCGAGCAGTCGTCTGGTGGTCGGCTACTTTGCCGCCGCGCCTCTCGCGGTCGCGAACGGGCAGACGATCACGTTCGAGATCACCTTCCACACCGATGTCTCCCCGACTTTGGTGGCGAATGGTTTTAATCTCGCGCTGTTTAATTCCGGCGGTGTCCGACTGGCGGGAGATTTTTCCGGCACGAGCAATCCGGTGTTCGCGAACTATGACGGTTATGGAGTGAAGACATCCGGGCTGGGCAGCACGGCCGGAGCCAATCTTGTCCTGCGGCAGCGCAACGCCGGCACGTCCGCTGCGTTGATGACGACCTCGAGCGACTGGGTTTCTCTCTCCGCCGGGGCCGGTCTGACCACGCCCGCCTCACCCAATGTGAATTATATAGCGACCCTGGCCGTGACTAACAATAGCACCTCGGTTTCGCTGAGCTATACATTGAAGACCGCGGATGGCACGGTGACGCTGCAGTCGCTTTCCGGCACGGACACCAGCTCTCTGCTTAACGCCTTTGACACGGTTGCGTTCTATGCCCAAACCGCCGAATTCCCTTCCGGTTATCTTTTCGTTCATCGGCTAAAAGTCTCTATCGCGGGGACGATCATTGCGGACCCTCCGACCATCACCGTACCACCGCAGAATCAAACCGTGAACGTAGGCGACTCGGTCACGCTCTCCGTTTCGGCGGCGGGCACCGCACCTCTGCTGTATCAGTGGTTCAAGGACGGCGTCGCGATCGGCGGGGCGACCTTGCCCTCGCTCGCTTTGCCCGGAATTCAATTGGACGCGGCCGGCAACTACACCGTGACGGTGACAAATGCCGCGGGTTCGATCACGAGCTCCCCCGCGGCGGTGGTGGTCAATGTGGTCGCGCTTCCTCCGGTGATCACAAGTTTGCCGGTCAGCCAAACCGTGAACGTGGGCGATTCGGTGACGTTCACCGTCGCCGCCATCGGCTCCGCGCCGGTCAGTTACGCCTGGCAGAAAAACGGACTTCCGATTGATGGAGCCACGAGTTCGACCCTCTCTTTATCAAATGTACAAACCGCCGACGCCGGCAGCTATTCCGTGGTGGTCTCCAACCCCGCGGGATCGGTCTCGAGTGATCCCGCGACCCTGACGGTCAACCTCATTCCTCCGGCGATCACGCGGCAACCCGTCGGGCAGGCGTTGAGTATTGGAATGTCAACTACGCTGACGGCTGCGGCGTCCGGCAGCCTTCCCCTCAGCTATCAGTGGGCCAAGGATGGACAGCCCATCCTTGGCGCCACCGCGTCCTCCCTTCCGCTCAATCAAGTTCAGAGCACCGATGGCGGCAGCTACACCGTGACCGTGACCAATGCGGCTGGATCGACGGTCAGCGCGCCCGCTACCTTGATGGTATTGACCGAACCGAGCGGAGCCTTGTCATCCTACAATCTCACCGGTTTTGCCACCCTAGGGCCCGGGACGACGGGCGGCGGTATTATTCCCGAGTCCGATCCGGCCTATGTCAAAGTCACCACCCCTTTTGAATTGGCCGCGGCGATTGCCGCAGCGACGCAGACCGCCGGGGCGGTGAAGGTGATTGAAATCATGAACGATCTTAACCTCGGGTGGAACGAGATCGGCACCGCGGCGCAGAATCTCTCGGGCAGCCCGTTTCGCGCCCATTCCACGCCGAAATTACATCCCGTTCTGCTCGTGACCGGAATGAGCCTGCTCGATATCAAGCCGAAGAGCGGCCTGACGATTTTCTCCGCCAATGGATCCACCATTCGTCACTGCAATTTCAATATTAAGAGCACGTCCAATATCATTGTCCGCAATCTCAAGTTCGACGAAAACTGGGAATGGGATGAAGCGACCAAAGGCGACTACGACTCGAACGACTGGGATTTTATCACTTTGAGCAACGGTGGTCCGACCAAGAACGTTTGGATCGATCACTGCACCTTCACCAAGTCCTACGACGGCATCCTCGACCAAAAGGCTGGAACGCAAAACGTCACGCTCTCGTGGTGCAGCTATATCGGCGACGACGGCGCGACCAACCCCAACAGCTGGGTGCGTCAGCAAATCAATGCGCTCGAAGCCAACCGGCCTGCCAATAAATTCTACGAATTTCTTCGGACCAATGGATTCAGCGTCGAAGACATCGTTCAAATTATTCAGGGCCACGACAAGACCCACTTGATGGGCTCGAACGAACTCGACCCGCTCAATACTACGCTCTCCACCACTTTCCACCACCTCTGGTTGAATAATATGTGGGACCGCTGTGTGCCGCGCCTGCGGGGTGGCAGCGTACACGACTATAATATCTACGTCGACGACAGCCGGGTCCTGGCCGCCAAACGCCTGCGCGAGCTCCGCGCTGCAGCGCTCACGCCTGCGCTTCGCACCACCTTGAATTCCACCTATAGTTTTAACCCGCCGATCAACGGCAGTATTTCAACGGAAGGCGGAACCATTTTAGTCGAGCGCTCGGTTTATAAAGATTGCCTCTGGCCGCTGCGCAACAACCAGACGAACGTCAACAATCCGATCTACACCGGCAAAATCCAAGCCCTGGATACGATCTATACGTTTCACAACGCGGACGGAACCGTGGTCGATCTCCGGGGCAATAGCACGGACGCGGGAAATCCGATGGGACCGTTCCAAGCCCCGGTCATTCCCTTCGCCTGGAATTTTCCCGGCAACCAATTGCCTTACTCTTACGTGACGGACGATCCGGCCAACCTTGGCCCAATCCTGGCCGCAGGCGCGGGCGCGGGTCGTCTCACCTGGGCGAAACAAAATTGGTTGAAGACCAACTACGACGGTAACGACTCCGCGGTGGTCGTCACGTCGTCGGAGGCCAACCTCTCCGCCACGGTGGACGACAATGTGACCTTAACCGTCGCTGCGTCGGGTCTCCCTCCCGTGAGTTACCAATGGAGCAAAGATGGTATTCCCGTTGCGAATACGACCTCCCCGGCCTTGACTTTGAATCATATCACCACCGCCGCAGCGGGCTTGTATACGGTGACCGTGGTCGACCGGGGCGGCAGTATCACCACGCCGGTGGCAACGCTCGCGGTCCAAAAAGCGGTGGCCTCCGTGGCGCTGGCTTCACTCGACACAACTTATGATGGCACCGCGAAAAGCGCCTCCGCTGTGACTGTGCCTGCCGGGCTGACGGTGAACTTTATCTACGACGGCGGAGTGACTGCGCCCACGGCCAGCGGAAGTTATGCGGTGGTCGCAACGATCGACGACGCAGACTACACCGGTTCCACGACTGGCACGCTGACCATCGCCAAAGGGGTGGCCAGCCTGACGTTCGCTTCGTTGAACCAGACTTATGATTGCACGAGCAAAGTCGCGGCCGTGACGACCGTCCCCAGCGGCTTGCCGGTGGCTCTGACGTACAATGGAAATCCAGAACCTCCGGTCAACGCGGGCAGCTATACGGTCACGGCTACGATCGTAGACTCCAACTACACCGGCTCTAGGTCGGACACTCTGGTTGTGGCCAAGGCTCCGGTCGTTGTGACACTTGGCGGTCTGACTCAGACTTATGATGGAACACCAAAGGCGGCGACCGCAAATACCGGAGCAGATTCTCTTGCGATCAATCTCCTTTATAATGGCAGCGCCCTTCCGCCGATCAACGCCGGCAGCTATACCGTGACCGCGACGGTGAGCGATCCCAATTATGTGGGACAGACGGTGGGCACCCTTTCGATTGCAAAGGCCCTCGCCACCATCGCGCTCAATCCCCTAAAAACAGCTTATACCGGTTCCCCGATCACAGTGGGGGCGACAACAGTGCCGAGTGGATTGGCGGTGAATCTGAGTTATGACGGACTCGCTGCCGGCGCGGTGTATCCAGGATCCCATGCCGTCGTGGCGACGGTTAATGATGCCAATTATATAGGCGTCAAAACAGACACCTTGGTGATCACGACCACCGCGCTGGTGCGACACGCGCCCATCATCAACGGTTTGGTCAGTGGCTCGGTTCAAGTCACGCTACCCGAAGCCTTCTCCCTCAACGGCACTGCGGCGATTTCTCGCGATCTTCTCGTGAGCGGCACACCTCAAGTGCAGATGGGAACACCAGGTGCCACTCGGACGAAGGAGGGCACTGGCAGCGTCGCCCCGTCGAATTACACCGTCGCCCTCGGGACCGGCGCGGTGGTGCCCTACGTGGTTCGTCGAATAGACCCGGTCGATCTTCCTGCTGTCACCGCGCCGCCGTTGCCGACGGGGACACGCGATGTTTTTCTCAGCGGATCCAACCCCAGCGCGGGCGATTTCCGAACCGTGCGCGACCTCTCGCTGAATCTGGGCGCAGGCAATGTCGCGGTTCCTCCCGGCACCTATCGAGGTTTCGTGGCCAACAACGGCACCGGCTTTATTCTCGGCGTGGCGGGGGCGAGCGAACCTGCGGTATATAATCTACAAAGTCTGACCATGAACGGTTCGAGTAATCTCCAAGTGGTCGGACCGGTGATCCTCACTCTGCCCAACGGCTTTACCTTGAACAGCAGCGTCGGAAACGCGGCTCATCCCGAATGGTTGACCCTGCAGATTGCTTCGGGTGGAGCGACCTTGAATATCGGAGGGATCCTCCGCGCCACCGTGGTCGCTCCAAATGGAACCGTGTCGCTCAATGGCACCGCGTCGCTCGTTGGCAAGGTGAGCTGTGACCGTCTGATCCTCGGGAAAGACGCGCTGATCGAGGAGCCCGCGCCCTAAAAGGGGGTGGCTCGCCAGACTGTATCGATAATACCAATACGTCGTTCTTCCGCCGAGACAGCGTTATGTGCTGGAGGCCCGCCTCAGGGTGGGCCGACGCGTCCCGCGGCGACCATCGAACGTCGTCGGAGTGGGCGAGGGCGATCCTCCGAGTTGCTGCCGCGGCTGAAGAGTGAATTCATATCTTGTTGCGTGGCTCAGGTCCCAATCGCGCCCCGGGACGAGCCGCGCCACCTTCGATCGCTGATGCGGCGTCTTCATTCTTTTGCGGCTATCGGTAGGTTAGGCGAGCGAAACGGCGGGGCCGCAAGCGAACGGGTGATCGGTCACCGGCCGACTAAAAAGTCGCTGGGCTATCCGGTCGCCGCAAGAGCGTCCGGATACGGTAATATATATTGCCGATAAAGCGGCCGTGTCTGATATACGCCCGCCGTACGGTAAGGCATAAAGGGAATTTGCCTTGGCCGCCGGAGTGCACTTCTTCGGCTCACTTCGAGGAGAAGATGCGGAAAAAAGGCAAAAAAATCGCGATTCGAACCATCGAGACATCGCTTCTCCTCTGGAAAAAGAGAGTTTTAATAATCTTCGCTCAATACAGTCGCCGGCTTTCGCGCCTCGGCGCCGAGGTGGCTTAATTGTGATCTATACACAAAAAATAATTCGGGCGGCCGTATAGAGTCAGCGTACGGTGAATTTATTTAACGATAGTTGAGTAACAATGCGGCTTTTTTTGAGTAGATCGGGTTACGAGGCGTCGCAGCCTTTCGCGCGGTATGAAAACTGGAGGTTACAATTTATGCTATTTCGTTTTATCAATTTGACTGTCGGGTGGACTTTTTAAAGTTCGATCTCAGGCAGCAGGGATCAGGAACAAATCGGGACTTGTGCTGTTTTCTCTCCTTCCAGCGGTGGCGGAAATGGCGATAGGGCGCCGGCGATGCAGGATGGATGAATGGGATTAATTAACTCAATATTTTCAGGACGGAGCGGATGCCGCGAAGGATAAGAACCCTGGCGCAAGCCCGGAAATAAATGCGTCTTCAATTAATAACGACCGGGGAAACAATAGAAATAGATTATACTAAAATTTTATGATAAAGTCAATGGAACCGAGGGGCGGAGTTGAAGAGTATATTTGCGAAGCGCCGATGATCGATCCGATTGCCATTGTAGGAATCGGGTGTCGTTTGCCCGGCGGAGTGAAGAGTCCGGCCGCTTTTTGGGAATTATTGAAGAAAGGGGAGGATGGGATTATAGAAGTGCCGTCGGATCGGTGGAACATCGATCGTTTTTATGACGCGAATCCGTCGACCCCGGGGAAAATGTATGTCCGCGCCGGTGGTTTCTTGCAGGAAAAGATAAACGAGTTCGATGCCTTGTTTTTCGGAATATCTCCGCGAGAAGCCGGTTTCATCGACCCACAGCAACGGATTTTGATGGAGGTGGCTTGGGAGGCGCTGGAGGATGCGGGTTTTGATCCGGAGAAATTGGCGGGCACCGACACAGGAGTTTATGTCGGCGGCTTTATGTTGGACAATCTGCTCACTCAGTTCAGTCCCTTGAACCGCGATCAGATTGGCTCGCATTCCGCGGTGGGTTCCACTCTGACAATATTATCGAACCGGCTCTCGTATATCTTCGACCTGCGAGGACCTAGCATCACGTTGGACACGGCCTGTTCGTCCTCTCTCGTCGCATTGCACGAGGCATGTCAGTCAATTTGGCGGGAAGAGTGCACGTTGGCTCTCTGCGGCGGGGTGAATATCATGCATCGCCCGGAGTGTCCGATTGCGATGTGCAAAGGCGGATTTCTCTCGCCGGATGGCCGCAGCAAGAGCTTCGACCGCCGAGCCAACGGTTATGGTCGTGGAGAGGGAGCCGGGATCGTCGTCTTGAAGCCGCGGTCCGCGGCGGTTCGAGACGGCGATCATATTTATGCCTTAATTCGCGGGACCGGGGCGAACCAAGATGGACGGACCGATGGTATCACGGTGCCGAATCCCGAGGCGCAAGAGGCTTTGATGCGCAAGGTCTGTCGACGGACGAAAATCAGCCCCCGCGATATCGTTTATGTGGAAGCCCATGGCACCGGCACACCGCTGGGTGATCCGCTGGAGGCTCGCGCGATCGCGGCGGTATTTGGGCAAGGCCGCGACAAAGAAGACGCCTGTTGGCTGGGCTCGGTAAAAGCCAATATAGGACACTTGGAAGCGGCCTCCGGAGTTGCCGGCTTAATTAAGTTGGCCCTCTGTCTCTCCCATCGGGCGGTTCCGCCGTTGGCTAATCTGGTCGAGCCGAATCCTAATATTCCGTTTGCGGAGCTCGGCTTGCGGCTACCGCTCGCCTTTGAATCGCTGCCCGAAAGGGATCGGCCGGTTTATATGGCGATCAATTCCTTTGGCTATGGTGGGACCAATGCGCATGCGCTATTGGAGGAATATAGACCGACCAAAGTGATAAGTCCTGCAAAGGAGGCGGACGCGTCCAGCGGACTCCAAATTCTTCCGATTTCTGCGCGAAGCAAAGGCGCCTTGACCGGCTTGCTAAATAAATATCGCGAACAACTGCTTAGCCCCGCTGCGCTGGAGTTGCGGGATCTTTGTTATTCGGCCGCGCTGCGCCGCGGCCACGCCGATCAACGCGTCGCATTGATCGGGGAGTCGCGCGAAGCAATGGCTGCGCAAATCGAGACTTATCTAAAGCAGGGATCGGGGGTGGGCATGGTGGCTGGTGCGATTAGCGCAAAAGGAAAAAAGCCGGTCTTTGTATTCACCGGGATGGGACCGCAAACCTGGTCAATGGGGCGGGAACTCTATCGCGATGAACCGGTATTCCGCGAAGTGGCTCAGGCTTGCGACCAAATCTTTCAACGCATTGCTGGCTGGTCGATATTGGACGAAATGTTGGCGGATCAAGCCGTCTCTCGCGTCGCTGAGACCCAGATTGCGCAACCGGCTAACTTTATAATTCAAGCCGGCTTGGCCGCGGTGTGGAAGGCCTGGGGCGTCGAACCCGCAGCAGTGGTCGGGCACAGCGTAGGCGAAGTCTCGGCTGCTTATATTGCTGGAGTCTTGAGCCTGGAGGATGCGCTGGTTGTTTCCCATCACCGGAGTCGTATCCAGAAAAAGGCGGCGGGAATCGGGTCGATGATGGCCGTGGGGTTGTCCGTGGCCGATATCCAGCCCTACCTGGAACCTTACCCGGGACAAGTATCGCTGGCCGCGGCCAACGCGCCTTCGTCGATCACTTTGGCGGGCGACACTGAACGATTGAAGCAGATCGCGGCTCTCCTCGAGGAAAGAAAGATTTTCAACCGATTTCTTTCCGTGGAGGTGGCTTATCACAGTCCCACCATGGAGCCATTGAAAGCAGAGGTGCAGGAGGCGTTGCAAAACGTGCGCGTATCTCCCGCTCGGATACCGATCTATTCCACCGTGCTGGGCGATCTCGCGCCCGCGGGGGCTTACGATGGAGAATACTGGTGCCGAAATATTCGCGAGCCGGTCTATTTTCATCAGGCGATGAATTCATTGCTCCGCGACGGGCATCGGATCTTTTTGGAGGTGGGGCCTCATCCCGTGCTTTCGACTTCAATTAAAGAATGTTTATCGAGTCAAAATGTCCAAGGAACCTTGCTGGCTTCCCTGCGGAGAGACAAGCCAGAGAAGCTGACCCTGCTGGAGGCGCTAGGTGGATTATATTGCGCCGGCGGCGTGATCAACTGGCGAGGATATTACTCGAGCGGGGGAAATTATACTAAACTTCCGAGCTATCCCTGGCAAAGGGAGGCATATTGGAGCGAGACCGACTCGGCTTTGGAAGACCGCACCGGGGGATACAGCCATGCCTTATTGGGGCGCAGGATCGATGGACCCGAACCGCTTTGGGAAAGTACGCTGAATCGTCATTTGCTTCCCTATCTGCCGGATCACCGGGTCGAGGGTTTGGTCATCTTACCCGGCGCGGCCTATGTCGAAGTTGGGCTAGCGATCAACCACGCCCTCAACGATCGAGTCGAAGTGTGTTTGGAGAATTTGGAGTTCAATAAAGCGCTGATTATTGGCGAGGCGGTTCAACCGACCTTGCGCAGCGTTTACGATCCAAAGACTCGGCGTTACGCTGTGTTCAGTCGGGAGCGGGAGGACGCAGCGTGGAGCTCCCACGCGCTCGGCTACCTCTCGGAAATGCCGCTGGGGAGCCCGGTGCACCTTGCGTTAGACGAGATCAAACGGCGCTGTAGCGAGAGAATCGAGGCGTCGGAGCATTTTCAAAATATGGATCGCCGCGGGCTGCAATACGGCCCGTATTTCCAAGGTGTACGAGAACTTTGGTTACGTCCGGATGGCGAGGAAGTCCTGGCCCGGATTGAAGGCCATACCGAGCTGGGAGCGACGGAGCACCATCACCTCCTTCATCCCACGCTGCTGGACTCCTGTTTCCAATGCCTGCTGGCCGGACTGGGAGCAAAAGGAGACCTGAATGTTTATGTGCCGGTGAAGATAAACGAGCTTCGTTTATATCGATCGCCGGTGGGAGCGTTCTGGTGTTACAGCCGGTTCACAGAGCAGAGCAAAAACACGTTGGAAGGCGACGTGACGCTCTGCGACGAGCGAGGCATGATCTGGGCGGATGTGCGGGGCGTGCGCGCGCAGGCGCTGAGCGACAAGACACAGGATGAGCTGAGTGAGATCGATGACTGGTTTTATCAATTTTCCTGGAAAGACGTGCCCCTGGAGGGAGCGGCAGATTATTCTGGACGGTGGATGGTATTTTGTGACGAAGGCCAGGTCGGCGATCGGCTGATCGAGAAACTCAAGGCCAGTGGGGTGGAGGCGGTCATCGCGGTCCGAGCCGGACAAAAGTTTCAGGCCGTAGGACCCGCCGAGTTTATCATTCGCAAGGATCAGAAATCAGATTATACTGCGGTTCTGGAACGGGCGGACGTACGGACATTAAAAGGATTGGTTTATGGTTGGGCGGTCGATACGGCTGAACAGACCGACGTCGGAACGGAAAAGGTGATTTCGGCCCTATACCTGACCCAGGCGCTGGCTTATAGTGACCACGGAGCCGGCCCCCGAATCTACTTTATCACCCGGAACGCGCAGCCCATCGCGCTTCAGTCCTCCAATCTCTCACTCGCACAGGCGCCGCTTATCGGCTTCATCCGAGTGGCGCAAAACGAATTTCATGAGCAGCGGATGCGGCTGATCGATTTTGAGCCGGTGGGAGATTATATTTCTCGTCTCGTGGCTGAAGTCGGTTCGCTCAATCGCGAGGAAGAAGTCTCGCTCCGGGCCACCGGCCGTTATGTGAACCGCTTGGTGCGACGCACCTCCGGCGAACTTGAACAGGCGCAGCCCGCGAAAAACCAAACGGTGTCGTCTAACAAAGGCTCAGCTCATCGTCATAAATCGGCGGGAAAAAGAGTGAAACCGGGGCGACGAGAAGTAGAAATCGCCCTCAGCCTGACGGCTTTGGATTCCCCGGACGGAGCGAGAATTCAGAGAAGCGTGAGCGCAACCCTACCTTCGGCTGCAAGTCCTCAAGTCGAGGCATTCGGCATCATCACCGCGGTTGGGCCGGAGGTGAGTTTATATAAAACAGGTGATCGGGTGATGACGCGTTTGCGGGGCCACGCAGATCGGTTTGTCGCCGTGCCGATTGATGAAGTTTATCTGAGCAGAAATTGCGAGGAGGCCGGAGTGGATCCGACGCAGGCGACCAGTTTCGCTGCCGCCTATTACGCGCTAAACCGTCTGGCTCACTTGGCTCAGGGGGACTTGATATTGATTCATTCTGCGGCGAGCCCGATTGGACAAGCCGCGATCGAAATCGCGCGTTGGCGGGGCGCTGCGATATTCGCGACCGCGCCGACGGTTGAGCAACGCGCGTATCTATCGTCGCTGGGAATCGCTCATGTTTTCGACTCCAGTTCGCTTGAGTTTGTCGATCAGATCCGCGCGGCGACGGATGGTCGGGGGCTGGATGTCGTGCTCAATTGTTTCGGCGGCGAAATCGGCCGCAAGACCATCGGCTTGCTCTCCGCCTTTGGACGCTGCGTCAACGTCTCCGATTCGTCACTACAACGCTACGAGCTGCCGCCATCGTTCGGGGCCAACCAAGGCATCTATCACCTCGATATTTATCAGCTGAGGCGAAAACAGCCTCAGGTTTTTGACCAACTGATGAACGAAGTGTGCTCCTTCCTTTCGTCCGGCGCGGTAAAGACGATTCCGACGAAGATTATTTTCCCCTCGGATTCGTCCGACGAGGTGGAGAACGAGGTTGATACTGCCTTCTTTGGCTTGCGCTTCGTCAACTATGGAGAAGTAGAGCTGCCCGACGTCGCGGTGCACGAAGCGGAGAGAGACCGGTTCCGCAGTGATGGCACTTATTTGATCACGGGCGGGTTCGGTGGATTCGGCTTAGAGATTGCCAAATGGCTGGTCACGCAAGGGGTGCGGCACCTCGTGCTGGTGGGGCGCCGGGGGGCCGACACCGCGGAAAGTCGACAGGCGGTACAATTCCTCAAATCTGCCGGAGCGCGGGTTTTGCCGGTGGCGGCGGACGTTTCGGAGGAGGCTGACGTCGATCGACTCTTTGCGGAAGTGGCCAAACAGATGCCGGTGCTCCGAGGGATTTTTCATGCCGCCGCGGTGCTGGATGACGGCGCAATCCGAGGTCTGTTTCCCTCCAAGTTTGAAACGGTGATGAAACCCAAAGCATGGGGAGCTTGGCTCCTGCATCGTCGCTCGCTCGATCTACCGCTGGATTATTTTGTACTCTTCTCCTCCATCGGCTCCTTGGTCGGGAATCCTGGCCAGGCGCCCTACGTCGCGGCGAATGCTTTTCTGGATACACTGGCGCATTACCGCGCGGCGCGGAATCAGCCGGCGATTTGTATCAACTGGGGCGCGCTCGGGCAGATCGGCATGGCGGCCCGTCAAAAAGGAGTGGAAAATTATCTTAATCGCATGGGCTTTGGTTCGTTTACCCCGAGTCAAGCGATCAAGGTTCTGGATAAACTCCTGGAATGGAAACCGACGGCGGTCGGAGCGGCGTTGATGAACTGGAAGGTGGTGAGAAAATCCTATCCCACCTGGGCCCTGGCGCCGCGCAATTCAATCGTGATGGCGGACAGTCATGACGACCTCGCTGGGTCAGCCCAGCAGGGTCCGCTGCAAGCCTTGAGTCCGCTCAGTCACGAGCAACGGGTAGAGAAAATCTCCACCTTATTTTTGGACCTGATTTCCGCTATACTGCGTCTTCCTCGCGAACGGATCGAAGCCGGTCAGTCGCTCCTCAATATGGGGATGGACTCACTGATGGGGATAGAGATTCAAGCCTCTATAGAGAAAAAAATCGGAGTCAAAGTTTCTACCCTGGAGTTAATGAAGGGGAATTCCATTGCTGACCTGATCGAGCATTTGGCTCGGGCAGTCGAGCTCTCGATTCCTTCGTCCACCCCGGAAAAGCCAAAGGTGGCTCCTCCTCAGATCAGTCCGGCCCGTCGTTTAATCCGTTCGGTCGAGGACCTGATCTCCGTTACGGCCGAAGAGATGGATACAATCCTTGAAACCCTTTCCGACGCTGAAGTGGAGCAGGCGCTGGAACAGCTTAATAATAAGGAGAACCTCGCATGACTCAGACCCTCACTGCCGACCCGGCGCAGAGTAAACGGGTTCAGCTCGCGTCGCTTTTGAAGCGCAATGCTTCGGAAAAAAAATCGATCTCGCCGGTTTCTCCCGGACAAAAGGCGCTCTGGTTTCTCTATCAAAGTGCGAGAGACAGTGCTGCTTATAATGTGGGATTCAGTGTTCGAATCTATTCAGAGATCGACGTCGGAGCTTTGCGGCGGGCGTTGCAATCGTTAGCCGATCGCCACGGTGCGCTGCGATCGTATTTCGCGATGCAAGAAGGCCAGCTCGTTCAGGTGACGAGAGGATATCAAGAAGTGGCCTTCGACGTGGCGGAGATCGGCTCGGTGGACGAAGCTGAACTCAGTCGACAGGTCGCAGCCGCTTATCGTCAACCTTTCGATCTGGAAAACGGTCCCGTTTTCCGAGCCCATCTTTTCCTTCGATCGCCGGTCGATTCGGTGCTGCTGATCGTCGTTAATCACATTGTCTACGACGGCTGGTCCCTCTGGTTAAACCTGGATGAACTCGGGCAATTGTATCGAGCCGAAGCAGGTGGAATAAAATCAGTTCTCCCCAAGCTGGACGCGAGCTTCCAAGATTTCGTGAGAGCTCAGGAAGCGATGCTGGCCAGTCCGAAGGGAGAACAAGGGTGGAGTTTTTGGAAAGAACAACTCTCGGGCGACCTTCCCACCCTTAATTTGCCGACCGACTTTATTCGTCCGCCGGTTCAAACTTTCAATGGCTCCTCTCATCCGATCGTCCTTCCGAAAGAGTTGGCAGAACGGCTCAAGATCCTGGCCAAAAACCAAGGCGTGACACTCTTCACCGCTCTGCTGACGGCGTTTCAAGTCCTGCTGCATCGGTATTCAGGGCAACATGACATCTTGGTCGGGACCCCGACCGCCGGCCAGCGAGATGCCCAATTCGCCAACGTCGTTGGCTATTTTGTAAACTTGATCGTGATTCGCGGGGACCTGTCGGCCAATCCCACCTTTGAAGCCCTCCTCTCTCAAATTCAGCGCACCGTCCTCGCGGGGATGGAGCACCAGGATTATCCCTTTCCACTCTTGGTCGAACGCCTGCGTCCGAAGCGCGATCCAAGCCATTCACCGCTTTTCCAAGTCTCGTTTGTCTTTCAACGTTCGCAGCGATCCAAGGGACTGCTCGATTTGACCGTACCGGCGGAACGCGAGACCGGCCGGATTCAGTGGGGCGGGCTAGAGGTCGGCTATTTTGAATTGGCCCAGCAAGAAGGGCAGTTCGATCTGGAGCTGGAACTCGTCAATATAGACGACGAAGTATTCGGGTCGTTTAAGTATAACACCGATCTTTTCAAGGCCGCTTCCATCGCCCGACTGGCCGACGCCTTTTCGACTCTCTTGCAGGCCATCGCGGCGGATCCGACGCAGAAGATCGATCAGCTCCCTCTGCTTTCGCCCTCAGTGCGAGCTCAGATGGTCAAAGCGAGCGAACCCTTTTCACCGGTCTCGGACAAACTCGAGTGTCTCCACGTCACATTTGAATCTCGGGCCAAGGAGGCCCCGGGCGCGGTGGCCCTGATCGATCAAGGGCGGCGCATGACGTATGGAGAACTGAATACACGCTCCGACTGCCTGGCTCGTTTTCTACAGAGTCTTGGCGTGGGGCCCGATGTCCTGGTCGGCATCAGCGTCGAGCGGTCGTGGGAAATGGTGGTGGGAATTTGGGGAATATTAAAAGCGGGTGGCGCCTACCTTCCGATCGATCCTTCTACTCCGATCGATCGGCGATCGTTCATCATTGAGGACAGCGCCGTATCCGTCGTGCTCACACAGGAAAAGCTGCTCAATGATTTGAACGGCGTGAGCGCCAAGATGATTTGCCTCGATTCGGATTGGGACTCGATTGCGGCGGAAACTGCGGTTGCCTCGAAAGAATCCAGCCCCGCGACGGTGGAGCACCTGGCCTATGTGATTTATACTTCAGGCACGACGGGCCGACCAAAAGGAGTGCAGATCACCCACCGCAACGTCGCGCGCCTTTTCACCGTGACGCAGCCGTGGTATAATTTCAACGCGAGCGATGTGTGGACCTTGTTTCATTCCTTCGCCTTCGACTTTTCGGTTTGGGAAATCTGGGGTGCACTCTTGTACGGCGGTAAATTGGTGATTGTGCCTTATCTTGTGTCCCGGTCGCCCTCGGATTTCCGCGCGCTGGTCGCGACCGAGGGAGTGACGGTGCTCAATCAAACGCCGTCCGCCTTTCGGGCGTTCATGCAGGCCGATGCGGCGGCCACCGCGCCTCACTCCCTGCGCTATATCATTTTTGGTGGAGAAGCCCTCGATATCCAAAGCCTGAAACCGTGGTTCGACCGCTATGGAGACGCGACGACCAAGGTGATCAACATGTACGGCATCACCGAAACCACGGTCCACACCACCTATCGACCGCTGGGAATACCCGATCTGGCCGTGGTAAAGAGTGTGATCGGAGTGCCTTTGCCTGATCTTCAGGTTTATTTATTGGACCCATCTCTGGAACCGGTGCCCGTGGGTGTGACGGGGGAAATTTATGTCGGAGGCGAAGGAGTGGCCCGAGGTTATCTGAATCGACCTGAGTTGGACGCCGTTCGCTTTATCAAAAACCCCTTCAGTGAAGATTCCGGCAGCCGGCTATATAAATCCGGTGATCTCGCCCGGTATCTGGAGAATGGAGACATCGAATACCTGGGCCGATCGGACAACCAGGTTAAGATCCGAGGCTTTCGAATTGAGTTGGGCGAAATCGAAACCGTGCTGGGCAGTCATCCTGACGTGGCGGCCGCCGTGGTTCGGGTTCAAAAGACCGAGGTGAGCGGCGATCGCTTGATCGCCTATATTATCCCTCGCGTGAAAAAACCAGGGATCGGCGCGGCGTTGCGGGCCTACCTGGCGGACAAACTGCCCGATTATATGGTGCCATCGGTCTTTCTGACTATAGAAAGCCTGCCGCTAACCGCCAACGGGAAGATTGATTACGGTGCGTTGCCGCTGCCGGAAAACACTCGAAACGATCTCACTGAAACGCTCATTCCGCCGCGTGACGGAATCGAGCGCCGACTCGCTCGCTTGTGGGAACGGGTGCTCGGCCTACGTGCGGTCGGTGTGCGCGACAACTTCTTTGCTCTGGGCGGCCACTCCCTTCTTGCGGTTTATTTGATGGCTGAGATCAAGCGGGAGTTCAGCGCCCAGCTGCCGCTTGCGACTCTTTTCCGTAATCCCTCGATTGAGAAACTCGGAGAAGTGCTGCGAAGTGGGGCCGAAGAGGCTACGTGGTCGCCTCTTGTTCCCATTCGGCCGAGCGGGGATCGGCCGCCTCTATTCTGTGTGGCCGGTGGGGGAGGCAACGTGCTTTATTTCTATTCACTCGCCCAACATTTGCCGGAGGCGTATCCATTTTATGGACTTCAAGCGATCGGGCTGGATGGCCGGCGTGAGCCTCTATCGAGCGTTGAAGAAATCGCCGCCGAATATATACGGGAAATCCGCCAGGTCCAGCCGCGCGGTCCTTACTGGCTAGGCGGGCATTGTTTTGGCAGTTGGATCGCTTTCGAGATGGCGCAACAACTCAGGCGCGACGGCGAAGAAATCGGAGCCGTGATCGTGATCGATTCCCCCGCGCCTTATTTGAAGCCTGAAGCCGACGACGAAGCGGCCAATGATGCTGCTTGGCTAACCAAGTTTGGCGAGATTCTTTCCGAGTCCGCCGGCCGGGATCTCGGAATCGATCTTCGTCGATTGAGCTGCCTCGGTGGGGAGGCGCAAATGAACTATTTCAAAGAGCGCATGGAGGCTGGCGGTCTGATTCCTCCCGGCACGCCGCTGTCGCAGGTTCGCGGGTTTTTCCGAGTGTTTATTCAAAATAGCAAAACCAGCTACCTGCCGAAAGACCCGCAACCCGTCCCGATTGCTTTATTCAGGGCGAGCGAGTTTCACCCGGATTATGATTATTCACCGACCGACGATACGGCTGGGGCTAATGGCGCCTCTTCTCTCGGCTGGGCCACCTATGCCACGGAGCCACCGTCCGTCGATCGGGTTCCAGGCAATCACATCACGTTGATGACTGAACCGCATGTCACCGAGTTGGCGGCGAAGCTGGCCGAACGCATCACTTCGGGCCCGTCCCTTCGCTAAACCCGCGCTTTTCGTCTGCTACCACAACACTAATCATGAAATTAAAAATCGCTTCATCGTATGCCATCGCAGTGTCGCTTTGCGCGCTTGCGATTTGTTGCTCGAGTTATGTCGAGGCCAAGCCCTTCAGTGAATTCGTCGAGTTCAGTGGTGCGCTTTCGGATACAGGGAATTATTCCAGCGTTCATGGCGATCTTCCTCCTCCTTTTTATAAAAACCGGACCACGAATGGCCTGGTCGCGGGCGAGCTCCTGGCGGCGCGCCTCGGCTTAACGGCTGAACCCTCTCTCCATTTGATCGGGCCGGTCAAGGGGACCAACTTCGCGGTTCGAGACGCTCTGGCGGGCGGAAATGGACCGGATGATCTCCCGGCCCAGCTCACGGCCTATTTCGGGTCGCATGGAGGGAAAGCCGATCCAGACGCCTTCTTTTTTGTTTTCAACGGCGGCAACGACGTGATTCAGGCTGTGGTCCAGCCGACCGATCAAGCATCGGAGAAAATATTATCGGACGCCGTAAAGGGCCTTGAGACCGCGTTGCGAACCTTGGTGAAAAAGGGCGCCAAGACGATCATGGCCCCGAATTTTATCGATCTGTCCCTGGTTCCGGCGCTGCGCAATACCCCCTTGGCTCCGAAGGCGCATCGCGTTTCGGAGAGTTATAATCGGCAATTTGAACGGATGCTGGCTCGTTTGGAGCACGAGTTGAGATTCAAATTTATCCATTGGGACTTCAATCAACTCTTCTTAGCCGCGATCAAACACGGTGATGAATTTGGGTTTATCAATACCACCGATCCCTGTATTGACTTGGTCTTAAGCGGTCAGGCCAACCCGGATGATTATCTGTTTCTGACCGACACCTTCCCAACCGCGCGCGTCCACGCGATCATGGCCGAGGCGATGGCCACCACCGTGCTCGAGCGGGACAGTCAGAATGACGATCGTCGCGACTGCGACGATAGATAAACGCCCGTACCTTTATGGCCCGCCCGCCTAGCGTGGCGGGCCCTTTCCGCAAATGCTATTATGAAGTCGAATTTAAGCAGAAGGTCCGCGGCGCTCTTTCTCGCAGCCGCATTTTTGATGATCGGCTCGCTATTGCGATCTGCACCTCCGGTGGGATGGTACAGCGCGGGCTCGCTCGGATGGAATAATGTAAGAACCGAAACAATCACCAAAGTCGGCACGCCTTTTGGAGATCAACCGGGAGGCAATGCGCATTTTAGAAATGGATTTGCCGCCGTGGGAAGTGCGGGATGGGGCCTTCCCCAAGGCTTGAGATTCGAAGGCGAGGCCGCCTATCGGCGCAATTCGCTCTACCAAGCCACTGCCGGCAGTCTGCACGATGCTCAAGCCGAGGGTTCGGAAAAGAAATCCAGTTTGTTCGTCAATGCTTTGTATGAATGCGATCGGCCCAACTTGCCCGTGAGTTTTTATATTGGAGCGGGGATCGGCTATAATTGGATAAAATGGAAGGACGCGGTTATCCTCGATGCGACCGAGACAGTCCGTTTTAATGAAACCAAAGTGAAGCTAGGTTACCAAGGTATAGCCGGAGTCGCATTTCTAACAAATTGGCTGCCGGGAGTATCGTTTACCGCTGAATATAGAATTCGGGGATTGGATGGCGCTCGAACCTATCACGGACAAGTGCTTCGCTCGCGTTTTGGCGCGTTTCCCACCTCGGTCACCGTCAGCAATAGTGTCGACCAGACCTTCCTTATCGGAATTCGTTTCCAAGTTCCCAACCCACGTTAAAATCTAAGCCATTCCGAAGAAATAATAAATTCGTATGCAAACGATAATCACACGTTCATTTCTGTTAACGATCGCTTTGAGCGCGATCCTGACCATGGAAACTCAGGCGGCGGATTCGGGTTCAACGCCGTCCGAACCCAATGGTCGCTGGCTGACGGAGAGCGGAAATTTGGAAATCGATCTCGCGCCCACTCCAGAAGGGCTCTGTGGCACGGTGGCTCGAGTGATTTCGAGTCGCTCGATGAGCGAATCAAAGTCGCAGGGCGCCGCGGCCGATCCGAATTCGCTGATGGGAATGAAGATTCTGCAAAACTTGACGCCCTCGGGAAAAAACGAATGGAAAGGGCATATATACAACCGCGACAATGGTAAAACCTATGATTGTGTGGTGACCTTTGTTCCTCCCGATCAACTCAACGTGCGCGGCTATTCTTTCCTTCCGCTGTTTGGAAAAACCCAGGTTTGGCACCGGGTCGCCTCGGGGAGCTAGGGATGGAATTGGACTCATTTGATAGAGGTCCACAGATGCGTGGTTAATTTTTCTTACCCATATCACCATGTTAAAAGACAAATTCCGTTCAGTTTCGTTGATCTCGATGCTCGGCGGATTCGCGGTGGCCTGCACCCCAATCGCCTTCGGCCAGGTTCAACCGAGCTTATCGAGCGCGGCTAAACTAAAATTTAGTTTAGCGAGTATTCGGGGTGATTATCCGATCGTCGGCACCTTTTCTGGTCAGGTTGCGGTGGAACTAGGCAATCAAACCATCGATGGGTTGGGCCATTTCACCGGCTCGTCCGTGGTGAATGCACCCAGTCCAGACGGAAAGAGGAGGATCATTCCCGTGACTTTCACTGGCACCTATACAGTGACCAGCGATGGAAAGGGAACCGACTCTTTTACCGTCCCTCTGCCCAATGGCACGTCAGCGACGTTGACCGAAGATTTTATAATCACCAAGGCCGAGGTGATTCACGGCGAATTGATCGCCACCGAAATTGTCGCCGCGGTGCGGGAGCCCAGTGCCGTGGTTCCGGGCGGTGTGCTCTTGACCCACGTCTATACGCGCAGACCGAATTGACGGTGGGAGAAGATCGACGGCGGAGCTTGACCTGAACTTGGGCGGGAAATCCGCCCGAGTTCTCGCTTGCGCCAGGTATAAACGGGAGCCTGCCTCGTTTATTTCCTGCGCTCCTTTAACCGGCCGGCGGGGTGTCGGTCGGCGAAGGCGTGGCTTCTTCGGGGTAGGCGAGGTGGGCGCCGCTCTTCCAATATTTGACCAAGCGGTCGACCAAGGGCTGACGGAGTTCTGGGTCCTGAATATTAAAGGCCCAAATGGACGCCATCTCTGTGTCGTCGGGAAAGAAGGCGTTGGAAACCTGAGCAGAAAGCGGGTCGAATTCGGGAATGTCGCGGTGATGGGCCAGCCACTCCGTGGCGTCGAGCCGATCCTTTTGCAGCCATCCCGCCATGATATTCTTTACCAAAGCAGCGCGTGCCGCCGCATTTTGGAGCCGACCGGCGGCTTCCAGGGCCTCGCCCGGCGCAGTGAGCGCTTTGGTCAGAATCTGGGCTTCCCCGGTCGGCGCTGCCGCCGGCGTCGGGGCGGGCGAGGGGACCGGAGTTTCAAAATGAGAAACCGCTACCGACGGCGAGGTCGGTAACGGAAAGATCGATACAGGTTTGAGCGAAGGGTCGGGAGATTTTTCTCCGAAGAAAACCCAGCCGGCGGCAACTCCCGCGATAACCGAGGCAGCGATTGTGACTGCGGTTCGAGTAGGGAATTGACGGGCTGGGCGTTTCATTTCAACCGAAGCTTGGCACGGTTTATTAACCCTGCCAAGTGGCCATTATGGATTGGCCCCGGCGGCGCTCGAGTTGCTGTATTTCAATAAACTGTTAAACAGCAGGTTGCCATTGCTGTCGCGGGTCGCGGCGCTCGGATTCGTGCTGCCGAAGGCACTGGTGCTGACACTCAGGTTTCCGCTCTGGGTACCCTGAACATTCCAGGTGCCGGCATACACATTTTTGGTGAAGGTGCCGCCGTTGGTGAATTCGTAGAAGGAGAATTCGTCGGCGAGGTTATTGGCGGAAGAGCAGTGATCGACGGTCACTTTGCCCTGATTATGATTTTGGTCGAAACCCTTGGAGCGGTTGTTCACTGCGATCGAATTCTTGATCACGTGATTGGCGCCAGCGGTGACATCGCTACCCAGCTTGAATCCGTTGCCGTTACCTGCCGCAACGCCGTTGTGGTATCCATTGTGATAGGACAGACAATGAGTGATCGTGACCGGATAGGTGCCGTCGGCTTCTTTAGGAAAGAGATCCCAGCCGTCGTCCGAATTATCCCAAGCGCGACAGCCGGTGAAGGAGTTGCCCGGTCCAATATTGACCTTGGCCGCAAATCCGTCGGCGTTGCCGCCTAAGGCTTTGGTGTCGTAGTTGGCATAAGAGTCACAGTTGATGACCTTATTGTAGCCGGGATGGTTGCTAGAGTACATCGTACCCTGGATCTGCAGCCCGGTGTCGAAATTCGCATAGAAGGTGCAACGTTCCACGGTGTTGTAACTTCCGTCGATGTACATGCCATTGTCGGGAGCGTGCTTGATCGTCAGACCTTTAATATAATTGTGGCTACCGTTGACCTCCACACCGCGTCCGGCGTCCGAGCCCGTCGTCGCACCAAATTCGAGGACCGCGCCGAAAGCGACGATGGTGACGTTCGAGGCCTTCAAAGAGATGGGGGCCTTACCCGCGAGCTGAAATGTCCCGGATTGCACGGTAATGACGTCATAGTCATGGGCGTTCTCAATTGCGCTCACCAGCGCGGACGAATTTCCGGCGGCGACGGTGACATTGGCCGCTTGAGCCGCGGGAAGGGCGGCACCGCAGCAAGTCAGAAGTACGGTGAGTCGCTGCGAAAAAGGAGTTTTGATGGACATGTTCGATTTGGGTTTTTGGGTTACTGGGCTCTGCTCGATATAGAAGCAGGAGGGAGTTGGCTGGGGCGTTAGGGGTTAAGACTAGCGCCGACGTAATGTAAACCATTAGCAAAAAGGCCGGACGGCAAGAGTTTTGTGCAAATTAATTGCTATGTTTTGCAACCTTTTGAAAACAAAATAGAAAAGGATAAATAAAAGAGTTTAATTTTTGTTACACCTGTCCTCAAATTACGGCCCCTCGCTTTGGTTTTGTAAAAATCCCGAGAAACAAGCGACGGTGTTCAGGGTGAAGGCCACGAGGGAAGCACCTCTCATCTCCGGTCTCAGACCCTATCTCCTCCCGACTTCCTCCCGGGCTACCACCTCTTCAGCGTGGTCTCACCCTTAGGAGCTGATGACAAATTAGAGAGAGTTGTTTCTGTCCGTAGTTGAGAGTTGAATACGCGGTCGACGCCGTCGGATCTCTCACCCCAAAAAAAGACCCAGCCGGCGCAACTTCCACGAGGACAGAGCCGAAGGCGAGTCCTGACGTGGAAATTGGCCGGCTGGGTGCTAGATTATATTAAGATCGTGAATCGAACAGCCGCGCGGCTAAGAACTTTATGGGTTGGCTCCGGCGCCGCCAGAATTGGAGTACTTCATCAGATTATTGAACCGCAGGTTTCCGTTGCTATCGCGATTGGCCGCGCTCGGGTTGGTGCTGGCGAATACGCTGGTGCTGACATTGGTGAGATTGCCGCTTTGCGTGCCTTTCACGTTCCAAGTTCCGGCGCAGACATTTTTGGTGAAGGTGCCGCCGTTCGAGAATTCATAGAACGAGAATTCGTTTCCGACGTCATTTGCCGCGCTGCAGTGGTCGACCGTGACTCTGCCTTGATTGTGGTTTTGGTCGAAGCCCTTGGAGCGATTGTTGATCGCGATGGAATATTTGATCACGTGATTGGCTCCGGCGGTGACATCGCTGCCCAGCTTGAAACCATTTCCATTCCCTGCGGCGGCTCCGTTGTGGTATCCGTTGTGGTACGACAAACAGTGATCGATCGTCACGGGATAGGTGCCAGCGGCTTCCTTGGGAAACAGATCCCAGCCGTCATCGGAATTGTCCCAGGCGCGACAGCCGGTGAAAGAGTTGCCCGGGCCGATATTGACCTTGGCCGCAAATCCGTCGGCATTTCCGCCGCTGGCCTTGGTGTCGTAGTTAGCGTATGAATCGCAGTTGATCACCTTATTATAAGCGGGGCGCTTGGAAGAGCCCATCGTGCCCTGGATCTGCAGGCCGGTGTCGAAATTGGCGACAAAGGTACAGCGTTCGATCCGGTTGCTGCTTCCGTCGACGTACATGCCGTTGTCAGGCGCATGTTTAATTGTGATGCCGCGAATATAATTGCTGTTGCCGTTGACCTCGATGCCTCGACCGCCATCAGCGCCGGTGGTCGCACCGAATTCAAGGACGGCACCAAAGCCGACAATCGTTACATTCGAGGCTTTGAGCGAAATCGGAGCCTTGCCTTTCACTTGATAAGTGCCGCTTTGAAGGGTGATGACATCGCCACTGCGGGCATTTTCGATCGCACTGACTAAACCGTTGGCGTCGCCACCATGTACGGTGACATTGGCCGCATAAGCGGTGGGGAGGGCGGCTCCGCAACAGGTGAGGAGGAAGGTGAGCCGCTGCGCAATTTGCTTTGTAGGGGTCATGTTATATATTTTTGGGTGTTATAGCTCGCTTGATATAGAGCAGAGCTGAACGAGTGACGGGACAGAAACGAAAGGGGCGTGACGGAAAACCAGGACGCGAACGCCGCGTTGGTTAAAAGGAGGTCGCGAGACGAAGGGCTGACTCGACGGACTTAGTTACGGGCTGGGCGGAAGTTCGTGGTGGGGTGTATTGCCAATAAATGGCAGTCCTCACTCACTAGGCAAACAAAATTTGTTTGCAATTTGTTTTCTGCTGAACCGTCCGGCCAAATTTCAGCCACTAGTCGTTTATTATAAATGACTTGTCGAATCAGATATCGGCGAAAAAACTTAGCGAAATTCCACGATTTCCCGCCCTATTTCCCCTCCACCCCCGCACGTGACCTGTGGGGAATACCCTGGTTTAAGGCTGCGGGACCGGTTAGCAGACCTAAGGGTTTCCCCTTTTGGCCAATGCAGCAATTGGACCTTTTTCGACCGGTCCCTACACGTCTTATATATATATATCGCCCAGTGTGTTTATATAAACGGTCGCCGGTCCAGGACCAATCTCACCGGCCACTCGGTCAGAACCCGGTCCGCGCCGAGAAAGTTTTGCGCTTCCGCCACGATGCTGATCGCTGCGGTGACGGAGTGGACGCCCAACTTGTTTACGAAGGTCTTTTTTCGTCCTTCCGGACTGAATACATCGCGCATCAACGCATCCATCGTCCGCTCGACACAGGCGACCACCTCGTCGCGCCGATAAGGTTTTTGACGCAGGGTTCGAGTCAGGAGGTAAATCGCGTCCAGGGTTAGCCAGAGATGATTTTTTTCATTCCAGTATCCATCGGGTTGTTGCAGACCGAGAACCGTATCGATGCGTTTTTCTGGATAAGGCATAGGCCGGTTGAAGGCCTGATAGAGAAACGCATAGTGAAAGGTTCCACCGACCTGATCGAAATCTCCCGACGCGGGTTTTTCCTCTCCCATTAATCCGTTGTGGGGGTCGAACAATCCGTCGCAAACCGAAAAATAAGCCTCGAACCAGGGCGGAGAGTGAAGCTCCGGCACGAGGGTGAAAATAGATCCAATCCCGGCCCCTTTGTGACTTTCTGGATACACCTTGGTCTTCCAGTCCAAGCTCTTGAGGTAGGTTTTTATCTCGTGGTATTCCGGGGCGAGGACCAGCGGATGTTTAGGCCGGAGCTCCAAAAGCTGCATGGCAGCGAGAGCGAAGGCGGTGTTGTGCAGGGGAGGGTGTGAGGGGTCCTTTTCGAGCAAGAAGCCGGTTTTAGGATCTTGAAACACATTGAAGGATTCCGCCCATTGCGTCCGCTCTTCTTCGGTCGGATGAAGTTTTCCGATCGAATATAAAATGCAGGCCATATCGGCCGTCCCGTATAACTCGGAGGTTTTTCCGCCCAGTTCGCGAGCGTAGCTGCCCGCCGGTCCTTTTACCCGAACCGCCGGTTCAAGTTCGTTTTCGATCCAACTGACGAACTCGCGAAGATCGTATTTCGATCCCGGGCCATTTCGCTCCGTGAAAGGTGGAGTGGGCGTAGTTACTTGGCCAATACCGGCGGGAACCGCGGTTAAATAAGCAAACGCGCCCAAGGCTCCGGCGCTTTGGCGGAGAAACTGCGCGCGGGTGTAGTTCGCATCACCAGGAGGGAGGGGCGGAAAAGGAGTAGCCATGATGGGAAAAACAGCGAAAGAAGTTCAAAAACCGCAAACCACAATTCTCGATCAAGCTGTTCGGCAGCCTCTTGGTCCGCCAACGACCGGGAGGAACGGTGCAGGGCGTCCTCGGCCCTTCAAGGGCAGGTGGACGGTTCGCTCACGGCGAAAATATCCAAGATGAGGCATATAAATGGCCTCTCCGACGTGCTAAAGTACCCGGCCCGATTCCCCTTGCTCCGCTTTACCCCTTTTAAGCGTGAGGGCTCAGATCGGCTCCTCTGCATTTCTGTCCCGTTCTTTTGGTTGGGCAATCACCCGGTTGTTGTCTTAGTGCCGCCGCCTCTTCCCGCTTCGGTTCGGCGAGTTAAACTTCTAAACGCCACCTGGTCACGCCTCGATCCCTCTCGTTTTCGCACACCAACCCCCGAGCCGCTACCCGTTAGCCCGCGGCTTTCCCTTTCGGCCCTCCCTGGGGAGTCCGACGGTTCGGTCCATCACCCCGAATCGAATTAGCCACCCACCGTATGTATAAATTCCTGAAATCTTCGCTGCCTCTGGCGATCTTTGTTCTCATTTTTCAGTGCTACGTCGTCGCCGCGCTGAGCGCGTCGACCTACGATCTCCAAAAATCTTTCGTGGAGAAACGTTTTGGTATGTTTATCCACTTTAATATGGGAACCTACCACGACATGGAGTGGGTCACCCCGGGCCAGGACCCAAAATCATTTGCCCCGCCGAGTGTCGATTGTGCGCAGTGGGCGGCCGCGGCCAAATCGGCGGGAATGAAATTCGCCGTGCTCACGACCAAGCATCACGATGGATTTTGTCTCTGGCCGACGAAGTTCACGAACTATAATGTGATGGCGAGCTCGTACCCCCACGACATAGTCAAAATGTACGTGGACGCTTTCCGCGCTCAGGGGATCACGCCCTGTATCTATTTCTCAATCTGGGATCGCAATCAGAAGATTGAGCCCGGCTCCGTCTCTCAGGCCGATTTGGAGTTTATCAAAGGGCAGCTGACCGAATTATTGACCAATTACGGAGAGATCCCGCTCCTCGTGACGGACGGTTGGATGTGGAAGATGGGCCACCGTGAAGCGGCTTATCAGGTCATTCGTGAGACGGTGAAACGTCTTCAGCCCAACTGTCTGATGGTGGATCACAACGGCATGACCGAGCCCTACGAGGAAGATCTGTTGAACTTCGAACATTTTACCGTGCCCGCGGGCAACACCTACGCCAGCACGCAAGGCAACTCGATTATGCCCCGCTGGTTTTGGCATCCCGCCTATCCGACTACCAACCCGGCGAGCTTGAATAGCTTGGTTGGCCGTCTGAACACCTGCGAGTCGCGTTATTGTAATTTTCTCCTCAACTGCCCGCCGAATCCGAATGGAAAATTGGATACAAATATCGTCAACCGCCTGGCCGAAGTAGGAAAAGCCTGGTCGCCCAACCTCTCGCGTCCGCCTCTGCCCGCCCAACCGACTCCGTTGGAGCACCCCGTCACCCCGGTTTCGGCCACGGCCACCAGCGGCACGGCGGCCAATGCAATCGATGGAATGTCCGACTGGGTCAGCGGCAAGGCGGTCCAGAGCCTCTGGCAGTCCGCGTCGGGTCTTCCCCAATCCGTGACCCTTGATCTCGGCAGCGTCTGGACCCCAATTGATATGCTCACTTACCTTCCGCGTTTCGACCACACCACGGATGTGACGTCGCCCTTCATCACCACCGGAAATATCACCGGTTATAATATCTATGTGAGCACGGACGGCAAAGCCTTCACTAAGGTGGCGAGCGGCACGTGGTCGAGCGACAAGACGATCAAGCGCGTCCGTTTCGCTCCTGTATCCGCTCGCTACGTACGCCTCGAGGCCATCGCGGCCGCGGGCGCGTCGTTCGCCACGATCTGCGAATTTGACGTGGGATCTGCCACCACCATCCCCGTCGTGGGAACGGTCCCTCCCGCCACTGGCATCACTTACCCGGCCGAGGCCGCCGCCATCGCGGGGGGAGCCTCGTTCGAATCGGTCAACGCAGGCTTCAATGGCTCCGGCTACGTCAACTTCTCTCCGAGCAACGGCACCCTCACGTTCAGCAACGTAGACGGCGGCGCTGGCGGCGCGAAGACCCTGCAGATTCGTTTCGCCCTGGGAAACACGTCCCGCACTGGTCAGTTGATCGTCAACGGGGTGGCGACATCGATCACCTTCCCCTCGACCGCGACCTGGACGACCTGGAGTCGTCTCACTGTCGCCACCACGCTGAACAGCGGCAAGACCAACACCATTCAGTTTAAAACAACAGGAAACGATCTGGCCAATATCGACGAAATCACGGTTCAATAAATATTAATAATAATACTCGTTTCCTGTGTTCCTCTTTCAAATCTCGTGCGCCGGCCCGGGATTTGACAGAGGGTTTTGTGCCCGGCTCTCTCCGGGCTGATTAAACGTAAAAGCCCGGACGTAGCTGGGCCCTTCACAAATCGATTTTGGCGAACCACGCAAAGTGGTATCGAACTCAACCCTACGTCACCGGCGCGGCGGTGGGCGCGCGCGCTCGACTCAATTCGCTTCGCCACCCGATCACTTCAGGTATTTTACCACTGCTTCGAGTTTGGAGCGGACGTGAAGCTTTTGATAAATATGCTTGAGGTGATTATTAACCGTTCCGCTGCTGATCGAGAGTTTTGAGGCGATTTCTTTGGCCGCCTGGCCTTCCGCCAGCAGTTGCAGGACTTCTTCCTCTCGCCGGGTCAGGCGCTCGTCTTCGGCCGAGGTGAACGCTTTTTTATGAAAGCTCTCGATCACCTTACGCGCCACCTCGTCGCTCATCGGTGCACCGCCTTTTTGAATTTGACGGAGGGCGTTGAGAATCTCTTCCGGAGTGGCGCTCTTCAGAAGATATCCCGAGGCTCCAGCTTGAAGGGCTTTGAAGATCTGGTCGTGGTCTTCATAGACCGTGAACATCATGATCTCCGCCGAAGGCAGGGTGCGTTTCAGCTTGGAGGTGCATTCAATCCCGGACTCATCGGGAAGTTGGATATCCATAATGACGATATCCGGCTGGTATTTGGGAATTCTCCTCAATGCGGTCGCGGTATTCCGGCAGGCGCACACGCAGGTAAACTCTGTCCCGTGATTGATAATATGCTCTAAACCCTCGCAAATCTCGGCGTTGTCTTCGACGATGGCGACCGTGGTGGTTTTTGTAGTCATAAGGGCTGGATGATTATGATTGGAGCTCCGGAATGGGAGCGGAGATTTTGATCTTGGTTCCCGTCTCCAAGCGACTTGATATTTCTATTTTTCCACCGATTTCAGCGATCCGACTTCGCATGTTACTCAAGCCGTTGCGCTCTGCATGTTCCGCGGCCTCCGGGACAAAACCGACTCCGTTGTCGGAGATCGTGAGCTCGAATTCATGGCCGTTAAAGTGAGTTTCGATCATCACTTGAGTGGCTTTAGAATGCTTCAAGACATTATTCACTGCTTCTTTGGTCACGGCTAAAATGTGATGTTGAAAATCCGGGCTGATCGGCAGGGGTGGAATGTTGGCCGGTCTGAGAATCGAGCATTCGATCGTCGCGCCGCGCACGAAGTTTTGGGCAAATCGTCCAACAAAGAGCGCCAGTTTATCGAGCCGGCTGTTCTTTGGGCTGACGGACCACACCACGCGCTCCAGATCAAAAGCGAGTCGCTGCGTACGGCCACTGAGTTGTTCCACCACCGCGCCTTTTTCGTCGTCGCTCGAATCTTCTTTGAGACGATTCACCAGTAGTCGTAATCCGGTTACACTGCTGCCAAGTTCGTCGTGAACATCCCGGGCGATCCTGGCGCGTTCCTTTTCAAGGGCGTGCGCTCGCTCGAGGCGTTCCAAACGTTGGCGGAGTCTCATCTCCGACCAATATCGAACCACCGCCGTGACGATGAGCATCAGTGCGATGAAGGTCGCGGTGCGAAACCAAAGCGTCTGCCACCACGCCGGCAGAACGACCAGGGCGAGGGCTGCATCCTGCTGACTCCAGAGCCCGCTTTCATTGCGCCCTTCCACTCGCAATCGATATTTCCCCGGTTGCAGACTCGCGTAGCTGGCGGACCGGGCAATGTTGGTTTCGACCCAGGAGGGATCCGCGCCTTCGAGCTGGTGACGAAGTCCGATTTTACTCGGAGCGCTGAAGGAGATGGCGCAAAAATTAAACTCCAGGCGGTGGCTCCCCGGGGGGACGGTGATGAGGGAGGTGATTTTAATGGGTTGGTCATCGATTTTAACCTCATCGATGAGAACAGGTGGAGGCGGACCGACCGGTGGAAAACGGGACGGGTTGATCGCAACCACCCCTTGACGCGTGGCGACCCAGAGCTGCCCGGCGCGATCTTTCCATGCGGTCGGCTGGGCCGTCGTTATCATCGAAATGCCCGGCAACCCTTCGTCTTTCCCAAAGGTTCGCGCGGTCACGCGATTGAGTTTTCCTTCTCCAAGCCGCCTCAACTGTTGCTTCTCTATATAAAACAGGCCGCGACGACTGCCGAACCAAACATTCCCTATATCGTCCGAGAAGATCTGGAATATCATGCTATCGGGGAGGCCGTTGCTTTCATCGAACCTTCTGGACCCGCCACTCGATTGAACGATCAAGCCGTTGCTCGTTCCCACCCAGACGCGATGCGTATCATCCACCCAAACCGCGTGAATCGGCGCCGCCTCGATGCGGTTCTCCTCCGGGGTGGCGCGAACCAGTCTCGCGGCTTTGTAGACCAGCAAAGCGCCGTCGTTCGTGCCCAGCCAGATATCGCCGTTCGCATCCTCCGCCATCGCATTGACCCGATCGTGGGCGAAAACGTTTTCGTTCGCCAGGGAAAGATAGGTATCGCCTCGGCAGATACCGAGCTCGCTTCTCCAGCCCGCGGCCCAAACCTCTCCGTTTTTTGCGCAAAATATAATTCGGGCCTGTTTGATCGGAGAATCGAGTTTGGTGATCGACGCTGGGTTTTGCGGGTTGAAATGATAAATCCCGTCTGCCGCGCCGACCCACATTTCACCTCCGGCATCGGAGGAAACCGCGTGGGCTTCGAGATTGGATACCTCTACAATCTCGTCGTTGTGTTTACGCCAGAGACCGCCTTTTCCGTTGGCAAACCAGATGTCGCCCGCTGGATCCTGGCAGACCGAGCTGCTGACATTTTCCGTCAGTCCGGCGCTGACATCGTAACGGCGAAAGCACTTCGGCTTCATCATGCTCAGTCCATCGCCTTCCGTGCCGACCCAGATATCGCCTTCATTGTCCTCGGTGACAAAGTTTACACTATCCCACGGGTACGACATTCGGACGCAGGCCCCGTCACCATAGCGAAATAGTCCGCGACGCGTCGTTCCGATCCATAAATAGCCTCTCTCGTCTTCGTACATGCAACGAATCGAAGCCTCCGCTTTTACCCACGGGGGATCTTCCATCACGATGGTATAATGATTATCGACCAATCGCGCTAATTTTCCGTCGGCGATGATCCACATGCCGCCGCCGTGAGAACTACAGAGGGAAATCACGTGCCCGACGGATTCCCCGAAAGGAACGAGTTTACCCGCGTTATAATATCCCAAAAAGCTGCCGGTCCCGATCCAGGTTCTTCCGGCCTCGTCGACCGCGAAGGAAAATTTCGGAATGCGTCGATCGATTCCGTTGGTTTTCCCAAATGTGATTTTTTCGCCATCTTTCCAGCGCACCAACGTGCCATCCGTCGCGCCGACCCAGATTGCTCCCGCGCGGTCGGAGAATATCTCTATCCAGGCCTTTCCGGTCAGCTCGACCGAGAAGGGATGGAGACTGTAGGTGTTATTATTAAATTGAAGGATTTGCCCGCGCGCGACCAAAAGAAGGAGTGCGCCTTCTTTGGTTTCAGTTAGCCCGCGAATATTAAGTCCGCCTTTCTGCAATCCGGCCGGTGGAATGAAGTTCTTGAACTCGTGACCGTCGAACCGACCCAGTCCGCCGCCGGTCGCTAACCAGAGGAACCCGGTGTGATCCTGGATGATCTGGTTGATGTGCGTGTGGAGCAGTCCGTCATCCGTCGTCCAATTCTGAATCAGATAGTCGTCGGGGGTGAGCGGCGGCAGAGTCGCATGGTCCCTCACGGGCAGGGTCGAATTCGACGCACCCAGCAGTGCGACAAGGGATCCAAGAAAGATAATCAGCAGGCAAACGCGCATCTCAAAACAAACCGAGTGGGTGGTACAGTCGCGGAACCGCGGCTCAACTGGGGCAGGGGACCCGAGTGGTGTAATCAAACCTTTTCCAGACGCAAGTACTGGGCGCTAGGGTAAATGGGCGTTAAGCTAAGCCAACGAATGTTCTCCAAACGAGCTTTGAGCCGGCGCGGACCGCCGGATCCCCCTTTCCTCGCAGAATTCGCGCCAGCGAGCCTAAACGACTCTCTTTCGCGACAAAATTCCTTTGGGTCTCCCCGGGGGTTTAAACCTGCGGCCTGTCACGAATATCGCATCCTGGTTTTTCATGATCGGTCGGAGTCGCTCGAGCGAACGGATCGGGGAGCGGCCAAATTATTCTTTGGCCATGCGACTCTGAAGACTGATTTTACGCAGCACGTTTTTGTTTTTTTCGTCTTTATAAACCAGTTCGTCTCCTTCGGCGGTAAACTCAAATGCCGGCGGGTAAGGATATTTAATCAAAAAATCGTCGACATATACATACTCGGCATTGGGCTTTCCGGCGCGGTAGGTGATCACTCGAAATTCCGATTTTTTTGGCAATTGTATGCTGATATACGTGATTTGACCCAGAGGAGTTTGGTCGCCGTATCCACCGGTGCTTGAACCATAGCCCGGCACTTCGAGGGTGTTCACATAATCCATCATCGCCTGGTAAGTCTGAAACCGAGAAGGAGCGACGTCGCTCATAATAATCCGTTCGATTTTCGCGGCCTGCTCGGCGGAATAGTCCGTCTCCTGGAGAGGTAGAGTGTAGTTTTCCCCTCGATACGTGACGACCTTCTGGCCGTGCGCCTGTGTATTCAACTCGTGGTCCCGATGCTCCCCAGCGTGGGCGATTTCATTCGCCTTGTGCTGCGATCGCAGGTAGCCCCACGTCGCGCCGCCACCCACTAGAACCATCACCACGATCGCGAGGTTTTTGTATTTTAATGCGTTCATTTTACAAGGCGGTGGGGAATTTGATCCTGAACGAAATCTAAAATACCCGGGATGCAGCGGATATATCAAACAACAAATGCACCATGCCTGGGCATGGTGCATCGGGGGTTGTGCGCCTGAATAGATCGGCGCGTAGAATTATAAGCGAAAACTACTGCACTGTGATTTCGTCGATGTTGGCCAAGTCCTGGCCGTTTGATTTCAGTACAATCGTATTGGTCGCACCGCTCTTTAACGTGATGTTGACCGACTGCGTGGCCCAGGTGGTCCAGGCATTCGTGCTGGGGAACGTGATTGTGGTATTCGCGCCGTTCACGATCAGCAGACCCGTCCTGGTGGGTTTGCCCAAAGCGAACCGGATCACCAACGTTTTGGCCCCGCCGGCTCCACCGTCGACATTCGCGAAGGTCGCGGTGCCACCGTTGAGCGAAAAATTCACGTAACCGCTGCCGTGGAAACCCGCGTGAATTGATTCCAAAACCACGCCGCCGCCCAACGTGGCTTTTTCTGCGGCCAAGGCGCCTGGCGAACCACCGCCACCACCACCTCCTCCGCCACCGCCACCTCCGCCACCACCGGTGTAGGTGAACTTGCCATTGAAGAGGTCTTGAACCGCTGCGACGCTCGGAGTCTGATCGCCTCGGCCGGTAATAATATACCAAAGAATACCGGCATCGGAGGCATCGTAGGTCGTCTTGACCGAACGACTATAGAGCCATTGCCAATTGGCATTGCTCGAGTTCTTCAGCCAGGCAAACGCCGAATAGGAAGAGTTAAAAGCATGGGCGTTTTGGTCGCCAATGTGGACGGTTTTGACTCCGGAATTCTGGATGTCTTTCCACGTGTGGGTCAATTGGCTCCCATGCGTATGATTGTCATTCCACGTCGAGTGCGAAACCGCGGTGCAGAATTGGCGGGAACCGGGGTTGGAACTGTTGATGCCGCGCCAAGCGACTTCCATCGGACCAGCGCACGAGAGATAGAAGCGGTCGCCGGCGGATGAAGCATTGATCTGTTGTTTGATACTATTCAATGCGCCAGAGAGGTCCGACTGGTCGTTGAAGGCTTTAACATTCGTCAGTTTCCAACGATTGATCGCACCGGTGGTATTGCTCCACATCGTCGCAGCCCAGGAGGCATCGTTCACCCCGAGGTGATTATTGACGTCTATATGAACGAATTTAGCATCGAGGCCGGCTTCGCCGATCAATGCGCATTCCATTGCGCATGCGGCAAAATCATCTCGATCGTGAAGATTACCGTCGTGGCTGGCTCCAACGCGATACGTGCCGTTGTCGATTGTGACGCCGTAAGCATAGGGAATAGCGAAGGCGCTCGCGACGCACACAGCTGCGAGTTTATGAAGAATCATAACAATGTAGGGTGATTTGACTTTCGTCGGACACCGCGATCTGCGGTCCGGCGAAGGGTGGGGGTAGAGATGCGAGCCCAAGGGCTCACGTGACTGACAAACAACTCCCAGAACGAGAGCTGAATTCCTCGTTCCAGACCAGCAAAGGGGGCAAATCCAGAACGAGGTTCTGTACGTTATCATGACAAGGTCCTCTTCGCCTACTCCTCATTTGAGTGGCTCGAGCTCACCTCTTCTAAGGGGATGGGTAGCGAGCGGCTAAATCATAGGCTATTAAGCACATAGATGGGAACACCGGTGAAATCCTGAGTCTACAATCCGTGTTCACCCTGGGGCATCGCGGCCCCGAGAGCGGTCAAAAGGGAGTTCGCTACTTGGTCCGCCCCAGGGCGCACGTTTGTCCTGAAACGGGGTCGGCCTTCATAATGGCAAGGGGGAGCCGATATTAGAATTTTATACCTGTCATGCTCTGGAATCTCCTATCGGTGAAATTCAATAAAAGTGTCCTCTCTCTGGTGCGTCCTCATCGGCTCCACGGTGCGAAGAGCCGGTCTGCTCGTTTTGCCGCAACGGTGGCTAGTATTCTGTTGATCGGCGGAGCCTGTACAGCTTCTGGGGCCGCCCCGCTTGCAACCGGAACGGTGATGGGACGGGTCTTTAGTGAAGCCACCGGAGAATATCTGCGAAATGCGACGGTGGAGGTCATTGGCCTTCATTATTCGATGACGGCGGGCTCCGGCGGCCAATTTATCTTGAGCGACATTCCGGCCGGGCCCGTCCTGCTTCGCATCAGTTACACCGGTCTCGTTCCTTATGATAAAATGATCGAGCTGCACCCGGGTGAGATCGTGATCGTAAACGATATCACGTTAGGGACGAGGAGCTACGACGAGAAGGATGGCATCCAGATGACACAGTTTATCATCAAAGCGGAACGGCAGGGGCAGGCGAAGGCCATCATGGACCAGAAGGCGGCGATCGACGCACGGAGTGTGCTCGACACGAATGTCTATGGTCAGGTGACAGAGGGCAACGTGGCGGAGTTCCTCAAATACCTGCCGGGTCTCTCGATTGAATATCGCGAGTCCGACGTTACCTTCGTGGGAATACGGGGATTCGCCCCGCAATACACCACCGTTCTGATGGACGGCAATCCCATCGCCTCGGCCCAGTCGAGCAATATTCTGGGAAATTCACCCGGCGGAGCCGCCGCGACGGTCAATGCCCGTGCGCTCGAGTTCGATTCTCTTTCGATTTATAATTTGGATACCATCGAGGTGATCAAGGTGCCATTGGCGGATGTACCGGCCTCGACCGGCGCGGGCGTGGTGAACCTCAAAACCAAAAGCGCCTTCGATCGCAAGGGCCGCTTGATCACGTATGACTTTAGTTTGGTTGGAAATTCCATCATGCCTCTGACTCTGGGCAAAGCCGGCGGGCCCGGTAACCGGCTCAGCCGACCGATGAAGCCGAGTTTTAATGTTCAATATTATGACGTTTTGTTGAACGATCGTCTCGGGGTTTCGCTCACCTACGCGCTTTCCGACACCATTTCCGCGATGCAGCGTGTCTCTCCCAATTGGCAGTTCGACAGCAAGGTGAGCAACAACGCGACCGAGATTCCCAAGCTCGCCCCCCAATTCAAGGAGGGACCCAAGGCCGTGACCCGCACCAGCTACAGTTTGAACGCGGATTATAAGATCTTCAGCTCCGCTTCCGTCGGATTTCATTTTGCCTATAGTGATTTCGACAGTGTGATTTACGATCGTCTGCTCGAATTCGATCAAGGGGTTTTGACCACGGCGCCCGTCGTCTTCGGTGGTTTGTCGCTGCCGGCCTCGACGCTCTATGATCAGTATTGGATCCCTGGCAATAAAGCCAGCCTGTACCCTCGCGTGGTGATGCGGGGTGGGTACTTCCATAAAATCACCTCTACGACCAACGCTGCGATCCCGTTTGATTTCAAACACGGTCCATGGTCGATCGAAGGGGCCGTGGCCGAAAGCGTCTCGAAAAATGTCTATAAGCAATGGAGCGACGGGGCGGGCAGTGCGCCCAACCTTCAAGACCAGAATGGCAGCAATATTTTTCATCTCCAGTTCGATCCCGCAACTTCGCTTTTTAATATCACCCAGCTTGCTGGTCCGTCTTTCAGGAACATCGAGAGCTACACCTATCAAGACGACGGCTCCAGCGTGCTCGGTGGGACCACGCCCGGGACGGTCTTTTCCTCGCAGCTTTTCAATAGTAAAAACACCATCGACAGCTTCTCCACTCACGTCACTTACGATTTACTCCACGGACGTATTCCCCTTCAGCTGCGGGGAGGACTGAGTTGGATCTCCAGCTCGTATCATCAGCAACGAGAGCAGCCCGAGTACACCTACATCGGGACCAGTCGCTTGATCTATCCGGAAGATAAATTCCCGGTGCGGCTAGATCCCTATCTGAATTCGGCCCCTTTGTTTTACGATCGGCAGCGTTTCGTCGATTACGTCAATACGCACCCGAACGAGTTCGTTCAGACCGAAGCTAATTTAGCAGATAGCCTGCAGACGAAGTTGGAAGGAAGAATTAAATTCAACGAGTCGACCCAGGGTTATTATTTCATGCCGGTGGCGAAGATCGATCGATTCGATATTATACCCGGGCTGCGCTATGAAACCTACACTCGGGATGGCACGAAGTTCGAAGACATCGGAGATGCACGGGCGGTTGCGATCAGCGGAACTTCCGTTAAGGCCTCCGTCCCGTATGTGACGGCTCGATACGGCCAGACCGTGACCGCGAAGGGACGTGACTCCCGGTTTTTCCCCAATTTTCAGGCCCGTTATCATCTCACACCCTCCATCCGTTTTCTCGCCGGTTACCGCGAATCTATCGAGCGCCCCGCACCGGCGAATATCATCCCGTCCGTCGGGTCGGTCGACGAGACCGCGTTGCCTCGCCCCACCGTCAGCGTGACCAATCCGAATTTGAAGTCCGAGCTCGGACGGACCTTCAATGTGGAAGCTCAATACTATTTCGAGCCATCGGGTTTGCTCGATATTTCGGTTTTCCGGCAGGATTTTCGCAATAAGGTGAGCTCCACCGGCGTTCTCTACACCGCAGGTCCAGAGGGCGTCTTCGGAGACACCCGATTTGCGGGCTACGATGTCACCCAAGTCACGAATATCGACGCCCCCGTCCATCTCACGGGAGCCGAGTTATCTTATCGGCAGGTGATGGCGTTTTTGCCCGCGCCCTTTCGCGGACTGTCGTTGGCGGTCAACTACACCGTCCTAAGTCCGGACGATTGGCATAATTTCATCTCGAGCACCAGCCAGTCTTCGTCGGGCGCGCTGAAACGCCATTTCGGCTCCACCTCCGTTTCATACCGTTACAAGCGTTTTTCGATGCAGATCAATTCCACCGTGGTGTTTGGAGACAAGATCGGGGAGACGCTGAGAAGCGGAGTCATCGACCGCCAAACCTATCGGCCCCGGCGGATCACTCACGACGTCAATCTTTCCCTCACGCTCTCGCGGAACGTTCAAGCTTACGTCTTTGCGAGGAATATCACCAATGAACCTGACGAAAATTATTCGATCGTCGAAGGTCGTACCTTCAACGGCGGTTCGACCCGCTACGGAACGTATTGGAGTTTTGGGGTCAAAGGTCGGTTCTGAGCCTCGCGCCAAATAGTCGACTCGGTTTTTTGCCGTCCCGCAACAGATCGAGAGGCAGTTTGGAGGCCTCATAAATCGAGCCCGGGTGGCTCAACTCGAGGTGGCGCGACCCGTCCCGGGGCGCGAGTCCGAACTGAACTCTTGGGGCGTAGTGGCCTAGTCCCTACACGAGCCGGGAAACTTCCACGCGCCTCCCGATCTCCAGCGTTACGCCGCCACCGCCGCGCAGCGCGTAGGGTCGACCGAAACCGCGTTTCCGTTCCTCAGCAGCTCTTGAATGATCTCGTTCGCAGTGGCACCGACATTCGCGGGAAGCTCAAAGCCGGTTCGCATCAAGCGCGCCACCTCTCCCGGGGTCGAACGGCCAACGCTGAGCCAATGGAGCTCTTCACGGTTTTCGCAGCGCATCGCCGCCACCGCATAGCAGGGTTGGGGCGCCTGTTTGTCCGCCACGATGCGGATCCAGTAGGTTTGCCGATCAGCCAGCTTGGCGAGAGGCTCCTGCGCCACCATTTTGATAAGGGAGAGGTTGGAAGAGGAGGGGGTTGTTGGTGTCATACCGTTATCCTAGCACAGCGGCGATCGCCGGGGGATAGAGCCCAAGCTGTTGCATTAATCGGGTCTCTTTCGCCTGAGAGCCTCAGGTTTACCCTCATGCGGGAGGGGGAGCGTTCCGGCAAGATCTGCCCTTTTGAGTGAAAGCCCGCGCCTCTGCGGTTCAGCGTAGTTATTCGATAACTACAAATTGTTCGGAAAGTAGATCGGGCCAAAACAACCCCTCTAGGTCCCCAAGGTCCGGCTATATAATCAGATTCCATGTGGAGCAGAGGGGCGGTGGAAGGTGCCAACAGCGTAAACGAATGGCCGCGAAGCGAACCATACGTAACCAAACGTCGGACGGAAAAGAAACCGCTGGGGATGAGAGACGAAGCCCGTTTCGGTTTAGCCAATCGCTCGAGCCGCTGCGGCCCTTATTCGGTCACTGTCCTGCCTCTTTTTCGCTAACCCGTTCATTTCTCAAGATTAAGCCGATCCCGGATAACCGGGATCTGAGCTTTTGGCCAGCAAGACCGATTTAGAGGCGGTGTCTAGGAATCGTAAAAGAACCAGAGGGAGAATTATACATTTATTTGCAATTAAGTCTTAAGTTAATGCATTTCATTGTCGATAATCTAGGTATTCCCCTCGTCCGTTCACGCCGGCCGCCTCTCTTCTAGGCCAAGCGCTGATCTCAAACAACCCTCAGAAAATCCAAAATCCTCATGAGCTTATCCTTTCTCTCTCGCGCTTTCCTCGTCGCCGGCTCGCTTGCGCTGAGCGTAAACGCCTGCAATGCTGCCACTTGGTCCAGCACGGACCGCTGGGGCACATGGAGCAACGGCGGTTACAAACTAGCCAATGACGTGTGGGGTAGCGGGTACGGACCTCAGTCGATCTGGGCAAATTCATACAGCAACTGGGGCGTCTGGTCGAATCAGCCCAACACGGGAGGAGTCAAATCTTACCCTCAGTCCGCCCGGTACGTCGGAAAGACCTTGAGCAGTCTCGGCAAGTGCACGAGCTCATTCAATGTTAGCACCCCGAGCGGCGGATCATGGGAAGTGACTTATGATATTTGGGATAATAATCACAAATATGAAACGATGCTCTGGATGAACTGGACCGGCAACGTCAGCCCGATTTGCAGCTCCTATAGTTCGACCGGCAAGCCCGTGCCCGTGGCGACCAACGTGACGGTCGGAGGACATACCTGGAATGTCTATAAAGGTTCCAATGGTTCCAACGCGGTCTTCTCCTTCCTCCGCACTAGTAAGACAAACAGCGGCACGGTCGACGTCAGAGCGATCCAGAATTGGATCAAGAGCAAGGGTTGGTTTGGGGATATCGTGCAAGGTGACGTGCAGTTCGGTTTTGAAATCACCTCGTCCTCCGGCGGCCTGAACTTCCAGGTGAACAGCTTTTCGGTTTCCTACTACTAAGCCTCCTCGATTTTTGATCGTTCTTCACTCCCGGCGCCAAACGGCCCGGGAGTTTTTTTGTCCAGAGCGTCCGGCCGCCACGGCAGTCCGGTGTAGTCGAACTCTCACTACAGCGGGCGCTTCACTCAACGGATTTCCCGGGCGAGGGGCCGCATCCCCAATGAGCCGTGATTAACGCGGCTCACCAGGGACATCAGCCCGACCTTTTAACTCGCCGGCGACCACGGCTTCACCGGGAGCGGCAATATCTCAGGCCACCCAGGCCGGTTGGCTTATTCCGAGGCCAAAATGTCCGTTTGCATCCCTGTGTACGGCTTTAACCGACGACGAAAGCGGCTCTGCTCCGCGGGCGTGTAGTGGCGCGGTGGACACGCTGGGCATCCCGTGGAATTCTTCCCGTACTGCCTGGATGTTTTCTTGGAGGGCAGAGGGGGCAACCGACCCGATAGCAGTCAGGCAAGATCGGAATACAGTGAGCCCAGTTGCTATGAATCGTATTCCGCCCTTTATGTTCGCGACTGGGATCGAGAACAGCATCCCAAAAATTCAAAACGGCCGAGTCCGAGTCGATGAGCTGGAAAAGTGTGGCCACTATCGGCTGTGGCAACGCGACTTCGATTTGGTTCAAGAGCTCGGAATCCAATTTCTCCGCTATGGTCCGCCGCTGCATCGAACTTGGGTTGCGGAAGGCAAGTACGATTGGGAATTCGCCGACCTGACCCTGGCCGACCTGAAGCGCCGGGATATTTTTCCCATCCTCGACCTTTGTCATTTCGGCGTGCCGGATTGGATCGGAGACTTTCAAAACCCGGATTTCCCGGAACTGTTTGCCACCTACGCGGCCGAATTCGCCCGGCGGTTTCCCTGGGTCCAGTTGTATACGCCGATGAACGAAATGTACATCTGCGCGACCTTCTCCGCTTTATATGGGTGGTGGAATGAGCAACTCACCAGCGATCACGCCTTCGTCAATGCCCTAAAACACATCGTGAAGGCGAATGTCCTGGCGATGCGAAAGATTCTCGAGATTCGGCCCGACGCTTTGTTCGTCCAGAGCGAATCCTCGGAATATTTCCACGCCGCCCATCCCCAGGCGATCAAGCCCGCGGAGATCATGAACGCGCGCCGTTTTCTGTCGTTGGATCTCAACTACGGGCGCAGGGTGGACTCGGAGATGTATGAATACCTCTTGGACAATGGGATGACCTGGGAGGAGTATCATTTTTTCCATACCAACGACGTGAAGCACCGCTGCATCATGGGCAATGACTACTATGTGACCAATGAACATCGGGTCACCGCGGACGGAGCCACCACCCCGGCGGGGGAGGTTTTTGGATACGACGAGATCACCTGGCAATATTACGACCGGTACCGTCTTCCCGTGATGCACACCGAAACCAATATTAGCGAAGGTCCCAACGGCGACGAAGCGGTTTATTGGTTGTGGAAGGAGTGGGCCAACGTCCTGCGCGTTCGCAATAAAGGCGTGCCGATTCTGGGTTTCACTTGGTACTCGCTGACCGATCAAGTCGATTGGGACACCGCGCTGCGTGAGAACAATGGTCGGGTCAATCCGCTCGGCTTGTACGATCTCGAGCGAAATCCGCGCGCGGTCGGGAAAGCTTATAAACAGTTGATCGCCGATTGGCGCGAGGTGTTGCCGACCCAGAGCGACTGCTTGCGGCTTCCTCTGATCCCGCCCGGCGAGTTCGACTCCTCTTGGGCCGAGCGAGAGCGGGCCACCGCGCGCGCGAGCCAGAACAAGACTCAAACCGCACCCGTTAATCCTGAAAATTCCGGAGGAAATTCATGAGCCTAGAAAATAAAGTCGTTATCATCACTGGAGGCGCGGGCGGAATCGGATTGGCGGTGGCCCGCCGCTTTGCCGCCGAACACGCGCGGGTCGTTCTGGCCGATCTGCACGTCGAAAAAGCGCAAGCCGCCCTTGAGTCGGTCAAACAAGCTGGCGCGGCCGACGTCATGGCGGTCGGCTGCGATGTCTCCGACGAGCAGCAGGTCGAGAATGCGGTCCGCGCCGTGATGCAGAAGTTCGGTCAGCTCGACGTCGTGGTCAATAATGCCGGCTTGATGACCTTCAAAGCCATCACCGATCTAAACGGCGACGATTGGAAGCGTATCCTAAATGTGGATCTGTTGGGCGCGTTTTTTATGACCAAGCAGGCCTTCCTCAACATGCCCCAGGGTGGGGCGGTGGTGAACGTTTCCAGTGTCCACGCGGTCGAAACCGAACCGATGGTGGCACCCTACGCTGCCGCGAAAGCCGCTTTGCTCTCCCTCACCCGGTCCGCCGCACTGGAAGGCGCACCGCGGAAAATCCGCGTCAACGCCATTCTTCCTGGTGCGGTGGATACGCCCATGCTCTGGGACAACCCCAATGTGAAAGCCGGGATCGAAAAGATAAATCCGGCCGACGTGGGTAAACCTGAGGAAATCGCCGAGGTCATCGTTTTCCTCGCGTCGCCCGCGGCTAGCTTCGTCCAAGGCGCCGCGGTCCGGGTGGACGGCGGCCGGCTCAGTCGGCTCTGACCTCTCGCCGAGCGGGCGCATACGATCCGCGACGGAACGCCGCCCGCCCTTTGGCGGCGCGGCTTTCCGCGCCGAATCTCACTGCCGCGCGTCGGCCGCCAAGTTACCGCTCGTCCGATCTGGCTTGGTCGGCTCAGTCGGCGATCCCTCTTGAGACCAGCCCATAATATAAAGAGCGTTGCCCTCTCGACCGCTTTGGCGACTCTCGATCGACACGAGTTCCCACCCGGCAGAAAGAAGAGCATTGGCCCCCGCGCAGGTGGTGGCTTCTCGAAGTTGTTTCAGGCCGGCCGGAATGTTCATCTCCTCATAGAACGCGACGGCAGGCGGAAGTTCAAGAGAGGTCGATGAAACCGGTCTTCCGTTAAACGAACGTCCTAAGGAAGGTCTGGAAAAATAGCTCCTGCACTTTGTCTCAGGAGGACGAATACCGTTCTCCCAGCTTCCCGAACGAATACGTAGGGAGCATTTTGCCTGTGATGTCCACCGCTGGGACCTCACACACCATCCAATAATCGAAAAAGATCTGGAAGACCCGCCGGAGCTCGTCGTTTCCGGAGCGTTTCACGATGTAGGAGCCCGCGCCCATCGCGTAGCATCGCTTGATATCATCGGGATCGTCCGAACTCGAATACACAACGGTAGGAATAACCGCGAACTGAGGAGTGCCTTTCAGGTAACTCAACAACGCGAAACCGTCGCCCGTTGGCATTTTTAAATCGGTCAAGATGAAGCTGGGATATTGATAAGTGTTCCGGTCGGTGAACTTTCCCTCGCCTTTGAGATAGCAGATGGCCTCCGTCGCGCCGCTGACATGGCGAATAGGAGCATCCACTCCAATTTTCTTGAAGGCCCGGAGCATTAACGCCGCGTCATCCGGGCTGTCCTCGACGAGTAGAATAGTGAAGGGAGAAGGGCGCATAGGGTATTCTCCTGGTCGGGTCTGGGGGACGCGACACCTAAATGGGCGAATCGGACTCGAAAATTTCCCCCGCCGCTCCGGCGGAGCGACAGGGCTTTGGCGCTCGGCTTCGTCCGAGGCGCGGGAGCCCGTCCTTGAGTGCCAAACCCTGCCCGCAGAGAAAACCGGCAACGAGAAAACCTTTGGATATATACCCATGGCCGTCACGCGCAATCGCGTAACCCTATAGACACTACACCACCAGCAAGCGTATATACCAGTTACCAAGCAAGGGGGGCAGGTAAAATGTGTATCCTGAGCGGCGAAGTCAAACGAGTGCGCCTCTATAAACAGTGGACGAATCAGTTTTATTAGTTCCCTGATTCCCAGATCGCGGCGTGTCTGCCTGACTGGCAGGCAATTTTATATCGGAGCAACGATTGACTCGCCTCGCCAGGTCCATCTGATCTCCATCGCGGATGTTGCTAAATAATACAGAGACTGGCGGTGGGTCACATTGCTGATCTTTCCCGTGAATATTTTGAGATCTATCGTTACCCAAAACTTATGAAGATTAATTCCTGTTCTACCCTCGCATCCCTGCTTCCAACCGTGGCGTTTATCATCGGAGGAGTGGAGAGAAGCTCGGCCGCGACGCCGCCCGTGGCCCACGACCTTGCCTCGGCTCATTTTGAATTCAGCGATTTTGCGGATGGGCCCAACGATTATCTCGTCTGGCAAGGGTCTGCCTCCACCTATTACGTTTATCGAGCGATTGATCATCAGCCAGAGACCTTTATGGCTGCGGTTTCAGGGAAGTCGCTAGGGCTTACGCTAGCTGCCGCTCAGTTTATCGCCAAACCGATTGCCGCTCCCGGGTCGATCGCGTGGTACCGGGTCTACGGGGCCGCGGGGAGCCGCGGGGACTGGACCAATTACATATCCATCCAAGAACTGTTCCCCGACCCGGGCTTCAAGGCAGGTCCGACGACCACCGCTTGGACCCAAATCTACACCTTCGATGAAGTGGGCGTTCCTCAGCCTATTAATTATATTGAAGGTGATCCGGGTAATCTCAGCGCGGTTCTCGGCGGGTGGACGTCAGACACGGATGAGATTTATACCACCAATCCCATTTTTATCTCCGATGGCACGAGGCCGGTGAAGGACGCTTCGCTCACCCTTTCCGGATCATGCGCGGTCACAACCGAGGAAAGTCCGAATGAAACCGTCGCATATGACCATCTCTATGTCGAGATTCGTGCAATGAACGGGAATGTACTGGCCACTTATCCGATCGCGGATAACAGGAATTCGGGAAATACGGGACGAGTTCGATTTAACATCCCCCTGGACTATCATAATCTCTATGGAACGACGGTCTATGTGAGCTTCAAAGCCAGAAATGATGAAATCTACCCAACGACCTTCACCCTCGATCAAGTCGAGTTGGATCTGAATCTTATTTATCGCTAAGCGCGCCCCTTTCGTAGCGGCACGGCTTCCCCCGTGTCGGATTCTCCGAGCTAGAGCGCCCCAACCCCAGGGCGCTCTTATACCAAGTTGCATTCAAAGATATAATAACTCGGCTAGATTAGCCACGGGAAGGCGGTAAGATTGCAGAGACGTACAGGGTCATCGAGCAGCAGTGCTAGCTCGGTTTTTAAACGAAGAT
>Ga0070717_10000191_pt1 | contig 43325 bp, 44 predicted proteins | sample LARL113metaG_FD_71366 | JGI IMG/M metagenome (GOLD analysis project Ga0070717, IMG submission 71366) | Corn, switchgrass and miscanthus rhizosphere microbial communities from Kellogg Biological Station, Michigan, USA - LAR L11-3 metaG | ecosystem: Host-associated > Plants > Roots > Rhizosphere ...
AGCTTTAGCCTGCAGCAAAACGATCACGCAAAGGCTCGATTCGTCGATTTATCGCTTCCACATGCGCACCCGTAGCTCAGTTGGATAGAGCGCAAGCTTGCGGAGAAATGTCAAACAGGCTTTTCTGCAGATCGCATCCAGAAGCCAAGAATACCGACACCTACCCACGGGATAGAGCGTAAGCCTCGGTTGAGCAGGACGATCACTCGTCGGTGTAGTGAGGGGGCATCCTAACCCCCTTTTCCATGTCCTACCCGCAGCAGAAGCGACCCCCAGCCGCGCCGTCGAATGGGCGCGCTTCGAAGCACGCACGCGCGATCACGCTCGCCGAGCTCGATGCGCTCCATCCCTCGTTCCGCGATCACGCGCGTTACGTCCTGAACCACAGCACACTCACGGTCAGATCGTACGCCGCCGCGTACGCGAACTTCCGGCGCTTTCTCCGTGAGACACCGTCCGGAGCTCTGCCACTCCTAGACCGTCTGCAGGATCTCGATAGCTGGGTTGCGTGGAATCGGAAGCGCGGCGTCGCCGCGGTCACGGCGAACTCCTACTGGCGCGCGCTCCGGCCGTTCTTCCACTACCTCGAAAAGACGCAGGGCATCGAGAACCCCTACCACGGCGCGCACACGCCCCCGATCCCCAAGCACCGTCTCCCGAAGGCGCTGAAACCGGAGCAGCTCGAGCGCGTCCTCGCGGCCGCCCGGCACTACCCCTGGACGACGACGCTCCAGCGGGAGCGGGCGACCGCCGTCATCGCGATCATGCTCTACGCCGGCCTGCGGAAGGGCGAGGTGCTCCGCCTGCAGTTCGCGGACGTGAACCTCGCGGACGGGAGCATCCGGATCGTCGCCGGCAAGGGGCGCTTCGGCGGGAAGGACCGGACGGTCTACATGCCGGTCGAGCTCCGCGCGATTCTCACCCGATACCTGGCCGTGCGGCGGCATCTCCACTTCACCTGCCCCGAGTTCTTTGTGACGCGCGGGAACCGGGGCCTCTCGGAGATGCAGTTCCGGCGGACAGTCCGGCAGGTACGGGATGCCGCGGGTGTGCCGTTCTTCGCCCACGCGCTCCGGCACTCGTACATCACGATGCTCCTTCGCTCCCGTGTGCCGATCCATGTCGTCCAGGCGCTGGCAGGACACGCCGACATCACGACGACCGCGCTCTACTCGGCCGTGTGGGACGAGGACAAGCGGGCGGCCGTGCAACGGCTGCGGTTGCGGAGGTGATGTCGAGAACGGCGTCCAGATGCCGAGAAACTGCGCTTGTCAGCCACCCGTACCGGGTGTAATGTGAGTGTATGGCGACACTCACGCCGAAACAGCGGACGTTCTACGGCCACCTCGTCGCGTACCTGCGCGACAAGGGCCATGCGCCGACGATCCGAGAGCTCCGCGATCTTGCGGGGTTCCGGTCGACGAGGACGGTGATCCAGTATCTCGACGCGCTCGAAGCCGCAGGCGTCATTACGCGCGACGACGGCCCGTCGAGGAATGTCCGGCTCTCCTTCTCCGCAACCGCGTCCGCAGGAACCGTGAAGGTTCCTGTGATCGGACACGTGGCGGCCGGCCAGCCAATTCTTGCCGAGGAGAACATCGTCGATGAGATCGCGGTCGCGCGCACGATTGCGCGCGGGGACCACCGCTATTTCTTCCTCGAAGTCCACGGAGACTCGATGGATCGAGCCGGCATTCAAGACGGCGATTTCGTGCTCGTTCGCCAGCAGGAAACCGCGTCGGCTAACGAGGTGGTCGTAGCTCTGCTCGACGACAGCGCAACGGTGAAGCGGCTGCGGCTCGGTGAGACGGCGGCTGTGCTCCAGCCGGTATCGTCGAACCCTGTCCACAAGCCCATCGTCGTAGATCACGATTTCCGCATTCAGGGCGTCGTCGTCGCGACATTCCAGCGAGAGGAGTTGTTCACTCAGTAGCCATGTTGCGCCCTGCACCGAAAACGGCTCCCGCAAAAAAATCGTGGCAAGTCGACGCAGCCGGCATCCTTGACAGTCGCCTTCTGCCGGACGCCGAGTTCGGAGCGCTGTGGGATGCTGTCATTATCGAGCAGGAGTTGAAAGACGAACTCCTCGCGCAGGGTGTCCTCAACTTCACGATGCGCGGACACGTCGATCGCGCACGCATTCCCCAGCACGGCATCATCGTCCTCGTCGGCCCGCCAGGGACCGGCAAGACCTCACTCGCGCGGGGACTCGCATCACGGATCGCCGAGACGCTCCCCGTGTTCGGCGAGTTTCGCTTCATGGAGGTCGAGCCGCACGCGCTCTCAAGCGCGTCGCTCGGCCGCAGCCAGAAGGCGGTCACGGAGCTCTTCGGAACGACCATCGCAGAACGAGCGGACAAGCCCCTGATCGTGCTCCTCGACGAAGTCGAAACGCTCGCGGCAGACCGCAGGAAGATGAGTCTTGAGGCGAACCCCATCGATGTGCATCGTGCGACAGACGCGATGCTCGCGCAGCTCGATCACCTCGCTGCGAACTATCCCAATCTGCTCTTCATTGCGACGAGCAATTTCCCGGAGGCGATTGATACCGCCCTCCTCTCTCGTGCCGATGTCGTTCGGACGGTGGGATTGCCAAGCCCGGAGGCCTGTCAGCGCATTCTGCTCTCAACCATCGATGCGCTGGCCGAGGCGTTCCCCACAGTCCGGCACCTCACTTCGGATGCCAACGTGGAGAAGGCGGCGCGTGTGTGCCACGGCCTCGACGGTCGACAGATCCGCAAGCTCATCCCCGCCGCATGTGCGCGCCGAAAGGATGTAGCGATTGATCCCGGGAAGCTCACTGGCGCCGACATTCTTGCGGCGGCAAAATCCGCATCAGACGAGCAGCGGATGGCTAAGGAGAAGAAGCGATGACTGTCATTGCGCGTCGAGTAGCGGCAATTCCGGTACGTCTCGCGACGGCGACATGGCAAACGATTGTTGATCTCGTCGCCGCCGACAATGCCGCAGCGAAGGCCGAACTGCTCAGCATCGAGGGCATCGCGGCATCGCTCATCACCGCTGAGGCGCTGCGCGATTCGCCGGCGATTTTCACGGGAAACGGTCCCCGTGTCCGCATTTACTGCGTCTACGGCGAGAAGGCGATCGAGGAAGTCGACATCGACGAAAAGCGGCTCGCCGACTCACCGGCGACGGGCGATACCTGGGCGGTGTCACTGCCATGTCCGCTCGACGATCTCGTTTGGGTCCAAGCGGCTCTGAAACGCAGCTCCGCGCGGATTACGGCGCGCGATGCCTCGCTTACAACTCTTCCGGACGCTGACACTACCGAACGCGCCGCTGCCGTCCCGGCGATCGATGTGGAGGCTTTCCTGCGACCATGAGCACCTTCGTTGTAGTCAATACGTACACGCACTCGACCACGTACGTGGCCAACAATCTCCTCCTGTGCCTGAAAGACATCGTGCGTCTGAGCGGGCTCGACCCGACGAAGCTCGCGGGCGACTTCCCGGTCCTCGAGCGCGGGCTCGCACGATGGCTTGAGACACGCCACTTGGAGGCGGTCAGTCTCGAAGTCTACAACCCGACGACGGACGTTCTCGTTGGGCGATGGGATTTTCCGATCGTCTATGGGTGGGCCTCCGACGCAACTGGATCATTCTGGGTCGACACGGACCAGATCAAGTACGCGATCCGGAAGCAGGGCCTCTGGCCGTCCACCTGCGAGTACCGTGTCATCGCGGACACCAAGGCCGGACGACCGGACGTCCCTGGCTGGTCGAACACGACGTATCGATCGACCGATGGATTCGTACGTCAGAGCATCGGCACGACGTTAGACGCGCACGGCCTCAGTGCCTCGGCGGCGTACTACCGGAAGGCGTGACATGCTGACCATCGACGAAGCATTCCGGAAATTCAAGAGCCGCCTTGAGCTGACCACGAAAGAGCAGGAGGACGCTTCTCGGCGGCAAATCGAGATCCGCGAGCACATGGATGGGAAGTTCGCGATCGAGCACGATTTCCTGACCGGGTCGTATGCTCGATGGACGAAGACAAAGCCGCTGAAGGACGTGGATATTTTCTGCGTCTTGGGGGAGAAGGAGCGGCACTACCGTTCGAATACCCCTTCGGTACTGCTCGACGCAGTCGCGGTGGCACTCCGCGACAAGTACGGCCAAGACAAAGTGAAGCCGCAGCGGCGCTCCGTCACCGTCGACTTCGGCGTCACGGCGACGGATGACCTGACGGAAGAGAAGGTCATGAGCTTCGACGTTGTTCCGGCGTTCGCGAAGGGTGACCACTACGAGATTCCAGACACGGCGACCGCCGCCGGGTGGACGGAGACTGACCCGACAGTTCACGCGGACAAGGCTGTCGCTGCGCACGCGGCGTACGCCAAGGAGTGGAAAGGCCTCGTCCGCATGATGAAGTACTGGAACAATCATCACGGTAAACCGATCAAGCCGTCGTTTCTTATCGAGGTGATGGCGCTCGATGTATTGCAGCCACCGTTCGGCGGTGATTTCCCGCGTGAGTTCCAAGGCTTCTTCGCGACGCTCGCAGACCGCATCGGAGAGACATGGAATGATCCGGCCGGCCTCGGCCCACCAGTGAGCGACAGTATGGACGCGGCGCGTGTTGCCGCTGCGCGGCAGGCGCTTCACGAGGCAGGTGCTGCCGCAACCACCGCCATTCGACTCGCGCGTGAAGGCAAGAACGGCGCGGCACTGGAGGCGTGGCGCGCCCTCTTCGGACCATTGTTCCCGCTGAGCTGACAAAATCCTTCCGCCGCATGACGGCGCACAGACTGCGACCAGAACCCTTACCACACACCCATGGCACGGCAGAAAAAGCGACCGCCCCAACTTCAACGGGTTAGCCTTCACGATCTGTTCTTAGATCTTCAAAGTGAACTCGAAGCACGGCTGCGGACGACTCGCCGTAATATCCGGCATCCAGGCACGCAAGGGGACGTTACGGAGTCCGGCTGGAAGACGATGCTCGCTTCGTATCTTCCGAAGCGGTACTCCGTCGAAAAAGCGTTCGTTGTCGATTCCACGGGCACACTGAGCCAGCAGATCGATCTGGTCATTTTTGATCAGCAGTATTGTCCGCTCGTGTTTCACGTAGATGGTGCCACCTACGTTCCTGCCGAAAGCGTGTATGCGGTCTTCGAGGTAAAACCCAAGCTCAGTTCTGAATATGTGAAAGCTGCTATCGAAAAGGCGAAGTCCGTTCGTAGGCTGACGCGGACATCTGTTGATATCACCAGCGCCGCAGGACGCCACTCAGCCCGGAAGCCCATTCCGATACTCACAGGAATACTTACCTATGACAGTGAATGGTCCCCAACGTTTGGAAGGCCATTCACGGAGGCACTTGCGAACGCCGAGGTTATGGGGCGACTGGACCTTGGCTGCTGTCTGCGTGAGGGCGCCTTTAACGTCACCTATGGCCGGAGCACACCTCGTGTGACAACAAGCGCACAAGATGAAGCGCTCGTCTCTTTCTTCATGACCCTGCTCCACCGACTCCAGCCTCTCGGCACGGTTACCGCTATCGATCTCACCGCCTACGGCCAATTCACACTGGGGAAAAAGCACGGAACGTAAAGAGCGGTACTGCCATCCGGCTACTAATCGGAGCTCTGGAGCGGCGACGTTCTGTTGCGGACCCGAAACGCGTCTGGTAAACAGAACAAGCAGCGACATTTAATGTCGGGTAGCGCGCTGCCTTGTGCTCATCCGCTCGGCACAAGAAAAGCTCTTCCAGAAACCATTTTGCACCCGTAGCTCAGTTGGATAGAGCGTCGGCTTGCGGAGCCGAAGGCCAGAGGTTCGAGTCCTCTCGGGTGCACCACAACGATAACGACGTGAATCTTCGTTCACGTCGTTATCGAATGGGCTCACGCATCAAACGATGCATCGCCGTGCGGTGCCCGCCCGTTGCACCCTTCACTGCAGCGGCCTACGATAAAGATACTCATTCCTCTTATGACACCTCAGGCCTCCAAAGCTGCGCTCGACACCCGCATTGTCCGCGATCCCGCGATCCTGGGCGGAGAAGCCGTGATCCGCGGGACGCGGGTGCCGCTCCGCACCATCCTCGCGTCGCTCGCGGCCGGCGACACGGTCGAGGAGATCTTGGAGGAATATCCGACCCTGACCGGCGAGGACGTGCGCGCCGCGATAGCGTTTGCGGCTGCATCCGCAGAAGAAGATCTCCCGGTCCAGCCGCTCCCGGCGCGCTCGTGAGATTGAAGCTCGATGAGAATCTGCCGGCGCGGCTTGTGCCCGCGCTCGCGGCACTCGGTCACGCAGTGGACACGGTGCGCGATGAAGGTCTTGCCGGTGGCACGGATGGAACGGTGTGGCAGGCGGCACAGGCCGACCGGCGCTTCTTCGTGACGCAAGACCTCGACTTCACCGATGTCCGCCGCTATCCGCCCGGCACCCACGCGGGGCTGCTCGTCATCCGGCTCCGTGACGCGCACATCCACGCGCTCGCGACGCGCGTGGCGACGCTCTTCGCAGAGGAACCGGTTGAGACGTGGGCGGGCTCTCTCGTGATCGCGACCGAGCGCAAGGTGCGGGTGTATCACGCCGACGCGGCGTGAGGGGGATGCCTTGCTCACAGCGATGCGGCGGTCTGACAATCCCCTCATGGCACCAGAGAACGCGCTGTCAGGACCGTCCGATCCCATCATCCTCGAGCGCGCACTGAGCTTCGCGAACGAGGCGATGTTCACGCTCGATCTGCAGTGGCGGCGCGTGCACACGGAAGAACCGAACGATCGCGTGTTTCCGATGCGTGTCTTCGCCGACTTGTACTTCTTCATCGTGACACTCCAGCGCCTGCGTCGTGCGGTGACGCTGGCCTGTCACATCGAGTCCAAGGCCGCGGAACTCCGCGCGGCGCTGGAGGAGTTCGATCGCTCGCTCCCGGTGCTCAAGGTGATGCGGAACGTCGGCGAGCACTTCGACGAGTACGCGCGCGACGGCGCACGACGGCGACACCGGGAGGTTGATCGGCGTTCCTTGCAGGTGGGTACGTGGGATGGCACGAGCTACCAGTGGCTCGATCAGACGATGGATCTTCGGGCAGCACGCGAGGCAGCAAGGCACCTCTACGCCGCCCTCCGGCGCGCTGCCGATTGAACGCGTCGAATGAACTCCTCGGGTCGAGACATGGGCAAGCTACCCCGCCGCGCCGCTCGATCTTACTTGCGCACGCTCGAGGACGGGATCGGACGGTCCTAGGCTAATTTGGTGTCAGAGCATTTTCAAACCGCCTCATCTCGTGAGCAAGGCATCCCCTCACGCGACGTCCGTGCGATACACCCGCACCTGCGTTCGGTAGCGATCACGCGACTCGCTTTGAACTGAGTTGTAGCGTACAGCCGAAGGTGCCAAAACGTTCGCCGGGGGGGTAGGGAACTCCACGGTTCCGTCACTCCTTCTAAGAGAGACGGCGGTGCCCAAACTCCCACCCTTCGACGATCTCGTGGCCGCGTTCGTTCGCGGCGGGGCTAGTGCGCTCGGGGGCGCCGCTGTGAAGGCGCTAGGTGAGGAGCTTCGCTCGCTGTGGGCATTCACTCGGCCGGAACCATCCGCACCACAGATCTCCGGCCTCGAGCTCGACGATTACATTCAGAACAAGCGTTTCGCCCCGTTCGTGAAAACGCAGGTCGAGCGGTGGATTCTCTGGACGCTGGCCAACATGCCGCACGCAGAGGCTTCGATGCTCCTTCTGGCGACGGCGACGACGTCCAATGGCAACCTCGATGTCATGCTTCGAACACTCGCACAGCATTTCCGATCGCGCGTGTGAGGGGCAAACAGGATGAGCGATGGGCAACCGAACCGAATCCGTGCAATCGAAGAACCCGTGGAGCCTCACGGAAGGAGTGCCAAACTCGGTGTCGCAGACGAATCATTGATCTTGAGTCAACGGGGGAAATATGAAGGCGCCAGCCACGATCATCGCGGATTTCCACACCAACATATCGCAAAGCCTGTACGTCCAACCGACGATGGATGTCACAAAGGCGAAGTCCTTCATCGACGCCGTGAATCCGGCGTTGGGTGCCGGCCTCGCGGTCAACGACGTACTGGTCCTCTTCGACGAGCGAAAGGGCCAGGGCCTGGCGATCACCAGCTCGCATCTCGTGGTAAACATCGGAATGGCGGGGATGTTCTCACTCGATTCGCTTGAATCCGTGAACGTCCCGAAAGTCAAGTTGGGGCTCCACCGGCGGATGACGATCCGTCTCGCTAGTGACCATACGCTCAGCTTTGTACTGACGAAGGGAAACCGCGGCGCTGAGGAGATCGGGGCGATCCTGGAGCGCTGTATCCGCACCGTATGACTCGCTGTCTTTAAACGCGAGAAGCCTCCACTGTGCGGCTTCCCGCGCAATACTCGGGAGATCCGATGACCAGTCGACTCATTCAATGGGATCCTGTCCGTATCCGCATCGATGCCGACGCTCTGAAGTCGTTGGTCGGCGACAAGATCAAGCTTGACTTCGCCAACCGCGCATTGCGGGCAACGCTGGATGTCGGCGGCGCGCCGGCCGCCGCTTTGGTCGCCGTGCAGGCGGTAAACGGCGGCGTGACGGTTTCGATTACGCTCTTGCCGCCGCCGTTTCTCGATCTCGTCATCAGCGGCGCCGAGATCGTCCCGGACGGCATCGATCTCGTCCTCAGTAAGGGCGGCTTTGACCTTCCGCGAAAGACTTCTTCGTGACGCTCGAGTTGCGGCTCGATCGCGCGACGCTGACCGTCGACGGCACGCTCGCCGAACGGCAGCTTCGCGATTATCTCGGCAAGTTCCTTGCCGGGAAAACCGAAAGGGAGCTTCGTGATCTTCTCGGCAAATTCATTGCGGGGACGATCGCCGGAAGGAAGCTTTGCGAGCGTCTCGCCAAGTTCCTTATGAAAGGTGTCTTCGTCAAATTCACTGCCGGCAAGATCCAACTGGCCGCCGGGTACAAACGCTTCACGTTGGTCACGATCCAAGGCGCCGTCATTCATGGCGGCACAATCGAGCTCCCTCTTGAGCCGGCCCTCGTCTTTAAGCCTTTCTTCGGCCGCATCGTGACGACCATCGCGAAGAAGTTCCGCCCTCTGGTCAGCGCGGTCACGGGTACCAAATCGGCCCTCGTCCTCGATCTTTCAAAAATACCAGCCAAATACAGCGTTACGGTCAAAGCGATCGCTTTCGTCCCCGGCGCGGCGATCGTAACCGTCGGCCCCTGCAGCCTTCGATTACTCGCTGACGAGATGCCGAAGCACGAGAGGGCGGCGACAACCTGCTTCGCGTAACGCTCGATCAGCTTCGCCATCCGCTGACAAGTACCGCCGGCCATTCGCACCGGGAGATTTCCTTGGTTTCGGCTACGCCGAGGTAGGGAAAGTTGAGTTCGCGTCCCTCCTACTCAGGAGCGCGAATGGGTCGTATCCACAGTTTCGCCCCACGCCTACGTCAACCGCACATCCGGGACCACTGCGGGCAGCCGACGTGCAGCGTCTTCCCATCCGGCGGCGTCGCACCGGTGCGGAGATTTTCGGGCTTGATTTGCGCTACGTACCGGCATGATGCGTAGTGGTACATCGGGGAGCGCACGCTCCACGCGTAGTTCTCAGTTGCGGCCGGAGGCGAAGGCGCGGCTGTAAGAGAGGATGCCTCACTCCCCGATGGCTCACGCGAACAGTGCATTGGATAGGCGATGAAGGCAGCGACGATGCCCGCGAGGGCAGCGATCATTGCTGCCGAAACAACGGCGTTGCGTAGGTGTTGTCGGCGGGCGTCCATTAGATTAGACGACTTCACGCGCAAGCAGTTCCGCGTGAAGCTCAAGATCACCGGCTGTTTCAAGGATGGTCGACACAGCGGCCGTGGCGACCGCGATTGCCGGCGCCGCCGCCGCACCAGGAGACGCGCGTTTCGTCATTCCAGCTCGATTCGACGCTGACTCGTTTCCAGTGATCTGATTGAGCCGAGGGCGCGGCTGAAGCCAGAGCCGTTGGTCAGTGTCGCCCCGGTCCTGGGCCTTAGGGCCATGCACGGTGACATTGGACGCGTCCGAGGTGCGCCTCGGATGCGACTCCGCCCGAAGGTCAGCCTCACGTAGGTCGTGGAGTTCAGCGATGTTCCTCCCAACTTTGCGCAACGCGTGCTCGACCGTGTTGTCGTTCACCTTGGTGAGGACGGCTTTCTTCAATTCGTCAAAGGTAAGGCCCGGATGCGGTAGTTCCTCACCTCGAACGGTCCACTCGAGCATGTGCCAGAACAGAATGTTTGCGACAGCTAACGGCGTCAGTTTCTTCTTGCCGTACCGCGAAACGTACGCGCGCCAGAAATCGACGAGTGCGAACGCGCGAAGACGAACCTCTGGCGGTTCGAGTTGTGAGAGATCAATCGCCGACTCGAAGTCTGTCGGCGTCCAGTTGGCCGGATCGGGGTCGCGAGGCTTTACGGCTCTCTCGTACATCGGGTTCGATTTTCAGAACACGTGTTGTTGCCTTTGTTTTCCAACTAACTTCTGAGCCAGCTTCCGCGATGCTTCCGACATTCTTCCCGCTCGCTTCCTGACGCCGCAAGGGTCCACGTCTAGTCTCGATATGACTTCCAAGGACGCCGTAAGCGCGGCGCCCTTCGGAAGCGAACACTCGCTGCCGGCCTGGCCGGATCGAGACGAAAAAGGGCCTTTCGAATGACCGACCTCGGCATTACGGATTCTCTACCCGTCACCCTCCCCGCAGACAAGAGGGAGCGTTCCCACACCAGTATCGATCCGAACGTTCTCGATCACTACGTCGAAGCGCGCCGCGATCTTCAGCGGCAGATCTTCCTCGCGCTCGACGGGAAGACGCACAAAACGACGACGATTCCGCGGAGTCCCCATGAGATCCGCGACGAATCCACGTGGCTGCTTGAGCTCGCGACGATGATCGTGCGGTCCCTGCGCGCTCAGGCGTACGGGAAAAACCCGCGTGACACGAAAAAACTGAAGAGCGCCGCCGAACTCGCGCTCGTCCGCGACACGTTCCAGTTCATCACGACCGTGCTGGTCGATCGCATCACGCATTCATCCGATCGGTCCGACGACAGCCCGAGCCCCCTCTCGCACGGAGAGCGCGCGTGAAGATCATCAACAAGACCGCATGGCCCACGAGCCAGTTGCGCCCTATCACGCAACGTGTCGCGGCGAGCGATCTCGACATCGCACACCGCAAGCAGCTCATCGTCACCTTTGAATATCGAGGCCGGAATCGCTGCCTCGGCCGCGGGACACTCGGCCATTCGCCGCGACAGCCAGCATCCCGTGTATGGGTGTACCTGGAACGGCCCGAATTCATCCGTCGAGCCGGAAAGGGGTGGTGCGGAAGAGGCGGCTGCGGCACGCCGTATCGCGCACACCACCTCGTCGTGGACCACGCTTTCGAAGTGATCCCGACCGCCATCGAACTGAGTGGGCCGCAGATCGCCGCAGTGCTCGCACACGAATTCCAACACAACCTCGGACGCGGCCATCGGCAGATGCATCCGAAGTATCTCGGCGACGACTACACGCCGTGGTCCTGGGCGTCGAATGTGACGCTGCCTAAGAAGAAGGTTCCTTCCGGGTCCGAAGTTGCGGAAAAGAAGCTCGCACACGCCGAAAAGATGCTGCGCCAAGCGCAAACGCGGTCGAAGCGCGCGGCAACGATCCTCAAGAAATGGCAACGCCGCGTTCGCACCATGGAACGTCGCGCCGCAGCACTTCGCCTGCAAGAACCCATCGACGAAACGATGGTCATCTCCAGCCTTCCCGACACCGATCTCACCCTCATTGCAGACGACATGATGCACCCGACCGCCGCAGAGAAGGAGGAAGAACGCAATGGCAGCAAAGCATGAAATCTGTCGATGCTCCAAGTGCCAGGAAGACCGCTTGCTGCAGGTGAGAATCACCGCGGAGGCCGTGATTTTGTCGTTCCTTCCGCGCCCCGCGTGGTGGTCGGCCGGCCAGCTCGCGCTCCTGAAGGACATCGTGAATCAGATCAACCTCATGTGGTCATTTGGCGCGCGTGTCGTTTGGCTCGAGACCTTGGAAGCGCATGTGACTGCAGCGCGCTCAGACGAAGACCGCAAGGCCGTGGATCGGATGCTCGAAGACGCGGCCGAGCAGTACATCCATCGTCTCGAAGGCTACATCGATGAGACGTACGACACCGCTGAACGGTGGATGGATCGGATCGCGAAGATTCGAAGCCAACTTTCCCATCCCGATCCGAAAGCGGCAGCGGTCAATTGACTCGGCGGATCAGCTATGCCCCGGCGTACTCTCGGACGAAATGGCACAGCATCCTTCTTCACGGTCACGGAAGATGGCTCACTGCTGTGCCCGACCTGCAAACGAGAGGGCGTGCAGTGTCTCGTTTGGAACGCCGAACACCTCACGTACGACTACCGACTGCGTCCGACGAATGTTGGTGAACGGCTCATCTACTCGTTCCATCCGGAGATCGGCGCCCTCCGCGTCATCGTCCGGCGCATGCAAGTACACGGGATTGAACGTGAAATTCTCGCTGAGCCGCTGCTCTGCGGCGCGGGTGCACTGATCGCGACGTCGTGGCCGAGTCACTCGATCCGCGCCTATGGCGCACGCATTCCGGGCCGGGTGGGTGCTGCGCGCCGGCGGGACATCCAGCCCGGCGGTCACGATCGCCGCCCACCGATTCCGCTCAAGTTCGTCACAGCCGATTTGTACGCTTGGCTCTTCAGCCTCATCGAGCAGATCCCCGACGACTCGACCGAGTTCCTGCAGATCGTCGCGGTCCTTGCGCGCCGGCGTGCGTCCGGCGAAGACTACGATGCCCTCGTTCGTGCGTACCGCACTGAGCTCGCGCGACAGCTCGACGATGAGGTTGACCGCCATTCGGAGACGCAGTGAGAAAGCCACCGCTCCGCGTTCAGCATTTGGCGCTCCGCTGGCGCCGCTGGCGGCCGCAGGTGATCACCGGTTGCTACGGAACGCGCTTTGATGTCATGTCGCTCGTGGCCCTCGCGGGGGCGGTCATCGGTTCCATCGATGCCGTCGAAGCTATGCACGCGGAGCTGCGATGGATTCTCACCTTCCTCCCTGCGCCGCGCCTTCGTGCGGCGTTGCGCGCATGCGGTGATGGTGACGATGTGCAGCTCATCCTCACTGCGCTCGCGCAGATGCAGCGTGGCGTATGCGTGGTCTGTCAGCGCGTCGTGGACCTCGACGCGCACGCACACGCTGACCAGCCGTAGCACGAGCCTTCGTTCCGTCAGCCCGCATCGGCGTCGAGCACGGGGCGCGCGCGCTCCGCCGCCGCGCGCTTCTCCGATCTCGCGTATCGCACCGTCGTCCGTGGATCGGCGTGCGCGAGGAGCGTGGCAATCGTGCCCAGGGGCACGCCACCGCTCGCTAAAAAACTGGCGTAGGTATGCCGCAAATCATGAATGCGGAGGCGACGATCCTTGGGAAAGCCGGCGATCGATTTTGCAATGGCGAAGACGCGTCGCACACGCGCTTCGGAGAGCGGTTTGCCTTCTTCCGTCGTGAAAACGAGCTGCGAGACGATCGGGCGGCAGCGACATTCCAGGAGCGCCTCGCGGCAGCGACGGGAGATCGGGAGCGCGACGAACACGCCGCGTTTCCGCGTCGTGAGCTGGACGAGTCCGGCGTCGAGATCAACTTCGCTCCAGCGCAGGGCAAGCGCGTCACCACGACGAAGGCCGAGCTCCAGGAGCGCGATGAAGAACGGGCGTAGCCAGCGGTAGCGCGAAAAGTATTCGTCGGCCGCACCACTACCGGCGCGAATGCCAGCGCCAATCCGCCGGCGGCCGCCAAAGCGATCCTTCTTCGACCCGCCGATCTCGCGAACATTGCCGCGCGGCATTGCGCGTTCGAGATACGCGTCGAAGCCCGCGCGATCATCAAACGCAGCGAGGAAGGCCCGTCGTTCTTCCGCGCTCAGCTCGAGCGTCGGCGGATCGACCTTCACATGATCGATTGGTTTCTTGAACGGACTTTCCGCAAGGATGTCCCATCGAACGGCCTTTCCGATGATGGTTTTCAGGACATTGACGTATCCGTTGATCGATGCGGGCGAGAGGCGTCGTTCCGCCCTCCGCTTTTGCTTCGAGCGCTGGAGCGCTTTGATCCAGAGATTCACGCGGCCAGAGGTGATCTCGTCGATTTTCGTCGTCCCGAATTCGTCCATGAGCCGACCGTGAACGGCGTAGTAGTAGTCGCGCGCCGTCGACGGCTTCAGGCCAGCGACGATGTCGTCGAAGTGATCCTCGATGAATTCGCGAAAGGTTGGCGCGTCGAGAACGCCCTCGGGCGCCGCACGCCACTTCTTCTTTAACTGGAGCCAGCGGTCGAGCGCTTCGTCTTTGGTCCGCGCATGAATCGTGACCCGCTTCCGTTTGTTCGTGCGCGAATCCGCGTAGCCGCGCAAGTAGACGTTGCAGCGTGCGGTCTTCGTCTTCGGATCCCACGAGAAGCCAGTGGCGTCGCGGCGACGCGAGCCGCGGGGCGCGCCGGGCACTAGCGCCTCCGCGGCGGCTTGCGCAGAAGCTTCCGCTTCGCGCGGTTCGCGATCGCCTGTTCGACTTCGGCGAGGTCGTACAAGATCAGTCGGTCGCTCACGTACTCGATCGGCTCGGGAAACCAGCTCTTCCACTTCGCGATCGTCGCCGACTTGATCCCGAGCTTCCGGGCGAGCTCGACGCGCGAGATGACGTTTCGCTCGATCATCATCCACCCCCGCGTCGATCGTCGCTCCTCGCGACTCAACGAACGTCAAATGTGGTGGAACGTTATCGGACCGAAAAAATAGCCGCGCGGTAGCCGCGCACGCGCTCTTGCGCTCCGTCGGTTTGGGACGAGAAACGTCTAACTGCTGAGGGGAATTGGAGGGATCGAAATGGTGGAGCTGATCGGGCTCGAACCGACGACCTCCTGAGTGCGATTCAGGCGCTCTCCCAAGCTGAGCTACAGCCCCACGTTTCGGGAAGGTACGGCTTAGAACTCGTGCTCGCCGGGCAACATTCCGGGCGGGCGGCGGGGGGATTCTAGCGGGACGGAGGCCTCACGGCAACTGCGCGGCGCGCTGCATCATCGCCTGCTCCTCCGTCGCGCCGATCTCGCCCTCGCGCCGCCAGGCTACGCCGACAACGGCGCGTACCGCGCCGGAGCCGTCGAGTACGGGCAGCGCCACTGCCGCTTGCGCATCCACCGCCTTCGCTCCCGGCTTGATCGTGCCGCTGGCGTCCGTCTGCAGATTGCACGTCTGCACCGGCTGCTTCTTCACCTGCGCCACGCCGGCCATCCCCTTCCCGTGCGGTACGTGCGCGACGATCTGCACTACGTGCGGCGGGATGTTGTGCGCCGCCGTCAGGTAGAGATCGCCGCCGCGCTGCACGTGCACCGTGCCGGCGAACGCATCGAGCTCGGCGATGAAGCGTTCGAGCCACTGCTGATGGACATCGTTCTTCTCGTACATGCCGAAGATTATGCGCGGATCTCCGCGAAATCCGCCGCCAGCTCCGTCTCCGCGAAGATCGCTCTCGCCTCGGCCAGGAACGGCGCCGCGTCGGTGTAGCGCGGGCTGATGTGCGTGAGGATCAGCCGCCGCACGCCGGCCTCCGCGGCGACGCGCGCGGCGTCCGCCGCCGTCGAGTGTCCCCGCTCCCCTGCCTCCGATTGCATCTCGGCGCCGTACGTCGACTCGTGGATCAGGATCTCGGCGCCGCGCGCGAGCTCCACCGCGGCGCGGCAGGGGCGCGTATCCGTACAGTACGCGATGCGGCGTCCGGCGCGTTGCGGGCCGACCACCGCGGCACTGCGCACGACGCGGCCGTCGTCGAGCGTCACGTCGTTCCCGTTCTGCAGCGCGCGGTACAGCGGCCCGGCGGGCACGCCGAGCGCGCGCGCACGCTCGACGTCGAACGTGCCGGCGCGGTCGTGCTCGGCGATGCAATAGCCGAGGCAGGGCGCGGTGTGATCGAGCAGCCGGGCGTGCACGTCGTAGCCGTCGCGCGCGATCGTCGCGCCGTCCGAAACGGCATGGATCGTGAGATCGAACGACGTGTGCGCATAGCTCGCCTCGTACACGCCGCGGAGGTACTGCGCGACCCGCTCCGGTCCGAACACCGCGAGCGGCTCGGTGCGGCCGTGCAGGCTCATCGTCGACAGCAGTCCCGGCAGTCCGTAGAGATGGTCGCCGTGCATGTGGCTGATGAAAATCGCCTCGATCGCGCCGGCGCGGACGCTGCTGCGGAGGAGCTGCTGCTGCGTTCCTTCGCCGCAGTCGAAGAGCAGCGCCCGGCCGTCCATCACCAGCGCGACGGCGGGAAGGTTCCGCTCCCGCGACGGCGTGCCGGCGCTCGTGCCGAGGAAGGCGAGCCGAACCTGGTTCATAATTGCGAGGAAAGGTAAAGCGACATGCTACGTAAAGTGACGACGATTTCGCTCCTGGTTCTCTTCGGGTTGATGGCGACGGCGTTCGCGTCGGACGGCGCCGCGATCTACAAAGCCAAGTGCGCGCTGTGCCACGGCGCGAACGGCGGCGGCGACACGCCGAGCGGCAAGGCCATGAAGGTCAAGGACCTCCGCTCCGACGCCGTGCAGAAGGAGACCGACCTCGAGCTGACCAAGGTCATCTCCGGCGGCAAGGGGAAAATGCCGCCCTACGGCAAGCAGCTTTCCAACGACGACATCAAGGCTCTGATCGCCTTCATCCGCACGTTGAAGTAGTGCTTCATCCGGCGGTGCGCGCCACCCTCTCCCCGCCGAGCGGGGAGAGGGACCTCTGGGCCATCTGCGCCACTTCCTCGTCGCCGGTCCGCAGTTGCTCCTGCGGATGCGTGAGGTAGGAGCCCTGCAGGAGATCGATACCGAGCTCGCGGCTCGTCGCGCCGCGGTGCATGTCGCCGCTGACGTCGTCGCGCGACAACATTCATACCGACGCGAAGCCGCTCGACGCCGCACGCTCGACGCGCGCGGCAAAGTGGATCGGCCAGACGCCGGCGGTCCAGGTTTACGACGACGTCGATTGCACCCACACCGCGGGCAACAACGTGATCGTGAGGGCGGCGGCAGCCACGAGCATCGGCTTCCCCTCCGCGACGTCGAAGGGATAGATCCCCCCCTGCCCAAAGCCGATGATCGTCGGCGGTGCCTTGGCATAGGTCCATGATCCGGAGCTGCCGTAGGACTTTTGCTTCGCCGTCTGAATCTCGCCGATCTGGTAGGAGTTCCCCTCTTTGAATCCGACGAGCGTGATCAAATCGTTAGTCTCGATCGACAGGCCGCCGGCCTCGTCGCCGTCGCCGTGGACGACGACGGTATTGTCGCTGTACGTGACTTGAAATCCGGAGCTCAGGACGATGATCGACACCGGCTTGCGTCCCTTCGCGATCTGCGAGGCGTCGAGATCGTTCGTGACGCCGATGAAGCCCTCGCTCGACGGCAGAGGCGGGTTCAGCGCCGTTGTGTACGTCACGAGCGGGGTGCCGTAGCCGAGGGTCTTCAAGGTCGGCGGAGGATTCGCCCCGGTAACGTTCTGTTCGATGTCGTTGATCAAGTTGGTGAGCGTGTGGACGTCGTCGCCGACGTCGCCCGCTCGTTTGGTGAATTCCGTATCGCCCGTGTAGCCGTAGGCGGTGTACATATCCTGAATCAGATCCATCTGCGACTGCAGGTTGTTCAGCGCCGCCAGCGTATCGACAAACGGCAACGGGCTGGCCGTCCCCAGCAGATTGCGGTTCTTCACCACCGCGCCGAAATCAGAGACTCCGACGTCTTCGTATCCGGTGACGCCGTACGCGAGGACGGTGTATTGGCCGCCGACGTTCGCCGTGAAATCGAGCGCAAAGGTGACGATCGAGTCGGCATCGGCCGACGGATAGGCCAGGGTCGTCGGGCCGAGCATCTGCTGGTTGATCCGCATGGTCGTCTGCGTGTCGCTGGCCGTGTTGTTGAGCGTCGCGCTGAGCGAGGCGCTGAGGTTGCCCGCGCTCGCGGAGAGCTTGCTGGTGATCGACTGCTGCTGCTCGACGCTGGTGGAGTCGTACACGAACGCGGCGTAGTACTCCGCACCCACGAGAAGCTCGCTCACCCACGAGTCGCCATAGGATTTGAAAAATGATTGGATCTGGTCGTCCGACGACGGCGCCGACCCGGGGACGAGGCCGTAGTGGTCGGCCTGGGTGATGCTCTGCACGACGGTGTGCACGACGACGACGACGCTCGTGCTGGTGACGCTGAGCGACTGGACCCAGGTCGCCTTGGCGCTGGCATTGGCGTCCGAGACCGAGCCGGAGACGCTGATCGCCGAGGTGACGGAGTCGGTGTCGGTGCAGATCGAGACGGTGTTCGAGCTCGATCCGTTGAGACCCGTCGAACTGCTCCCGCTGACCGCGGACTCGCCGAGCGCCTGTCCCGTGAAGCTGTCGAAGCCGTCGTAGAGCTCCGGAACGCGCGTGATCGTTGCCATGCGATCCCTCAGACGGGGAGACGTTCGACGCCGCTTGCGTGTGAAAGCTGATCACCACACGGCCGATTGCCGCCGCCGTCCGACCATCTGCTCGACCTCGGCGTCGCCGGTGCCCAGTTGCTCCTGCGGGTGCGCGAGGTAGTAGCCCTGCAGAAGATCGATGCCGAGCTCGCGGCAGGTCTCGTACTCCTCCGTCGTCTCGATCCCCTCGGCGATCGTCTTGGCGTTGATCTTTCCGGCCAGCTCCACCAGCATCTTCACCAGGTCCTGCTTGATCGGCTCGTTGGCCAGCGTCGAGACCAGGCCCTTCGTCACCTTGAGGTAGTCGGGCGCCAGCGCGGCGATCGCTTCGAGCGACGCGTAGCCGGAGCCGGCGTCGTCGATGGCCACCTCGATCCCCTTGTTGCGGAACTCGTCGAGGAAGCGGCGGAAGACGACGTAGTCCTCGATGGCGGCGCGCTCGGTGAGCTCGAAGACGAAGTGCCCGCGGTGCTCGGAGAAGAACGACACGACCTCGTGGATGCGGAACTCCGACTCGGCGAACATCTCGGCCTCGAGGTTGAGGAGGAACTTTCGGTCGCCGAGGTCGGCGGTGCGCAGGCGGCGCAGCGCGCACTCGAGGGCGATGGCCTCGAGGCCCCAGGCCAGCTTCGACTCGCGCGCAAAGGAGAAGAGCATGTCGGAGTTGCGGAATGACGAGTGCGCCGGGCCGCGCGTCAGGATCTCGTAGCCGAACACCGTGTTGTCGCGCGCGCGGACGATCGGCTGGAACAGCGTGGTGATCCGCTTGCGGCGGATGATGTCGCGCAGCTCGCGCGTGAGCTGGCGCTTGCGCTCGTGCTCGGCGTCGCGCACGGCGTCGGCGGCCGTCTGCATCCCCTGATAGATCTGCCGCTCCAGGCGGATCTGGGGCCGGTAGTCGACGCGCGCGGCGCCGACGAAGAAGCCGATCTGTCCGTGCTGCATGTTCGGGAAGCGCTCGCGCACGGCGGCGATCAGCTTCTCGCGGAGGTCGTTGGCGATGGCGTCGAAGGCCGACTCCTGCGCCAGGTCCTTGCCGCGCGTCTCGAAGACGACGTAGAAGCTCGAGCCGCCGACGAGGTTCGAGGCCACGATCGATTTCGGGAAGCGCCCCTTCGCCTCGATCACGACGGTCTCGCCGACGCGGCGCACGAACTCGTCGAAGAACGCCCAGCCGTACTCGGCCTCGATGGCCTCGAACTGCTCGATGTCGATGTAGATGATCCCGAGCTCGCCCTGCTCGATGAGCATCTCTTTCAGCCGCCCGAGGACGACCGGCACCGTCGGCAAGCCGCTGGCGCGGTCGAAGAGGAGCGACTCGGCGGCGCGGTTCGGCGGCTCGGGGGGCGCGGCGCCGTCATCGCGCGGCTTGTCGAGCAGGGCGGCCACGCGCTTGAGGACTTCGTCGCGATTGAAGGGCTTGACGAGGTACTCGTCGGCGCCGAGCTGCAGTCCGGTCAGGCGGTCCTTCACCTCGCCGCGGCCGGTGACGAGGACGACGCGGATATGCGCGGTGCGCTGCACGGCCTTGAGGGCCTGGCAGACGTCCCAGCCGCTGCGCTTCGGCATCATCACGTCGAGGAGGACGACGTCGGGAAGGCGCGCCTGGGCCACGGCGAGTGCTTCTTCGCCGTCGGAGGCGACCAGGAATTCGGCGTCGAGCGGCTTCAAGAATGCCTTGAGAAGCTGCACGACGTCCTCCTGATCGTCCGCGATGAGGATCAGTGGGCGACGCTCCATTGGTTGAGGATGATTGCGCAAAATGAGCCAAGGCAGTTTATCCCGAGCGCAGCGAGGGATCAGCCAAGGCGCCGCCGCACGGCGCGCAATCTGCACCGGCGAGCGCATGGGGCACAGGCCGTCGCGGCGCCGCGGTTGATCCCTCGCTGCGCTCGGGATGAACCCATGAGTTTGTGCTAAGGTGCGCAGCCCAAGATGATCAAGTTCGGCACGTCCGGCTGGCGTGGCATCATCGGCGAAGACTTCACGTTCGAGAACGTCCGCATCGCCAGCCAGGGCATCGCAAACTACCTCAAGAAAGCAGGGCAAAAGGGATCGGGCGTGGTCGTGGCGTACGACACGCGCTTCCTCTCGGAGAAGTTCGCCTCGGAGGCGTCGAAGATCCTCGCCTTCAACGACATCCACGCCTACCTCTGCAACCGCGATGTCCCGACGCCGTGCGTGTCGTTCGAGACGGTGCGGCGCAAGGCCATGGGGGCGATCAACTTCACGGCCTCGCACAACCCGCCGGAGTACAACGGGCTGAAGTTCTCGACGGCGAACGGCGCGCCGGCGCTCCCCGAGGTGACGAAGGCGATCGAGGCGGAGATCCACGCGCTGGAGTCGAAGAACGAGAAGGTGGACGTCTACGAGAAGTCGGAGCAGATCGAGACGATCGACCCGAAGGACCGCTACCTCGGCGAGCTGCGCAACAAGGTCGACACCGAGGCGATCAGCAGGAGCGGCCTGCGCATCGCCATGGACCCGCTCTACGGCACGGCCCGCGACTACCTCGACTACTTCCTCCTCGAGGCCGGCGTCGAGGTCAAGATCATCCACAACTACCGAGATCCGTACTTCGGCGGCTTCTCGCCGGAGTGCAACGAAAAGAACCTCGGCGAGCTGCGCAACATCGTCAGCAGCGAGAAGTTCGACCTCGGCCTGGCTACCGACGGCGACGCCGACCGCTTCGGCATCGTCGACGACCGCAACCGCTTCGTGTCGCCGAACATCATCCTGGCGTTGCTCGCGCTCTATCTCAAACGCTACCGCAACATCCCCGGCGGCCTGGCGCGCTCGGTGGCCACGACGCACCTCATCGACTCGATCGCCCGCAAGCTCGACGTGCCGCTGTACGAGACGCCGGTCGGTTTCAAGTACATCGGCGAGCTGATCCTCGACGACAAGATCGCCATGGGCGGCGAGGAGAGCGCCGGGATGTCGATGTACCGCCACCTCCCGGAAAAGGACGGCATCCTGGCCTGCCTGCTGGTGGCGGAGATGGTGGCGCGCACGGGGAAGAAACTGAACGAGCTGATCGAGGCGGCGTACCAGGAGTTCGGCTACTTCTACTCGAAGCGCGTGGACATGAAGCTGACGCCGCAGCTGAAGGAGACGCTGGCGCAGAAGCTGGCGAATCCGCCGGCGGAGCTGGACGGGCTGAAGGTGCGCGAGGTGAACAAGACGGACGGCGTGAAGCTGATCTTCGACGACACGACGTGGCTGCTGTTCCGCCTGTCGGGCACGGAGCCGGTGGCGCGCGTGTACGCGGAGGCGTGCAGCCCGAAGGATTTGAAGAACGTGCTCGATGCGGGGAAGAGGTTTATTGGGTCTTAGGTCTTAGGTCTTAGGTCTTAGGTCTTAGGTCTTAGGTCTTAGGTCTTAGGTCTTAAGTGGCGTGTCCTAAGAACTAAGACCTAACACCTAACAACTTCATGGAATACCCTTTCGACAAGCTCTTTCTCGTCTGCAACGGCCCCCGCTGCAACAACCCGGACCGGGGCGACGAGCGCGGGGAGCCGATCCAAAAAGCGCTGAAGTCGCACAACAAGTCGATGGGGCGCAAGCCGACCGTACGCGTCTGCGCGACGTCGTGCTTCGACATGTGCGACCACGGCCCGAACATGGTCGTGGAGCCGGGACATACGCTGTATTCACACCTGACGCGCGAGTCGGCGATCGCCGCCTACGCGGGCGAGATGGGCGACGGACCTCGGCGCGCCGATCTCGAATTGACGGAGGATGAGTTCAACGCGGGGACGTCGGCGTCGGCGCGAAAGAAGAGCGCTACTTGAACGTGTCGCAATCCTCCACCCGCCCGCTCCGCAGTCCCCGCTGAAACCACTCCACGCGCTGCTGCGACGAGCCGTGCGTGAACGACTCCGGGTTCACCGTGCGGCCGGCCATCCGCTGCAGGCGGTCGTCGCCGATGGCGGCGGCGGCGTTGAGGCCCTGCTCGACGTCGGCGTTGTCGATCATCCCGCGCTGCTGCGTCGAGTGGCCCCACACGCCCGCGTAGCAGTCGGCCTGCAGCTCCAGGCGCACCGACAGCGCGTTGCGCCGGCTGCTGTTGTTCTCCATCAGCTGGTGCACCTGCTGCTCGATCCCCTGCAGCTTCTGCACGTGATGGCCGATCTCGTGCGCGATCACGTACGCCTGCGCGAAGTCGCCGGGCGCGCCGAAGCGCTGGCGCAGCTCGTCGTAGAAGCCGAGGTCGATGTAAACCTTCTCATCCTCGGGGCAGTAAAACGGGCCGCTCGCCGACTGCGCGAAGCCGCACGCCGACTGGATCGAATCGCGAAAGAGATCGAGCTTGGCGTGGCGGTAGCCGGGCAGCGTCTGCTCCCACGTCTTCTGCACGTCGTCGAGCACGAACGAGACGAACTGCACCGAGCGATGCTCCTCCGGCGTCTCCTGTACGGGGCGGCTGGCCTGCTGCGGCGCCGACGTGTCGCCCGCGCCGACGAGCGCGAAGAAGTTCTTGTGGAAAATGAGACTGAGGACGAGAAGGATCACGGCCCCGCCGATGCCGATGTGCATCCCGCCGAAGCCGAATCCGCCGCCGCCGCTCGAGCCGCGGCGATCTTCGATGTCCGAGGAAACTCCCCCTGGTGTCCAGCGCATGAGCCGGACTATTCAAATAGCGTGTCAACCCACGTTTTTGAGCTCCACGACGATGAAGCGGAGGGTGCTTGTGCCGATGTTTTCGATCCAGTGGGTTTGCGGATCTCGCCAGAGGACGTCGCCGGTCTGGAGCTCAGCCTCGACCACCCTGCCGTCCGCAAAGTTGTTGCGGATCGTGGAGCCGGCGACGACGTAGGTGACGAAGGCCGGATGCGAGTGCATCTCTTCCTTGTCGCCCGGTTGAAGCACTCCCTCGATCACGCGCACATGGCGGTTCTCGAGCTTGGCGCGTTCCATCGCCGCGTTGACGACCACCGGATCGAGAGACTGTTCTGCCATGCGGGCAGCGTAACCCGAGGATAGTTTTGCTAGCATCGAAGTGTGCTTGCCGACGCCGCCATCGCACCCGTGGCTTCCCTGCTCGCCGATCCGGTGCGCGTGGCGATTTTGATGGCACTCTCCGACGGGCGCGAGGTCTCGGCGGGCGAGTTGGCGCTCGCGGCGGGCGTGACCGCGCCGACCGCCAGCGCCCATCTGGCGAAGCTGGCCGCGGCCGGCTTCATCGGCATGCGGCGCCAGAGCCGTCACCGCTTCTATCGGCTCGTTCGCCCGGAGTTGACGCACGCCATGGAAGCACTGGCTGTCCTTGCCCCCGCGTCGGTACCGCGTACGCATCGTCAGGCGCGCATCGGCCGCGCCGTCCGCGCCGCGCGGACGTGCTACGACCACCTGGCCGGCCGCCTCGGCGTCGGCCTCACGCAGGCACTGGTCGAGCGCGGCGCGCTCATCGCCGTAGACGGCCAGTTCGAGATGACGGCCGCTGGAGAGAAGCTCTTCGGCGAGATCGGTCTCGATCTGTCCGCGATGCGCGCCAGCCGCCGAGCCTTCGCCCCCGTTTGCATCGACTGGAGCGAGCAAGTCCCGCACATTGCCGGTGCGCTGGGCGCCGCCGTCCTCGCCTTTCTCTTCGAGCGCGGCTGGATCGAGCGCATGCCTGCCAGCCGCGCCGTTCAGGTCACGCGAGTCGGCCGCCGCGGATTCGGGCGGACGTTCGGCGTGACGCTATTCGAATAGCATGTCGACGTACGCGGCGGGATCGAACGGGATGAGATCGTCGGCCGCCTCGCCCACACCGATGAACTTCACCGGGATGTCGAACTGGCGCATGATCGAGAGGATCACGCCGCCCTTCGCGGTGCCGTCGAGCTTCGTCACCACCATGCCCGTCACCTTCGCGGCCTCGAGGAACGCGGCGGCCTGACTGACGCCGTTCTGCCCCGTCGTGCCGTCGAGGACGAGGAGCGTCTCGTGCGGCGCGCCGGGGAGCTCCTTCTCGATCACGCGGCGCACTTTGCCGAGCTCCTGCATCAGGTGCGACTTGTTGTGCAGGCGCCCGGCGGTGTCGATGACGACGACGTCGGCGTTGCGCGCGACCGCGGCGGCGACGGCGTCGTGCGCGACGGCGCCGGGGTCGGAGCCGGCCTTGTGCTTGACCATCGGCACGCCGATGCGGTCGGCCCACATCTGCAGTTGCTCGATGGCGGCGGCGCGGAAGGTGTCGGCCGCGCCGAGGATGACGCTCTTCCCCTCCCCTTTCCAGCGCGCGGCGAGCTTGGCGATCGTCGTGGTCTTGCCGGTGCCGTTGACGCCGACGACGAGGACAACGAACGGCTTGGCCCGGTCAAGGTCGATGGTCTGCGCGCTCCGCTGCGGGATGAGCGCGCGCGTCTCCTCGCGCAACACCTCGGTGAGCCGGTCCATCTTCGTGATCCGCTCGTTGCGAACGCGTTCTTCGATGCGGTCGACGAGCGCGCCGGTCAGCTCCGCGCCGACGTCGGCGCCGAGGAGGCCTTCCTCGAGGCCGTCGATCGCGTCGCGACCGATCGGAAGGTCGGGAGTCAGCGACTCCTTCACCTTCTCGATGATCTCGGTGTGGGTCATGAAGAGCCCACGCTTCAGTTTTTCGAAGAAGGCCATCGCGGCCGCGTATCTTACTTCGCGTAGTCGATCTTCAAAATCACCCACGCGAAGCCGGCGCCGGGGATGGTGTAGCTCCCGTTCGCCGCGGCGATGGCGAAGCGGCTCCAGTCGGTGATGATCTCGCTTGCGCTCTCGCGCAGCGCGACGACGTAGACGCCGCGCTGGAGCTTCGGCCCGGCGGCGCTGCCGAGAGAGAGCGTGAACGGCACGGGATCAACGTCGGCCGGCGCCGTCGTCGCCGTCTCCTCCTTCTTCGTCGTGTCCTTCATGCGGCGCGCGATGAAGTCGATGCCGCTCGTCGCCACCGCCGGCGTCGTGAACGAGAGGTTGCCGCTCGTCCCGCTATCCGCCGCGCTCCAGAAGCGGAAGCGCTTCGACATCACGGCGTCGACGGCGACGCCGCCGGGATCGGTGGCATGCTTCGCGGCGCGCGCGGAGCCGGCGACGCTGACGCGCGCGCCGCGCGAGAGGAAGGTTGGATCGGGCATCAGGATCGACGCCGCATCGGCGAGGCGGACCGTCGCGCCGTCGGCCGGCAAGGCGGGGGCGAAGCCGATCGAGATCAGCGGCGAAAAGCCGGTCGCCGTGGCCGCGAAGGCGTTTTTATGGCCGAGCGCGAGGGCGGTAACGCCGAGCGCGGTGGTGGTCAGGAAACGGCGACGATCCATAGAAGCTGCTCTCCTTAACTACTTGGCTTGTAATGACTTAACAGGACAAGAGTACCATGAGAGTCAGCGTTTGACCGGGGTTCCGGTCTCGCGCCCGGCGATGGCGCGCTTGACCATCGGCTCGTCGATGGTGATGACGTGCGTGCCGGTGCCGGCGGGGTCGAACTCGATCTCGCCGATGACGCGGCGGAAGGTCTCGCGCAGCGCGCGCGCGCCGAGGCGCTTCTGGCGGGCGGCGTCCCAGGCGATGGCGATGAGGGCGCCGCGGGTGATCTGCAGGTCGACGCCGAAGCGCTGGAAGTAGGCGCGCGAGGTGCGGAACACGGACGCCTCCGGCTCGACGAAGATGCGCGCGAGGTCGGCCTCGGCCAGGTCGTTGAGCACGACGATCGACTCGAAACGCGAGACGAACTGCGGCGTCATGCCGTAGCGAAAGAGGTCGTCGTACTTGAGGTAGTCGCGGAGATGGAATGGCAGCTCCTCGCGCACTTCGCCGGACGCGGAGACGACGACGACCGGCTTCATCGGTGCGACGTCCTGCCCGATCGTGGCGCGGCGGAGCACCGACTCGTAGAGCTCCTCGAACGCGCCGCCGGCGACGAAGAGGATGCCGGAGGAGTTGACGCCGTAGGCGCGGCCGCCGACGTCGAACTCGACGTTCTCGTTCTCCATCAGCGTCAGCAGCGCCTCCTGCGCGACGATGCCGCGCACGTTGGGGTTGCCGCTGACCTGCGCGCGGATCTTGTCGACTTCGTCGATGAAGACGATACCGTGCTCGACGGAGCCGAGCAGGACCTCGGCCGGGGCGTCGCCGCCGAAGATGCGCTTGGCGTTCGCGAACAACCGCCCCAGGACCGCGCGCCCGTAGCCCTGATGCTCCTCGGCAAGGACGTTGGCGTTGATGCGGACGACGTTGGCGTACGCGTCGAGGCCGGGACGGCCGGCGAGGAACTGCTCGACGGCGCGCATGAGCGTGGTCTTCCCCGAGCCGGAGTTGCCGATCATGAGCATGTTCGGCGCGGGATGCCCGACGAGGTGCTTGACGAGGGCGACGGAGAGCTCGCGCAGCGCCTCGTCCTGCCCGACGACGATCTTGCGAAGCTCGTCGAAGATCTCGCGGGGGCGGAGGGGAAAGGCTTCGCTCACCGAGCCGGCATTGTAGCGGAGCGCCGTCCCGGCGGCCGGCTGAGCGGCGTCTCGCCGCGGGCGGCGGGGATGTCAGGGGCAAGGCGGCGCCTGCACCAGCGGCGGCGACGACAGCTCGTTGCCGGTGAGGTCCGCGCAGAGCGTGGCGCCGTCGGCCGCGACGAGCTGCACGGTCGCTCCCTGCACTGCCGGCGTCGTCACGCGCGTGCCGTGCATCGTCACGGCGGCGTGACTCCCCTTCTCCGCGCGGCCGCTGAGCGCGGGGCCGCCGAGGCGCTGGACGACGCTGTCGGCCACGGAGAGCGTGAGCGTGCTCGTGTCGGTCGCGCGGAGCTCGATGCCGCCGCCGACGTTGTCGTGCAGCTCGCTGTACGTCAGCGTCACGTCGAGCGCGGAGAAGCCGTTCGTCAGCGCGCGCAAGAGGAACGGCGTGTTCTGCGGCTCGTTCGGCGAGGCGAACGTGCAGTGATCGAACGACAGGCGGGCGCGGTTGAAGCGCTGCTCGATCGTGACGCCGCCGCCGTCGGCGATCTTGCAGCCGCTGAACGCCAGCGTCCCGCTGAGCTCCTGCAGCAGCGCGCCGGAGCGGCGGAGCTCGAGCTGCTTGAACGTGAGATCGCCGACGTTGTTGGCGACGAGGCCGTTCTTCGAGCCGCCGTCGACGACGACGTTCTCGAACGCGGCGCCTTTGACGTGGCGCAGGAACAGGCCGCCGCGGCAGACGACGTCGGCGCTCGCGCCGAGGTCCGCGGGGCACTGGAGCTTGCCGGCGACGGCGCCGCTCTCGACGATCTCGACCTTCGCGATTCTCACGGCGTCGGACTGCTCGACGCGGATCCCGTACGCCTGCGCGTCGCGGATCGTGCCGCCGTTCGTCACGGTGAATCTCCCGTGCATGGCGTTGATGCCGATGCCCTCGGCCAGGCGCCCGGGCGGGAGGGCGGCGGCATCGACGCGGTCGAGCTGGACGTCGACGGTGGAGTTGAAGATGTTGACCGCGGCGGCGTTCGTCGTCGCGATCTTCGAGCCGGCGGCGACGACGACTTTCTTCGAGTTCTCGATGACGAGACCGCGGCCGCCGTGCGTGACGACGGAGAGCGGCTCGTCGAACACGACGTCGCCGACGACGCGCGAGATGACGATCGCGTCGCGCACCGCGTCGGAGACTTTGATCGGCGAGCTCTTGGCGAACTTGATCGTGCCGGCGCTGCGCCCGCTGAGGGCGATGACGCTGCCGAAGTCGCCGGAGATCGGGAAGTGCTCGAAGGAGACGTTCCCCGCGCCGCCGTAGATGGTGATACCGCTGCCGCCCTCCGCGGCGATGATGCCGCCGCCGGCGACCGTCACCGCGCCGCGCGTCTCCTGCAAGGCCATGGCGTAACCGGCGCGCGACGGCCGGAACCAGACGTTGCGGATCGTCAGCGGCCCCTCGGGCGCCGAGGCGACGAGGCCCGCGGCGCGGTCGGTGACGCTGGTGATCCCGGCGACGACGTTGTCGCCCGTCATCGAGACCGTGCCGCGGATCGCCGGCCCCGGCCCCTGCACGGCCGCGACGATCGGCGCATCGAGCTCGACCTTCAAATCGACGCGCACGGCCTCGAGCCCGTACGCGGCGCCGATGAGCATCTGACCCTTTTTCAGCGTGATGGATTCGCCGTAGCTCCCCTCGGCAACGTAGATTACGTCGCCGGGACCGGTCATCGATTGCGCCCTCGACAGCCGGCGGAACGGGCGATCGGCGGTGCCGCCGCCGTCGTCGTCGCCGCGCGCGCCATCGACGAAAATCACGCGCCGCCCGGCCGCGGCGGCGGGCATCGACAACAAAATGAGGAGCAGCGCGAATCGGGCGGCGCGGACGGTCATTCGACTGTGGTACAACCGCGCGGGAGGCAACCGCATTGCTCGATCAACTGACGATTGAGACGTTCGAGCCGCTGGTCGGTTCGTCGTTCTGGCTCTACGTGGGGGACCACAAGATCGAGCTGCGCCTCACGCGGGCGATGAAGGTGATGGAGAGCGAGGCGGCGCGCCTCAAGCGCAATCCGTTCTCGCTTTACTTTGCGGCGCCGCTGCTGCTGCCGCAGCACGTCTACCACATCCGCCACGAAGCGTTCGCGGAGCCGCTGGAGATCTTCCTTGTGCCGCTCGGGCAGCAGGAAAAGCACTACTCCTACGAAGCGGTGTTCACCTGAGGCGGCGTCCAGCGCATCAATAGATAGACGCCGTTGGTGTCGACCTGCTCGAAGCCGAGGCGCTTGTAGAGGCGCAGCGCGGGGTTGTAGGCCTCGACGTGGATGGTGACCGGCTTTCCTGCCTTCTCGCCGCGACGGAGGACGTCGTGCACCAGCATCGAGCCGACGCCGCTGGCGCGCCACTCGGGCATCAAGGCGATGTCGACGAGGCGGATCTGGTCTCGCCATTCGTCGATCCAAAGCCGTCCGATCGGCGTGCCGTCGTTCTCGACGATGCTGCGCTCGCAGGTCGGGTAATGGATTCCGTAGTGCTCGAACTGCGCGGCGAACTGCTGGTCGAGGAACGCGGCCTTCTGCGCGTCGTCGAACGGAAAGTGCTCCATCTCCTCGGCCCGCGTGGAGTGGTAGAGGCGGCGCATGAAGTCGTAGTCGGCGTCCGTGGCCGGCCGGAGGGTGATGGAGCGCGTCACTGGGGCTTAGGCGGCCCGGCGTTTGCCGCCGGGCCGGCCGTCGTCGTAGTCGACTTGGAGAATGATGTAGGAGAACGCGGCGTCCAGCACAGCGACGCCGTTCGTGTCGTGCACGAGGCGGAGGCGCTCCCACGACGCGCCGGACCCGTCGCTCGGCTCGCGCAGGGCGACCACGTAGACGCCGCGCTGCAGGTTGGGGCCGGCGACGTTGCCGAGTGAGAAGGTGAACGGCATGCTGTCGTCCTCGACCGGCGGGAGGCCGGGCGCATCCGCCGGCGCGGAGTTGCTCGGCCGGCGGTAGCGCGCCACGAACGAAATTCCGGTCGTGGAGAGGACGGGGATGCGGAACGAGAGATTGCCGCTGACGCTGTCGTGGTCGGGGCGACCGTTCATCGACCAGACGCGGAAGCGGCGGTTCTCGTTCGCCGCCGGGAAAAGCGCGTCGATGAAGAGCGAGCCGGGAGCGTTCTTGCGCGCCGGCGCGCGGCCGCTGCCGAGGATCGTCACGCGCGCGCCGCGGGAGATGAAGCCGGGATCGGGCGAGAGAATGCGGTCCGCGGAGGCAAGCGCCGCGGACTCCCCCTGGCCCGGCGCCGACGGCGCGTAGCCGATGGAGAGCAGCGGATCGAAGCCCGCGCCCGCCGCCGTCGTCGCGGCGAAGAGCGACTTCGGGCTGAGAAGCGACGTGGCGGCGGTGGCGATCACGGCCGTGCCGCTGATGCGGAGAAATTCCCTGCGTGCAAGCGTTTTCGACTTCATTGCGTATCTCCGTTCTCGCAAATTCGAGTTTCCGTGAAGATCAAGGGAATGTCCCGCAGCTGCCGGGCGCGACGACGACGACGTTCCCCGATTCATCGGTGAAGTCGCCCACGCCCGGCGTGGTGAGGTTCGTGACCGTGTTCGTGCCGAGGATGTTCTGAGCCGGAGTCTGGCCGGTGTTACCTTCGAGGTTGAACGTCTGCAGCGAGCGCCGCGCGAGGTAGAACGCCGACTCGGCGCCGGCCGGCCAGCTCGTCGGATCGTACGCGGTGTTGCCGGTGATCACCGTGCAGAGGCTCTCCGTCGCCGAGCCGCCGTTCTTGTCGACGACGACCGCGATCGAGGCCAGCGGGCACGGAACGCCCGGACCGCAGCCGATGTCGCCGTTCGCGCCGCTGGGACGGGCGACCTGGTTGTTGGTGATCTTCACGCTGACATGATTCCCCGACGCGTAGGCCTCGGCGTCGACGTCGATGCCGCGCGCGTTCGGCACTTCGCGGATGACGTTGCCGTCGATGGTCAACGAGCCCTGCGTGCCGCCGAGAATCACGGCGCGGATGCCGTCGCCGAAGAACGAGCCGGAGTTGAAGACGCCCTGCGTGCCGATGACGTTGCCGTGGACCTTGGCGTGCAGGGTGCCGCCGGTCGTCGTGGAATTGCTGAAGAGGTTCAGCACGACCGACTGATGATTGTTGAACGTGTTCGTCAGGACGTTGACGGCCATGCTCGCCGCGTTGGACAGGTTGAAGTCCATGCCGACGTTGTTGCCGCTGACGGTGTTGTTCTGCACCGTCAGGGACGCGAAGTTCGCGGTGTCGGCGCCGGCGACCTGCAGGCCGGTCGAGGCGTTGTTGGAGAACGTCGAACCGCTGATCGTGCCGGTGGTCATCACCGACGTCCCGCGCAGTTGGAAGAACGCGCCGTCGCCGCCGGCCGTGCCGCTGATCGTCGTCCCGGTCATCGTCAGGCTGGCGACGTTCGCGTTGAGGTTGTTCAGCGTCACACCCTGATGGCGCGAGCCGGTGATCGCGTCGTTCGTCAGGGCGATGTTGCCGGTGACGTTGCTCATGCCGACGCCGTCGTCCGTGATGGTGCTGCCGGCGTTGTCGGAGATGTTGCAGTGGTTGACGGTCAGATTGGCCACGGTGGCCGCGCTGATGCCGTTTGCGCCGCTGTTGGTGATGTCGAGGTAATTCAGGCTGACGCCGGCGCCGGTGATCGAAGAGAGGCTGACGGCATGGCCGGTGGTGTTCTGGATCGTGCCGCCGGAGCCGTTCGACGCCGCGCCGCCGTCGCCGGAGACCGTGAGGCCGCCGTTGAAATTGGAGACGACGATGGCACTCGGCGCGCCGTTGGCGTTGACCTGCGTCAAAGCGACGGTGCCGCTGTTGCCGCTGCCGGCGAGCGTGAGCGGCACGCCCGTCGTCGTCGTCACGTTGCGCGCGGAGACGTTGATCCCGGCGACGCCGCTGCCGGCGATCGCCGGCGCGGTGCCAGTGCTCATGTCGATGCCGGCGACGGTGACGTTGCTGGCGAGGGTCAGCGTGCCGGTGAGCGTCGGCGTGTTCGCGGCCGCGCCCGTCACCGTGAGCACGCCGCCCGCGGTGAGCGTCGCGCCGGCGCCGATGAGCTGCTGGCCGCCGATCATCGCGTAGCTGCCGGTGGTCGGGCCGGAGCCCTTCGAGACGTAGATGATGTCGCTCGCCGACGTCGCCACGGCGGCGACCGTGGTCAACGACGTGAACGGCGTGTTCGAGCGGCCGTCCGCGGAGCCGCCGAAACCGCTGTCGACGTACCACACCTTCGCGCTGAAGCTGATCGTCGCCGTGCCGACCGTGGAGACGCCGTTCGACGTCGCGGAGTAGCTGAACGAATCGGTCAGGAGGTTGCCGGCGTCGGGTGTGTAGAGGAACGTGCCGTCCGGATTGAACGCCGTCATCGCGCCGTGCGACGGCCCGGTGACTAGCGCGTAGGTGATGGCGCTGTCCGAGCTGTCGTTGGCGGAGACGGCGGAGGCTGCGACGGTCGGCGTCGACGGCGCCGTGCCGCCGCCGGCGAGCTGCGTGTTGGCCACGTCCGTATACGCCTCCCCTACGACCTTCGGGCCGACGTTCAGCGTGTACGGCGCGCTCGTGCCGCTGCAGCCGTTCGCATCCGTGACCTTCACCGTGATGGTGAACGAGCCGGTCTGCGACGGCGAGCCGGAGAGGACACCGCTCGCGGAAAGCGTGACGCCCGCCGGCAGCGCGCCGCTGGCGATGGAGAAGACCGCCGGCCCATGCGCGCCGACGCCGCTCTGCCCGAACGAGGCGCTGAACGGCGTGGTGTAGGTGGCACTGTGGCTCGCGGGATTGCTGACGGTGATGGTCTGGCAGCCGATCGTGAGCGTGTACGGCGCGCTCGTGCCGCTGCAGCCGTTCGCGTCGGTGACGGTGACGGTGATGGTGAATGTCCCCGGCGCCTGCGGCGTGCCGGACAGGATGCCGGTGGTCGACAGCGTCAGGCCCGCCGGCAGCGTGCCGCTGGCGAGCGAGAAGTTCGCGACGCCGATGGCGCCGCTTTCGGTGAAGGTCTGGCTGAACGGCGCGTCGACCGTGCCGGCGGCGACGGAGGGATCCGTCACGGTGATGGTCTGGCAGGCGATCGTCAGCGTGTACGCCGCGCTCGTGCCGCTGCAGCCGTTCGCGTCGGTCGCCGTGACCGTGACGGTGAACGTGCCGGGCTGCGTCGGCGTGCCGCTGAGCGTGCCGTTCGACGCGAGCGTGACGCCGTTCGGCAGCGTGCCGGTGGCGAGCGAGAACGTCACGGTGCCGATGCCGCCGCTCTGCGCGAAGCTCGCGCTGAACGGCGTGCCGACCGTGCCGGCTGCGTTCGATGGATTCGTCACGGTGATGACTTGGCAGGCGATCGTGAGCGTGTACGGCGCGCTGGTGCCGCTGCAGCCGTTCGCGTCGGTCGCCGTGACGGTGACGGTGAACGTGCCGGACTGCGTCGGCGTCCCGCTGAGCGTGCCGTTCGACGCGAGGGCGACGCCGTTCGGCAGCGCGCCGCTGGCCAGCGAGAACGTCACGCTGCCGATGCCGCCGCTCTGCGCGAAGCTCGCGCTGAACGGCGTGCCGACCGTGCCGGCCGCGTTCGACGGATTCGTCACGGTGATGACCTGGCAAGCGATGGTGAGGGTGAAGGTGTTGCTGCCGCTGCAGCCGTTCGAGTCCGTGGCCGTGACGGTGATCGGGAACGAGCCGGGCTGCGTCGGCGTGCCGCTGAGCGTGCCGTTCGACGCGAGCGTGACGCCGTTCGGCAGCGTGCCGCCGGAGAGCGAGAACGTCGTCGCGCCGATGCCGCCGCTCTGCGTGTACTGCTGGCTGAACGGAACGCCGACGGTGCCGCTCATCACCGCCGGATGCGAGACGGTGATGACCTGGCAGGCGATGGTGAGCGTGTAGCTCGCGCTCGTACCAGTGCAGCCGTTCGAATCGGTGACCTTGACGGTGACGGTGAACGAGCCGGTCTGCAGCGGCGTGCCGGAGAGCGTGCCGTCAGCCGCGAGCGTCAGGCCGTTCGGGAGGGTGCCGCTGGCGAGCGAGAACGTCGCCGTGCCGAGCGCGCCGCTCTGCGTGAACGCGGCGCTGAACGGCGTGGCGGCGGTGCCGCTGTTCGCGGACGGCGCCGTCACGGTGATGCTCTGGCACTGGATGATGAGGTTGTAGACAGCGCCGCTGCCGGTGCAGCCGTTCGCGTCGGTGACGGTGACGACGATCGGGAACGTGCCGGTCTGCGTCGGCGTGCCGGAGAGGAGGCCGCCCGGCGAGAGCGTCAGGCCGGCCGGCAGCGCGCTCGACGTGGAGAACGTCGCCGTGCCGATGGCGCCGCTCTGCGTGAACGACTGCGAGAACGCCACGCCGGCAGTGCCGGTGGTGACGGATGGATTCGTGATCGTGATGACGTTGCAGCACTGCGGAAGCGGCGGCTCGCCGGCGGGCAGCGACGGCGCGCCCGGCGTGCACGTGCTCGTGACCTGGCCGGGGAAGACGCCGACCGGCGGCCCGTTCGTCGGGAACGTCGAGCCCGAGAGGGTGATGCTGCCGCACGCGGTGATGGAGATCGCGCCTTGCACCGAAGACGGAAGTCCGGAGGAGGAGCCGGTCGGGCGGACGTCGCCGCTGCCGCTGGTCCAGAGGACGTTGCCGGAGTACGAGCGAATCGAGATCGTGCCGCCGCCGCGGTTCGGATTGCTCGTGTTCGAGTCGCCGATGGAGCTGACGACGGCGTGGTCGAGGTTGATGTTGCCCTGCGAGGCGATGCTGATGTTCCCGCCGTCGTCGCCCGAGGCGGTGCGGCCGTCGAGGACGACGTTGCCGGAGGCGGTGACGCCGCCGCCGAGCGAAAGGATGCGGATCGTGGCGCCGTCGCTCTTTGAGGTGTTCGGGCCCGGAGTGCCGCTGATGGCGAAGAGCGAGCTCGCCGCCGGGTCAGGCCCGAGCACGGTGACGTCGTTGAAGGCGAAGAGGTCGACGGTGTGGTTGAGCGCCGTGCCGGTGGGCGCGTCGCCGCGAATCCTGCCGTTGCGGCCGAGCGTGGCGCCGGCGACGCCGAGGTCGCGGCCGTCGACGTCGATGGTCTTGCCGGAGCGGATGACCACGCGGGCCGTGGCGTCCTGGTACGCGACCGCGGCGACGAGGCCGTCGACGACCACGCCGCAACCCTCGATGCGCACCGGGCCGGCGTTCGCCGTCTGTCCCTGCGAGACGATGTTCGCATTCGAGCCGACGTTGACGGCGGGCTGCGCGAAGGACGTCGAGGTCAGCGTGATCGCGCCGCCGGACTGATTGCCGGTGCCGCCGGAGAGGACGGCGTCGGTGAGGCGCGTGGAGAGGATGGTGCGGCTCGGACCGGCCAGGACGTTGCCGCTCGCGTCGATGTGGCCGCCCGCGGCGATGGAGATCGCGCCGGCTGCGGCGTTGGCGCTGCCGGAGTCGATCGTCGCGCCCGACTCGATCGTCGCGGCATTGCCGGCGGTGACGGTGACGTTGCCGCCGTTCGAGCCGCTGGAGCTGACGGAGTCGGTGGAAACGATCGCCGCCGGAAGTGTGCCGGCGGCGCCGTGCATCACGAAGTCATGGCCGACGGTGAACGCGATCGGCGCGCCGCTGCCGGTGCCGGTGCGGTTTTCGGCGAAGACGCCGCCGCCGGCGTTGATGACGAGGTCATGCCCGACGTTGAAGCTCATCGCGCAGGCGCTCTCGCGCCCGGAGTCGTCGATGCAGAGGATGCTGCCGTTGATGGTGAGATTGCCGGTCACGGTGAAGACGCCGTTGACCGTGTGGTCCGCGTCGTCGGCCGAGCCGTCGAGGGCGGCGAAGTTGACCGTGCCGCTGACGGTGACGTCGCTCGCGTACGCGGGCCAGGCGAACGCGGACAACGCCAGTAGGAACGCCGCAACGAGCGCGCGCTGGAGTCGGATCATCACACTCCTCCTGTCGTGAAGGACCGTTTGTGCCGTTTGGACTTGAGCGGGATCTGCTTGGGCAGCAAAGATAGAACCCTGAAAGCGTCTTGTCCACTAAAAACGAAACGAGCCGCACGATTTTTTCGTGCGGCTCGCCGTTGACTGATGGACGTCGCGGTTAGGTGCGCGGCGGGTACACGCCCTGAAGGGCGATGCAGAAGTTGAGGGTGAGGTACGGCTGCATGTTGTTGTGGGGCTGATCGCCGCCGGCGGGGGCGAGGGCGTTGCCGCTCATCGTCACCTGCGCGCTTCCGGGCGCTTTGTAGGGCGTGGCGTTTGCGCCGATGCGCGTCAGCGTGTTGCCGGTGGGGTCGCTCTTCGTGGAGCTGGTCGTCGACGCCATCAGCCCATGCGAGTGAGACGGGATCTCCGACTCGAGCAGCGAGACGGTGTCGCTGCCGCCGGTCTCGCCGAGGTCGTGCAGCGAGAGGCCCGGCCCCTGCCCCGGATGCATCGGCGCATTGCCCTGCATGTTGGGGAGGGCGAAGTTCGACTTGCCGTCGCCGCCATAGGTCGTGCCGAGCAGCGAAAAGAGCGCGGTGTTCTGTGATAGCGGCAGGATCTGCCCATCGCAGAACGCCCATCCCTTTGGCGCGAAGTTGAAGGGGAAGATGCGGATTTCAGCTACGAATGGATCCATTTCTCTCTCTCCTCCTTAAGTCTGCGACGGGAAGATCCCGAACAGCGAAATGATGAAGTCGACGCAGAGGTACGGCTGGAAGTTGTCGTGCGGCTGGCTGCCGCCGGTCGAGCCGACGGAGGCCGCGGCCATGGCCACGGAAGGATTGATGTTCACGTAGGGGAAGAACAGGGTTGGCTCTGCGAGCACGTTGCCGCTCGCGTTTGGACTCGTGGCGGCGGTGGTGGTCGCGAGCAGCGGGTGGGAATGCGCGGGGATCTGACTGACGGTCAGCGTGACGGTCTCCACGCCGCCGGTCTCGGCGAGGGTGAAGCCGTTGCCGAAGTGCAGAGGGATGCGTCCGCGCAGATCGGGAAGGGCGAAGGTGCTCTGCCCGTCGCCGCCGTAGGTCGTGCCGATGAGGTTGAAAAGCGTTTCGTACTCGGAGATCGGGAGCAGCTGCCCTTCGCAGAACATCCATCCCGCGGGGGCGAAGTTGCCGGCGAACTGGCGGATCTCGCCAACGTATGGTTGTGCCATCTTTTTCGTCCTTCCTTTTTAAGTCTGGCTCGGGAAGATGCCCTGCAGGGCAATCGAGAAGTTCAGGACCAGGAACGGCTGCATGTTCAAATGAGCCTGGTTGCCGCCGACGTTCGCGATCGATGCGGGGTTCATCGCCGCGAGATTGTTATCGGCAGGTTGATAGAAAGCCGAGGCACTGCCGGCGAGCTGATTGCCCGAGGCGATGACGAGGTCGCCGTTGACGGATGTGGCGTTGAGGGTGTGCGTATGCGTCGGAATCTCGGAGATCGACAGCGTATGGCCTTGCTCTCCGCCGCGCTCGCCCAACGTGTGGCCGGAGCCCATGTGAATGGGTGTCCTGCCCTGCAAGTCGGGCAGAGCGAAGTTGACGCGGCCATCGCCGCCGTACGTGGTACCGAGAAGGGAAAAGAGCGCCTGGTTCTGATTGATGGGGAGCAACTGGCCGTCGCAGAGGGCCCAGCCTTTGGGAGGAAAGCCGAAGCTCATGATGCGGATCTCGCTAAGGAATGGTTCTGCCATCTCTACCTCCTTCTATCTCGGCGGCGCCCGCCGGGGCGCCGCCGTCTCTCTCATGTGAACTACGGGGGGAAGCTGCCGCAGCTGGCTACCGTGGTGATGGTCCCCTCTTCGTCGAATGTCTTGTTCGCGCCGGTGAGGGTGTTGTTCGCGTTGATGAACGTGATGGCCGCGGCCGAATTGCCGCCGTTCGACCCGGTCTGAATCGTGGTCGTCGCTCCGGTCGGCGGTCCCGTGCGCGTCGCCAGATAGATGTCGGAGGCGGCATTCATCGTCGTCGCGTCGTAGATCGAGTTCCCGGTGATCAGCAAGCAGGTCGAGTTGTGCTCGTCGGCGAGGCTGAAGAGCGGACCGTCCGGCATGCAGGGAACGCCGGCGCCGCAGCCGATGCTCTGGTTCGTGCCGCTCGGCTGCGGGAGGGTGTTGTTGGTGATCTTGAAACGCGCCGAACCGGTGCCGGAGACGCCGCGGCCGTTCTGGCTGAACAGCTCTATCGTGTGGGCGTTCGCCACCTCGCGGATGGTGTTGCCGTCGACGGTGAAGAAGCCTTGGACCGAGTCGCCCTGCACGATCAGACGGATGCCGTTGCCGATCGCCGAGCCGGAGTCCTTGGTGCCCTGCGTTCCGATCTGGTTGCCGCTGATGTAGCCGGTGACCGTGCCGCTGGTCCCCGCGGCCGCGGTGCAGAAGGAATTGATGGCTGCAGCGCGCTGGCCGGTGATGGTGGTGTTGTTGAGGATCTGGAAAGTGATGTTCGCGGTCTGCGAGTGGTCGAAATCGAGGCCGGCGTTGTTGTTCTGGACCGTGCAGGACTGAACGACGAAGCTGTGGCTCGCCGCCGGCGCGGTGATGACTCCACCGCTCGAGCTGCCGATGGTCGCACTGTCGGTGGCACTGACCTGCAGACCGGTGCTGCGCACGCCACTGAACGTACAGCTCTGCACGTTGGCTGACGTCAATACCGAGGTGCCGCGGATCTGAACGAGCATGCCGTTGGCGCCCACTGAGCCGGACGGCTGACAGGCGTTGCCGGCGGTGCACTTGAACGTCGAGTTCGAGGCGTTGATCGCTGTGAGGTTCGTGTTGAAGTTGTCGATGTTGACCTGGTTGTTCGGCGCCGAGTCGACCACGTCATTCGTGAAGGTGATGGTGCCGGTGTTGTTGATCAGGTTCACGCCTTCATCGCTCGCGCCGCCGGCGTTGTCGGTGACGTTGCTGCGGTTGAGGGTGAAGCCGGTCGAGCCGGTCACGCTGATGCCGCTCGTGCCGCTGTTCTGGACGTTCAGGTAACCGAGGCTGATCGTTCCCGCCGTGTTGATCAGGATGCCCTCGGCCGACGACGCCGAGATCGTGCCGCCGGAGCCGTTGTTGGCGGCGCCGCCGTCGCCGGCGATGGTGAACGAGCCGTTCGTGTTCGTCAGCGTGATGCCGTTGCCGGTGGCGCTCGTCGACGAGACCTTGGTCAGGCTGACGCCGAGCGTCGTCCGCGTCGCCGACGATGCGCCGGTGACGGTGATCGCGTTCGCCGTCGTGGCGTCGACGGTGCCGGTCGTGATGTTGAGCGTGTTCGCCGTCGAGGCGCTGGTGAGCGAGATGCCCTTCGCGCCGCTGGTGAAGATGCTGACCGTGCCGAGGCTGTACGTGCTGTTGCCATTGACGATCGTGACGGCCTGATTCGTCATGCGCGCGACGCTCGTGCCGAGCGTCAGCGTCGTGAAGCTGACCGGGGCGTTCACCTGGGTGGTGTCGCCGATGTGAATGCCGGTGGCCGACGCGCCGCAGGTCACGCTGTTGATGGTGACGCCGCCGCCGGTCAACCCTTGCACGTCGACGGCCTTGTTCGCGGCGTTCTGCGTGATCGAGCCGCTGTAGGTGACGTTCGGAGTCCCGCCGCTGGCGACGAACGTGCCGGTGTTGGCAAGCCCGGTGAGCGTACCGCCGCTGATGGAGAGCGCGCCGCCTCCCGTGACGTTGGTGAGGATGATGCCGGCGGTCGTGCCGCGGCCCGCCGAGGTGACGGTCTGCAGCGCCGAGGCGTTGAGGGTGATGCCGTTGAGATCGAGCGCCGAGCTGCCGACGGTGATGCTGCTGTTGCCGCCCGTAGCGGTGATGGCCAGCGTGCCGCCGCCCGACATCGTCAGGCCCTTCATCGTGTCGGTGCTGCCGCTGGCGTTGATGACGAGGTTGTTGAAGGTAAAGACGCTGCCGGTGTTCGTGCCGGTGATGGCCACGCCGGTGCCGGTGGCGGTGTTGAAGCCGGAGGTCTCGCTGAGGTGGTTGATCGTGACGGTGCCGGTGACGTTCGAGAACGCCGAGGTCACCGAGCCGTTGCCGTTGAACGTGCCGGCGGCCGAGGTGCCGTTCACGAGCAGGCTGCCGCTCAGGCCGTTCACGTTGAAGATGTTGCCGGTCGCGTTGTGCGTGATCGTGCCGCTGTAGTTAATGGCCGTGCTGACGACTGACGGCGAGCCGCTGACGGTGATCGCCGCCGTGGTCGGGCCGTTGATCGAGTAGCCGCTGCCGAAGGAAATCGTTCCGCCTTCACCGCTGCCGATGCTGATGCCGCCGCCGCTGCCGGTGATGGTGCTGGCTGCGCCGGTGAAGTTGTACGTACCGGTGCTTCCGGTGAAGCTGAGGCCCGTCGACGTGCCGCTCGTCGTCACGTTGCCGCTGAAGTTGATGGTCTGGGCGTTGCTGCCGGAGATGTCGACCGCGAGCGCGCCGTTGGCCTGGTTGATGACGCCGCCCCAGCCGATCGTGCCGCTGGCGCCGCCGACCACCTTGAACGTCGAGCCGGTCGCGCCGGTGAGCGTGCCGCCGGCGGTGCTGAACGAGCCGCTGACGCCGTTGAGGGAGACGCCGTTCGTGCCGCCCGAGGAGCTCACGTTGCCCCACGAGCCGGCCAGCGTGCCGCTGGTGAGGTTCAGCGCCGTCACGGCGGAGACCGCGAGGGTGTTGCCGGTCAGCGTGCCGAAGTTCGTCGTGTTCGTGATGCCGGTGGTGCCGCCGGTGATCGTCACGTTCGACAAGGTGAGGTTCGTGCTCGAGCCCTGCATGAAGACGCCGGTGCCGGCGCCCGTGATCGTGCCGCCGTTGACGACGACCGCGGTGGCGTTCGTGGTGTTGGCGACCGAGATGCCGGTGGTCGGGCCGGTGGCGTTGACGCTGTTGAAGGTGACGCCCGAGGCGCCGACGGTGATGCCGCTGAGGCTCAGCGCCGTGGGGGCCGCGCCGGTGGTGATGTTCGCCGTGCCGCTGACGTTCAGCGTGCCGGTGCCGGCGGAGAAGCCGGTGCCGGTGACCGGCGTGGTGTTGCCGATGTTCAGCGTGCCACTGAAGCTGATCACCGAGGTCGCGCCGTTCGTGCTGAGGGTGACGGCGTTGCTGGCGCCGGTGTTCAGCGTCTGCGTGCCGGTGAAGTTGATCACGGCGCCGTTGACGCTGTTGCTGACGGCCATGCCGACGCCGTTGTCGGTGATCGACGCGCCGACGTTCGTGATCGACGTCGCGCCGAGGTTCGCGAAGTTGATGCTCCGCTGGCCGGCGTTGGCGGTGATCGTGTTCGTGTTGTTCATCGCGAAGTTCGCCGTGCCGCCGTTGAGGGTCAGGCAGAGCGGCGAGTTGCTCAGCGTGGTGTTCGTGATCGTCACGTTGTTGCTCGGCGTCGTCAGCACGAGGGCCGAGGCGCCGGCGCCGGCGCTCGTCGCCGTCACCGAGTCGATCGTCAAGCCGTTCGTGTTCGTGCCGTTGATGCCGTTGGCGGACGTGCCGGTGACGGTGAGGCCCGCGATGGTGTTGCCGTTGTTGAGCGTGATGCCGTCGCCCGCGCTGTTGGTGATCTGCGGCTTCGTCCCCGCGGCGAGGAGCGTTTGGCTGTTGACGACGAGGGCCACGCCCTGGCCGATGAGCTGCTCGCCGGAGAGGAGCTTGATGCCGGTGGTCTGGTTCGTGGTCGTGCCGTCGCCGGTGTAGATGAAGATGTAGTCGTTCGCGGCGTCGGGCGAGACGCGCGCCGCGTTCGTGAAGTTCGACAGGGAATTGAACGGCGACTGCGACTGCCCATTGCCGTTCGTCACGTTGTTCTTCACGTACCAGACGCGGTTGACGAGGTTCAGGGTGATCTTGCCGGTATTCGTAGCCGCGCCGGTCGAGGCCGCGTACTGCGGGAGGCTCGGCACCGTGCCGGTGTTGCTGGTCGCCGTGTAGTTGAAGAAGTCGGAGGAGATGTTGCTGAGCGGCGGCGTGTAGAGGAACGTGCCGTCGGCGGCGATGGTGACGCTGCCGCCCGCGTTGGTCGCGAAGGTGCCGACGCTCGAGGCGTCGACGGTGACGCCGCTCGCCGGCTTGTCACCCGAGACGATCGTGCCGCTGAGCGGCACGGCGGCCGTCGCCGGCGTCGCGGTGCTCCCGCCGGTCACATAGGCCTGGGTGTTGTTCACCAGGTTGCTGTAGGACTGACCGGTGGCGTTGGTGGGGGTGGACACGCCGACGTCCGGCAGGATGGTGAAGGGGAACGATGCCGAGCCGGAGCAGCCCGTGCCGGTGTCGGTGGCGGTGACGATCATCGTGAATTGGCCGGTGGCCGACGGGATGCCGGAGAGCGAGCCGGCCACGATGGTCAGGTTGATGCCCGGCGGCTGCGCGCCCGACTGGAAGGCCCAGTGGATCGTGCCGGTGCAGCCGGTGCAGTTCGCCGTGAACGTATTGCCGGCCGGGTAGCCGACGCCGAACGTCGCCGCGGGGAACGAGCCGCCGCCGGTGCGCTGGATGTTGAACGAGACGACCGAGACGGAGGCCGAGTTGGTCGCCGAGCAGCCCGCCGCGTTCGTGACGGTGAGCGTCAGCCCGACCGGGCCGGTCGCGGCGGCGGTGTAGGTCACCGTCTGCGCGGTCTGGCCGCTGGTGATCGTGCCGTTGGTGATCGACCAGGAGTAGCTGGCCATGCTGGCCGGACCGCTGGCGGTGTTGCCGGTCGAGCTCGGGCAGACGGACGTCGACGACGGCGTGATCGTCGGCGCCGACGGATTGGCGTTGACGACGACGTCGGTGCTGTTCGTGGCCGAGCAGCCGTTGGCGTTCGTCACCGTCAGCGAGAGCGTGGTCGTGCCGGCGGTTCCGGCGGTCCAGGTGATGGTCTGGATGTTCGTGGCCGAGGTGATGGTGCCGTTGGTGATCCCCCACGAGTACGTCGTCGCGCCTGCCGGGCCGTCGGCCGTGTTGCCGGTCGAGCCGGCGCAGACGCCGCTGGCCGACGGAGTGATCGTCGGCGCGGCCGGGGCCTGGACGATCGTGACGCTGGTGCCGTTCGAGGCCGAGCAGCCGTTGCCGTCGGTCACGACGAGCGTGAGGTCGACCGTGCCGGTGGAGCCGGCCGTGTAGGTCACGGTTTGCGAGGTCTGGCCGCTGGTGATCGTGCCGTTGACGATCGACCAGAAGTAGGTGAAGCCGCCCGGACCGCTGGCCGTGTTGCCGGTCGAGCCGGAGCAGACCGACGACGGCGTCGGCGTGATCGTCGGCGCCGCCGGGTTCGGGTTGATGGTGATGCTGGCGCCGTTCGAGGACGAGCAGCCGTTGCCGTCCGTCACGGTGAGCGTGAGACCGACCGAGCCGGAGGCGCCGGCGGTGTAGGTCACGGTCTGCGAGGTCTGGCCGCCGGTGATGCTGCCGTTGGTGATCGACCAGAAGTACGTGAAGCCGCCCGGGCCGGAAGCGGTGTTGCCGGTCGAATTCGCGCAGGTCGAGGGGGACGCCGGCGTGATCGTCGGCGTGGCCGGATTCGGATGGACCGTCACGG